>Ga0307515_10016971_pt1 | contig 13303 bp, 3 predicted proteins | sample 17_EM_MG_FD_194513 | JGI IMG/M metagenome (GOLD analysis project Ga0307515, IMG submission 194513) | Populus trichocarpa ectomycorrhiza microbial communities from riparian zone in the Pacific Northwest, United States - 17_EM | ecosystem: Host-associated > Plants > Roots > Unclassified | place...
GGTATGGGCTGTAGAGCTTATAAGGCATTCCAACCGGCAGCCCGTCTAGTCGCGAGACACTGCTGCTATCTTTTTAGTTTGTATGGCCGAGTGGGTTGGGCTTGGGCATAACAAGGGGGCTGTTTTCGCGTGGCCACGACTTTTCGCCTAGCCCTTAGGCGATTTAGGCGGAGTAGATTAATATAAATATCTAAATGGTTTTACTAATAATCTGGAACCCGTAATAAATAGCTGAGTTAAGGATAGATGTAAATTTTAAGCTCTATCCCTTGCACGGATAGGGTCCTATATTTTGTGGCCCGTGCGCAGGGTTAAGAATATCAACTTTTTGGCGTCTAAATGTAAACAAATAACACCACCAAGATGGCGTGTAACTACACATCCAATGATATAGACCTTGCGCAGCCCATTTAATATCTTATTTCCAAAAATCGGGTCGCAAAAAGGCCACCGCCAGAGCCTGAACCATTACCTGCCTTCGAGCCTCTCTTTGGTGATATGGCAGAACAACTTACCGCCCGTATATGCACCTTATTGATTGGTGCGCACGGGCCACATTTTATAGGACGTATCTATCCGTGCAAGGGATACTAGCGTTCTCTTTAGCCTTACTTTAAGCCTTATATATTAACGTATTTCATGGGCGAGCTGGTCAAACGGGCGAGCTGGTTAGTTTGCCAAGACCACACTAAATATAACGAACTATGTAACAAACTATTCCACCTCACTATAATCTACCTCTGATTCCTCATCGCTACTAGATTCTACAGTAGATTCTTCAATATTTTGGCACGTTTGAACGTTGTGCCCAGTCCCACCGCAGTTCCCACAGCGCCTTTAAGTTGGCTCGACTCCATCTGCCCCAGCCTTACCCCGACTCTTCTTACTACTAGAGGTAGTAGTAGGAGAGTTCTTAGCAACTAGCTGCAATCCAGCCTCATAGGTAAGGACTCCTCCTTGCTGGATACGCTTTCTTTTACGCTGTTTCCGTTGGATTGTGGCCTTATTAGCTGCTTTAAGCTCGGTGATTTGATCGCGCTGTAACACCATCTAATGAGCCATTAAAAGGGTGCCCTTAATAAGCTAATTGAACCCTTCCTTTAACGAAGATGGTGAGCTACCTAATTTATTGCTAATTAGCTCTATTTGCGACCTAAATTTAAGGTAGTTACTAGGGGTTTTTGACTGCCATAGGGTGTCTTTAGTAGTAGGTGGTGTAGGCGTGCGTAATTGAATGTTAAGCTTCGATATTACCTTATCTGGGTTAAAAGGAACCAGGCCAGCGCCTTAAAAGCTTCCTTAGATATTACTCTTAGTAATAGAGGCGTTAAACGCGTCCCGAAAGGCTAGTAAGAACTCTATTTTAGTAATATGGTTAATCCGGTTGCGTATTAGCTTCTCGACTTGGCGCCCGTATGCTATCTTTAAAGGCGAAAAACAACCCATATCTAGTGGCTGCAGGATATGCGATGAATGTGCTGGCATACATAAAGTAATTATCTTATTCTCCTCGCAATATTCGGTAAATTGCAGTAAGTTATGGCTCTCGTGGCCATTAATAATTAGCAGATAATACGCGCTAACAGTACGCTCCTTTATATGCCTATTAAAGTGCTTTAACCACTTAAAACCAAGCTTATTTGTTGTCCAGCCGTTATCAGAGACCCTAAATGCCTATTGAGATGGTATATTGGCTTCCTGGTACCACGCAGAGAGGTGGTTTTTGCCTTTGTAGATAATAAAGGGTAGAAGCACGTAGCCCAACGCGCCAATACCCTAAATTACCGTAACCCACTTACGATTGCCTGGTTGTATAGCCTTTGGTTAATGCCGTCTTTTAGAGCCTGTAACAACTTTTTACTGGGTTATTATACCCATCTGGAAGCCAGATTCGTTAAAGTTGTACGAGTCTTTGTCCTAGATACCGTACTTAGCTTTTATATTACGTATAAGGTCGAACCAGGCTTATATAATTATTAGTTCTTCCTGTTTATAACGCTAGTAGTCTAGCTTCCGACTATATCTTATTTTAAGCCCTGGGGTACGCTTAATAAAGCTATATAGCCAGTTTATGCCCACTAGATCCATCCACCGCTCGGCCAATAGTTTATTGGCTATCTTTTGAATAGCATTAAGCGGAGGGGCAAATCCTCTTAAATCTAGCTTAAGTATATACCGTTTTATCGCCTCCTCTTCGGTTACTGTAAGCTTTATTAAATTTGGCTTAGTATCGCGTTATGGGGTAGTTCCGGCGCGTCGCGTCTGTAGGCTCGAGAGGGGGACGTTAAAAGTGCGTGCAGCGCGTCGAACGCCGTAAATCTGCTTTGTATCGAGAGCCTGGATAGCAAGCTGTATTCGAGCTTCTTTAGAAGTCGATTGTAAATTCGTAGGTGGAGACATTATAGTGTCAAATATTTTGATGCGTGGTCTTAGCAAACTGACCAGCTCGCCCGTTTGACCAGCTCGCCCGTGAAATACGTTATATATAAATCTAAATTAATAAGAAGCAAATATTATAAAAATCCTAAAACTAGAAATAAAAGAAATATATAAGACCAGATCTAGAAATATTAAAGAAATTCCTATATAATAACTTTTATAAACTTTATAATGACTTAAAGCCCCCTTATATATACCTAAAGAAGTCCCTATATAAATAGCCCTATAAGCGTAGCTATAAGTCTAAGCCCCCTTACGTAACCTAACTACTCCTCCCTACTATACCAGAATAGACGAACAACCGCTATATATAATAAGTAGAGAAACGACTTAAATAAAAAGAAAACACTATAAAATAATATATTTATATCCTTAAGGTATAAATCTATAAGGGCCGTAGTCTTAAACACGACTAATAGTTACTAAGGCGGTATATATTCCAGGTCTATAAGAAATGCAAAAAATCCTAGGTCGCTAGTATAGATTTATATTCTATTATTACTTTTAAGGTAGTAAATAAACTTATCTAAGGGAAGGTATAGATTGTTATAAATGCTTTATAGCTTGTTATAAGTCAAGCGGGCAGAGACTCTAATAGAAATAGTGAAATATTATTTTGTTTCGTAATAGGCTAAATAAAGAAAGGCCAAAGTTTTAACCCTTTTACTAGCTTTTATTAGAACTCTTCTTTATATTTATATCCTATATTTATAGATTTAGGACTATAAAGCTAAGACCACCGTATTTAATTGTCGCCTATATAGCCTTATCGCTTAATATCTTTTTATTACTGTCTACCTATATTTCTTAACCTTTAGTATTAAAACGATTTTCTCCGCTATATAATATCTCCGCGTCCTATTCTTAATCCTTATTACTAAAGTCACTCTCCTAACTAGCTAACGCCTCTATATTACTGTCATTATCTCTAAAGCCGATTTTTCTATCTATAAACGCCTACTTACTAGCTAATGATTTAGGGATATTATACTTGTAGGCACTTAGGGTTGCGGGATACTACTTAAAGAGAAATTATAGTTAATATTATTAGGATATAGAATAAGCCTATAGACCTCTATACCGGCTGCTTAGCGCCTTAAATATAAGTCCTTTCTTAGCGTAAGGCAGACTAGTAGGAGTTGTTATACCGCCTATATAAGGCGGGGTATTTATAAAGGGCTTAGCTAGAATACTAATTAAGCCTCCTAGTAGTGCACTAATAGCTCCTTTACTATAGATAGGGAGTTAATATACAAGATTAACTGGCTAGGGTAAGTCTACTACTTAAGCAGTGTCTTGCTCCATAAAGGACGGGCGTTAAAAGTAAATTATATATTCCTGCCGAGGGAGGTATTATTAGGGGATTATTGTTGCCTTCTAGTTCCAGTTTATAACTTTATATAAATTCTACTAAACCCTACTAAGGCATACGGCGTCCATTAGGGATTGTTAGTTATTTGTATTTAGTAATAGCTTAGCTAATAGCTACTTCCTAATAATGCCTTACTTGTGGATTACTCTAGGCGCCTATAATCTCGGGCGTAGATAATACGTAAGCTAAGAGTAATTATAGCTACTAAATATTGTACTATAGACACTATATAAAGTGGGAGAGGGTGGCTAGTATATTTTGTTTTTCCCTTCTACCTTTTATCCTAACTCCGCCCTAGGAGAGAAATGGAATATAAACGTCGTGCTCCTGGTTTTTATATGCTATTAATTCGACTTACCTTTAAATTTGACCTCTTAACTATATATCCCTTACCGCCCTTATAAGAATACTAGATATTATATATGTTACCTTAACTAAGCTTAGGTACGTTACTAATATAACCTATAGGTCCTTAATTAGGGAAAAAATCACTATTTATTACTGTCCCGGAGATAATATACCTAATTATTAACCTACTAGAAACCTTAAATCCTAGAATTGTATTAATAATAAGGATACGGCATTTGCTAGTAGGGAGAAGAAATAATTGTAGCTTTTTAACCCTATGTAAAAATAGATGCCTTATAGGCCTATTTAAATAACGTTGGTGATGGGGTTATGAAGGTGACCCTAGTAATGAAGGTTTGCAGGTTTTGCAAACAAATTTCGTCGATGCGCTTTGCTTCGTCCGTGCTCCAACACTTTGATGTTCAAAACCTTTATAACTAGGGTCACCTTTATAACCCCATCACCAACGTTACCTAATGAAGTTAATTCTTACAAAAACGATAATAATATAAAGGGCGGTATACAAGAGGATACGGTTTAGGGAGATGTATAAAAAATGTACCTTAATTATTTTAGGGGATTAGAAGGCCACGGTAAAGATAAGATAGGCTTACTTAAGCTAATAAAGGACTATAGCGAGGCTAAGATAGACTTGCCTTAACTGGTGGATATAGCCGCGGTTTCTAAATATATTTTGCTAGTAACTCTAGGTATATTTATAAGACCCCTATATTTATTTAGTAATACTAATAAGTAAGTAGAGAATAGCTTAGCTAATTTTATGACCTTTTTTAGAGTTATATCTCCCCTATCTAAAGTATTAACGATATTTAACGCTACAATTTCGCGCGGATAACCGAAGTATCTCGTCTTATAGTTGCCTTCTTATTATATAATAGAGGACTAGAGATATCTCTAATGCCCTAATTATAAAGCAATTGTATTTACGTTCGGCCCTATTATAGTAATATACTGGCACCCTACCTAGGTTTTAGTTGTGGATATACCGCAAGAGAGACTTATAATATACTATACTAAGAACCCTTATTTCCTTTGTTGTTATACTAAAATATATAAACCGCTTAAAGATGTTATAATAGAGATAGTTAAGAGGGCGTTAGAGGATTTATTAAAAGAGCTATTAGGGAGAAGGATATATAAGAGAAAGGCGGTTTATACTGGAGATAGAGGTTTTAGGGGGTCTAAGGAATAATAAATTTCTTATAAGAAAAGACTTTCGTAATTACGTTTATTTCTTTTAGCATTTATTAAGAATTAAGGCGTTAATTAGAATTTCCTTAGCTTAGTATTTTGTTTCTATATAGTTACTTCTATATTAAGAATCTCTTATTATTATCTATATATAAAGAAACAAATTCTTATATATTAGATTAAAGTTAGAGACTTGCTTATAGTAAGCTTAATAAGTCCTCTACCTTTATATGCTTGGCAGTAATAAGTTAGCCGCCCTATAACTTGCTTAGTCCTTAAGGTCGTTACTTTCTAATTTAGATATCTTAGAATTAACTTTTATTAACCTATCCTCTTTAACCTAGTTAAAATATGCTAGAGTCTTTTTAACTAGAATAGGATAGAACCTTTTCTTTAAAATAGTTAGTATATTCTATATAATAATAATAGAGAGAAGAGTGCCTACTAGGTCTTGTGGGTTTAGAGGCTATAAAGATTAGTTTATAGACGTATAAATATAAAATCAACTATTGCGCTGTATAAGGATATAGCAATCTACGTTAAAGTGTTACTTTAATTTATTAGCCTTTTCTAAGAAGGTCCCCTTTTGCTTTTAAAAGTTCTTATTTATAGCTTGCTTTGACCTTAATAGTGATTTTTACTTTAGATATATAACTGTAATAAATAATTAATAGCTTAGTAGCTCTTTAGTGTTTTTATAGAATAACTAAGGTATAGGTTAACTCTGAATTTTATATTAATAAGGTGGGAATGTTGAGAATAAATATAGGATATATCCCTTAATGTTAGCCTAGCTTATAACTTTAAAAACTAAATCTTATTTTAAGAACTGGGTCCAATTCTAAAGACTATATCCCGATTCTATTTTTAGGAAATGGGCCTATTAACTATTAAGAACGCCTGCTAAGCTAAATACACTAAATATAGCTAAAAAGGTAAACCTACTTGTTTATAGGCGGTTAGTAATTCTACCGCAATACTTTGGTAGTTAAGGTTTTAATACTCTTATAATTATATATAGGCTATATTTACACGGCTGATGACGGTATAAGGGATAGTGTTAAGCTAAGCGGCTTAATAGTCTTGGGAGGGGTAAGTATAGAGCTATTTTTACCTTAGCTTAAATTGCAACTTTACCCTAAAGCTAAGGCCCCGTCCCTAGCCCTAGGAGATAGCTAATTAACTACTATAAAAAGGGCGCGATCCTAAAAACTAGATCCGGTTTTAAGAAACTAGATCCTAATTTTAGGAAATAGGTTAATTAACCACTATAAAAAGAGGTTAACTATCTAGTATATTAGGTTTAGCTTATTTTAGGACTAGCCATAAAATTATATATAGGCGCTTATATAACTAACCCCAGTTAATCTACTTTTAGGAGCCCTACTATATTAGAGCCTTACGCGTTACGGAATAAACTAAAACTAGTTATTATAGCTTAGTATTTAACTAAGCCCTATAAAGCCTTAGTTTAAGCTATATTAGGTTAGCTTAACTTTTCTATACCTAACTTTTAATTTTCTATATTCGCTTTTACCTTACTCCCTTTCTTATACTTTTCCCCCTAGTTATTCCCTTATTATAAGACGTGCTTAACGTATTCCTAGCCTCCCTATACTTACCTATTACTATACCGTCCTTATATACTAGCCCCTTTAATCTCCCCTTCTTACCTACCTACCCACCTACTATACGGCCCTCCTAACGTAGCTCTTAGCGCGTTTACTTATAATAGTAAATCTCTTTAGATTAAAGATAATTAAAACGAAGCCTATTAGGGAAGGACTAAATAACTTTCGCGATTTATTTAACTTAACTTATTAGGATCTAGGTATCCCTAGCTCTTTAGACTTATTGCATTAGATAGGCGATAAAGGTATTTATTAATTTATTTAATAAGTCCCCTCTAATATATATAGGGCTTAAAAATCTTATAGTTAACCTTATTTTGGCATTATAAAACCTTCCCGCTACTTAATTACTGCTATTTAGCGCTAGCTATAGCACTCTTTATAGTAACCTTCTTTAACTTAGCTCCTTGGTTAATTCTAATAACTTTAATATTAAATAGTTTACTCCTCTTCTAAAAATAGTTCTTAATTATGAATTAGATAAGGACGTATAGAGTAATACTATTACCACCATAATAGAGTCTACACCTCCCCCCTAACCGCTGCTACTCTATATTTAAACCCTATATTAACGTAATATAAGCAGCTTCGCTAACTTATCTAAATATAGGAAATATATGGATAATGTTCTAAAGGAGGAGCTAGGCCCTCTTTATGTTAGAATTCCTAACTTATATAAAGTATTCTTTAGGGAAGTAGAAGGCTTTAGGGTAGTAAGTGCTGCTGTTTTTAAGAAATATAAGGAAGGGGATAATCTACTATATGCTAAGGGCGGCTAGTATAACTGGCCTAAAAGCGCAGAGTAAGATAATGTCCTAAAGTAGTTTAATAACCTAATTAAATTATTTTTAGGCTTTGTAGAGAAGTACGGGTTCGCCCTAAAGATATAACAAAAGCTTATTGTATATACTAAGCAGCCCTTATAAGGGTCTATAGTGAAGCGAAAGCTAAATATTAGTTTTGTAGATAATCTAATAGCCAGTAAAAGCTCCTAATACTATTAATTGCATGTACTTATACCAGGAGAGCTAAAGAGTAATCTAAATAATAATATAGCCTTAAAGGCATAGTTTGATTTAGGAAAATATGTAAAAAAAGTCTTTACTACTTAAGATACTCGTCGCTTTATCTTAGGCTTTACCCTTTACGGATCTATTATATAGTTATAGGAGTATAACTAGGTAGGAGGTATTGCATCTTTACTATTTAATATTAATAAAGATAGACTATAATTTACTTTAGCGATGTTAGGATTCCTTTAGATAAATAAGGAATAGCTTAGATTTAACCCTACTATTCTAATATTAGACGGCAACTAATATATTAAAATTATACGTAACGGTTAGACTAAGCGCCTTATCCTTAACGAAGTTATAAAGTAGGCACGCTATATTACTAGTTGGGCGATAACTTACTAAAAAGTATACCGTAAGGGTGATATCTTTAAGGCACCCCTTGTTATTAAAGACTTATAGCAGTACCTAGAGCGCAAGGAAGAAGGTAACCTACTATATAAAGTAATGGAGAAAGGAGTAGTTAATGTAGCTAGGTACTATTACTATAAGACTATTTACGTAGGTGGATAAGATAATAATATCTTTAATATCTATAAGGGGCTGAATATTACTAAAGCGATAAACTATAGGCTAGAAGGCTTAATAATGCCTTTAAGACTAACTGGAGTGTAAGGCAGTATAAGGATAAGCTAAAGTACTAGTAGAAAGAGATCTTTTAGCTATATTAACGTCCCGTTACCGCCTAGTAAGCGTATATATTTAACCTCTCTAATTAAGTACCCTATTATATAGAATTAAGTGTATTAATGCGTTATTACTTATAACTATAAAAAGGCTCTTTATAAGGCAAGCTCTTAGGCTGCAATACTTACTATGCTAGAGGGTGGTATTAAAAGATATAAGTCTTTATATATATAGGCTAGTATCCTTTAATATAACATTTTAATAGGCAACCTCTTAATGAATAAGGAAGACGATAATCCTTTTTAGCGATTATTCTTAATCGACCTTAATCTTGCGATTAAAGAGCGGTAAGAAGGGCCTTTAGGAGCGCGGGGTAAGACCAGTATAAGAGCGTTTATAGTAATTAGAGTGCTTCTTAGCAAGAAATACTCCTTTAGGCATAATCTGGAGTTATTCTTCTAGGTGCTTTTTTAGATATGCGTATACTATAACGGGCTAGGTAAAGATATTAGTATAACTAAGTTTAAGTGCTGGAACTATAAGAATACCATAAAGCTGGCTAAGTTAAAGTCTGGGCTAGTGAGCAGGGAAAGGCATTTTCTTAACTATACTAAGATATTTACGCCTTACTATAAACCGCTAGTCCCGTAGGTTAATAAGCTGTAAAAGGTAGTTTTCCTAATAGATAGAAGGTGGGAGAAGGAAGATAGGGGGCTTTACTTTTAGATAAAAGAGATTTTTTAGCAAGTATAGAAGGATTTGAAGGTGTCGGCTAGTTAGATAGAATAATATTTTACTTTTTTATACTCTTCTACTATGTATAAGTGAAGTTTTGCTAAGATTCTGGTAGGGGCTTATGGCTAGCGGTTAGTAAAACGTATATAAAATAGGGTAGGGTAAGTCGCCTAGGCTAAATAACTTAACCGCCCTATAACGTGTCTCGTTTTAACCGTAGTGTGGTTATAATTGTGATTATAATTAGCCTTTATAAGGTGTAAATAACATCCCCTCCTATATAGAGACGTTATTGTATATTAGCATCTTTGCATTAGCTAGTCTACCCTATAAAGAGCTCTTATATCGGTTTAAAAGTTAGGTGGCCTTTTAGCGCTCTTAGAGAGAGTAAGTAGGGTAGGGAAACTATTTTCTTAATTACTCTTCTAGTTTTATAAATCCTAAAACCGTAATTTAGGAAATAGGATTTAGATTTACAAATTATAAAATTATAAATTGGGAAACAGAAAACTAATTTTGGAGATATAATATTAACTTTAATAGCGCTAGCTGGGGGAGCGAGTAAAAGAAAGGCCCCTATTAAGCTAGATACCCGTAATAATATATAAAATAAGATGGGATAATATTTAAGTAATTTCTTCTACTAAACAATTTGCCATGCTCTTTAAACTCCTTATTAAAGCTATTACTATTACTCTTCTCGTTTATATATTTATTATTTTATAGCTTAAAAAACTAAGAGAATATGTATATTATCGTCCATATCTGTAGATATTCTTTAGGACCTTTTTATTATATAGGATAAAGCACTCCTTTAGAGATAACCTATCTTTTATAGGACCGTCTAAGATGTAACCTTCTTAGTTAAGTATAAGAGCTAGCCTATAACTTCTATTACTAGCTTTGCGGGGGCTACAACACTTATAACCATCGGCCATTAAATAAGGGACACCCACCTACTTATAATGATGATTTAGAAGATGGTCTTCTAACGCCCCTAAATAAGGAGGACTGCTTAGACCTTATATTTAAGGATAAATATAAGCGCTCCTATCTTCCTAAGTATAAGGGTTAAGGTTAAGTCTTTTAGGGACGTTAACGGTAAGTAGGTAATACGCGTAAACCTTTTATACTTTACTAATATAATAATAGTTAGCTTTAAGCAATATTAGTAACGGTCTATAAGTATTTTATTACTCTTATACTTTAGTTAAAGTGTTTTTAGTTATAGGATTGCACTATTAGGTGTTTTTGTGTCTATATAGAATACTTTAATAGAACTATTAAGAGATGCCTTTATAGACTTGCCTATATATCTCTTTAAGTATATTCTATTAATAAATAGTTAGGATTTTTACTAATAGTAAATTTTATAGAAAGAGCGTAGGGTAACTCTTATTAGATATGCCTTGTTTTTAAAAAAACTAAAATAAATTCGACTTTATATTGCCTAACTAATGGATTTACCCTCTTGTTTTAGTAAAAAGGCTACTACGCTAAGGACTATGCCGAGATTTTCTTCTATATCCTAACTATTAGCTAACGCTGCCTTTTAGTTAATTACTTATATAAAAACTATATATTAGCGAAACTGTTCTAAATAGCCTTTTAAGCTCTGCCCGATATATATTTACGCTATATATAAAAATAGCCTTTAAATATTACGGACCGAAGATTTATTTCAAGTTATGGTAATACTACTTAATTAATTTAATTCTTCCTTAAATGGTGTATATAAGCTAAAACCCTTACTATAGAAGGAGTATAAGCCCTAAGCTCTATAAGGAATTTAAGAATATTAGCTATACCTAAAATAACGCTTATATTACTCGCCGCTATGCGCCTATACTAGCTTAATATATTAATATTAGCACCTGCCTTAATAAGCAGCTAAAGTATATCTGTAACCGACTACTAATACTGTGCTAAGATATAAGATTACCGCTTAAAAGGATCTAAGACTGCGTCAACGCCATCCTATATATTGATTGCAGATTAATATTGCTTGCAGATCACTATTCCTATTTCAGTTATCTATTACCTTTTTATATCTTATTTCCTTTACCTTCTTTATATATATATAGAGGCTTTAGAGCTATATTTATAATTAAGTTGTTTATTCCATTCTATATACTGCAAAGCTTACAATATCTATATATCTGTTGTTGGCTATATAATATAGTAGTATATTAGCGCCTTAATTAAACAGGCTTATATCCTAAAAGTCCCTCCCTAGATCCCTAATCTAATTAGCGAAAATATCCACGCCCTTATTAATAAGAAGTTAAATAGCGTTTATAAATCCCTATCTAGTAGCAAAATATAATAGCGTAAAGCTAGAAATATTGCGCTCTAAGATATCTGCTCCCGCCTTAAGCAGTAGCTTTATTAAAACGGTTTTTCCTTACCCCGCTAGGAGGTATAATAATATATTTCTATAAGGATCTCTTAGGTAGATATTAACCTTTTTTTTTTTAGTAAGGATTTAAAAGTAAATATACGGTTATAAATAGCGGTCCATTTCAAAACTAACCCCCTTTTTCTTTCTTTGTAGTAGAGTATAACGTTACTAAGTCTAGTTATTAGATAGCTAGAGAGCTTACAGGTATATATAAGAGCGATAAGATAAAGCTTACTTATTAGAGCTGTATATAAATAATTCGCTAACTAACTAAATAAGCTTAGACTCGCTGGATTAAGATAATTTATAACTATAAAGAGGAGTTTTAGAGGAAAGTTAACTAGATAAAGGGCTACTATAGCTATAGAAGCGATTATTACCGGGCTATTGACCTAGTAAGAGGGTTAACTTAACTTAATTAACCCTATAAGGAGGGGTGTAAGTAGAGGTAGATATAGTAAAAAATCTTAAAGGCAGAAAATAAAGAAAGTTTAAGAGGGCTATAGTTATATAAGAAGGTTAATACTAAAGCATTTATGCGGAATCCTAAGCACTACCTCTAATAGTATATTAATTCTCCTATATTTAAGGTGTAGTTCTATAGAGTTTAGATTTTAAATTTTCTAATCTAGTATATACTAAACTGGATTCCAAATTTATTTTTTAAAAAAATGACTTTAAAATCTAGATTTTAATTTACGCCAATATAAATTTATTCTTTAGAAAAATTAAACTATAATAATTACCCTAGCTATATTTTCTATAAACTTATTTTTAAAAACCTAAAACTTAAATATTTAGGCAAATTTATTAAAGGAATAAGAGGTAGAAATAGTTAGGGTTATAGAAAGTTTAAATGGAATTCTATATTAAGTAATATAATAATATTTTTTTTTTTTACTTTATAGTTAAATTACTTCTGTAAATATAAATCTAGTTATTATAAGCATTAGTTTATTTAAAACTGTTCTAGCTATTCCTACCGTTTACATTTTAACGGAACGCTTAGAAGAGGCCTCTTTAATACTTAATAATTAATATAGCTAAATGGGGTATCTAGACCTTAAATTATTACTAACTGCTAAAGTGTTTTTGGAAGCCCACTAATTACCCTTAGCTTGCTTATAATCCCTCTAATTAATATATATACCTCCTCGTCTATACTTTTCGTAGTAAAGTATATACGCCGTCTAAATAATAGGACGCCCTTTAGTATAGACTTTATATAAGCTACTAGCCGCCTAAAGATAAGGAAGAAGGAAGAGGTCCTAATAAGGGTATAATAAAGGTTCTCTCTACCTTAATAATTAAGAGTTAAACGGCAAAATATAGTCCCTTAATACTGGAAGTTACTATTAATAAAATAAGGTATGTTATTAAGCTTAAGGTAGAAAATAAAAGCATAGATTAAATCCTTTACTAGGGTTGCTTGTATACTGGACGTAATAAAATTATATACCAATTA
>Ga0307515_10016972_pt1 | contig 13303 bp, 12 predicted proteins | sample 17_EM_MG_FD_194513 | JGI IMG/M metagenome (GOLD analysis project Ga0307515, IMG submission 194513) | Populus trichocarpa ectomycorrhiza microbial communities from riparian zone in the Pacific Northwest, United States - 17_EM | ecosystem: Host-associated > Plants > Roots > Unclassified | place...
CGCTCACTAGAGTCTTCAACCTTGGGTTGGTGTTGGAGAGCCAGGGCAAGTACGAAGAGGCCGAAGCAATGCATCGGCGGGCGCTGGAAGCAGGAGAGAAGGTGCTTGGGCGCGAGCATCCATCTACGCTCACTAGCGTCAGCAACCTTGGGTCGGTGTTGCAGAGCCAGGGCAAGTACGAAGAGGCCGAAGCAATGCATCGGCGAGATCTAGAAGGGTCTGAGAAGGTGCTTGGGCGCGAGCATCCAGACACGCTCACTAGCGTCAGCAACCTTGGGTCAGTGTTGCAGAGCCAGGGCAAGTATGAAGGGGCCGAAGCAATGCATCGGCGAGATCTAGAAGGGTCTGAGAAGGTGCTTGGGCGAGATCTAGAAGGGTCTGAGAAGGTGCTTGGGCGCGAGCATCCAGACACGCTCACTAGCGTCAGCAACCTTGGGTCGGTGTTGTCGAGGCAGGGCAAGTACGAAGAGGCCGAAGCAATGCATCGGCGGGCGCTAGAAGCACAAGAGAAGGTGCTTGGGCGCGAGCATCCATCTACGCTCACTAGCGTCAGCAACCTTGGGTCGGTGTTGGAGAGCCAGGGCAAGTACGAAGAGGCTGAAGCGATGCACCGGCGGGCACTAGAAGGATATGAGAAGGTGCTTGGGCCAAAGCATCCACACACGCTCACCAGCGTATATTGCTTAGCTCATCTTCTCCACCAGCGAGAACAATATGAGTCTGCGTCAGAATTGTACCAGACAGCATACAACGGATGTCTAAAGACTTTATTGCCACCTTGCTTGCAATGGCTGCTTTGTTTTCATTGTTGTTCCTTATTCTTAAAGCTAAAAGGTGGGTAAGCAACCGACACGCCTATAAATGCGCATGTTACGGTCTCTTCATTAACGATAAACGGAGATATGTAGTTAGGAGACAACAGGAAAGTGTGCTGCGGGGTTCTCGTCTTGGGCAATAGACTCTTTGTGTACCTCTTTGCAGCCCCAAAAAAGACCACCTGCACCAACAACTAATGCGACACAAGGACTTCTCAGTCTATATATATATATCTAAAGCTCATTATGGTGATGCTGTGCGCGCAATTTCCATAAATTACTTTCTCAAATTTACGGGTTTCAGTTGAAGCATTTAAACATTCATGCTAAGGTACTAATTCAGAAACACGTCAAACTTCTAATTACTAAAACGACATCACTTGTTTCGTTCTTAGACTCTGACATTACACAGGTATAGCAGACGAAGAAGGGAGTTTCGGGTAAGAAGTCAAGTTAATCATTACAAACTGTGTGTTGTACGAAGAAAGCTATTTCTATTGTTACGTCCGCCATGCTTTCAAAACACTAAGAGATTGTAGCGTAAAGGGATGATCCGCGCCAAGCTTCGCCCGCCGCAACTTTGCACAATTAGCCATTAAGTTGATATACAGGCAGTCCAACTCGAAACTCCGAACCAGAAACATGAAAAGGTATTTCATCCGAACGAAGCCATATAACCGCGGTTAACGCGACATCCTTTCTACGCATGGATACACTGCTGCACATGCGGATACACTGCTACCATTCGCCCGTAAAGGTCCGGGTGGTCTCTCATAAGCACTCCCGGATCCCATGCTGATGCCACAAATATGGTATCTATGCCGGAAGCGATTGGAGTTGTGAAGATGTTGCAAATCTGAAGGCCAATCAAGAACGCAAAAGCCACAACAACCGGCGTGTAGGTGCCATCGCTGTTGTAAGCGGGCGACGTGAAGATGAGATAAAGGTATGCCAAGAGGGCGCAGGCATATGCGATGAATGTAGCACCCATTGTAAGTACAGGCCCGATAAGGCATTCGTTTACAAGCGCATCAATGCCACGATTCTTGATCATCCTGTTCTGGTTATTAGTATTCATTATGTCAAGGGTGATATTGAACGCATGGCCCAGCACTGTGAAGCCACTAGGCCTTCTATGTCGAACTAGCCAATGAAGAACTCCGGGCTCAGGCAAGTGTTGGCAAAGCGCAGGGGGAAAAGAAGAGAGAAAATGGGAGCTTACGTCCATGTATCCTTTGCAGCGGCAATATACGGTTTCCCATACAACGCAATATGAGAGAACGCATATCGGTTGAGAAACTGCACGGCCCAATCCAAAATGCTGATTAGGCAGCCCAAAATGCAGAACAGAATTGCCCCGACCATGTTTCCTTGCGACCCCTCCTGCTGTTGAGCGACCGAGCAGAATTGGCGAAGCATGTTGATTAGGGCCACTAACAAGCTGCCAAAGCTGATGCTTCCGAAACTATACGTCAAGGACCGCTTAAGGGCACCCCGTGTGGCGCCGCGAGGGAAGTTGCGAGAGCAGAAGTACCATGACCCGTATACGCCGGAGATGGTGGTGTGGATTGTATTCTTCAGCCATTCGGATGCCCAGTACGCAGCGAAGGTTATGAAGACAATCAGCCCAATGACTTTGGCACTGCTGCAGCCACCAACGCCGGTTGAGCAAGCTGGATTGTTCCCCGGTTCATATTTGACGTAGACTGCGACAAGTGTTACCAAATACCATGCGCCGAATGCTGTCGCGAGAAGGCCTCCAATGAAGGAAACAAGATAGACATAGCCATATTTCTTCGAAACGTTAATACTCGTCTGCAGCATCAAGACCGAAAACGGAATCCTGGGTATCCAGGTGATGAAACAAATCAGAGTAAAGATCGCGAATAGCAAAAACACAATCCCTCCAGACCAATATTTCCTTGACAGCATATAAATTGCAGTCACGAAGCCGAAGATGGTGTTGAGGATTCCGGTGATCCAGATGAACTGCTTTGTGAATGCTCGAGCAAGCCAGACGTAACCATAGCTGAGAACAATGGAGACTACGAGGCAGAAGACGAAGAGCACAATAGTATTTGTGGACAGCCCGAAATCGTTTTTATCGTCATATATCCCTCCGCCATTAAAGCCTTTCGTAGCAGCTGGAGAGACCCATTAGCCAGCAAACATCAACTTGTTCTGCGGAACGAACTATATCCTTAAATTGCTATGCCCGAGACCACAACAAAGCCAACACATACTATGAGAAACTGCGCATAACGTTAGCACTGTTATTTATGATCTGATACGCTCGGTGCAGTCTTCATACCAATATTCCAGCCCAAAGGTCGTTCCATTTCGGTCTCTCTATCGTAAAAACCTGTTCAAATGTAGATTTCTCTGGGGGCTGCTGTTGGTATTTTTGGCTTTCATATTGCGGATTCTGCATTTGATACTGGGGATTGCCGTAGTCGCCTTGCGGAGGCGCATTCTGGTAATAATCTGCACCCTCACCACGGGGCTGAGGCGTAACCATTGCGAAATTTTTTTTTTGCGAGTTTGAAAACGAAGATAAATGCGATGGAAAAAGGCAGCAAGCAATAACCACGGAGGACAGCCGTCGCGCGATCCCCTATGTAGGGGACCTAAAGGATCATGGGTCATAGGGGATCGTGGGTCATAGGAGATCGTGGGTCATAAGGGATCGTGGGTTATAAGGGGTCGTGGGTCATAGGGGATTCCCGTTCGTAAAGGTGGTCATTTATAATTCCCGCGGTAGATGTAATGGTTTCGTTGGTTCTTGAGCTTGGCGAGGGAGTGGTCGCGATGGAGGCCGTTGAGGGCTCTTCGGGCGGCATTATTAAGAGGATGGGTTGGAGGTCCGTAAGGCGGGAATTCAACGGCGGTGGGAGGCCGGCGCTGACTGCTGGGGCCAGCGGTACTTTGGCGAAGCTTTTTTCCAGGTAACGTCCCTCCATGCGTGGCGGAAACCAACCGTGCCGGAAAATATGAGGGGTACTTTAACTTTAAGCGACTATAACTCTGCGCACACGTCGAGCTTTACTAGAATTATGTATAAATAGTGTGCTGTGGCTACTTTTAAACATTTAGGATCCTTCTAACCTATAAATTACATTCGCATCGTCGCCTTCTCGCCTGATTCGCTCAGAGCCTTCTTTTGTAGCAAAACAATGTCCCTTTGCTACAGCACCACCATTAAGCTCTTACCACTTACAATATACATATAAGGGTTGTATCCCAGCCTTAGAGCCTTATTACGATAGTAGGAAGTTATCACCAGCTTTGTGCCTGCTGTCGCGCGCAAATTCATGCAAGGTCGCTACCCCAGTCGGTACTTCCAATTAAAGCAATTACCGATTCCGGCCAGTGCGAAACGATCCCGCACGTCCTATATAATCATCGCCGTGTAATTTACTTATGTCATCTAGTGAGCCAAGCTTGTGGCTGGTAGGCCTATGGCTGTGCGGAGACTTGGTAAGCGGGCCGATCTTAGCCCCGCAGCCTTGCGATCCAACTCAACCTTGGCCATGCCTCTGGTCAACCAACTTAACTCTCTGAAAACAGCTACAGAATTCGCCACCTTACAAGGGTGTGGCCGGTGCGGGTCGGCCGCCCTCCCTGCTTGTGGTGGCGACATCCAGTATCAAATCACTTTGATGACAGTTAAATATCACTCGTAAGCATGCTTACGAGTGATATTTAAGAGTTGGGTGCTGGCCAGACCCCGCTAGCGCCAGACCCTGTCCACTCTACCGGCTGCGACTGGCCAGCCCCCCAACTCCATCAGTTCTACCTTCTCTCTCAGCCCACGATAAAGGACATTCTGCTCTTCTAGTGCATGCTCAACTACCTATCACTGTCCTTGGCGGCGCCATGAGGCCTGACCTTCAGCCCGTTCCTCCTCAACCTGCTGGCACTCCTCAGCTGGCGCGGAAGCGCTTACAAGGCTGGTCTTCCCTCACTCTCTTCTCCCCTTACGTTGAAGAGCAAGTACGACTCTAACCGCCAATTGAGATATAGAGCAAGCGACATTAACTAAGCACGGTGGGGAGCTAAACCCTCTCAATAGCACAGGGCTCTGTCTGCTCTCTCTCGATGGTGGCGGCGTGCGGGGGCTCTCAACGCTCTATATCTTAAAAGGCCTTATAGATCGACTGAACAAAGAACGGAAGATCCTTCCACCATTGAAGCCATGCGAAGTGTTTGACCTCATCGGCGGCACCAGCACAGGGGGGTATGTAGTTCTATATTGATACCGGCGCCACTAACATTGGTAGACTGATCGCAATTATGCTTGGCCGCCTTGAGATGGATGTTGATAAGTGCATCACGGCTTATACCGAACTTATGAAAACCGTCTTCGAAACGAAGAGGAGCTGGTTTCCAGCTAGCTGGACGGGCAATATAAAGTCACGATTTGATACGGTAAAGCTCGAGACTGCAATTAAAAAGCTAATTACTAGCCACGGAGCTAAAGAGACTGATCTCTTTAAAGACGGAGTTGAACGCGGCTGTCGCGTGTAAGTATCCCTAAATAAAAAGGTAATAAAGCTAATGTTATTAGCTTCGTTTGCACAATCGCATATGAGACAAAGGATATTATACGCCTAAGGAGTTATGAGTCTGGCAAGCTCCCTATTCCTGCCACTATCTGCCAAGCGGCACTTGCAACGTCGGCTGCGACAACCTTCTTTGACCCTGTTAACATTGGAGCACGCAAGTTTGCCGATGGCGGTTTTGGGGCAAATAATCCGGTGGACGAGGTAGAAGGTGAAGCAGCAGATATCTGGTGCTCTGAAACAGGAGACTTAAAGCCTCTTGTAAAGTGCTTTGTATCTATTGGGACCGGAAACCCAGGGAAGAAGGCGATTGAGGATAATATGCTAAAGTTCCTTTCTGGCACGCTTGTTGACCTTGCCACTCAGACCGAGAATATAGAGAAGAAGTTCATAGCCAAATGGCGCCAGCATTTTGACAAGAAGCGGTACTTCCGGTTTAATGTCGACCAAGGGCTGCAGGGTGTTGGCTTAGCGGAATATCAAGAGCAAGGGGCTATCGAGGCGGCAACAGATGGGTATCTTAATCACCAGGCGCAGGAGTTCCAAGTACGAGACTGTATTCAAAACTTAAGACTTAAAGAGAGTGTGTATATCCCAAATTTGCGTAGAAAAATAGATGCCTAGCTGATCCATAATAGGCATGGCAGCGACCAATCTCTTAGACATTATTTCTGTGAGGGCAATACAATTTTACACAAGAACCGTATTAATCGTATACAGGAATATAATGAACAACGTATAGTAGAACTCCGCACTAGTATGTCTAGTAAGCTGTATCTCGCAACTGATCCGCTTGTACTAAGCTTTATATAGCTACCCACAAGGCTCGCTGGATAGTTCCCTTTGCAAGGAATCAGCAGTTCGTGGGCCGTCACTCTCAGCTTAATCGACTCGAAATTACCCTCTTTACGAAAGACCAATCGCTAAAGCTCGCAATTACCGGCCTTGGAGGCGTAGGCAAAACTCAGATCGTGCTGGAACTAGCCTACCGAATAAGAGAAAAGTATCCAGAATGCTCAATTTTCTGGATACCAGCTACAAACGCTGAAAGCCTTCAACAAGCGTACCTCGACGTTGGTCGGCAACTTAGAATACCCGGATTGCAGGAGGAGCAGGCTAATGTAAAGAAGCTGGTACAACATTACTTAAGTCAGGAGAGCATAGGCCAGTGGCTGATTATATTCGATAATGCTGATGACATAGATATGTGGATCAATAAAGGCGGGAACAAGAACGATTCCTATGGTTTAAAGGACTACCTACCAAGGAGCCGTCAAGGGTGTGTTATTCTTACAACGCGAAGCAGGAAGATTGCCGTTAAGCTCGCACAGTCTAACGTGATTGAAGTCTTGGAGATGGACGAAGAGGTGGCTACGCAGTTACTAAGCAAATCCTTAATTAACCAGGAGCTCTTAAGCAACCACCAGGAGGATACTCTGAAGCTACTCCAACAACTTACTTTCCTTCCCCTTGCAATTGTGCAGGCAGCTGCGTACATTAATAAGAACGGAATAACGCTATCGGGCTATCTGTCGTTCCTAGAGGAGCAAGAGCAAGATGTTGTCGATCTCCTTAGCGAAGACTTTGAAGACGAAGGGAGATACCAGGATGTTAAGAATCCCGTAGCAACTACGTGGCTGATCTCATTTGAATACATCCGGCGGCTTGACCCCCTTGCAGCCGAGTATTTATCGTTCATGTCGTGCGTAGACCCAAAGGACATCCCGCAGTCGCTTCTTCCGCCGGCGCAATATCGGAAGAAGGAGACGGACGCGATCGGGACGCTAGACGCTTATTCTTTTGTTAGTAGGCGACCTGGGGATTACGCTCTCAACATCCATCAACTAGTGCATCTCGCGATGCGGAACTGGCTTAGGAGGGAAGAGTCGCTGACATGGTGGGCTGCGAAGGCGATAAAGCGATTGGAAGAAGTGTTTCCAGACCATAACTATAAGAACAGGAGCGTATGGAGAGTATACCTAGCGCATGCGCGTTACGTGCTTAAATCCGATGATATAAAGGATAGTATGCGAGAGAGAACAGAACTCCTTTGGAAGTTCGCCATGTGCCTTTATAGCGATGGGAGGTATAATGAAGCAGAGAAATCATTTTCGCAAGTAATAGAGACAAGACAGAGGGTGCTAGGGGCGGAGCATCCAGACACGCTGACCAGCATAGCCAACCTGGCGTCGACGTTTTGGAATCAAGGGCGGTGGAAAGAGGCCAAAGGGCTGGAGGTGCAAGTGATAGAGACGAGAAAGAGGGTGCTTGGGGCGGAGCATCCAGACACGCTGACCAGCATGGCCAACCTGGCGTCAACGTACAGGAATCAAGGGCAGTGGAAGGAGGCCGAAGAGCTGTTTGTGCAAGTAATGGAGACGAGTTCGAGGGTGCTTGGGGCGGAGCATCCTTCTACGCTAACCATTATGGCCAACCTGGCATCGACGTTTTGGAATCAAGGGCGGTGGAAGGAGGCTAAAGAGCTGGAGGTACAAGTAATGGAGACGAGAAAGAGGGTGCTTGGGGCGGAGCATCCAGATACGCTGACCAGCATAAACAACCTGGTGTCAACGTACAGGAATCAAGGGCGGTGGAAGGAGGCCGAAGAGCTGTTTGTGCAAGTAATGGAGACAAGAAAGAGGGTGCTTGGGGCGGAGCATCCAGACACGCTAACCAGCATGGCTAACCTGGCATCGATGTACGGGAATCAAGGACGGTGGAAGGAGGCCGAGGAGCTGAGAAGATAAGTAATGGAGACATTTAAGAAGGTGCTTGGGGCGGAGCATCCGGACACGCTAACCAGTATAGCCAACCTAGCGTCGACGTTTTGGAATCAAGGGCGGTGGAAGGAGGCCGAAGAGCTGGAGGTGCAAGTGATGGAGACGAGAAAGAGGGTGCTTGGGGCGGAGCATCCAGACACGCTAACTAGCACGGCTAACCTGGCATTGACGTACGTGAATCAAGGGCGGTGGAAGGAGGCCGAAGAGCTAGAGGTGCAAGTAATGGAGACAAGAAAGAGGGTGCTTAGGGCGGAGCATCCAGACATGCTGACCAGCATGGCTAACCTGGCGTCAACGTACGGGAATCAAGGGCGGTGGAAGGAGGCCGAAGAGCTGGAGGTGCAAGTAACGGAGACGAGAAAGAGGGTGCTTAGGGCGGAGCATCCAGACACGCTAACTAGCATGGCTAACCTGGCATCGACATACGGGAATCAAGGGCAGTGGAAGGAGGCCGAAGAGCTGTTTGTGCAAGTGATGGAGACAAGAAAGAGGGTGCTTGGGGCGGAGCATCCTTCCACGCTAACCAGCATAGCTAACCTGGCGTCGACATACAGGAATCAAAGGCGGTGGAAGGAGGCCGAAGAGCTGGAGGTGCAAGTGATGGAGACGAGAAAGAGGGTGCTTGGGGCGGAGCATCCTTCCACGCTGACCAGCATAGCCAGCCTGGCGTCGACGTTTTGGAATCAAAGGCGGTGGAAGGAGGCCGAAGAGCTGCTTGTGCAAGTAATAGAGACGAGAAAGAGGGTACTTGGGGCGGAGCATCCAGACACGCTGACCAGCATAGCCGTCCTGGCGTCGACGTTTTGGAATCAAAGGCGGTGGAAGGAGGCTGAAGAGCTGTTTGTGCAAGTAATGGAGACGAGAAAGAGGGTGCTTGGGGCGGAGCATCCAGACACGCTAACCAGCATGAACAACCTCGCATTTACGTTAAATCTCAAAACCATAATAAGGAGGCCCTTTCACTAATGAAAAAGTGCTTTCAGCTACGGAAATAGATCCTTGGCCCTCAGCATCCTAACACAGAGACATCGCTTAAAGCTCTAAGTGAGTGGCAGATGGAGAACATAGTGGTAGGACTTTATGGGTTACATTTTCGTAACTCTCCTAGGCGTAGCCGAGAAGAAATGATTTAGTAAATAGGGTTAGTGAAGACCCAGAAAACCTGTTGTTCTTGTGCCTAGAGCGATAAGTTTAGACTCTAACACCAAAGTGCAAATGCAGAACAATTTATCCGCGTAAGCTTGCTTACGAGTGATATTTAACTGTCATTAAAGTGATTTGACACTGGATGTCGCCACCACAAGCAGGGAGGGCGGCCGACCCGCACCGGCCACACCCTTGTCGAGATGGCGGAATATATATACATACATACGTGGAGAGAGCGTAACTGAGATGTTGGATGAAAGTGTTGTTTTTGCTGTTGGATAGCGCCGAGCGATATGGCGATTAAGCCCCAGCCACATGTGGCGAATTTAGCGTTTGTGCACCCCGCCAAACGTTACTTTGAAAGTCGAACAACTTCAGGGCAGGGAACCAGAACTTCGCCCCCAACTTACATTGGCTTTAAGCAAGAACAGCCTCCGGTAAGAAGCCAATATTACACTATACTGGAAGTCTTTCGACTATTTGCATAGTCGTAGTGATAACAAATATCGCTATCCTACTGTCATAGCGCGTGATATAGTGTGAGATTATGTAATCGTCGCTGACCGCGTAACTTGCTCGCAAAAAGATCAACAACAACCCGCAACCGTCACTTGCATATACCATATGCTGCAATGCCCCGCCAGTCAGTTCTCCTATGGCTTATGGAATTACCAAATTCTGCCAATCGGGAACAGAGAGGAAAGAAGCGCAAGAGATATCCTCTTGCCGAACGCTATCCAAACGCGATGAATCAGCTTCCAGCGCGCACGCCCTCGCCTTCAAAGAGACGTAAAAGACAAGACACCGATGTTCACGGCAATGATACTGAGAATACTCCACGGCCTTTTAATCCGACAGTTCTACTATCCTTACGAGACGATGCTTCGCAGCACTCAACCTCTTCTGCTCGCAGCTCCGCTACATCCCCGCGGTCCCGAAGTCCTACCAAGCAAATTTCCGAGATGCTCTTTGCGCCACAGCCCATACTTTTCAAGCAATTTGTACCTCGCGGGCCTGCAGAGCTCCCAAGCGATTTGAATACCATTCTCCACACGATAGAAAGGCGATTCTCGCGAGGCATTGCTGTGGTGTCAGATGCTTATCAGGTATAACCGAAGGCTCCATTACCCTGCAGTTATGTGTGAGATGGTAGAGCTGATATAGTGTGCAAGACTGAAATCGAGAAGCTAGCGGACGACACCTTCGGCGCAATCGATGATTTCGCATATACCAAGCCAACAAAGCTCCCTGGTCCATCACCAACTCCAGAACAATGTGCGAAAGCAGTCTGGCTTGCCCAGCGCTGCGAAGAAGGGAGATATTGTGAGGCGGCTTGGAACAGCAGTGTACACAACTTCATCCTTGATCTGGCGCTGCACCACGATAAATTTAAAGAAAAGCTGTACTTCCTGAACTGGTTTGTCAACTCTCTGATCGCCAATGGGCTTGGTGCCTACTAAAGTGATTAGTACTTCTGCTCGAATTTCGCCACTTTCCCTTATTCCTCCCGGCCAAGCTGGCACAGTGCTAAACTCGAAAATGGTTGATTTTGCCATTCACATCGAACCATCCGAGCGCTTTCGAAGAGCTCTTCGCGAACGTGCTCAGTGTAGTGCATTGCCCATGTCTGCAAACCACACCCTTCACGAACCATTACGTTGGCGGCCAATTGGCGTCAGCATTGAGACAAAGCACACGGGCCAGAACTGGGATGAGGCGATAACACAAGTGGGCATATGGACAGCTGCGCAACTCACCAAACTTGAAGAGCTGGTCAAGGAGGCAAATGAGATTGCGGATGAGCGCGGAGAAGCTTCGCAGGAACTTGAGGTCTCTCTGCCCTTCCTTCCTATTATCATTGTACTTGGCCATGACTGGAATTTTCTTGCCGCGATAAGGGAACCAGGCAAGCAAACTGTATGAATCTCGCCGGCCCGTTTATGCATACTAGCTAACCTCTCATCAGTGTATATATCACAAAATTAATTTTGGCAGCACTTCATCTCCGCTCGGCGTCTATCAAGTAGTCACAACCATTCAACTCCTTGCTTGTTGGGTACGAGATTCATTCACGGGCTGGTTTGAGAAGTTCTGCTTGGGTATGAGAGAAGACAACGAAGGTATAGATGTGATTGATGACCCGTTAGAGAATATTAGCATGGAGAGATGACTGCTCAATCAATCAAGGTCAGAAAGTTTATACAAGGCCCAGAAGATATATGCTCCTGCTCGCGTGAAGGTGGCATTTTGCGGGTAATCATCGGAAACGGCGGTTTGGAGAACGCCACATGTAACTTAACGCCACTGCAACAACCATCGCTCTCGCATTCCATCCAACACCTCAGTTACACTCTCGCCACCTCGACAAGGGTGTGGCTGGTGCGGGTCGGCCACCCTCCCTGCTTGTGGTGGCGACATCCTATGCCAAATCACTTTAATTACCGTTAGATATCACTCGTAATAATGCCTCTGCAACCCGACCAGTTTTATCCCTTCCGCTGGTGTATTTCGTCCTACTGTTATCGATAGGAGCTGATCAATAAGGTCAAGGTGTTCGCGCGCGGTCCACCTCTCGTAGCGGAAGGGATATTTTGCACTAGTTTCTATTTACTAAATAATCTCTTCCCGGCTACGTCTAGGAGAATTACGAGTATGTAACCCATAAAATAAAGCCGCTTCAAAGTCCTATCGCCATGTTCTCCCACTCACTCAGAGCTTCAAGCGATGTCTGGGTGTAAGGATGTTGAGGGCCAAGGGTCTGTTTTTGTAGCTGGAAGCATTGTTTCATCAGTGAGATGGCCTCTTCATTGCGGCTTTGGGACTTCAACGTATATGTGAGGTTATTCATGCTGGCTAGCGTGTCCGGATGCTCCGCCCCAAGCACCCTCGAACTTGTCTCCATTACTTGCACCTCCAGCTCTTCGGCCTCCTTCCACCGCCTTTAATTCTTGTACGTTGACGCTAGGCTGGCTATGCTGCTCAGCGTGTCTGGATGCTCCGCCCTAAGTACCCTTAAACTTATCTCCATTACTTGTATATCCAGCTCTTTGGCCTCCTTCCACCGCCCTTAATTCCTGTACGTCGACGCTAGGTTGGCAATGCTGATTAGTATGGAAGGATGTTCTGCCCCAAGCACCCTTAAACTTGTCTCCATCACTTGCATATCTAGCTCTTCGGCCTCCTTCCACCGCCCTTAATTCCTGTACGTTGACGCTAGGTTAGCCATGCTGCTCAGCATGGAAGGATGCTCCGCCCCAAGCACCCTCTTTCTTGTCTCTATTACTTGCACGTCCAGCTCTTCGACCTCCTTCCACCGCCCTTGATTCCTGTACGTTGACGCTAGGTTAGCCATGCTGCTTAGAGTGGAAGGATGCTCCGCCCCAAGCACCCTTTTTCTTGTCTCCACCACTTGCACGTCCAGCTCTTCGGCCTCCTTCCACCGCCCTTGATTCCTGTACGTCGACGCCAGGTTGGCCATGCTGCTCAGCGTGGAAGGATGCTCCTCGCCTAGCACCCTTCTACGAGTCTTCATTACTTGCTTAAATGATATCTCGGCTTCATTATATCGTCCATCATAGTAGAGACATATTCCATATCTCCACACCAAATTAATCCTGTCCTCTCTATATTCGTCAACAAGATCTAATTCAAGTGTGTAACGTGCGTGCGGTAGGTACGTCCTCCAGATAACTCTATTCTCATGGCCACTGTCCGCCAACATTTCCGCTAGTCGCGCGATAGCTCCGCTGGTCCAACGAGCAAGCAGCTTTTCTTTTCGAAGCCAGTTCCGCGTCGCCAGGTGCACCAGCCGATGGACATCGATAGCTAGTTCTGCCGGCCGCCTAGCAATAAACGAGTAGGCGTTAAGCGTCCCAATCGCATCTATCTCCTTCCGCGACTGACCTGGTGGAAGAAGCGACTGCGGGACGTTCTTTGGATTTACACAGGCCATAAACGACAGGTATTCGGCTGCAAGAGGATCGCGGTGCCGGATCTGATC
>Ga0307515_10016973_pt1 | contig 13302 bp, 15 predicted proteins | sample 17_EM_MG_FD_194513 | JGI IMG/M metagenome (GOLD analysis project Ga0307515, IMG submission 194513) | Populus trichocarpa ectomycorrhiza microbial communities from riparian zone in the Pacific Northwest, United States - 17_EM | ecosystem: Host-associated > Plants > Roots > Unclassified | place...
GATCCACAGGACGGGTTCGTCCCGGACGGCGCCTCGCTACCGCCGGGTCCCGGCCGTCCATCCGCGACCGTCGCGACGGGACAGTCCCGGCGGGGCCCGTGCCGCGCCCGCCCGCCTCACGCCGCTGCTCGCTGGGGCCGCCCGTCGAGCCGCCGCGGTTTCAGCAGCGCGAAACGCACGCACTGCCACCCCGCCGCGGTGCGGGTGAAGCGGGCAGCCAGCGCGAAAGACCGGCCGTCGGCCTCCACGCGGGCGCACGCCTCGATCACGCCCGCCACCGGGTTGCACGTGTGGACACTGTGCGTCCGGTGCCGCGGCCTCGGCAGGTGCGGCCCGCTGAGGCCCGCGTACACCTCCGGCGCCACCAGATCACGGATCTGTGGCACCGCGCGGCGTCCGTCGTACGCCTCCAGCAGCATGTTCAGCAGGTGGCCCACTTCGGACGCTTCGAGCTGCCTCGACGCCGGCCATCGTGCGCCGGCTCGGCGGTGCTCCTGCGGTGTCACGGCCTCGAGCCGTTCGGCCCGCCGCGGCGCTTCGTAGCGGATCAGCGTCCTCAGGCGATGTTCCTCGGACATTTCCTCCCCTCCCGGACTCGGCATTTCGCCGCGTCCGCTCGCTTAGAGGGGGAACCGGCCCGAATCGCGTCAGGAATCGCACGATTCGGGCGAGAACCGCAGAAACGATGGCTTCGCCGGTGACCGTGCGCTAAGGGCACATCGCATTGTTGCGCTCTGAGAGACAGCGCTCCGCCGCCCGGCTATGGTGTGCCGGGTGCTGAAGGGGTTATTGGTCGATTTCGCCGGAGTTCTCACCGATCCGGACGCCGGCCGGTTCTACGACTACCTGATGACCGCGCGCGAGCGGGGCGTCCGTACCGCGCTGCTGTCGAACGCGCCCGGGGCGTCGGATCAGGTCAAGAAAACGATGTTCGACTATTTCGACGCGCTGGTGTTCTCCGGTGAGGTCGGCGTCGCCAAACCGGATCCGGAGGTCTACCGGATCGCGGCGGACCGGCTCGGTCTGGCCGCCGTGCGCTGTGCGTTCGTCGACGACTCCGCCACGAACATCCGCGGCGCCGTCGAGGCGGGCATGGTCGGGGTGCACCACCGGTCGGTCGAGGAAACGCTCGCCGAACTCGGTGTGCTGTTCCCGGATCAGTGAGCGGCCGACGCGCGGCGGACCAGTTCGAAGGAAAGCACCGCGGCGGCGGCTGAGACGTTCAGCGACTCGACGTCACCCGGCATCGGGATCGACACCCATTCCGTGACGAGCTCGCCGACCTCCGCGCCGACGCCGTCCGTTTCGCCGCCGAGCACAAAAGCCGTGCGCTGGGGCAGGTCGACGTCGAATATCGGCGTCTTCGCGGACGCACCCAGCGCGTAGAGGGCGTAGCCCGCTTCGGTGAGCATTTCGGCCGCCTCGCGCGCGGAGCCGCAGCGGAGCACCGGGGCGCGGAACGCGACCCCGGCCGAAGCCTTGACCACCAGCGGGTCCAGCGCCGCGACGCCGCGGCGCGGCACGATCACGCCGTCGAGCCCGGCCGCGGTCGCGGTGCGCAGGATCATGCCGACGTTCGCCGGTGTGGTGATGCCGTCCAGCAGCAGCACCCGCGACGGCGGCCGCCGGTCGGCGAGCGCCATGTCCAGCGCGCGCATCCGCGGGGCGACGACGTCGGCGAGCACCCCCTGGTCCTGCTTGCCGTTGCCGGCGAGCACCTTGACCCGGTGGGCGCTGGCCCGCTGCACCGGCACGCCGGCGTCCTTCGCCGCGCGCTGGATCTCGGCCGCGCCCGGGCCGCGGGCGGTGTCGGCGAGGATCACCTTGTCCACGTGCAGGCCGGCGTCGGCCAGCGCTTCGAGCACCGGCTTCCGGCCGTACACGGTCAGGAACCGGTCTTTCGGCGAAATCGTCGAGTCATCACCCACACCGGGCAGTCTCGCACTGTGTAAGGATCGGCCCATGCCCGACCGCCTTTCCGCGCTGGACGCCTCGTTCCTCTACGTGGAGGACCACGCGACCCCGATGCACGTCGGCGGGGTGGCGATCTTCGAGCGGCCGCGCTCGGGGTTCAGCTACGCGCAGCTGCTCGACCTCGTCGGGGCGCGGCTGGCGTACCTGCCGCGGTACCGGCAGCGCGTGGCGGAGGTGCCGGGGCACCTGGCGCGGCCGGTGTGGGTGGACGACGTCGACTTCGACCTGAACTACCACGTCCGGCGTTCGGCGCTGCCCCACCCGGGCAGCGACGACCAGCTGTTCGACCTGGTGGCGCGGCTGATGTCGCGGCGGCTGGCGCCGGAGCGGCCGCTCTGGGAGGCGTACTTCATCGAGGGCCTGTCCGGCGACCGGGTGGCGCTGGTCACCAAGACCCACCAGTCCGTTGTGGACGGTGTCGGCACGATCGAGCTCGGCCAGCTGATCCTCGACCCGACCCCGGCCGAGCCGGAGCCGTTCGAGGACATCTGGACGCCGCGGCGCGAGCCGAGCCGCACCCAGCTGGTGCTCGACGCGGTCAGCGAGGGCGTCCAGCGGCCGGGCGAGGTGGTGGAGAACATCCGGTCGGCGGCCAACGACGCGGCCGCGTCGGCCGGGAAGTTCGCCGAGACCGTCGGTGGCGTGGCGTCGGCGCTGCGCACGCTGGTCAACCCGGCGCCGCCGGGGCCGCTGAACGTCCGGGTGTCCGGCGGCCGGGTGTTCTCGGTGGTCCGCACGCGGCTCGAGGACTTCCGGAAGATCCGCGCCGAGCACGGCGGCACGGTCAACGACGTCGTCCTCGCGGCCATCACGGGCGCGTTGCGCGAGTGGCTGCTCTCGCGCGAGGAGACGCTGACCGCGACCGCGACGGTGCGCGCGCTGGTGCCGCTGGCGGTGCGCGACGCCGAGACGGCGGAGTACTCGACCCCGGCGCTGGTCGGCAACCAGGTGGCGGCCTACCTGGTGGATCTGCCGGTGGGCGAGCCCAACGCGGTGCTGCGGCTGCAGCACATCGGGCACGCGATGACCGAGCACCTCGACTCGGGCCGTTCGGTCGCCGCGCGCGGGCTGCTCAAGGTCGGCGGGTTCGCCCCGGCTACCCTGCACTCCCTCGGTGCGCGTGCGGCGGGGTCGCTGTCCGGGCGCATCTTCAACGTCATGGTGACCAACTCGCCGGGCCCGCAGATGCCGATGTACGCGGGAGAGGCCAGACTGGTCGAGATGTTCCCGGTGATGCCGCTGATGCGCACCCAGGCGCTGGCGATCGGGGTGACGTCGTACCACGGCGGCGTCTACTTCGGACTCAACGGCGACCGCAAGGCCGCGTTCGACGTCGACCTGCTGGCCGGGATGATCGAAGAGTCCCTGGAAGAGCTGAAGGGTGCGCACTGGTGAGGGTCTATCTGCCTGCGACCATCGCGATGCTTCGCGACCTGGAATCGTCGGGGGAGTTCCGGCCGCGCAGCGGGACGGCGTTCGCGCTGACCCCGGCGTTGCGCGAGGCGTATTCGAGCGGCTCGGACGAGGAGCTCGAGTACGCGGCACTGCTGGACGCGGCGCGCGCTTCGCTGCGCCTGATCGCGGCGGAGGAGAAGGGCGAGCCCCGTCGGGTGGTGGTGTCGGCGGACGTCGAGGGCCTCACGTTGCGCCCGGACCTGGACGCCCCGGTGGTCCGCATCGGCGGCCCGATCCCGATGTCCGCGGTGGCGGCGATCCACGTGGACTCCCCGGAAGCCGCGGACGCGGTCTCCGCGGCGGCGGCGGTGATCGACGCGGCCGACCTGGGGGACATGGACGCGGAGTTCACCCTGGGCGACGCGGAGGACCACGAGCTGGCTTGGTACGCGCCGCAGGAGCTGCCGTTCCTGCTGGAACTGCTCTGAGCTGTCCGGCCCGCTCGGCTCGGGTTTCACCGTCGTGAATGGGTCATTCAGGACGTCGGAGGTCCCCAATGACCCATTCACGACGCTTGCGGAGCGGGCGGGCTGTGACTCGTCTGGTGGCATCGGCGGGAATCGGCTGGCTGAACCGCGACTTTGCCGGAACCCTGCCAGGGATGGGCGGGGGCTCGGCTCCGCCGCCCGGCCCCGGCCCGAAACACCCTCAGCGTGTCTCGAACCACTCCGGGCCCGGCACCGGCAGCTCGCACCGCCACCCCGTCGCCTCCTCCAGCTTCCGCGACACCACCCGCTGCGAGCGAGCCATCGGCTCCGCCAGCGACAACCGCGAGGCCAGCCACTTGGGCACCGCCCGCGCCTTCCGGACCCCCGCCGCCCCGGCCAGGACCTGGCCCAGATGTCCCTTGGTCACCGGTGTCGCACCCACGTTGTAGGCCCCCGAAGGCGCCTCCAGCGAAGCCACCGCGCCCGCCGCCGCGTCCAGCGGGTGGATCGCTGTCGTCCACTCCCTTCGAGAGCCCAGGACGAGAGGGGGCATCAGGGCCTTGCCGCCCACCAAGGTCGCGATGCGCAGCCTGATCACCGTCCGGCCCTCCGCCTCCAGCGAAGCGACGTTCGCGTGCGCCCTCACCGAAGACGCCGTCACACCTCGGGGGCGCAAGGGCGCTTCCTCGTCCAGTTCGCGGTCGCCGCCGTCCGCGTAGACGAACGAAATGCCCTCCTGGACCACGATGCGCAGCTCCTCCACCCGGCGGACCGCCGCCGCCAGCGACGCGCTGCCCGACAGCCGGACGCGGTCGTTGGAAGCCCAGGCCGCCTTGCGCGTCATTTCGCGCGGATCCGGGATGCGCGTCGTCAGGTTCAGGACCGCGTCGTGCCCGCGCAACGCCGTGGCCAGCGAAGTCGCGTCGAACAGGTCGCCGGCCACCGGCTTCGCGCCCGTCGCCTCGACCGCCGCCACCCGGTCGGCCGTGCGGGCCAGCCCGCTCACCTCGTGGCCGGCCTCGAGCAGCCGCGCCATCGCCGGCACGCCCAGCACGCCCGTCGCCCCGATCACCATCACCCGCATGTCCCTGACTCCTCTCGTCAGGGCCTGGACGAGACGGTGCCGGAGAACGTGACTAGCCCGTGAGCTTTCCCACCTGGTCCGGCGGCGGTGCCTGGACGTCGACCTGGCCGCCCCACTCCGTGTAGCGGGTGGTGATCTTCGCGCCCGAACCCGTGAGGATCGGTGAAAGGTCGAGCACGATCTGCAGCGGCCGGTGTGCGTCGTCGAGCCAGAGCTCGACCGGGAACTTGCCGCCCAGCTGCCCCACCTCGTCGGTGGACAGGCCCGCAGGCAGGTCGTCGGCGCCGAGCTTCGCCAGGTCGAGGTCGACGCGGTAGTGCTCGGCGGCCACCCCGCCGAGGTCGGTGCGCTCGGCCGAGACGATCGTGCCCGCAGTCCGGACCTCGCCCAGCGTGTGCGCCGGGTCGTTCTGCGCCGCCAGCTGCCCGAGACTGCCGCCGAGCACCTGGGAAAACGGGTCCGTGCCGTCCGGGGCCACCTCGACCCACGGCTTCCCGGCGCCGACCTGGTCGCGCGAGCCCTCCGGCACCTTCGCGTACAGCTTCCCGGCCACCAGTCGCAGCTCCATCGGTTCGCCGATGAAGTCGGTCGTCATCACCTGGGACGTCCCGCCGGCGCCGAACCGCGCCTGGCCCTGGCCCTTCGACCGGACCGAGCCGACGGCGACGTCCGTGGCGAACTTCGCCGACCCGCCGCTGGTGGTGGCCGCCGTGGCGGCGTCGGCCAGCGCCCGCGCGTCGGTGAACGCGGGAGGAGGTGAAGCGGAGCTGTCGCACGCGCCGGCGAGCAGGGCGAGCAGCAGCACGACGACGGCTTTGCGCATGGCACACAGAAACACAACGGCTCCCCCGAACCCGTTCGGGGGAGCCGTTGCTACGCACAGTCGCTTCTGGTCAGCGGCCGGCCTTCTTCATCAGCTCGCCGAGGTCGACGACCTGGTCGGCCGGCGGGGCCGCCACGTCGACCGTGGTGCCCCAGTCGCTGTACTTCATGGTGAACTTCGCGTCACCCGAGCCGGGCGCGCCCAGCGCCTGCATCATCGGGCCCTGGTCCATGGTGACCTGCACCGGCAGGTTGTCCTTGTTCAGCCACAGCTCGGCCGGGATCTTGATGTCCTTGCCCTTGAGCATCTCGGTGAGCTTGTCGCGGGCCGCGGCCGGGACCTGGCCGGTGAACTGCTCGACCGACTTGGCGACGTCGAGCTCGACCTTGTAGTGGTTGACCTGCTGGCCGTTCAGCTCGGTCTGGTCGGACGAGATGATCCGGCCGGCCTTGGACACCTGCTCCAGGATCTTGCTCGGGTCGCTCTGCTCCGCCGACTGCGACAGCGAGGCGCCGAGCGCCTGCGAGATCGGGTCGGTGCCGTCGGCCGAGATCTTGGCCCACGACTTGTCGGTGCCCATCTGCTTCTGCTGGTCGGCGGGCAGCTTGATGTACATGACCTTGTCGACCATGCGCATTTCGGTGGTCTCGCCGGCCGCGGTGCTGGTCATCGAGAACTTGGTGTTCGCACCGTCGATGGCCATCGCGCCGGTCGCGCTGATGGTCTGGCCGGCGGCCGAGCCCTCCATCGTGAACTTCGCGGACTTGGACTTCTCGGTGCCCTGCTTCGACGCCGACGCGAGCTGGATGGCGTCGGTGAACGGCGAGGCGAGACCGCTGCCGCCGTCCGTCTGCGACTGGCCGTTCGCACCGGCCGGCTGGGCCGTGCCGGTGGCGGAGTTGCCGCTGCACGCCGTCAGCGTGAGCACCAGCGCGGCGCCCGCGGCGACCAGGGTGGTCTTGCGCATTCGAATCCCCTCAGAGTCGGATCTTCCGCTCGGCATATCGCCTGATCGGGTGATTGGTTACCGATGTGACGATGACGACGCGGAGTCGGTTCCCGGTTGTCTCAAGCCTCTGTGGCGCGGGTCACATCGTGACCACCGCGCGAGGCCAGCAGCCGCCGTAGCGACCCGAGCCGTTCGGCGCCCGCCCGGCCCTCGGTGACGACGTCGTCGAGCGCGCAGTCCGGATCCTCCGGCGGGCCCAGGTGCCCACAGCCCGACGGGCACTCCTCGGCGGCTTCGGCGAACTCCTCGAAGGCGTCGACGATGTCGTCCGCGGTGACGTGGGCCAGCCCGAACGACCGGACGCCAGGGGTGTCGATCACCCAGCCGCCGTCCGGCAGCGGCAGCGCCACCGCGGCGACGGACGTGTGCCGCCCCTTGCCGACCGAGCTCACCACCCCGACGGCCAGCGCGGCGTCCGGTACCAGGCGGTTGACCAGCGTGGACTTGCCGACGCCGGAGTGCCCGACCAGCGCCGTCACCCGGTCCTTCAGCATCCCGGCGAGGCCTTCGGGCTCTTCGTCGTACCGAGTCACGATCGCCGGGATGTCGAGGCCCGCGTAGCCCGCCAGGAGCTCGTCGGGGCTGGCCAGATCGGCCTTCGTCAGGCACAGCACCGGCTCGACGCCGCCCGCGTAGCAGGCGACGATGCAGCGGTCGATGAATCCGGTCCGCGGCGGCGGGTCGGCGAGCGCGGTGACGATCAGCAGCCGTTCGGCGTTGGCGACGACCAGCCGCTCGTACGGGTCGGTGTCGTCGGCCGTGCGCAGCAGGGAACTGGTGCGGTCGTCGACGCGGATGATCCGGGCGAGGGTGTCCGGCTTGCCGGAGACGTCGCCGACGATGCCGACCCGGTCGCCGACCACCACCGGTGTCCGGCCCATCTCGCGGGCCCGCATCGCGGTGATCACCCGGCCGGGGTCGGCGTCGATCGCGCAGGTCCAGCGGCCGCGGTCCTTGCCGATGACCATCGCGGAGACGGCGTCGGCGTGCTCGGGGCGGCGCTTGCTGCGGGGGCGGGTGCCCTTGCCGGGGCGTACGCGGACGTCGGACTCGTCCAGCTTGCTCCAGTCGTTCCGCGCCAAACCGTCCGCCTCCTGTGCACCGATGCCCCCCGAATGATCCCATGCCGCTCGCCAGGCCCCTGGCCTGCGTGTAACGATGGCGTCCCGGACGTTTTCCGGACGCGAGGAGGTTGGCGATGTGCGGCCGTTATGCCGCCACGAAGGACCCGGCGAAGCTGATCGAGGAGTTCGAGGCGATCGACCTCACCGAAGGCCGGGCGCGGACCGATCACAACGTCGCGCCGACGAAGAACGTGGTCACCGTCGTGCAGCGGCACCCGCGTGACGACGAGGGCCAGGTCCTCACCGACGATCCCGCCGAGCGTTCGCTGCGGATGATGAAGTGGGGCCTGGTGCCGTTCTGGGCCAAGGACCCGTCCGTCGGCTCGCGGATGATCAACACGCGCGCCGAGACAGCCGCCGAGAAGCCGGCGTTCCGCCGCGCGCTGGTGTCCCGCCGCTGCCTGGTGCCCGCCGACGGCTGGTTCGAGTGGCGCCGCACCGGCAAGGAGAAGGAGCCGTTCTACATGACCGGCCCCGGGGACGCGTCGCTCTCGTTCGGCGGGATCTGGGAGAGCTGGCACCCGAAGGACGACGAGAACGCGTCGCCGCTGCTCACGTTCTCGATCATCACCACCGACGCCGCCGGGCAGCTCACCGACATCCACCACCGGATGCCGCTGATCGTGCCCCAGGCCCACTGGGACGGCTGGCTGGACCCGGACCGCGACGACGTCACCGACCTGCTGGTGCCCACGCCCGACGACATCGTCGCGTCGCTGGAGCTGCGGCCGGTGTCGAGCCAGGTCAACAACGTCCGCAACAACGGGCCCGAGCTGCTGGACCGCGTCGACCCGCAGCACGAGGGCGCCCTCTTCGATCTGCCGAAGTCATGACGGCCCTGCCGATCGACACCGCGTACGGCCCGGCACGGGTCTACCTGCACTGCGCCGAGGAAGGCGTGGCGGTGCTGATGCTGGGCCACGGCGCGGGCGGCGGCCTCGGCGCGAAGGACCTGGTCGCGGTGACCCGCGCGGCTCGGGCGGCGGGGGTGCACGTGGCGCTGGTCGAGCAGCCGTACAAGGTCGCGGGCCGCCGCGCCCCGGCTCCGGCGAACCAGCTGGACGCCGCCTGGCTGACGATCGCCGACGAGCTGTCGGAGCGTTTCGACGGCCTCCCGTTCGTCTTCGGCGGCCGCTCGTCGGGAGCTCGCGTGGCCTGCCGGACGGCTTCCGCCGGGCAGGCGGTGGCGGTGCTGTGCCTGGCGTTCCCGGAGCACCCGCCGGGCCGGCCGGAGAAGACCCGCCAACCGGAGTTCGACGCGGTCGACGTCCCCACGCTGGTGATCCAGGGCGAGCGTGACCCGTTCGGCCGGCCGAAGCCGGGGCCGCACCAGGAGCTCGTGCTGGTGGACGGTGACCACAGCCTGGGCAAGGACCTGGAATCGGTGTCACGGGCGGCGACGGAGTGGCTGTCGCGGGTGTTGCGCCCGCTGGCCTGAGCGCGTGGACGAGATCCCGCTGACCGGCGGGAACATGAACGCCGGTGTCGTCCGGGTGGGGAACACCGTGCGCCGCCCGGCCGGTCCGTGGACGCCGTCGGTGCACGCCCTGCTCACCCACCTGCGCTCGGCCGGGTTCCACGGCGCGCCCCGGCCGCTGGGCTTGGACGAGCGTGGCCGGGAGGTCCTCGAGTTCATCCCCGGTGAGGTGACGTGGCCCGGCCGGATCGACCTGCTGGAACCCGACGCGGCGATGATCGCGGTCGGCCGCCTGGTCCGGGACTTCCACGACGCGGTCACCGGCTTCCTGCCGCCGCCGGGGGCGTCGTGGCAGGTGCTCATCCCCGCGGACGGGACCGAGATCATCGCCCACCACGACCTCGCACCGTGGAATCTGGTGGTGGACGGCCCGCGCTGGGCGTTCATCGACTGGGACACCGCGGCCCCCGGCACCCGGCTGTGGGACCTCGCGTACACGGCGAACGACTTCGCTCTGCTGACCGGCGGAGTGGCACCGGCCGAGGCGGCCCGACGGATGCGGTTGCTCGCCGACGCCTACGACCTGGCCGAAGCCCAACGCCGTGAGCTGGTGAGTCTGCTGGGCCCGCGCGCCCGCGCGATGCACGACTTCCTGGCCGGCCAGGCCGCGGTGGGCAAGGAGCCGTGGACGCGGCTTTGGCGCGAAGGCCACGGCACGCATTGGCGACAACGCGCCGACTACCTGGAGCAGCACCACGACATCTGGCTGCGCGCGCTGCTCGCGTGAGGGCCGAGTTGTCCACATCACCCTCGGCTATCCACAGATTTGCCGACGAGGCTTTTCGCGCGCCGAATCCCGATAGACTGGCTTCGGGGACGCCCCCCGGGACGGGTGGGGGCACCGGCAAAGTCGCGGTTCGGCCAGCCGATTCCCGCTGAGGCCACCAGGCGAGGCACAGCCCGCCCGCACCGCAAGCGTCGTGAATGGGTCATTCAGGACCTCCGACGTCCTGAATGACCCATTCACGACAGCGAAACCCGAGCCGAACGCAGTCTTCGCCCCCGGCGACCTCGCCCCAGCGCGCAGGAAACGGACTTTGCCGGGCCCCTGCCGGGACGGGTGAGGGCTGCTCGGCTGTGGGTGTGGCCGCATTTGCGCAGGTCAGGCCGCGATCGGAGTCACCACCGCGCCGGTCAGCCGGATCAGGTCGCCCGGTGCCAGCTCCACTTCCAACCCCCGCCGCCCAGCGGAGCAGAAGACCGTCTCGAACTTCTCCGCCGACGCGTCGATCACCACCGGCAGCCGGCTGCGGTGACCCAGCGGCGAAATCCCGCCCAGCACGTACCCCGTCGCCCGCTGAGCCGCCGCCGGGTCCGCCATCTTCGCTTTCTTGCCGCCCGCCGCGGCCGCCAGACCCTTGAGGTCCAGCTGGCCGGTGACCGGGACCACGCCGACCGTCAACCTGCCGTCGACCTCGGCGACCAGCGTCTTGAACACCCGCGCGCGGTCCAGGCCGAGCGCCTCCACCGCCTCCAGCCCGTACGAGTCGGCCCGCGGGTCGTGGTCGTACGCGTGCAGCGTGTGCGCCACCTTCTGCTTCGTCAGGAGCGCGGTCGCCGGGGTGCCCTTGCCAGCCATGGCACGGAAGTCTAGGGAATGTCCACGTAGTCCGATCGGTTGTAAGGGACGTGACCACAACCCTCGCCACCACGCGCTCTCGCAGCAGCCGCCGCCCTGAGGCACCGGCGACCCGCGGCGTGCCCGGCCCCCGCGTAAACTCGACGTCGCCGTATGCGTACACGCGCATCGACGCCGAGCGGGAAGGGAACGGTTTGCCGAGCACGCAGAACTCAGCGCCGGAAGAAGCGACCGAGGCGGAGCGCGCCGAGCGCTTCGAACGGGACGCTATGCCGCTGCTCGACCAGCTGTACTCGGCCGCGATGCGGATGACCCGCAACCCCGCCGACGCCGAGGACCTGGTCCAGGAGACCTACCTGAAGGCGTACGCCGCCTTCGCGTCCTTCAAGGCCGGCACGAACCTCAAGGCCTGGATGTACCGCATCCTGACCAACACCTACATCAACGGCTACCGCAAGCGGCAGCGGCAGCCGGTCCAGCAGCCCACCGAGGAGATCACGGACTGGCAGATCGCCAAGGCCGAGGCCCACACCTCGAGCGGGCTGCGGTCGGCCGAGGTCGAGGCGATGGACAACCTGCCCGACACCGACGTGAAGGCCGCGCTCCAGAAGCTGCCCGAGGAGTTCCGGCTGGCCGTCTACCTGGCCGACGTCGAGGGCTTCGCCTACAAGGAGATCGCCGAGATCATGGACACCCCCATCGGCACCGTGATGTCCCGTCTGCACCGCGGGCGCGCCCAGCTGCGTGACCTGCTCGCCGACGTCGCTCGCGAGCGCGGGTTCATCCGGGGTGCCAAGGAAGAGGTGGCCGGGCGATGAACGACATGTGCGAAGGCGCGTCCGACAAGGTCCGTTGCGAAGAGGCGCTCGCCGACATCTACCTGCTCCTCGACCGCGAGTGCAGCCCGGAGCGGGATGCGGCGCTCCGCCAGCACATCGACGACTGCCCGCCGTGCCTCGAGGAGTACGGCATCGACGAGCACATCAAGCAGCTGCTGCACCGCAAGTGCGGGGGCGACCTCGCTCCGGACGAGCTGAAGACCCGGCTGCGCGCGTCGATCCGCCAGACCGTCGCGTCACGCGGCGGTGTGACGGTCGAGCGCACCGAGATCAGCATCGAGCAGCGCTCCGAATAGCGCCCGAGCACGACGAAGGCCCCCGCACCGTGGTGTGGGGGCCTTCGTCATGCCGACGCCGGGAATCAGGCGTTGGGCTTCTTGCCGTGGTTCGCGCCGTTCTTCTTCCGGTCGCGACGCTTGCGGGCGCGCTTCGACATGTTCACTCCTCGTCGTCAGTGGTGGCCACGGCCGCGGCGCTGGCGCCTGCCGGGCCGGGGTCAACCTCTCAAGTGTGTCATGACGCCCGGTTCTGGTTGGATGGGGTGGTCGGTGCGAGCACGAGGAGGACGTCGGTGACCGGGAACAAGACGCAGGTGGCCGGGTAACCCGTGTCCACCCTCGCGGAACTGCTCGCCGACAACACCGGACTGCCCGGGGAGGCGGCGGACCACCTCCAGACCGTCGTCGCCGAATGGCAGCTGCTGGCCGACCTGTCCTTCGCGGACTTCCTGCTCTGGGTCCCGGTGACCGAGGAGCTGCAGCCCGACGGCGGTGACTTCGTCTGCGTCGCGCACGCCCGCCCGACGACGGCGCCGACCGCGCACCCCGAGGACGTCGTCGGCACGCGGTTCACCGTGCAGGAGCACCCGCAGCTGGCGAAGGCCATGCGCGAGGTGCGGATCTGCCGCGAAGAGGACCCGCACTGGTACCGCGACCTGCCGATGCGGCGCGAGGCGATCCCCGTGCGCTTCCACGACGACGTCGTCGCGGTGATGAGCCGCGAGACGAACTTGGCCGCGCCGCGGGTGCCTTCGCCGTTGGAGATCGCGTACCTGGGCAGCGCCGGCGACCTGTGCCAGATGATCGTCGACGGCACGTTCCCGCCGAGCGGCACCAACGCGACCGACACGCACACGTCGCCGCGGGTGGGGGACGGCCTGATCCGCCTCGACTCGAGCGGCACGGTCGTGTTCGCCAGCCCGAACGGCCTGTCCGCCTACCACCGGATGGGGCACGAGTCCGACCTGGTCGGTACGCGCCTGGCGCCGCTGACGCGGTCGCTGATCCGCGACCCGTTCGACGCGACCGAGGTGTCGCACCGGATCATCGAAGCCCTCGACGGGAAGCCGTCGAGCCGTACCGAGGCCGATTCGCGGCGCGGCGCCGTGGTGCTGTTCCGCGCGCTGCCGCTGCGCCCGGCCGGGCAGGCGGCGGGCGCGCTGGTGCTGGTCCGCGACGTCACCGAGGTCAAGCGCCGCGACCGCGCGCTGCTCTCGAAGGACGCGACGATC
>Ga0307515_10016974_pt1 | contig 13302 bp, 10 predicted proteins | sample 17_EM_MG_FD_194513 | JGI IMG/M metagenome (GOLD analysis project Ga0307515, IMG submission 194513) | Populus trichocarpa ectomycorrhiza microbial communities from riparian zone in the Pacific Northwest, United States - 17_EM | ecosystem: Host-associated > Plants > Roots > Unclassified | place...
ACTTGCGCATCGTGTTTTATAAAAAAAAAAAAAAAAAAGCCTCCAATGCAGCAAGGGTCCACAACTAGTTTGAAACCACAAGGATTAATTAATCAACTATATTAAACTATAGGGACTACGTTATATGAAACTACAAGAACTATAGGGACTAAGTTATAATTAACTCTAATGGATTAAAAGTTGACACACAATCTTTGATATAACCATGCCAAACATTTGATGCTGTCTTAAACCTCTCCAAAACCTCCAGTGATTGGCTATCTATCTCCTCTTCTAACCACTGACGAAAACACACATGTCCCAATTCTTCAACTGAACTGAAACACACACGTCCTCCTCCTCCCTCGTATCTTCAAGTTCAATGGCTTCTCTTGACATCTCCACACCTCTTATCTTCAAGCTCAACTCCTCTGCTAAGCCGCGGAAGCTTTTCTCTTTGAAGTATCCTTGTCGCCACAAGCACAGACCATCGTTTTCCCTCACCAATGCCGCCCACACCCAAACGGCACTTCCCTTCTCCAGCCGTACCACCACCCCAAAATACAAGATTGAGTCGGAGCAGGACCCCATCTCCATCCTCAACGAGAGAATTCGGCGCCAACACCATGGGAAGAGAGAGGGCTCAAACTCGAAGCCCATAATGGACTCTGAGGAGGCTGATCAGTACATACAGATGGTGAAAGAGCAGCAGCAGAGAGGATTGCAGAAGTTGAAAGGCGACAGGGTAGCAAAAGAAGGGGATGTTTTCAGTTACAAGGTGGACCCTTATACGCTTAGTTCCGGGGATTATGTTGTGCATAAGAAGGTGGGAATTGGGAGGTTTGTTGGGATTAAGTTTGATATGTCAAAGGGTTCTTCCGAGGCTATTGAATATGTGTTCATTGAATATGCTGATGGGATGGCTAAGCTTCCTGTTAAGCAAGCTTCTCGCATGCTTTATCGATATAATCTGTAGGTTTTCTCTATTTTCTTGAACTGATTTTACATGTCCAGCTTGCTTATTTATTGTAATGTTTGATAAATTGTTGCTTGTTTTGTTAAGATATTTATTTTAAATTGTTAGTTAAGTTCATTGGTGTATTCTGTTGCCAAAACAGTCCGTATGAATTCTCTAATTGGCATGTAAAAATCTTTTCATGATTTTTTACCATGTCCTTCCAGCCCGAATGATACGAAAAAGCCTCGGACCTTGAGCAAATTGAGCGACAATGGTGCCTGGGAAAGGAGAAAGACGAAAGGAAAGGTTGCAATACAGAAAATGGTGGTTGACTTAATGGAGCTGTATTTACATAGGCTAAAACAAAGGAGACCTCCCTACCCAAAGACTCCTGCCATGGTTGACTTTTCTGCTCAGTTTCCTTACGAACCCACACCAGATCAGAAGCAGGTAGCTACTCTATCTTGCAAATATTTACTTCACTGCCTTGTTAAAATCTGGATGAGAGGTTTCTTACGCGTCCTTGTTTATGTCAATGAAATGCCTATACTCTTTGCGTAGTGCAAGACAATCCAATTTTGTTTCTAGTTACTGTCGAGATGATGTTCGCATTTACAATTATTTTTCATTTGTTTGGAGGGGATAGGAAGCCTCAGCCATAGATATAGCCATAGCTTTCACAGAATTCAACACCTTCTTTTCCCTTCTCACAGGTTCAACATCCATTATTTCATCACACATGACACAATAAACTTAACAAGTTTATCTAAACAAGTGTTGTCCTTTTCTGCTACCTTTTCTTTTCATGTGCTCACAAATTGGATACTCGTTCCAGGCTTTCATTGACGTCATGAGGGATTTAACCGAGAGAGAAACTCCAATGGACCGATTAATTTGTGGAGATGTTGGGTTTGGTAAAACAGAAGTTGCTTTACGTGCCATCTTTTGTGTTGTCTCAGCTGGAAAACAAGCTATGGTTTTAGCACCAACAATTGTTCTAGCCAGACAGCATTTTGACGTTATTTCAGAACGCTTTTCCAAGTATCGCCATATCAAGGTTGCGCTTCTGAGTCGGTTTCAGGCATGTAATTTATCTTTCTAGCCAATTCAGTGTTTCTTAAGAGTTAGCTCATGTTCTTATTCGTGTTTAACATGAACAAAATTCAGACAAGATATCTCTTGATATAGCGTTCATTGGCTGATTATGAAGGTCTGAAAACCATTTCTGGAATCAGGCATACAGTTCACCGTCAGTTGTATGCTCTTTTGATTTATAATTACTACTTTGGTTTTAAGAATGTCAGACCTGTTACTGCAGAGTAAAGCAGAGAAAGAGATGTATTTGGAAATGACTAAACATGGTCATTTGGACATTATCGTGGGAACTCACTCACTTCTTGGAAGTCGTGTTGTGTATAACAATCTAGGTCTTCTTGTGGTGGATGAAGAACAGGTTTGCCTCCAAAGCATATTTCAATTATGTGCTATGTTCTTTGCCTTGTTGCTGTACATTACTAGATCCTTTTAGACAAATAATAAGAGAAAAAGTAAAGGTAACTTTTCCATCAACCATGACTTTGCTAATGAGAAGGAAAAGAAAGAATCTAGGGTGTGTGACTTTAAGCTCCTTATATGTAAACACACACGTATCTAAATTTCAAATTCGTCATGTGGATGCGTCAAAATGTGATGTATGCAAGAGTAGGTTCAAATTGCATGACGTAACTACCATACCTCTGTTAGATTTGATCTTTAATTTAAAAACAAATCATGCATGTCAATTTTCATTTTATTGGGTGTCGTAGACATTCAAGCTTTAGAGCTCTTTCAAATTTAATATTTTCCTTTATATTTTTCACTGTCGAAGTTGTTACAATGTAAATGAAGAACTTGTTGTTAGGTTAATTGGGTGTCATTGGATGTTCAGGCTACACAACACTTTAAATTGAATGTTATATTTTATCCAACTAATCAATGAAGTCGGTGCTTGGCATGCAGTATCCATTGCTTGTGCATGCACTCAAGAATTTGTGTGACTACACTTTTGAACTTATTTTGATAGCTCTAGTTTCCTAATCTTTTCCCATTATTTGCAAATTGTATTGAAATAGTTTCTGTTGTGATCTGGATGTGTAATGTTCTTTGCTTTCCAGAGATTTGGTGTCAAACAGAAGGAGAAAATCGCTTCATTCAAAACTTCAGTCGATGTTCTTACTCTCACTGCAACTCCTATACCTCGGACACTTTATTTAGCATTGACTGGATTTCGGGATGCGAGGTAACATAACTGAGGCAAATGTGTATTGAGTTTGCTACCAGAGTAGATCCTGGATCCAGACATCTAGTTTAGTCTAACCAGGCAGTATTGAGTTTCTAAATGGCCAGTAGCTGAACCATGTAAAATGTAAATTTAAAGTCAGTGCTAGAAAGTCATTTCCCCTTAACATGAAATGTATCATCATGGATGAGCTTGCAATACTGACTCTGGTCCTTTATTGAAGTAGGATTTTAGGATCTTGTATTGTATTATTAAAACTCAGAAGTTTGGACCATCTAAAGTCTGCAATGGTATGGTACGCATACATGCATAATCGTTGTAATCATTTTCTTGTGTTCTAGTTACCATTGTAGATTGGAAGCATACAATGTTGAAATAGGATCCCTGTAGATGATGTAGGATCACTTCTTTGTTAAGTTGATTGTGTTATAAAAGTCTATTACTATAGAAATATGTTTTGTCGGATATCTATTGTGGACATAAATCCAGATAGGATGCAACCTAAATAATGATCTGAAGATATTAAAAATTACTGTACTGTTTGAAGACTTGGATCTTTTCTTCCTAGAACATTTTTTGAAATTACTGGTTTGCTGATCTATAATTTGATAACCTTAATGATTTACTTACATTTTCAGTTTAATTTCAACTCCACCTCCAGAAAGAGTTCCTATAAAGACTCATCTGTCAGCATACAGTAAAGAGAGGCTAATATCAGCGATCAAATATGAGCTGGACCGTGGTGGTCAAGTATTTTATGTCTTGCCTCGTATTAAAGGTATTGCGTACCTTTTTTTTATATTTTTTTTGAAGCAAAATGAATTTTAATCAGTCTCGGATCACATCTCTCTCCCTCTAAAGAGTGAATACATACCTTTCTCTAGAAGATGGACATGAGTGAATACTTAGGCAAAGACTTCTCAATCCTGTTCTGTATACTATAAATAGGATTACAGGGTTAAACATGCACAATATACTATTGGTACAGCTAATAATCATATATAATCGCCTGTTTGGTACATAACTCTATTCATCTATCATCTTGCTTAGGCTGTATCAAGGATAATGAATTTTCTTCTTTGCAAAACTTAGTATCAGCTGATTTGTTTGGTACATTGCCAAACGTTTTCATTTACAACTATCAACACAAAAAGTAAGAGCCAAAATTAAATATGAAAAAGTTTATTATTTGGCCATTTTCTGTGGTTTGTTTTCCTAGCATACTTCAAAAGTTGATTGATTTTCTCATTTTGATGATGTGGATATCTACTTCATTCTTACCTAACAGGGCTGGAAGAAGTGAAGGATTTCCTTGAACAATCATTTTCAAATGTTGAAATAGCTGTTGCACATGGGCAGGTAATTTTTTATATAAGAAAATGTTATACGTTTAACTGGCAATCATCTTTGTGCGGGTATACTAAAGTACCCTAGACCACCCAAAGTTCCATGTTTGAATGTGTGTTACCATAGCTAGGTATAATTACTGAACTTCATTGCTTAAAAAATTGACTCCTTTTCTTCCCTTCTGTTTTGAACAACGAACTATGTTGTATTTGATTCTCCTTTGTGAGTAGGCAACTTTCTGTTAATTTCAAGTCCATGTTTTTTTTTTAAAGAAAACCTTCTTTCTCCTCTCTTAAGCTTAAAAATTGTTTTCAAAACTTCATGACTTAAATTAACTTATTTTATTATATATGATTTTTCCTTGTCTTAAATTTGCACGCTTATTATTATTGTTGTTGTTGTTGTTTAATGCTTGTCTCTAGGAATCATGTTTAGGTTGCTTGTTTGTTTTATTTATGTTGTATTAGCATATATGTATTTAGGTTGTCTTCATGTTTTTTGCAAGTTGAATGAGTTATGATTGTAGGAGCATGATTGCTAGGTGTCTTGAGAAGACACCTGTTTGCACTCATTTCATTAGGAAAGGTTAAGGCCAAGCTAGGTATCACCTTAACGAACCCTACTCCAAGTCTTCCATGTCACATCTCCTATTGCATTATGGTTAGACCATTAACCCTTCTTGTTAGCTACTGTTTGCTAGTCGTGGTCCTTGGTGTGACTTTTCTGCAGCATGTTACAAAGAAAGGGAATAGCTTTTTGTTAGTAAAGGTAGCGCCACTGTTCAGAAATATATAGAGATTGAAGTCCTTGTTAATACGAGGATGGAATGCACCAACCATCTAGTCTCCATAGTGAGACTTGGTGTGCTGCTGGCTTGGTGCTCAACTCATGCTGTAAATGACAGGTGTTTATACGAGTGCACTAATTCCTACATGAGGGGTTGGTGCGCACCACCTCTTGAATGAATTGGTGCACTAATTCCTACATGAGGGGTTGGTGCGCACCACCTCTTGAATGAATTGGTGCGGGCCGCACTAACTCCTTATGGGTGGCCATCTCCCGCCCCTTAAAAAAGGGGATATGGACCTTTTCTCTTGGTCTATTCATAAAGTAGAGTGACTTAACCTGGAAAGTCATGTGTTGATCAGAACTCAGATTCTATGGTTTTTTAGTTTTAATTCTTCCCAGCATACAAACTTATTTTTTGGTTTCCCACACATTGTGATTTTGTTTTCTTGTTTTGTGTGTTTAGCAATACTCAAAGCTGCTAGAGGACACCATGGAGCAATTCGCACAAGGTGAAATTAAGATTCTTATATGCACAAATATAGTAGAAAGCGGGCTTGATATTCAAAATGCAAATACCATCATAATTCAGGATGTTCAACTATTTGGTCTAGCTCAATTGTATCAGGTTCTGCCCTCTTCGCTTTCTCTTGTTTAATAATTGTATAGACATTTCTTCAAAATGCTCACAAAATATTCAAAAGCTTTCGTTCTTTTGTTTATTTTGAAAACTCTTCTCAAAACTATGAGATCTCAAGCATGTTATTTCACTTTGTTTGCAGCTCCAGCCCCCAAGCTAACAACTCATTCATATATGTTCTGCTCCTCGCTATTTTTCCCCACCTTCTAAAAAATAGCATTAGATTTACTCAAAATAAGTCTCATGTCTCCTACAAGTAGAAGAAAAATTGGCTTTTCCACTTCCCTATTCCCTCCTAAACTATGCATTTATCTTTGTAGATCTCTCTAATGCATAAGTGTTTGTGGAATTAAGTTATTTTCTTCATCCCTTGACCTATTTATATCAATTATGTAAAACCAGCAAGTAGCTTCAATGATTTATGGAACAAAGAAACCGGAATGTGTCTAGAATTCTTTATCTTGTTTTTGCTGTTGTTGGAAAATTTTTAATCTTGTTTTCAATCTTTGATGTTATTGCAATAGTTGCGTGGAAGAGTGGGCAGGGCAGATAAGGAAGCTCATGCGCATTTATTTTACCCTGACAAGTCAATGTTAACTGATCAAGCGCTGGTATACTCTGCAATACATCCATTTCTTTTTGTTAGTTCACCTAGATGATCATCATTACTACAATTTTCAAGTAACTTTTGCAATCTTTGACTTTTCAGGAGAGGCTAGCAGCTCTAGAAGAATGCCAAGAACTTGGCCGAGGTTTCCAACTTGCAGAGAGAGACATGGGTATAAGAGGCTTTGGTACCATCTTTGGTGAGCAACAGACCGGGGATGTTGGGAATGTTGGAATTGATTTCTTCTTTGAAATGCTTTTCGAAAGTTTGTCCAAGGTCTGCTTCATGATGGATTTTATTATATCTTATACAATGAGAAAGAAGAAGCTTTGTTTAATTGTCATGTATTTAATGTTTTGGATATCTTTGCATTCTGGTTCTTTTTCGGTTTCCAGTCTTCATCATGTTGTCTTAGTCTAATTGGATAGATCAAGGAAACCAACAGCACAGTTTCTGCTCTACAAAAAGATCGCTAGTGAATTCAGTATATGTACTAGTAATTGGGTCATATTTCTAGTGTCCCTGGTTTAAACTTCAAATTTCTGTGCTGCTGCTTTTGTTTCCCTGAACCCTCTTGAATTTTGTTTTTAGGTTGACGAGCACCGTGTAATTTCAGTTCCTTACCAGTCAGTACAGGTGACTTCTTTAATCTCTGGCATATTTTCTGTCAGAATACAATTAAGTTTTATTAACCTGTAAGCAAACTACATACGGAAACTACGAGGATTTAGGGTGCCATTTTCTAAATTTCCTTTGGCATCATTTTGCTTATGTTGAGATTCTAATGAAAGAATGGGTTTTGAAAATTCTGAAAGGAGCTTCCTCTTGACAGAAAAAATAATAAATCTCCATTTTATGTGTCTTGAGAAATGTGTGCTCATGCTCTTGAGTTTCTGTAATAAGAACAAGTTCTAATGAGCTTGTAGCTTGCATAAGCAAGAGGGCAGAGGGGTGAGGTATTAGGTTCAAATCTTACCTTCATCAAAACTCTAATGAAATTGGAACACACTCATCAAAAAGAAATATATATATATATATATAACAATAAGTTCTCACACAGGCACAAAGATTCAGGGAGCTTGTCATTAGAGAATAAGAGACTGGCCTTGCAGACTATAGCATGAAAGCTTTAGAATGTGTTTGTCTATGAGGCGCGCCGCGCGGCGCGCCTCACAGAAAGCATGAATTTCATACTTTTCAAAAGGTGCGCCCTTAAACAAACACATTCTTAGAATGTGAAAATTGATTGGTAGAAGCATAACCAGGAGCACTAATCTTTTGGTATGATACAGTAATAATTGGTTACAAGTGTAAAGTGAAAACTGATTTCAACATGGACATGTCAACTGTCCTGACTAGTTAGCGTGGTTGATGAGAATAATTTCTGATAGCAATATCTTTATTGAGCTCAGAGTTATATGTTAGCTCATAATCGAATCTACATTACTGAAGTAACTACCAATTTTCATTGAACCTCCAATTTCCAGTGTTGACAGATGTGTAAAATGCAATGTAGCATTAGATCTATTGAGTTTATAACTGGCAATGATTTTTAACTCAAATTAATCCCTTGTTTGTGATTTTCAATGCCAGGTTGATTTAAATATAAACCCTCATCTCCCTTCTGACTACATAAATTCCCTGGAGAACCCCATGGAAATTATTAATGAAGCTGAGAAAGCTGCAGAGACAGATATTTGGAGTTTAATGCAATTTACAGAAAATTTGCGTTGCCAATATGGAAAAGAGCCTTGCTCTATGGAAATTCTATTGAAGAAGCTTTACATTAGGAGAATGGCAGCAGATATTGGGATAACGAGAATTTACGCATCTGGAAAGATGGTTGGCATGGAAACAAATATGAGTAAAAAGGTTTTTAAGCTGATGGCAGATTCAATGTCATCTGATATCCACAGAAACTCTTTGGTTTTTGATGGAAACCAAATAAAGGTAATTTGTACAAGATTTCCTATGGGATTACCTTTATGATAGGTAGCATTGTGCCGATATTGATTGGTTCTCTCTTCTTTGACACTCATACTCTCATTCAATGATGTGATAAACATGAATGTCCTTGCCTCCGCAGAGGTGAAGAAAGGAAATAAACGGAAACTCTTGACCTAAATTTGATTTAACTGGAGAATGGGGAGTGAAGACAATATGTTTTATGCTCTTCCATGCTGGTCACTGTCAACATCATTAATGTAGTCTGAGTTTTCACTCCTTTTGTCTTCTATGGATTCAAGATAATGAACTGATATACTCTACCAGTTATATTTAGGATTGTTTAAAGCTCTATTAGTAGTTTAAAAATTTTCTTTTAACATTTATTGTTCTTGGTTGATTAATCACAGCACTGATATAATCTATCACTTAAATTTATGGTTGCTTAAAGCTGTCTTTGGAATTTAAAATTAAACAGTCTTTAACATTTATTTATCTACTTTTCTTTGTTAATTATTCATAGGCTGAACTTCTTCTGGAGCTACCGAGAGCGCAACTGCTAAATTGGGTCTTTCAATGCATAGCAGAACTTCATGCTTGCCTGCCTGCCCTTATAAAATACTAGTATTGCTTGCTCTGCAGAATTAGCTCTTCCATCAACTTTCCCTTTTGCACAGTTTCATCAGTGATTCTTGAAGAGGTGAAACAAGAATGCATAACTCCATGTTTCATTACACTCCGATCTAAACCGCTCGGTTGCAGAAGCTGTATTATATCCAAGTCATGGCAGGTGGTTGGGATTGTACTGAGGTACTGTTATGTCAAGGTGAGTCACAGAAGCTGTTTTTTCTTGCGCAAATCATCACTGTTCTTGACCAGCTTTGATTTTGCAGGATATAATGGTTGGATTTAGCTGTTCTCGCCGATACAAAGAACAGTTTTCTCACAGAGAAGACACAACGTATCGGCAATGATGACAAGTATCATACCATCCGTTCAGCATGACCAAGATGAACAATATGAATTCAGCAAGGGGATAGAACTCTGCTCATTTTCCATGCCATTACCTCGAAGAAGCTTCCCTATTGTTTTGCAGAACCTGGTGGGTGCATAAGGAATCATTAATGGTATTAACTACATCTTAGCATGTATTTTTGAGAAATGCAAGATACAAGGATGGATGGTTTCGTTGTTGTTTACAGGTGATTTAGCGAAACATTATATTCCTTTCAGAAATCCTTTGTCCCTTTGAAAAAGTTCAGCGGTATTTAAAGTTAATTTTTAATATATAAAAAAAAGGGTAGATACTGAAGTTACGAATGTGTTTTTTTATATAATAATTTGTTTTTAATTAAGAAGTGAAAAAATAGTGCATACGTTTAATATAAAAAATTAAAAAATATATAAATTAATAAATTATATAAAAAAAATATTAATGTTAATTAAAGACTAGAGTGAAGATTGATTTATTTAGTAAAAAGTAAAAGATAGATATATATTAAAAAGTTTTATAAGTTTTGATTACAAAGTATCTTGCTAGTTCATGATAATATATATGCAATAAAATATTAAATAGAAGGAAAAAATAGAGGCATGGCAACTATTTTCAAAGTTAATTTTTATTTAATTTTGAAGCAATTAAAATAAATATTTGAAAGAGTTTAAAAGATTAAGATTTTGGAGAAAATAATTTATTTATTTAGTCAAAATCCTCATTTCTTATTTATGCATTTTTTTTCTTGTTTTAATGAATTTTTTTATTAATAACATGAATTTTCAACAGCTAAAACTTAAATTTCAACTTGTTTTAACAAAAAAAAAACTCCAAAAAATCATAAATACTATAATAAGCTCATTTACACTCCCAAAATAATCTTTAATCAGTTTAAATAAAAAGCCAAACAAAATAAACAAAGATCATGGACCTTAATTTATTTTTTTAACATGATTAAAGGGTAAAAATCACCTTAATTGAACTTTTTTAAAACAGTTAACATCAATATCAATATTATTTTTAGTTAAAATGTGATGTCTAAAACCTTTTTCTCTTTATTTTTAGCGACTTTATCTTTTTCATCTCAATATCTAGAGATTAAAATATAAAAAAATAAAATTTAGGATTAAAACATAAAATTTTAAAATTACAAGGACTAAAAATATAAAAATAGAAAACTTTAAGAATGAGATTCAAGAACTAAATTGAATTTGTTTTCTCAACGATCAAAGACAACCCACTATAGAAAAATAAAGTTTTACTAAATTGTTATTTTTTTTCCATAAATAAAAAACGTTCTTGAAATTTATAAATTCTATCAAGAAAATTATATTATTATTATTATTCACTCTTATTATTTTTATTACAATCATGGTTGATTATATCGATATTTTAATAATTATTTATTTTTAAATTTCATCCAATTACTATTCGAAAACATAATATTGAAATTAAAATTCTTCGTTTCTAATAACTAAACGACATCTTAATCAATCACTTTGTCGAGTATCTGTTGTGTTCTATGGAAACATAAATGTTGTCATTATCTAATTTGATATTGTGAGCTCCAGTTTCCTCGTGGACAACCTAGGCGTGTAGGTGCGCGCAGCAAGGCTACACATAAATCTAAATTTAAAAATAATTTATAAACTAATTAATCGACGCATAAATTATTCATTTATTATAAAGAAAAAGGATTTTTTGTGTAGAAATAGTATAATTATAAATTTTGATAAATTTTTTACTGTAGTGATGGAAAAATTATCATTATCATTTTTATTTTTTTTAGAAAACAAGTTTTTTTCTCTCTCTTTATATTTGATATTTTTATCATTTTATACTTAACCTATTTATCACTATTTTTTTTCTTATCTTCATTTTTTGTAATTTTTTTTTTCTTTACATTTTTTTTTTAAAACATATTATACAAAGACTAAGAAAATGATGTTTCATTGTAATAATTACAACATTGTTCTATTCTTTTGCTACATTAAAAATTAACTTAAGATCTTACATGTATTTATTAACGCATATGATTTTTACTATTGTTGATTATATGTAAGTATCGACTTTTTGATTCATAATTATAATTTTTACTCAATATCAAAAAACGTGTTAATAACACCTACACATTCTAACATCGACTTTTTGATTCACGATTATATTTTGTACTCAATATCAAAAAACACGTTAATAACACCAACACATTCTGCGTTAGAAAAACAATTAGTCAACCTGTAGTGAGGAAAGTCGAATAGACGCGTTAACACGTTTTTTTTATTTGTTTTTTATGAGTTTATCTCGGTCTCATGTCTAGAAGCACAGGAGAACGTTCTTTTGCTGATATTATTACCAACATTCGATATTGGGTCATTCATACCATTACTATACCTTCCCTGTTCATTGCAGGTTGGTTATTCGTCAGCACAGGTTTAGCTTATGATGTATTTGGAAGCCCTCGTCCAAATGAATATTTTATAGAGAGCCAATAAGAAATTCCCTTAATAACTGGTCGTTTTGATCCTTTGAAACAACTTGATGAATTTAATTGATCTTTTTAGGTTAGGAGGGCCCAACGACTATAGATCAAACTTATCTAATTTTTAGAGTCCGATGGCTTGCTATTCACGGACTAGTTGTACCTACCATTTTTATTTTGGAGTCAATATCAACAATGCAGTTCATCCAACCAATAACCTAATCTGAATTAATATTAATTATAGAGCTATGACACAATCAAACTCAAACGAACAAAACGTTGAATTGAATCATAGCAGTCTTTACTGGGGGTTATTACTCATTTTTGTACTTGCTGTTTTATTTTCTAATTATTTCTTTAACCCAGATCATAGGTTTGGTGAGTTAATTTGAGTTGACTCATGTTGTTTTTTGTGTTTTTTTTTTCATTGTTTTTTTTTCTCAATTTCATCATTTAACATTAGATTAATTGAAAATTAAGCTTTATGATTTGTTTCAATTTATTTTTTATAGAGTTATCACAATCTCATAACTCAAGTAATGAATTTGACAAATTAACTCAGAGTTAACTCATTTTTTTTTATTTTTTTAATTGATTATTTTTTTCAATTTCATTCTTTAATTTTGAGTTAATTGAAAATTGACCTTCATATATAATTTATTTTGATATACTTTGTCTGATAACTCAAGTCGTGAATTTAACAAGTTGACCTAAGCTGACCCGATTTTTTTTTTAATTGATATTTTTAATTAAAATATATTTTTACTGATTGTCCAAGTTACCTTTAAACTTATCAAGTCGATTAAATTACATAAAATCAATCCTTACATGATTTAAATTTTTTCTATTAAAAGAATCATTGAAAATATCTGAATATTTTCTATACTTTCAAAGGTGTTTTATCCTATTTTTGTTTCATCAAATACAATGGTAAAAAACAATCCGTGCAGAATCGATGACCTTGATGGACATGACTTGTAATTTTAGAAATTATATAAGCAATTTCTGTATGTGTCGGGGACAGACAAAATTAAGTTTCGTCGTCTCCGTTTATGCTGACCAAACATGTTAAATTTTTATCTCGTTACCTTGCGAGGAAATTAAACAAACTAAGGTTTTTTTTTTAATTAACACAATAATTAAATTTTTTTTGTAAAAATAACATTATTTTTTTAAAAAAATAATGAAATAATATATTTTCACCTTGCACGTTTGATAAACATAAACATGAATTTTACTAAATATCATGATTTTAAAAAAAATACATAATAAATATTACTATTCAAAACA
>Ga0307515_10016975_pt1 | contig 13302 bp, 6 predicted proteins | sample 17_EM_MG_FD_194513 | JGI IMG/M metagenome (GOLD analysis project Ga0307515, IMG submission 194513) | Populus trichocarpa ectomycorrhiza microbial communities from riparian zone in the Pacific Northwest, United States - 17_EM | ecosystem: Host-associated > Plants > Roots > Unclassified | place...
AGCAAAAACTATTGCAGCTTCAAACAACGATTTATAGAGAGTCTATTTGTCTTTGCGGCTATGCTGTATTTTTCAAAAACTTTGAATTTTTTTTTCTTCAAATTAATTTTTTTTAGTGTTTTTGAATCGTTTTGATATGCTAATGTCAAAATAAATTTTTAAATAAAAAAATTATTTTGATAAATTTCCAAGCAAAAAACACTTTAAAAAATAATTGCTACTATAATTTCAAACACTACCATAATTTCCCTTTTAAAAAATAAATTTTAAAAATCTTTTTCATTTGATTTAGGGGTACTTTTATCCTTTACATTTGATTATTGTGTAGTTATCATGTGTCAATAGGTGCAATAGGATAATTACATAAATAAAACAATTTTTTTAAAAAAAACTAGAGGTCAATGAACAATGCATGTGGAGTTAAGATGACGCATGTGGTGCCATTCAATGGCCAAAACCCTACTTTCAGGGCAGCAACAGAAGCGTCTCGACGGCACATGTGGTATAATTATTTCTGGTTGGTGTGTGTGACCTTTTTTTTTTTTCCTTTTCCTTCTCCCTTCTCAATTTTCATGTTGGCCTTCTAAAAATTCAAATCAACTTCTAAAGGTTATTATTCTTAAGATTGTTTTCTTAATTTTCAATCATTTATGAAATTAGAGACTTTTTTTCAATATCATTTCTCATGAAGTTTTTCTTCTGTCAGGTTTGATTCTTATTCTTTTAATTCTTATTTGTTTTATTTGAGATGGTTTTTGAAATTATTTTTTTTTTCAATTCCATCATTCTTGATTTTCTTCCTATCAAATCTAATCCTTTTTTTTATTTCTATTTTTACAGATTGTAGATTTGTGAGATTAAATCGGGTTTACGAGGTTCACCTGAGATTGCTTTCCCCCCCCCCTTTTGTTAAGCTTATTTATTTTTGGTTTCATCCTCCATCATTTTGTTATTTTTTATTCACATTTTATGAGATTTTTTAGTCGTTTTGAAAATATCACGGGATACCTCAATTTTTTTTATCTTTGTTAAATTTAGTATTTTTTCAAGGAATTTTTTTTATTAAATTAAATTAATTGATTTAATTCACCTATACTTTTAATTAATCAGGTGTTTAGCTTATTAGTTTAGCCCAAGGTTTAGAATTTAACGGATTATGAGCTTGAAAGATTAACCATGGTTTATGAAGTTCATCCGAGTTTGCTTGGTTTTTTTCTCTTTTTTTTAAGTTTATATTTCTCTTCTGATTCCATCCACCAATATTTTATTATTTTTTTATTCGCTTTCTATGGATTGTTTACGGTTAACTCGGATTTTTTTTTTGCTTTTGTTGAATCTAGTTTTTTTAGAAGGAATTTTATTTTTTTAATTAATTTAAATTAATTAAGTGATTGTAAGTATGAGATGCTTGTTTTATGGTGTTTTTGTTTTGTTTGCTTTTTGGGTCACTACTCTGACAGCACATGTGATCTCTTTCAATTATCAAATTCTTAGATTTTTCTTATTCCTTTTAAAATGTTGGTATCATATAAATATTTATTTTTTTTAAGTTAGAAAAAATTTAACCCAGCCCGTAGTGTAGAGAAAAAATTTAACCCAGCCCGTAGTGTAGAGCAGGTCATCTAACTAGTATCAATCATTTGATCTCATAGCTTCAAATTTATGTTCTTGGATTTGTTTTTTTAACTAAAAAACAGGGTAATCCATACTGATCTTCTTAATCGAACCATTTATTTTGACTCGCATGCTCAAATAATAGCACAATTAATGGTTAATTTATCTTATTTTTGAGTGCATACATGTTATTGATAAAGAAAAAAAAAATACTTATATATGTAAGATATATTGATTTATAACGTACTAGTTTAGGGTTTTTTTTTATTTTTTTGATCGAGATTGGTGTCTATATCATTATATTTTCAAATATAATTATAGACACCAAAACGCATTATTGCCCCTTAAGTCCATGTTATTTTCAAATTAACTTATATTGAACTAATTAAGTTCTTGAAAAACATTTGGGTCATGCAAACAAGGCACTATACCACACTTTGTTAGGTTCTCGCTGCCAAGTGACCATGATCGTCCAGGGGACGTACCTTTTCACAAATACAGTGACAAAACCAGTTAATGCCTTACACGTAAGAGCCGTCAGATACCTCCCACTGTGATGCTGGGACCCATTTGGGGAATTTTGATATCCAGCTGTCGACATCATGATGGGTGAGACATTGGAGTTAGGGAGATGCTTCTCTTGGTCTGGTGATTGTCGAGCAAATACAATGGCCTGCATGGACCCCTACCAAATTCTCAAATACGAAACCTTACTTCCTTGGCATTTCTTAAATTTTCAGAAGTTTCCCTTGTCATTTTCGTACTCCACACACATATTATGGGATTACACTAGATTACCAGATGCTAAAATATGAGAGGGAGCTGCTTCTTCTTGTTTTCTCCCGCTCTTTAGTTGAACACCAATTAGCAAGATAAAATGGATTTGTGGCTGTCTTAATCAAATTTCCTGAAATGTCAATTTGTTGTTGGCGGATTCTTCTCTCAATACGTATAGCAGAGATTCTGAGCTCAGATCCCAAATCCCTGATTATCCATCATAATTGACATTAGCTAGGACATTTCGGGATGTTATTAGCACAAATTAATGGCGTTTTGAATGGTTTGATTGGATCGGATGTTCTTGCTCACATCCTATAATTTGAAAACAAAAAACAAAAAAGTGTAATAAAGAAGATCAAATAATTAATCAAGATTGCTGTTTTTCACTTAAATCCCCCATCTATTGTATATTACTCACTTAACCCTCATCATAGAGTTCTTGCCCTCGAAATCATAAAACAAGAGTACAATATTGACACCCTTCTTTTCAAAAACTGTAATGATGGGGTTAACTGGACAAGGCTTTATAGCTAAGTGATCCAATCAGGAATTTGTTTCCTTTGCCCTTACTGCTATATAGCAAGAGGTCGGAAGTCAGTCAATTCTTTTTTTTTTTTCTTTTTTTTGGCTGTTCGACAATAAAACTAGGTTTCATGAAAGCAGCACCGTAAGGCAATGAGGCAGAGAAATATGAGCAAAACTTGAGAAATGGTGATGGTAGAGTCAATCGATATTGCTTTTACTAGACAGCTAGGGAAGAAATTAAGGAGAGATGGGGCGGAACAGCCCGTTATGTAGCCAAATTATTGGAAAGAGAAGGAAATAACAAGAAGAAAAAAAGGTTATTACTGTGATGGGACTTGGTTATTAATGACATTTATGGATACTATTAAGGAACCATAAACTAACATGACCAATAATGTTAATAATTAGTGCCCATATCTTCTCTTGCTTAATTAATCAATTAACTTCCTTAATCTTGTTTAGTCATGATCAAATGCATGAAAAATACTGGCAGACAATGAGTGGAAATTAGATGGGGAAGGTGAAAGGGGAGGGAGTTGGGGATATAGAATTTTGGTAGAAGTGAGATCTTCAGAAACATAATATTCTCAGATTGTCTTGTCTCGAAAGGGCCCTCAAAGCTTTCATCATTCATTTCTGCTCTGTGTATGATATCATTGTTTTTTCTCTTGGAAGTATGTACTGATTGAAGCCAAATGTCTCTCGTGTTATTGACAGCATCCTTTTCCTTCCTGCTCGTCTTCCTTCTCTTGTTCTCTCCTTGGTTGCATTAGTGGATGGACAAATACAAGAGATATCTCTGATCCAGACAAATAATTATGGAGACCTTGTCAATATCTTTGACAGGACGAATGTATATTGTTCACCATTGCATCAAACCCCTCTTGACAAGGGTGAAGGGGGAGGCGTGGGATGTTGGGCATGGCCATCCATGTTTGCAACCTCAATCGCCTCCCTTATAATTAATTTCTATTTCTTAACTCCACAAGTCTCTAGGGTTAAAAAATCACAGAGCTGCTCAAGGGAAGTTGCAGATTAGTTGAGAATTCTCTCAACTAATTTTTCTAACCCACAACAGATTAGTGAACCCAAAGGGGAAAAAAAAGGGACTAGTTCATGTGGATATGGAGAAGGGAAAGGTACAGGCTAGCTTAGTTGAACTCTCAGCATCACTTGCATCAATGGATCAAGAATATCGTGTAAGAATTATCTTGAAAGCGCCCACAGAAATAGCAGGAGGGGCAGCTTTGAAAAACCATGACGTGGGGATTTGGCCTCCACAAATGTAGAATGTGGCACAGGACTTTACATGCCCAATTATTTCATGATTAATTAATTGTACTAACTAGATGTGTTAAATATTTTTATCAGGATCATCATCAATTCTACGTTTTGCCATTGTATAATTAATCTCATGATCCTGTATTAGGATGTCGCTGAGGTTTCCACTTCTTATACCCCCTTGAAGTTTTTTCTTTTCTTTTCTTTACGGGCTTAATTAGGTTTAGTATTTCACTAAAAAGAAGAAAGCAAAATAGCATTTTATAAAAAAAAATTAAATTAAATTAAATCTACAACGTTTTTCATTAAATTGACTAGGCACAAAGGAATGCATTAATCAAGAAATTTCTACGCAGTTTCACTGATCTTGAAACAGAAGAAAAAAGGATCGGAGATACAGATAGTTACATGATTTTCATGCACGCACTCTCACGACGTGGAAGCATACAAACACCCACGATGAACAAAAGAAAACAAAGAGTGAAAGATAAGTCATCTGAATAGTTAAAAGCTTAGGAGAGATGACATAGATATTGAGATAAGCCAAAACAGATAGAGACAATATATATCTATATATCTATATATTAAGTGAATTCCTTGGAAATGTTTGTCACTTATGGTGTCTCAAACAGAAACTAGTTGGTTTGGTTCTGTTTGTGTTTGTGCTTGCAAATTCCTCTCCCTATCTACTTGATTCCTTTAATCTTATCTTACTAGGAAAATAAATAAAAAAAAACAAATAGGGTTAATTGAGGCACTGCAATTATATATATAGACGTACACAGACGGATACTGAGACATGGAGCGTGGGGTGTTCTCCTTTACATGAGCTTTTTAGTATCCATGTGCCTTCATCACCTTCAACCTAGGTAGTGGATCGTCTCACATGAAAGACAAACAGCTAAAAAGTATGGTGATCTTCTGACCTAGGAGTGCATGAGTTCTCTCAAAAACGGGGTGAAGGAAGAAGGAGAAGCACCTACAGAGCGTGCGGCTTTCCTGCATGTGTCACCATCTGGCTGCAAAAACATGGAGCTTTAGTGATATCTTCTGTTCTGAAGCACTACTGGAGAGTAAAACAAACAAAAAGTGACCAAAAAGAAGTTATTAAGTGGTAAGATGTCACACACTGGAAAGAATAAAGATAGCAAAGGTGCTATTTACAACAACAAAAAAAAAGGTCTCTTTGAATTGACAAATGCTTTGCAAGGAAGGATCTAAAGAGCTGGGATTTGTTATGTTATTTCATTAATTTTTTTCTCATTTTTACTCATAAAACGTATAACTAATGGGAAAAAAAGTTAGCCAAGCAAACCCTAATCATCAAATGAGATGTTGGCCCCCCCATAATTTAGGCATCTTTTCATCCACAGCCCAGCTTAGAAATTTCTCCCAAAGTTGAACAGTGATGGCTCAAGAAACAAACCATGTGAGTGGGGAGACTTATCTTTAAATCCAAAAAGAGAAGTTTGCCTGTGCAATTCCAAAAGTCAAAGCATCAAATCCAAAAGATCAAGAGCCCCCCCTTCCTTTACAAAAGAACCAATGTGCAATTATATATATATGTATACATAGATGAAACTTAGCATGGACCTAGCTCTCAGAATAAAAGAATTCTGGTCTGCCATAATTTTTATTTTTAATCCTTGGAAGACAAGAATTTCTTTCCTTGACATTCCCACTGGGATTAATATGATCATGTCATGAACATAATTTGATGTTTTACACGTATCAGGATATATGATTTTTCTTCTTGTTCATATTCTCTTTCTCCTATCGATCAGACCAAATCCACATTTGTTCTGCTCTTCATGTTGGTATGTATCCACTAGAACTATGTCTCAAAATTCTAACTACCCTATCATTTCCATGGGTTTTCAAAACTACTTTTCATCAATGAACAGATCGAGAGGAAGCCATACAGTTCCTACAAAGAAAAGGAGATTAAAGTAGCCCAAATGATTGAGCTGGTGATGAGCTTCATATATATTAGCAAGTAACCATTCAATTGGTTATAAAATATATATAATAGAGTTTTATTCCACTTTTCTCTCATGTTACGAAAACATAAAGTCAGCACTATTCCAACTCATCTAGCTTTTTTCATTTTCATTTTTTTGTAAATCATTTTCATATTAAATATTGTGGTTGAATGAGAAATTAGTGAGTTTAAACATTCAATCAAGTGTACAGTAGTTAGATAAAATAATTATTTTTTACCACAATTAAATAAAAAAACACTCAGAAAATAAAAGATATCATAGTGTCTTTTTATAAGTTTTTATGATAAATTATAGAAAGCAGGAGTGTAAGGTATAATTTTCTATCCTTTTTGACAGGCACAACTGACATAAAGATGTTATTCACTTTGATTTCTAGCTGGTAGGGAGACTCTCACCTTTAATAACTTGACATAACACAATAAACAATACTCAACTTGGACCCGTTTGAGATTGAGTTTCAAATGAAAGATAATTAAAATTTAATTTTTTATTGTTTTAATATACTGATATCAAAATTATATATATATATATATATATATATATATATATATTATTTTTATATATTTTTTAAAAAATATATTTTAAAAAATAATAAATATCACCCTTGTAAACACCATATTATCGAATTGTGTTCGGTCTAAGTAATTTCTCTGCCATTTTAGTTAAATACTTGTCCAAATTGGTCCTAAGGTGTTTGTCAAGAAGGCAATAATTGGTAATTGAAGAAGAGGAGAAATCATCCATCGACAAAATCATGGGCCTATTACTTCTAAATAGCAGCTGGCCTGCTGGCTATCCAATCCAGCTCTCCTAGCTCGCAAAATATTCAAAGAGCTGCCCCAGTTGGGCGTGCTGGTTTCTGGGCTATATATTTTTCCTTTTCTTCTGTAAGGGAGCATTGGATCCGATAACAACTAGCATGGTTCTGGGATCCAAGGGCCTCTTTAGTTATATAAAATGGTTTTTTTTTTTATATATATATTTTCCCTTTTCATTGTTTTATGGTTTATTGAAGGTGGAAAAGGATATTTTGAGTTTTAAGAAGAGGTATTGCTTCCTAGTATTCTCATTATATGTTTTGAAATTTGACTAATTTCTAAAATTCTTAAATTAATTTTCTATTATATTTATCTAATCTTGAACAAATATACAATGCTAAATGTTACTTTTATAAACATTTTTAGATTTCAAAACAATACAGAAACAAAGATAAAATCATACTTCATTAAATGGTGCAATGTAGTTCAAAAACAAATTAAAAAAAAATAGTAAGATTAATGACTTTATTAACCAATTTCAATATCAAAAATAGGTTGACAACACAACATTCATCATTATATCTTCTTATCAACTCTCTTCATCAATATTTATGGCTTTGTAACACTCATTAGATGTCTCTTCCATCATCCTTGCCAATCACTTGTTATGTTGACAATGGATTAGTGATGTTATATTACATGTTGTTATTCTTCACAAATACAACGACCCCTGCTCATCAGCTTCTAAACTTGATACCTGAAATTCTTGTGGATTTTAATTGAATGGCCTAGAATCTTGTCATGATATTTGCATTTAATACTTGGATCATACCACCTTAAGTATAGTGGTTGTATAGGATTTGTCAAGACTAGGGTAATGTGTCTTGTATTCAAAATGTGTTGGTATACAAGGTTGAGTGAAAAAAGTATATCTATCTTACATAATGGAACTTGAAAAGTTGGTGACGTTACAAAACTTAATGATGTGTGAGATAATCAGACAAAATATTAAGGGGATAAATTATAGTGTTTATAGTTAAGATTCTTGATTTAAGGGTCATTCTATGATGCTCCTCCCAAATATGTAGCAATATAAAAAATAAAATAAAAAAGGTCATCGCCATTCAAAATTTTAATTTAATGTCTATTGTCGCAAGGGGAATCTTGGTGAGTTGATTTTGATTTATAGAGGTAAAATTTGAAAAAGAAGTTGCCACTTAGTTTTAGGTATCTAGAAATCCTAATTAGTTTTTCAAACGTTTTAGATAAGAGGTTGATTATGTTAAAAGAAAGATGAAAATCAATTTAAATTATCTCACCTAAAGTAAGTTGTCTTTTGTTTGTTTTTAATGATAAAAGATATATATTGTGCATACATGTTAATATTTTTTCTAAAATTAATACATGTAATTTTGATTCTCAATTATCAAAGCTCGAGCTTTAAAACATTCTTTGGCTTCCTGTAATTTTGATCGGTTCATCTTTACTTCTAAGCTCACATCATTGTGTTCAGCTCAAATACCACTTCATAGTCTTCTCCATTTCAGCCAGTTTAATCCTACATCATAGCCCTAACCATTGCGGTTAGCTCATTCAACTAACTCAATTTTTCAAAATAACCCCTGCCTTGAAGACGTATTTCTTTTCATATCATTTTCCAATTCCATAGATATATTTTCACTTAATATCATTACTCGTCCCTGAAGGCATGATTTATATGATATCATTTTCTTGCATTGAAGGCATAGTTTATAATTATAAATAGTTAAAAAAAAACACATATTTCTCATCAAGTATACATTCTTATAACGAATTGCATTCACAGTGATAAAAACAAATTACACAAAACATTTATTTCTCATCACGTATACACTCCCATAACATACTTCATTCACAAACTTAAATAATTATACAATATGCTTTTTTAATTAAAAAGAAGTCAGGTGATGAATGTGTACCTAAAGCTCTTGTGGAATCTGATCCTCTTATTACAGTTCCACTTTCGATATCCTTCCTAAATTCCAAAAGAATATCCCATTTTAGTACACAATTTTATTTGTTCTATTTATCACTTTTACTAAATTATATCATCCTCCATTTTCATAATTTAATTTAATGCCCAATTATATCATTATCTTTTTTTATAATATCATTCAATGACCAATTATACCGTCGTTCATTTTCTCAATATAATTAAATGTCCAATACTTTTATATATTAATCATGCTATAAACAATTTGATATTTCACATCATATTTTTCTCAATTTATCATTGAAGACTTAGTAGCTAGTACATGGATCCTTCTTTGATATTTAGTTAACCATCAACAAGGTTGTCAGTCTTTCATTTAATAAGTCTACTTCCCTTCACACGAGTTATCAAACACCTAATGTGCATTTAATCAAACCTTTCCTTGTATGGAGTTGGATTCCTAATGTATCGATTTTGGGCTTATTAATTTGTTATGCTCTACCAATTTGCTTTAAAAGAAATATTTGGTAAAAGTCAACACATCATATTTTAAAAGAAAACTAATTTGTTTTAAAAATTAAAATCAGATGCCTCTACTTTCAACCAAAGAAAAAAAATTAAAAACATAATAATCAATTATGAAATTGTTTTGTTAATGCTACAACTCAATACACAACACAATACTATAATCAAATCACAACACAACAATAATCAATCTAAAATCCCTACTAATCATAAGAAGAAGAAAAAATTATTGTGCATCTACTCACATAACATTATTCATTATAATAGTATGATGATGAATTTCTCTTCAATCATTAAACCTTTGAACTAGGCATTATGGACAAGATGACCTTTTCACTATGATTCAATTGTCAATTTCAAATTGTATACGGCAGAATAATCTTTTAGCTTTTTTATATAGTAAAATTACTTAACTACCCCTAAGGAAAATTTTAAAACTAAAATCCAAGGTATTTTTAGTACTTTAAATATTTTAGCATGGTAAATTACTTAATTACCCTTGAAAGAAAAATCAATTAAACTATCTTCCAAGAGCTTTTTCGTCTTTTGATCATGGTTTTTTGTTAATATCAAGTTAACTTATGGACATTTTTGTATTTGATCAAATATTAATAATTATTAGAAAAAGAACTTGTTTGGGCAGTGAGTGTCGAGTCGTCTAGTGACTAAACATCGCCTCTAGCGGAGGCATTTAGATCATCTCGGAGTCTTATCCATGATAAGGCGGTGTGTGTGACCAACACCCCTTCAATTTGGCGCTTGTAGCCTTTTTTCCTTCTTTTCTTGTTCTCCTTGATTTTTATCTCTGCTCCCTTTAAAAATTCAAAACAGCTCTTTAATTTGTTATTTCTTCAAATTTAGTTCATATTATTTTTGTTACTATTTTTTTATCTGGAATAATTTATAAAATTTGAGTTCTTTTTTTTTATTTTATTCCCCTTCAATTTTTCATCTTTCAAATTTAGTATTTATTCTTTTTTATTACTATTTGTTTTATTTGAGATAGTTTTTAAAATTAATATTTTTTTCAATTTCATCATTTAACATTAAATATGTTCGGAATTGAGTTTCTTTATTAAACCTAAGTCTAGGATTTCACGGGTTGCAAGTTTTAGAAATTAACCAAGGTTTAAAGAACCAGTTTAGAGGTTCTCTTGGACTTGCTTTTTTTTTTTAAGCTCGTGTTTTTTCAATTTCATCCTTAAGTATTTATTCAATTAGATATTGGGCTATGTTATTTTTATTTATTTTCTTTCTATATAATATTTTATAAATTTTAAAAATGACCCAGGTTATCTCGGTTCTTTTTATTTATTGTTCTTTGTTGAATTTATTTTAGTAAATTTTTTAAATTGATTTTTTTTTCAATTTCATCTTTCAAAGTTGAAGCTTTTTTATATTGGGTATCGTGATTTTCTTTAATTTCATTTATATTTGTTTATTTTAGTCTCATTACTTAGACTATAGATTTAATATGTTAACTTGAGTTGACTCAGATTTTTTTAGAATTATTTTTTTAATTTAATATTTTTTATACTTCGCCCTTCGTTATTAAATTGTTTTGGAATTGAGCTTCGTGGTTTACCTTCTATTGAATTATCTCATTCAAATAATTTAAGTTATAGATTTTGGTTTGTCTACTCGATTTGGTAGTTTTTTTATCTTTTTATTATACTTCATTTTTTTAATTTAATCATCGTTTGGAATCGAACTTTGAATTCTTTTTATTATTATTTTTCCCCTTCTCACAACCTGACATGCATCTAGATTGGCTCGGATTGAGTTTTTTTTCCTTCTTTTCTAACTTTCTATTCTTTCTTTTTTTCATATGACTGGCTAGAATCCTAATTGCATCATTTTTTTGTTTCGTTAACTTTTTTTTCAAGTTCCGATGGTTCATTTTTGTTTAAATTAGCCCATTTACTATCGTTATCGTTTCTATTATTATAATCGGGTCTATTCCCCAAGTTACCTTTTTTTGACTTTTTAAAACTGAGTATTCTTTTAAACCAATAAAAATACATCTTAACCCACGATGTAGCAAGAGCTCATAAATCTATTGGTTCTCTATTTACCAGGGTTGTCCTGTCAATTGAAAAAAAAAAAAAATAGTCTAGGAAACCAATACATACTGTTCTGGAAAATGTCAGACGAAATATTAATTGAGAAATATAAACCAGGAGGCAAAACTTCAATGCCCATATAATTTGATGAGCTTGAACACCCATTTTGCATAGGCAGAAATGCAAGCTGGGATGTTTTGCATTTGGGCAAAGTGCAAAAGAGATCCCATGTAATAACAGGGTTTTTTTTTTTTTCCCCTGCACAATGCACAACTTCAAAGGACTTGATTAGCAATATCCTTGATGCCATTGCAAATAATAATCCCCGTCCAAGAAAGCAAAATTCTTTGCACCGAAGTGTCTAATATTTCAACTTCCAAAACAGTTATAGTTCAAACTTAATTAGCATAGAAGCAAATCGCAACTCAATTCCAGAATAATATATACAGTAGGCAAGAGGGGACAGGGGATACCATGTACATTCAAGTCGTCCAGAACAAGAACCCTTGCAAGCTCTTTGTCGCATTGAAAAAAGGTTTAACACAATCATCTCCTTTCAATCATTATCACAGGGCAACCTACATGTACGGGTGATGCGAATCTGAGGCAAAAACAGATAACTCATTGGCCATTACAGAAATCAACATGCTTGTTAGAATTAAAAATTAAAAAGGAAAAGGAACAGAAAAGAAACCCTGTTAAATGTTATTCCGACAGAAAGTTGTTTGTTTAATACTGAAATTCCACTTCGAATTGAAATCCCCTTGGGATGAGGATTTGGAAGATATTTTGTATTAGTTATTCATCGTGTAGTTGAAAATCAAAAGGTGTATCAAAAAAAGAAAAAAGAAAGCTGTTTTTTTGACATTTGTACTGTGCTTGCTTATCAAGCAATTTGATGTTCAAATTGAATATAGTGACCATGGCATTAATCTTGCCATCAGTGCCAAATCATAGAATGGGCTTACAATACATGACAAAACCTAAGATCAGACCCATATATTATGCACAGGTCAAGGATCTTGCCAGGTCCATACTGCTGTTCTGGGTTTTGGTTTTGGGATCATACAAGCATGCAAAGATTTATCAGTTCAAGTTGGTCTTGATTTAGAGAACGGTTCGTACATGGATAAAAACCAGGGTTCAAAATAATGAATTGGCGTCCCTGATTCACCATCATAGAATGAAAGAAAACAAATGTAATAAAACCTGTAAACAAAACCATAAGGCAACCAAAACTATCTGTGAGTGTGTGCGTGCCCACAATCATGCATTTGTGATTAGAATATCAATATATATCTCTGTGCCGAGCAGGATCTGGCATGTGGATAATTGCATAAAACTAAAGCAGCCATTACAATATATTACCTGAGCAAATGCATAAATTGCTCGCAAGATTCTAGCATAATCAGTTCCAAGCATTTGAATGACTACATCTGCCAGAAATGTGCCCCACAACCTGTATAAAAAAACCAACAGAAACAAAGCAGTCATACAAACTAAAGTTCTAATCAATTACTGAGCCAGATAGTAGACTCGGGCATCACAACAGTTTGATGTCTTAAGAGCATCTGCATCTATGCAGCACATGTAAACTCAAACCAGACCAAAAGACAGTTCACTAACAAATTTTGCACTTGCCTTACAAAAACTTGGCTGGTAGAACAGCTGGGTTTTTTAAGATGGATGTCTTTGATAATTAGGGTAAAAAACCACGCAAAGAACGAGAAAGAAAAGGACTGAAAGACAACAGAGAACACAAAATATATAGCCCTCCTAAG
>Ga0307515_10016976_pt1 | contig 13301 bp, 9 predicted proteins | sample 17_EM_MG_FD_194513 | JGI IMG/M metagenome (GOLD analysis project Ga0307515, IMG submission 194513) | Populus trichocarpa ectomycorrhiza microbial communities from riparian zone in the Pacific Northwest, United States - 17_EM | ecosystem: Host-associated > Plants > Roots > Unclassified | place...
CGCGATCCGGGCGCCGTCGAAGACGATCTGGGCCGGGGCGGACGAGCGCAGCCCCATGGTCCGCTCCGGTTTCTGCGGCAGCAGCCCGGGCGTGTCGGCGTCGGCCAGCAGGCACGAGATCCCACTCGCGCCGGGGCCGCCCGTACGGCAGAAGATGTTGTAGAAATCGGCCTGTCCGCCGTGCGTTATCCAGGCCTTGGTGCCGGTGACCACCCAGTCGTCGCCGTCGCGGACCGCTCGGGTGGACAGACTGGCCGCGTCGGAGCCACCCTGCGGCTCGGAGAGGCAATAGGCGCCGAGCAGGTCACCGCCAAGCAGGTCGGGCAGCAGTTTGCGCTGCCGCTCGCTGCCGTGCCCCGCGACCGGATAGCAGGACAGCGTGTGCACGCTAACGGCCTCGGCGATGGCCAGCCACGACCCGGCCAAGATCTCCAAAACCTGCAGATAGACCTCGTACGGCTGGCCGGCGCCGCCGTCGGCCTCGGGGTAGGGCAGCCCGAGCAGCCCGGCCCGGCCGATCGTGCGCAGCACCTCCCGGGGGAACTCGCCACGCTCCTCGAAGCGGGCGACCCGCGGGGCCAGCTCGCCGTCGGCCAGCTCACGGGTCAGATCCAGAAGCTCGTAAGCCTCGGCACTGGGCAGGATCCGGTCGACTGTCACGACCATAAGCTTAACGAACGTTAGGCCGATGGGGAGGGCCGACCCCGCAGACGTACGGTCGCCCGCACCTCAGATTGGCACGCCGAAGCGCACTTGCATCGCCAGATGCATCCGGCGCGCCTCGGGAACTTTTTCCGCGCGCACAGCGACTGTGACAGCGGCGCTCCTGCCCCGGGGGCGCCGCTGTCACGAGATGAAGGCGGTTCCGCAGTGCGCACCAAGCTCCGGTTGCTGACGATCAGTGCCATCGCGGGGGCCGGGGTGCTGGCCCTCGCCGCACCGGCCCTGGCCCACGTCGAGGTCAGCGCCGACAAGACGACCGCCGGCGCCACCGATGTCACGCTCACCTTCACCGGCGAGGCGGAGAACCCCGGCGGCGGCATCCAGAGCGAGCGCGTCGTCCTGCCCACCGGCATCGCCCCGGCCGAGGTGACGCTGGTCAAAGCGCCGTCCGGGTGGAAGTTCACCCGCAACTCCGACGGCTTCACGGTCGGCGGCAAGGCGCTGAAGGTCGGCACCAACGCGGTCTGGTCAGTCAAGATCGCCAAGCTGCCGGACGGCGAGACCCGGCTCTCCTTCAAGACCCTGGAGACGTACGGAAACGGGGACGTCTCGCGCTGGATCGAGATCCAGGAGCCCGGCCAGGACGAGCCCGACAACCCGGCGCCGCTGGTCACCCTGAAGCCCGGCCCGTCGACCGCCCCGGCCACCCCCAGCACCGTGGCCAGCTCCCCCGCGGCCGCCGCGCCCTCGACGGCCACCAGCCCGGCCGACGCCGCCGCCCCGGCCGCCGAGCCGACGGCCTCGGACAGCGGCACGTCGACCTGGTGGATCTGGGCGGTCGTGATCGTGCTGGCGATCGCCGCGGGCGTCATCTTCGCGGTCCGCCGACGGAAGCCGAGCAATTGACGTACATCGATAATTAACCGGCCTTTCACGTGACGCGCTGACCGGCGGCGGCGACGATGCTCTCATGTCCCTCCGGAGATTCACGATCGCCACCGCGATCGCGGCCCTCGTCGCCGCCGGCCTCACGGCCGCGTCCCCGCAGGCGCAGGCGGCCACCGCCGTCCCGCGCTTCGACCACATCGTCCTGGTGATGTTCGAGAACAAGGCGAACTCGCAGATCACCAGCTCCAGCGCGCCCTACTTCACCGCGCTCGCCGCGCAGGGGGCGAAGTTCAGCCAGTCGTACGCGATCACCCACCCGAGCCAGCCCAACTACATCGCGCTGTTCTCCGGCGCCACCCAGGGCGTGACCAGTGACTCCTGCCCGAAGAGCTTCACCACCGCCAACCTCGGCGCGCAGCTGACCGGCGCGGGGCTGAGCTTCACCGGCTACTCCGAGTCGATGCCTTCGGACGGCTATACCGGCTGTTCGAGCGGCACCTACATGCGCAAGCACAACAGCTGGGTCGACTTCAGCACCGTGCCGGCGGCCAGCAACCGCACGTACGCGAGCTTCCCCACCGATTATTCGACCCTGCCGACGGTCGCCTTCGTGACGCCGAACATGTGCTCCGACATGCACGACTGCTCGATCGGCACCGGCGACACCTGGCTGCGGAGTCACCTCGACGGCTACGCCCAGTGGGCCAAGACCCACAACAGCCTGCTGATCGTCACGTTCGACGAGGACAACTCGCTGTCGCTCAACCACATCCACACCAGCTTCATCGGCCAGCACGTCACGCCGGGCACGTACTCGGAGAAGATCACCCACTACACCGTGCTACGCACGATCGAGGACGCGTACGGGCTGTCCGCGCTCGGCGGCGCCGCGAGCGTCTCGCCGATCACCGACGTCTGGTCGTAGATGTACCTCGCCTCCGTGGACCGGCCGGCCGGTGGCGTCGACCGGTCCAAGCGGATCGCCGGCAACGTGCTCGCGCTCGGTGCCGTCAGCCTGGTCACCGACGTCTCCAGCGAGATGGTCGCGGCGATCCTGCCGCTCTACCTGGTGGTCGGGCTCGGCCTCGGGCCGGCGGTCTACGGCCTGGTCGACGGGCTCTACACGGGCGCGACGGCACTGCTGCGGCTGGCCGGCGGCTACCTCGCCGACCGGGTCCGCCGGCGCAAGCTGGTCGCCGGGATCGGTTACGCGATGTCGGCGGTCGCCAAGATCGGCCTGCTGGCGGCGGGCCCGGCGCTGCCCGCCATCGGCGCTGCCGTCATCGCCGACCGGGCCGGCAAAGGGCTGCGTACCGCACCCCGGGACGCCCTGATCACCCTCTCCGCCCCGGCATCCGACCTGGGCCGGGCGTTCGGCGTGCACCGGGCGATGGACTCCGCCGGCGCGTTCGCCGGGCCGCTGCTGGCGCTCGGCGTGCTCGCCTGGTCCGGGCAGGCGTTCGACGCGGTCTTCGTGACCAGCGCCTGCGTCGGCACGATCGGCGTACTCGTGCTGGTGCTCTTTGTGCGGGACCGGCGCGGGCCGCGGCCACCGGTCGCCGCGGTGCGCCTCCGCGCGGCCGCGGGCCTGGTGCGACTCGGCCCGGTGCGGGTGCTGCTGCTGGCGGCCGTCCTGCTCGGGCTCAGCACGATCGGGGACGGCTTCGTCTATCTGCTCCTGCAGCGCCGCGAGAGCCTCGCGATCGGCTGGTTCCCGCTGCTCGCCGTGGGCACCAGCCTCGGCTACCTGCTACTCGCGGTCCCGCTCGGCGTGCTCGCCGACCGGATCGGCCGGACCACAGTCTTCCTCGGCGGATACGCGGCCCTGCTCGCCGTCTACCTGCTTCTGGCGTCCCCGCTCGGCGGTCTGCCCGCGCTCGTGGTCGTGCTCGCGCTGTACGGCGTGTTCTACGCGGCGACCGACGGGGTGCTGATGGCGCTCGCCGGGCCGCTGCTGCCGCCGGCCCTGCGCACCACCGGGCTCGCGCTGGTGCAGTCCGGGCAGGCGCTGGCGTACCTGGTGTCATCCGTCCTGTTCGGGCTGGCCTGGCAGTTCTGGGGCGCCGGCGGGGCGATCCGGGCGGCGGCGGTCACCGCCGGGCTGGCCCTGGCCGGCTCGGCCCTGCTGCTCGCGGGCGCCCGGCGGACGGCGCCGGAGCGATGAGGACCCGGATCATCCTGGCCGTGCTGGTCTCGCTCGGTCTGCTGGGCGCCGCGGCCGGCTACACGGCGGTGGCCGGGCACCGGGCCCGCTCGGCGGCGGCCTCGGCGGCGGGACAGGTGGACGCCGGCCCCGGTCCCCGGATCCTGTTCCGGAGCACGGCGGCCGACAGCTACGGCCGTGTCGCCACCGTCTCGACCGGGGTGCCGGCGGGTCCGCGTACGGTATCGGGGGTTGCCTGCGACCGGGTCTACGCGGCCGCCGGCAGCGTGCTCTGCCTGCGCCCGGACGGTCCGCTGGCCACCTATCAGCTGGCCGTGCTCGACGCCCGGTTGCGGCTGCGCGACAGCTACCCGCTGGTCGGTGTGCCGACCCGGGCCCGCGTCTCGCCGAGCGGCCACCTGCTGGCCTGGACCGTCTTCGTGACCGGCGACTCCTACAACGGCGGCAAGTTCTCCACCCGGGTCGGCCTGCTGAACACGGCCACCGGCGAGACCGTCGACACCCTCGAGACGTTCGCGGTCACCCGCGACGGCAAGCCCTACCGCAACGTGGACGTCAACTTCTGGGGCGTCACGTTCGTCGACGACGGGCACTTCTACGCGACCATGTCGACAGCCGGCCGCCGCTATCTGGTCGCCGGGGACGTCGCCGCGCGGACCGTGCGGACGCTCGCCGCGAACGTGGAATGCCCGTCGTTGTCGCCGGACGGCACCCGGGTCGTCTTCAAACAGGCCGTGGGCGGCGACCCGGCACACGGCTGGCGCCTGACGGTGCTGAACCTGACGACGCTGGCCCGCACCCCGCTCGCCGAGACCCGCAGCGTCGACGACCAGGCGGCTTGGCTCGACAACCAGACCGTGCTGTACGCCGTACGCCGCGGCGCCCGCGCCTCCGACGTGTGGGCGGCACCGGCCGCCGGATCCGGGTCGCCCGCCCTGCTCATCCCGGATGCCGAGTCGCCCGCCCCGCTGGCCGGTTGAGCCCGCGGTCCGCCGCTCGCGTCGTGTCGCCCGGTCGGATTTCCTGCCCCTTGGAGGGGCTCTGGTTCGGTGTAAATCCGGGCGAGCCGGGGCGGGTCCGGCGCGGTCAGGGCGCGGCGGGCGGTGCCGCCTGATTCGACAGGGCGTCCACCAGGCGCCTTGCCGAGCCGGCCAGGTTCCAGCGCTCGGCAAGGGCCAGCAGGGCGTCCGGGTCTTTCGGGGCGGCCGGCAGCTGCGGGTCGAAATCGGGCAGCGGGACGTCCAGCGCGACCTTGCACACCGGCAGCGCCACGGCCAGGTAGTCGCGGGACGCGTCCAGCTTGGTGCGCACGCCCGGCGCGAAACCGGCGTCCGGGTCCGCCAGCGCGGCCAGGATCTGCTCGATGCCGCCGTACCGGCTGACCAGGCGGGCCGCCGTCTTGTCGCCCACGCCGGGCACGCCCGGCAGGCCGTCGCTCGGGTCGCCGCGCATGGCCGCGAAGTCGGCGTACCAGCGGGCCGGGACGCCGTACTTTCGCTCGACCGCGGCGTTGTCGCTGTCCTCCAGTTTGGCGACGCCGCGGCCGCAGTACAGCAGCCGGGTGCCGCGTTCGTCGTCGACCAGTTGGTACAGGTCTCGGTCGCCGGAGACCACCTCGACCGGGCCGGGCTGGGTGGCGGCCAGCGTGCCGAGCACGTCGTCGGCCTCGTAGCCCTTGACCCCGAAGGCCGGGATGCCGACCGCCTGCAGCACCTCGAGCAGGACCGGGATCTGCTTCTCCAGCGCCGGCGGCACGACCTCGACGTCACCGTGCGCGACCCGATGTTTCTTGTACGACGGGACGAGCTTGACCCGCCAGGCCGGGCGCCAGTCGGCGTCCAGCGCGCAGACGAGCCGGCCGGGGTGGCGGGTCCGGACCAGGGTGGAGATCATGTCCAGGAAGCCGCGGATCGCGTTGACCGGCTCCCCCGCGTCGGTGCGGGCGGCGTTCTCGGGGATGCCGTGGAACGCGCGAAAGTACAGCGACGGCGCGTCGACGGCCAGCAGCGGGCGCACATTCTCCATGCTCCGACCCTAGTGACGACGAGTCCGGACAATGTCACCGGGGATCAGGGGGTTTTGTAGAGGCGCAGGTCCGCGATGCTCCACCAGTTGGGGCTCGCCGCCGTTGCCGTGATTCGCAGGTAGCGGGCCTTGGTGCGGGCGACATCCACGTTCGTCAGCTGGCCCGTGCCGGTCCCGGTGGCCAGCGTCCGCCAGGCGATCGCGTCGGTGCTCGCCTGCACGCTCCAGCCGCGGGCGTAGTCGCCGGTGTTGCCGCCGCCGTCGATCGCCACCCGGTCGAAGATCGTCGGCCGGGCCAGGTCGACCTGCAGGTACTGGCCCGGCGCCTGGGCTTCGGCGGTGGACCAGCGGGTCGAGCCGTCCGCGTCCACCGCGGCCTGCGGGGTCTCGCCGGCCGGCACGGCCGTGGCGAGCGCGCCGAGCAGCGGCACCGGGACCTTGGCCGGGGTCAGCGTGCGCGACGCCGGCCAGGTGAACGTGGCCAGGGCGCCGCCCGGCAGCGTGTACTCGAAGGACTGGTCGCCGACCGCCACGGCGAACGCGCGCGGGTCGTCGTTCTCGTTGTGTACGACCAGCGCGGTCGAGCCGTCGGGGTTGCGGAACGCGACGTCCATCAGCTGGCCGTTCCAGCCGGTGGTGCCGAACGACGTGCTGGCGATCCGGACCGCGCCGGGGCGCACGAACTTCGACAGGTGGCCGATCGTGAAGTATTCGGCGTCCCGGCTGATCGTGCCGTCGCTCTGCAGGGTGAGCAGGCCGGTGCAGGTGTCGCAGCCGCCCAGGTGCGGGCCGCCGGTGCTGTCCAGGGCGATGTTCCAGTTCACCACCGACTTGGCCCAGTTGCGGGTGGTGCCGATGGCGAGCGTGCGGGCGTGCCAGGTGAGCGTGCCGCGGAAGATCTGCTCGGGGGTGTCGGTGGCCCCGTGCGAGCCGGAGCACTCGGTGAACCAGATCCCCTTCTGCGGGTACGCGTCGTGCAGCGCCGTCTGTGCGGAGGGGTCGCCGTAGTAGCAGTGGTAGGCGGTGCCGGCGAGCCAGCGGGCGGCGCTCGAGTCGAGCAGCTGGTACGGGTAGTCGGTCTCCGGGTCCGCGCCGGGCGGGGTGGACGCGACGTCGCCGGGATGGGTGTTCCAGTTGTGGTCGTACCCGAGGATCTTGGTCCTGGGGCTGGCCGCCCTGAGCTTGGGGCCGAGCGCGGAGATGACCTTGGCCGCCTGGGCGACGGGCAGGTCGGTGCCGGGGTAGCCGCTGGGGTGGCGGTTCTGCGGCTCGTTCTGCACCGTCAGGTAGTCGATCGGCACCCCGGCCTTCGCGTACGCCTGGACGAACTTGACCAGGTAGCGGGCGTACGCGTCATAAATCTTGGGGTCGTCCTTGAGCCGGCCGCCGATCAGCGAGTCGCCGTCCTTCATCCAGGCCGGCGGGCTCCACGGGGTCGCCATGATGCTCAGTCGCGGGTTCAGCGCGCGGGCCCGGCGCAGCAGGGGCAGGATCTGCGCCTCGTCGTGGGCGACGCTGAACTGCTTGAGCGCGAAGTCGGTGCGGCCCGGCGCGACGTCGTCGTAGGTGTAGTGCGCGCTCGCGGCGGTGAAGTCGGACGAGCCGACGGGCTGGCGCAGGAAGCTGACGCCGATGCCGCTCGCCGGGTCGAACAGCGAGCGCATCGCGGCGTCGCGCGCGGCCGGGTCGAGCCGGTAGAGCACGCTCGCGGCCGAGTCGGTCAGCGACGCGCCGAAGCCGTCCATGCTCTGGTAGCGGGTGGCCGGGTCGACGGTGATCGTGGTCGCGGCGCTGCCGCCGGGCCGGAAGCTCACCGGCGCGCGCTCGTGCAACTGCTCGGCGCGATCCGGCGTGGTCACCCAGACCCGGGCCTGCGGGGCCGGGTAGGCCCGCGCCGACGCGGGCGCCGCGCCACCGAGCAGTAGGAGGCCGGCACCGGCCGCCGCGAGGACTGTTCTCATCCGAGCCTCCCGTGTTTCAAACACATGGCACGCATGTAACGGCGCGTTCCAGCCAGGGTACGGTGAACTCGTGAAACAGGGCAATGTAACAAGCACCGTGCGGGAGGTTGCCGCGGTGGCCGGGGTGTCGATCGCCACGGTGTCGCGGGTGCTCAACGGCCACGGCAACGTCACGCCGGAGACCCGCGACCTGGTGGAACGCGCGGTCGCCCAGCTCGGCGGGCGCGGGCCCCGGCCCCGCGGCGGCCCGAAGCCGGTGGCCGGCTCTGTCTTCGTGCGCTGCCCGTACCTGCTGACCGACTACTTCGGGATCATCGTCTCGTCGGTCGCCGAGACGCTCGAGCTGCACGGGCGCTCGCTGGTGCTCAACGCCGGCGACGCGGCCCAGCGCTCCCGGGTGCTGCCGCAGCTCGCCGGGCGGCCCGGGATCGCCGGGGCGGTGCTGATCCTGCCGCCCGAACCGGCCGAGGAGCTGGCCGCGCTGCGCTCGCGGCGGTTCCCGTTCGTCGTGATCGACCCGCGGCTGCCGCCGCCGCGCGACGTGCCCGCCGTCTCGGCCGCGCACGCCGCCGGGGCGCGCCGGCTCACCGCGCACCTGACCGGGCTGGGCCACCGGCGGATCGGGGTGGTCGCCGGGCCGCGCGAGTGGCTGGCCAGCGACGCGCGGCTGGCCGGGCACGCGGCCGCGCTGGCCGACGCGGGCGTGCTGGGCGAGCCGGGCCTGGTCCGGCACGTGGAACCGACTGTCGAATGGGGACACCGGGCGGCCGGCGAGCTGCTGGATCTGAGCGACCGGCCGACCGCGCTGCTCGGCTTCAACGACAAGGCGGCGGTCGGCGCGTTGCAGGCGGCCGTCGAGCGTGGACTGCGGGTGCCGCAGGACGTGTCGATCGGCGGCTTCGACGACATCGACCTGAGCCGGGCCACCCGGCCGATGCTGACCACAGTGCGCCAACCCCTGCTGGAACTGGGCCGGATGGCCGTCACCTTGCTGGTTCGGGTGCTGGACCGCCACCAACTCGAGGCGTTGCATGTGGAACTCTCAACCGAACTGGTCATCCGCGATTCCACCGGGCCGGTTAGGGTGCCCGGGTGACCTCGTTCGTGGTGGTGGGTTCGGGCTGGCGCGCCGAGTTGTTCTGGCGCGTCGCGGGCGGCCTGGACGGTGTGGAATGCCTGGGTGCGGTGGTCCGCACCCCCCGCGAGCTGCCGGTGCCCACGTACGGATCGCTCGACGAGGTCAAACCCGACTTCGTGCTCACCGCGGTGCCCTGGGACGTGAGCCCGCAAGTGATCGTCTCCGCCGTGCAGCGCGGGCTGCCGGTGCTGGCCGAGACGCCGCCCGCGAGCGACGTCGCCGGGTTGCGGGCGCTGTGGGACGCGGTCGGCGCGTCCGGGCTCGTCCAGGTGGCCGAGCAATACCTGATGGTGCCGGCGCACGCGGCCCGGCTGGCCGCCGTCCGCTCCGGGGTGATCGGGACGCCGACCCAGGTCCAGGTCTCCTCGACGCACATGTACCACGCGGTCTCGCTGATCCGCGGGCTGCTCGGCGCCGGCCGCGAGCCGGTGACCGTGCGGGCGAGCCGCAGCACCGCGCCGCTGGTCGACCCGCTGACCCGGGACGGCTGGACCGGCGACGACACGCCGCGGCCCGCGACCACCACGATCGCCACGCTCGACTTCGGCGGCGAACGGTCCGGGCTCTACGACTTCACCGACAACCAGTGGCACAACCAGTTGCGGTTCCGCCGGATCCTGGTCCGCGGCACGCACGGCGAGCTGCGCGACGACGAGGTGGTCCGGCTGGTCGCGCCCCGCACGATCGTGCGCAGCCCGCTGGTGCGCCGGCAGACCGGCTACGACCTGGACCTGGACGGCTTCGAGACGGACACGATCACGCTCGGCGACCAGGTGCTGTTCCGCAACCCGTATCTCGGGCGGCGCTGGAACGACGAGGAGATCGCGATCGGCACGCTGATCGAGGCCATGGCGGCCTGGGTACGCGGGGAGGGGCCGCCGCCGTATCCGCTCGCCGACGGGGCCCAGGACCATCTGGTCGCCCTGGCGGTCGAGGAGTCGGCGCAAACCGACACCACGGTCACGACCGGCGTGCAAGCCTGGGCTTGAGGGGCGCCGTTGCGTGAGGCTGTGCCGTCTGCCCGTTCGCCGAGGGGAGTCCGCATGACAATGCGACTCGTCCGGATGGGCTACGCCGTCTGGTATGTCGCGCTGGTCGCGGTCTACTACGCGTGGGAAGCGTCGCACGTGTTCAGCTGGGGCGCGATCGGGCTCTCCGGGATCGCGGCGATCGTGCTCGGGGTCCGGCTGAACCGGCCGGCCCAGCGGCTGCCCTGGTATCTGCTCGCCGGCTCGCTGCTGCTGTTCGTCTCCGGCGACACCTACTCGTACGCCCTGCTCGCGCTGGACCGGCCGATCCCGTACCCGGGCCTGGCCGACGTGCTCTACCTGCTGGTCTATCCGTTGCTGGCGAGCGGGCTGGTGCTGTTCATCCGGGCCCGCTCGGGCGGCGACAACCGGGCCGCCCTGCTGGACGCGCTGGTCCCGACGGTCGGGCTCGGCCTGCTCTCCTGGGTCTACCTGATCTCGCCGTACACCCGGGCCACCGACCTCACCGCGATCCAGAAGATCGTCTCGGTCGGCTACCCGTTCGGCGACGTGCTCGCGCTGGCCATGATGCTGCGGCTGCTGGTCGGGCCGGGCCGCAAGCCGCCGGCGATGGGCTTCCTGTCCGCCGGCATCCTCGGCGTGCTGGTCTCCGACGTGGTCTACGGCCTGGCCCGCCTGGACAGCGACTGGGCCGTCGGCGGGCCGATCGACCTGGGCTGGGTGATCCTGTACGGCGCCTTCGGGCTGGCCGCCCTGCACCCGTCGATGACCCGGATGACCGAGCCGCCCGCGTTCGCGACCGCCGCGGCACCGGCCGGCGGCGGGCGGCGGCTGGTCTTTCTGACCCTCGCCGTACTGATCGCCCCCGCGGTGCTGGTGCTCGAGGAGTACACCAACGACCTGGCGAACACGGCGCTGATCATCGCGGCCGGCGCGGCGCTGATGCTGCTGCTGGTGATGGCCCGCGTCGGCGGCCTGCTCAGCGCCCAGCGGCAGGCCGCCGCCCGGGAGCGGATCCTGCGCGAGGCCGGGGCGGTGCTGGTACGGGCCACCGACGAACGGGCCGCCACGTCCGCGGTCCGGGAGGCGGTCGCGCAGCTCGTGCCGATCGGCGAGCGATACCAGTTGATCATCGACACCGACGCCGCGGAGCACGCCGAGAACGCCGCGACCGTGGTCCGGGTGGCCGAGCTGCCGGACCGCTACGGCGTACCGCTGCGGGGTTTCGCCCTGGCCCTGCGGACCTCGGCCGTGACCACCGGCACCCCCGGCGGCCCGGCCCTGCGCCAGGTGGCGGTGCTGGCCGCCTCGGCGCCCACCCTGCAGTCGCTGCGGTCCACCTTCGTCGCGCTGATGGCCCAGGGCGCGATGGCCGTCGAGCGGATCACGCTGAGCCACGAGATCGCCCGGCGCGACGGCGAGGCGTACTTCCGGACCCTGATCCAGAGCGCGTCCGACGTCATCCTGATCATCGGCGACGACAACCGCATCCGGTACGCCAGCCCCGCCGCCGAGACCGTCTTCGGCTGGCCCGAGCCGGCCGGCACCGACCTGGCCGAGCTGATCGCCGACACCCACCACCCGGCGCTGCACGACGCGCTGGCCCGGATCCGCTCCGGCGCCGGGCACCTCGAGGCGGTCGACCTCGCCGCGGTCTGCGCCGACCGGCGGCTGCTGCAGGTCGAGTGCGCGGCCCGCGACCTGCGCGAGGACCCGACCGTACGGGGCGTCGTGCTGACCGTGCGGGACGTCACCGAGCGCCGCCGGCTCGAGAACGACCTGGCCCACCAGGCCTTCCACGACGGGCTGACCGGGCTGGCCAACCGGGTGCTGTTCCGCAACCGGCTCGAGCACGCGTTCGCCCTGGCCGACCGCAACCACGAGGCGCTGGGCGTGCTCTTCGTCGACCTGGACGACTTCAAGGAGGTCAACGACACCCTCGGGCACGCGGTCGGCGACCAGCTGCTGGTCGCCGTCGGGCAGCGGATCGCCCAGGCGATCGGCCCGGTGAACACGGCGGCCCGGATGGGCGGCGACGAGTTCGCCATCCTGATCGAGCCGTCCGAGGACCCGGACGCCGCCGGCGAGGTGGCCGAGCGGATCGTCGCCGCGCTCTCGGTGCCGGTCGAGCTGAGCGACGGCCTCGGCGGCTCGCACATCGTCAGCGGCGCCGCCAGCATCGGCGTGGCCACCCGCCGCGACGCGGAGAGCGCCACCGAGCTGCTGCGGCACGCCGACCTGGCGCTGTATCTGGCCAAGAGCGCCGGCAAAGCCACCTGGCAGCGGTACCAGAGCGACCTGCACACCGCGATGGTGGAACGACTCGAGCTGCGTACGGCCCTGCACGAGGCGGTCGAGCTCGGCCAGTTCCGGCTGCAGTACCAGCCGATCGTCGACGTCAACGGCGGGCACGTGATCGGCGTCGAGTCGCTGGTGCGCTGGCAGCATCCGATCCGCGGGCTGGTCGGGCCGAACCTGTTCATCGAGCTGGCCGAGGAGAGCGGCGCGATCGTCGACATCGGCGCCTGGGTGCTGCGCGAGTCGCTGCGCCAGTTCGCCGCCTGGCAGGCCGCCGAGCCGGCCAGCACCATGCGCTACATCAGCGTGAACGTCTCCGCCCGGCAGTTCCGCACGCCCGGCTTCGTGGACCAGGTGCGCCAAGCGCTCACCGACAGCGGCGCCGCACCGCAGTGGCTGCTGCTGGAGATCACCGAGAGCCTGGTGCTGCGCGACGCCGAGCAGGTCTGGGCCGACCTGCGGACGCTGCGCGAGCTGGGCGTACGGATCGCGATCGACGACTTCGGCACCGGTTACTCGTCGCTGAGCTACCTGCGGCAGATGCCGGTCGACGTACTGAAGATCGACAAGTCGTTCATCGACGACATCCTGGCCAGCAAGCAGCAGCGTGCCCTGGTGAACGCGATCGTGACGCTGGCCCGCAACCTGGACCTGGCGGTGGTCGCCGAGGGCATCGAGGACTCCGCCCAGCGCACCATGCTGGCCCGGATGGGGTGTCCGTGCGGGCAGGGCTATCTGTTCTCCCGGCCGGTCTGGCCGGCCGACCTGCCCGGCCTGCTGGCCGGGGGCGACCTGGCCGCGAACGCGGCCTAGGGACAGGGCTTGTCGTTCGGCGCCCCGTCCTTGACGAGCAGGGTCTCCTCCTGCTGCGTGTAGGGGCGATCGGCCAAGCCGCAGAGCGTGCGGAACCAGGCGTCCGGGTCGAGCCGCACGCTGCGGTTCAGCCCGGCCGACGACATGGTCAAATCGGCACCCCCCAGCGCGATGACCGCGCCGTCGCTGGGCGCGTTCAGAAACCCGATCCTCTTGCCGTTGTCCCGCAGCCAGATCTCGATCCCGGAGATGTCGACGGTGAGCAGCAGGTCGTTCGGGGTGAAGCCGAGCAGCGCCATGACCTGACCGGTCGGCACGCTCGACGGCAGCGCGCGGGGCTTCGTGAGATCCCACAAGGTCGT
>Ga0307515_10016977_pt1 | contig 13301 bp, 13 predicted proteins | sample 17_EM_MG_FD_194513 | JGI IMG/M metagenome (GOLD analysis project Ga0307515, IMG submission 194513) | Populus trichocarpa ectomycorrhiza microbial communities from riparian zone in the Pacific Northwest, United States - 17_EM | ecosystem: Host-associated > Plants > Roots > Unclassified | place...
GCTGCTGCCGGTATCGGTTACGACGAGTCCGACGAATCCTTCGCAGTCAAGAAGGTCGTTCGTGGCGACATCGGCATGTTCGGCTTCACCGCCATGGGCATCTATTCGAACAGCGCGGAAAACATCTACTTCGCTTATGACGGCTTCAGCGGCATCATTGGTCTCTCGGCCAAGGTTACCGACACTGTGACCGTTTCGAAGGACATCCAGTGGTTCGACAACGGCGACTGGCGCCTGGTTGGCGATATCAACTGGGAAGTTGCCACCGGCTTCTCGGTTCAACCCGGACGAAGGCGCCGACACCAAGGCTGGCATGCTGCGCTTCCAGCGCACCTTCTAATCTGAGCTAAGGCTTGGATAGCGAAAGGCCCGGGTTTCCCGGGCCTTTTTGCGTTCGGATACGAGGTCTAATGGGTCGCGATGAATGCCGCGACCTGTCGCCGCACATCCGGGATATGCAGAACCGGCGCATGTCCCTGTCCACGGGCGATTGCCAAATGGATTTCCGGGGCATGCCTTTCGATCATCTCACGAGCCACATCCGCCGAAAGCAGCTTCGAGTTCTCGCCCCGCACGATTAGCATCGGAATTGAGGCAAGTGCCTGAAATTGCTGCCAGAGATCGGGCAGGGGCTGATCCATATCCATGGTTTTCAGCGGCTCGACCAGCGCGGGATCATAATCCGGGAGGATGCGCCCCTCGAAGTCACGGAATATCGCATGGGCCATGTCGCTCCAGTCATCGTCGCGCAGCGCGGGAAAATCCGGGCCGTTTGTCGCCTCGAGAGCGTGGGCGGCCTCGATGAAATCATTCGGCTCCGAACGTGCAGATAGATAATCGCGGATAACGCGCAGCCCCGCGGCCTCGATCACCGGCCCGATATCATTCAGCACGCATGCCGCGATCATGCCTGGCGCCAATGCCGGCAGGATATGCAGGATCAGCCCGCCGCGTGAGGTGCCGATGAAGATCGCGCGGCCGATGCCAAGTGTCCGCAATGCCACGACCACATCCTGCGCTTCCCGGCCGATATTGTAGTTGGCGGGGTTCGGATCCCAGGCGGACAGGCCACGGCCGCGATAGTCGAGCGTGACGACGCGTCGCCCCTGGCTTGCAAGCCATATGGCCAGTTGGTGAAAGTCCCGGCTGTTGCGCGAGAGGCCGGGGAGGCAGACGATCGGCAGACCTCCGGAAACGCCGGTGCCATAATCGCGGCCGTAAAGCGAGATCCCATCGTCGCTGGTGAAATGAAGGGGTGTGAATCCATCTTGCTGCATGCTCGTGTCCGTTTGCTGATCGGACACGCAGCAAAGGCTGGAATGGCACTACGGTCAAGTGCAGGGATAATGGCTACCGCTATCCTATCGGCCGGCGGTCATGTCGGTCGCGATATCCGGTGTTTCGCTCAGCAGCAGCTTGTAAACCTGGTAGTTCTCCATCACCCGCTGCACATAGTCGCGCGTTTCGGTGAAGGGAATGCTCTCCACCCAATCGACAGCCGTATCGATATCCTTGCCGCGCGGGTCGCCGTAGCGCTTGATCCACTGCGTCACACGATTCGGCCCCGCATTATAGGCGGCGAAGGTCATGATCAGCGATCCATCGAACTTGCTGATCTGCTCGCCGAGATAATGCGAGCCGAGCGTGGCGTTGAAGGCCGGATCCTCGGTCAGTTTTTCATCCGCATAGGCCATCTGGTATTGTTTGGCGACGCGTCTGGCAGTCGATGGCAGCAATTGCAGCAGCCCCCGGGCGTTTGCCGGCGATACGGCTTGCGGGTTGAAAGCACTTTCCTGCCGGGCGATGGCATAGGCCAGCGCCTTGCCGGAGCCGGAGATGTCTGCCGTCTCCGGAATGGCGCCGAGCGGGAAGGCGGCCAGCCCCGGATCGTGACCCTGCTTGAGCGCCGTCTTGCCGATGGCGAGCGCCAGCGTCGATCCGTGCGTTTCGAGCGCTTTGCTGGCGAGCTGCTGGATATCGACGGGATTTTCGAGCGTCGCGGCGAGCGCCAGATAAAGACGCCGGGCGCGGGTGGCTTCCCCGGCCTGTTCGATCAGCGAGATTCCCATGATCTCCGGCCTTGTGGCGAAAGCCAGCCGGTCGGAATCCGTCACTGCGTAGCGACGGCCGGGCTCGATCGCCACCTTCAGCCGCGCTGCGGCGAGTTGGCCATAGAAGGTCGCGGGATACTCGGTTGCCCGCTTGAAATAGTCGGTGGATTTTTCGCGGTTCGATTTCTCGAATGTCCGGCCCAGCCAGTAAAACCCGCGCGCCTGGTCGTGCGCCTTAGGGCTGGCGGCAAGCAGCCTGGTGAAATGCGTTTCCGCCTTTGCCCGGTCCCTGAGACCGCGAAACGCATACCACCCGGCATGAAATTCGGCCTCCGCCAGGTCATCGGGCTCCTTGGCCACATGGGCCGAAGCGAGGCGATAAGCCGCCTTCACATTGCCTTCATCCATCAGGCCACGGGTGACGATCCGCGCCTCGACCCACCAGGCGCCGGGATCGACAAGCAATGTCGCGTCCTTTGGCGTCTTTTCCAAGAGCTTGGCGGCGGCGTCATAGTCGCGGAGCTGCCTTTTGCGCTTGATCTTGATGTAGAGATAGCTCGGATCGCCCTGCCATTTGGCATCGACGGCATCGATCTTCTTGTCGGCATCCCCGGTCTTGCGGCCCACAGCGGAGAAAGCGTCGAACAAGGATTGCGCCTCGCCGAGTTCCGAGAAGCGCTTCGCCTGCACGTAGCGCTCCTTATAGAGCAGGAAGTCCATCCGCCGCTTGTGATCCGCGGGCGACAGGAGTTCACCGAACTCCTTGATGAACCTGTCTTCTTCCGCCTCGTCGAGCTTCTCGCTCGACCAGAGCGCGCGGATCACGGAAGCGGCCCTGGCCTTGTCGTCTGTCGACAGCGCCGCGCGCGCCAGTACCATTGTGCCGTCGGGCGTCGAAGGGCTCTTCTTGTCGAATGCAGTCACGATCAGGTTGGGGGAGGGGTTTTCCTGAAACAGCGCCTCCTCGAAATTCGCCTGCAGGTCTTTTTGACCCGGCCAACCCTTCAGACGCTCCTCCGTCTCGGCGATCATTTTGGAGGGAACCGCGCGCTGGCCTGAAATGGCGATCGCCCAGCTCAGCGTCTTCCATTCCGCCGACTCCGGCTCAAGCTGGTCGCGATAGGCGATCGCTTCGAGACTGTCGCGCTGGGCGAGTTCGCTCATACCTGCCAGAAAGGTCGCGCTGGGGACAAGTTTCGGGGGTTCGGCGACATCAGGCGTGGAGTCCGGAATCCCTTGCGTGTCGAAATCGGTTTGTATCGATGCGGTTTCGACCGCCGTCACGCGATCGGCCTTGTCACTCGCATCGGCTTGCGTGTCCAAAACCGCAGGGGACTTTGCAACCGTCTCCACCACCTTCTCGGCGTTGAGCCTGACGGTGACTGTCTTGACGGGTGCAGCGTCTTCCGCAGGCTCGTTTCCAAGCTCGAGAATTGCAAACGCAGTGACGCATCCGGCGAGCACGACCAGAAAAGCAATGATACCTTGTTTCATCACCCCGCTCCGGTTACCGGACATCCCGATGACTTTGTCCCGCTATGCTTAAAGACTGGTAAAAATTGCAGTTTTTGTCTTTTATCGTACCGAAAAGAGGACTAAGAAACGCGCTTGCCGCAGATCACGGTCCTCTATAATGTCGCGTTTCCGTAAATCAGGATTGCGGCCAAAGCATGGGCGGCACGCGCCGCTCGATCAGGAGTAATTTATGTTCAAGGGTTCCATTCCCGCTCTGTTGACCCCTTTCAAGGATGACGGCAGCGTCGATCACGAGGCTTTTGCCACCCATGTGGAATGGCAGATCACCGAGGGAAGCTCGGGCGTCGTGCCCGTGGGTACGACGGGCGAGTCCCCGACGCTTTCCCATGACGAACATAAACGCGTCGTCGAAACCTGCATCGCGACCGTGAACGGGCGCGTTCCGGTGATCGCCGGTGCCGGCTCGAACAACACCGTCGAGGCGATCGAACTCGCGCGGCATGCGGAAAAGGCCGGCGCTGATGCGATCCTCGTCGTGACGCCTTACTACAACAGGCCGACTCAGAAGGGCCTGATCGCGCATTTCTCGGCTATCGCCGAGGCCGTCAGCCTGCCGATCATCATCTACAATATCCCGCCGCGATCGGTCATCGACATGTCGCCCGAGACCATGGGCAAGCTCGCGCATGCCTATAAGAACATTATCGGCGTCAAGGATGCCACCGGCAAGATCGAGCGCGTCTCCGAGCAGCGCATCACCTGCGGCAAGGATTTTATCCAGCTATCGGGCGAGGATGCCAGCGCGCTGGGCTTCAACGCGCATGGCGGCACCGGCTGCATTTCGGTCACCGCCAATGTCGCGCCGCGCCTCTGTGCCGAATTCCAGGCGGCCATGCTGGCCGGCGATTATGCCAAGGCGCTCGAATATCAGGACCGCCTGATGCCGCTCCATAAGGCGATCTTCCTTGAACCCGGCGTGATAGGCGCTAAATATGCACTCAATCGGCTCGGCCGGATGAGCCGCACCGTGCGCTCCCCATTGACCAGGGATCTCGACGCACCTGTCGAAGCGGCCATCGATGCCGCACTCAAACATGCAGGGCTGCTAAACTGAAAACGACTCATAAAGGCCGATCGACCACGATCAGCAAGATTGTGGCGGAGAACCGCAAGGCCCGCTACAATTATGAAATCATTGATACTTATGAAGCGGGCCTGATGCTGACAGGCACCGAGGTGAAATCCCTGCGCGAAGGCAAGGCCAATATCGCCGAATCCTATGCCAGCGACGAGCACGGCGAGATCTGGCTGATCAACTCTTATGTGCCTGAATATCTGCAGGCCAACCGTTTCAACCACGCGCCACGTCGTCCGCGCAAGCTGCTGCTTTCCGCCAAGGAGATCGGCCGGCTGCGGACGGGGATCAATCGCGAGGGCATGACGCTCATTCCGTTGAAAATCTATTTCAACGACCAGGGACGCGCCAAGCTCGAACTGGCCATCGCCAAGGGCAAGAAGCTGCACGACAAGCGCGACACTGAAAAAGAGCGCGACTGGAATCGCGAAAAAGGCCGGCTGCTGCGCGATCGCGGCTAGCCGGATATTTCGCCATTCATGCGTTGCGCTCGGCGCCGATCCTCCTATTATGTAATTACATAATAATGCCTTGAACAGGGGATGCGGCATGAAGATCGAACGAATTCAAGCTTTTAGAATGTTGCAGCCGTTTATCGATGGCCCTTATCGCATGTCCAAGGGCCGGGTGGCGGATGCCTTCGATTCCATCATCGTGGCGATCACGGCCGACGGCATCACCGGCTGGGGTGAGATGGCGCCGCTCGGCACTTTCTATTCCGCTGCCTTCGCCGCCGGCGCCGAGGCAGGCGTCAAGGAAATCGTGCCGCATCTTCTCGGCCAGGATCCGCGCGCGCTGACCCAGATCGGCCGGCTGATGGACACCGTCTTCAAGGGTCATCCCTATATCAAGTCGGCGATCGATATGGCATGCAACGACCTTGCGGCCCGCGCGGCCGGCGTGCCGCTCGTCACCATGCTGGGCGGGCGCGAGGGCGAGACGACCGAACTCTACAAGGTCGTCACCCATGGCGTCCCGGAGAAAATGGCTGAGAATGCCGTGCGCTATGTGGCGGATGGATACCGCCGCCTGCAGGTCAAGGTCGGCGGCGACGTCAACGGCGATATCGACCGGGTAAGGGCGGTTTCAAGCGCCGTGCCGCGCGGCACGGTGCTCTTCTGCGATGCCAATGCCGGTTGGACACCTTTTCAGGCACGGCGCTTCGCCGACCAGACCCGCGACATCGACTTTGTGTTCGAGCAACCCTGCGTCACCATCGACGACAATCTCTCGGTCCGCCGCTCCTTCGACAAGCCCATGGTGCTGGACGAGAGTGTCCAGTCGATCGAGGATCTGCTCGAAATCCATCGCAAGGGCGTGGCGGACGGTGTCACGCTGAAGATCTCCCGCCTGGGTGGCGTGACCCGCACTCGGCAGATGCGCGATCTCGCCGTCGATCTCGGCCTGATGGTGACGGTGGAGGATACCGGCGGTGCTGAAATTGATACCGCCGCCATGGCGCATCTGTCGCTCTCGACGCCCGAGGAGAAGCGCCTGCACGCGATTGCCTTCCATGAATGGGTGACGGTGAAGACCGCGCGCAACGCGCCGCCCGTCATCGGCGGTTCCAGGATGGGGCTTCCCGATGGAAATGGCCTCGGGATCGACGTCGATCCGGCGCTGATCGGAACGCCTTTCCTGGATCTCAGGAATTAGTATATATAAAGTATAGACTGAAGAATAAGTATAAAAGAGCGCCGCACGGCGCTCTTTTTGATTCCACCCGAACGGCCTAGACCTCGAATTCGTCATTCACCGGCTCGACCGGCCGCGGTGCGCGTTCGGATGGGTCGCGGCCGACTTCGGCTCTCAGCGTAGTGAGGTCGATGAAATGGTCGGCCTGGCGGCGCAGGTCGTCCGCAATCATCGGTGGTTGCGTCGCCATGGTGGAAACAACCGAAACCTTGCGGCCCTTCCGCTGCAGCGCCTCGACGAGTGTCGTGAAGTCGCCATCGCCGGAGAAAATCACGAGATGGTCGACGACCGCGGACTGTTCCATGGCATCGATCGCGAGCTCGATATCCATGTTGCCCTTGATCTTGCGGCGGCCAAGCGAATCCGTGAACTCTTTTGCGGGCTTGGTAACGACCTTGTAGCCGTTGTAATCCAGCCAGTCGATCAGCGGCCGGATGGAGGAATATTCCTGATCCTCGATCAGCGCCGTATAATAATATGCACGCAGGAGATATCCCCGCTTCTGGAACGCCTTGAGCAGCTTGCGGTAGTCGATATCGAAGCCGAGGCTCTTGGAGGCAGCATAAAGGTTGGCACCATCGATAAAAAGTGCAATTTTTTCGCGAGGGTCGAACATTAATATCCCATTTGGTTGCGATGAAAAAGTGAGCTTCTGAAAATACTCATCATTCGCCGTGACGTGGACTTGCGAACAATTCAGATATTTTATGAATCATTCATATAAGACATGTACTTAGAGCAACTATCACAAGATTCCAAGAGAAATTTGCATGGCGATCGGGTTTGCCGGTCATTATCCGCTTCGGACTTTGTTATACTGGTGTGTGATCACTTTTCTCTCGATTTTTGAGTGACGTACATCAAATACAGATATCTCTTTGCTTGACATGATATAAAAGCGTCACGTCAGGGCGTATGAACGGCTCAGGCGGCTTTTGGTTCCGCCAGCGACCGCCAATCCGAGCTTTTTGAACACCAACGCCAATCAAGCCTTGAATTTGCCGCGAGGAATCTGTAACGCGTGCGGCTTGACCCGATATTTGAAGAACATGAAGGATTGCAATGGCCCGCGTTACCGTTGAGGATTGCATTGACAAGGTGGACAACCGGTTTGAACTGGTTCTGCTTGCCAGCCATCGCGCCAGGTTGATCTCCCAGGGCGCGCCGATCACCATCGATCGCGACAATGATAAGAACCCCGTCGTGGCGCTCCGCGAAATCGCCGACGAGCGCCTGTCGCCCGACGATCTCAAGGAAGACCTGATCCACTCGCTCCAGAAGCATGTCGAGATCGACGAGCCCGAGCCCGATGCGTCGGCCATGATCTCGACCGCCGACAGCACGACCGAGACATCTGACGCCGAAGACGATGCGCCCGAGTCGCTCAATTTCGACCAGATGTCGGAAGAAGAACTGCTCGCCGGCATCGAAGGACTTGTGCCGCCGGAAAAGAACGACGACTATTGATCGCAGAATTCCGGTCCCGCGCGATTGGGCGGCATTGTGTATATCGAGGCGCCGGTCTTATGATTGGCGCCTCTTTGTTTTTTAGGGAATTTGGAGCAGTCTTTCAATGATGCGGCAATACGAGCTCGTCGAGCGGGTTCAGCACTACAAGCCAGACGTCAACGAAGCGCTCCTCAACAAGGCCTATGTCTATGCCATGCAGAAGCATGGCCAGCAGAAGCGGGCCAGCGGCGATCCCTACATTTCCCATCCGCTCGAAGTGGCCGCGATCCTCACCGACATGCATCTCGATGAGGCCACCATCGCTGTGGCTCTGTTGCACGATACGATCGAGGATACCTCGGCGACCCGCGACGAGATCGATACCCTCTTCGGCGAGGATATCGGCCGCTTGGTCGAGGGCCTGACCAAGATCAAGAAGCTCGATCTCGTCTCGCGCAAGGCCAAGCAGGCCGAGAACCTCCGCAAGCTGCTGCTGGCCATTTCCGACGATGTGCGCGTGCTGCTCGTCAAGCTCGCCGACCGCTTGCACAACATGCGTACCCTCGATCACATGCCGCTCGAAAAGCGCGCCCGGATATCCGAAGAGACGATGGATATCTATGCGCCGCTCGCCGGCCGCATGGGCATGCATGACATGCGCGAGGAGCTGGAGGAACTGTCGTTCCAGAATCTCAACCCCGAGGCCTATAAGACCGTCACCAAGCGGCTCGAGGAACTGTCCGAGCGCAATGCCGACCTGGTCAAGAACATTGAAGGCGAGCTCAATGAACTGCTGATCGCCAATGGCCTCAAGGATGCCACCGTGAAGGGCCGGCAGAAGAAACCCTATTCGATCTTCAAGAAGATGCAGTCGAAATCGCTGTCTTTCGAGCAACTCTCCGACGTCTGGGGTTTCCGTGTCGTGGTCGATATGGTGCCGGATTGCTATAAGGCGCTCGGCATCATCCACACCCGTTGGCGCGTCGTGCCGGGGCGGTTCAAAGACTATATCTCGACACCCAAGCAGAACGATTATCAATCCATACACACGACCATCGTCGGTCCCTCCCGCCAGCGCATCGAACTGCAGATTCGCACGCGCCGCATGCATGACATCGCCGAGTTCGGCATCGCGGCGCACACCCTCTACAAGGATGGCACCAACGTCAGTCCCGGCGAGGCAGAGGCCCGCCAGTCCAATGCCTACAAGGGGTTGCGGACGACAATTGAATCTCTGGCGGAAGGCGATAACCCGGAAGAATTCCTGGAGCATACCAAGCTCGAACTGTTCCAGGATCAGGTCTATTGCTTCACGCCCAAGGGCAAGCTGATCGCGCTGCCGCGCGGCGCCACGCCCATCGATTTCGCCTATGCCGTCCATACCAATGTCGGCGATACATGCGTCGGCGCCAAGATCAACGGCCGCATCATGCCGCTGGTGACGCGGCTTGCCAATGGCGACGAGGTCGAGATCATCCGTTCGGGCGTGCAGGTGCCGCCAGCCGCGTGGGAGGAGATCGTCGTGACAGGCAAGGCGCGCTCCGCCATAAGGCGCGCGACGCGGCTCGCCATCCGCAAGCAATATTCCGGCCTCGGCCAGCGTATCCTCGAACGCACCTTCGAACGCGCCGGCAAGGTGTTCTCCAGGGACATGATGAAGCCCGCGCTGCATCGCCTCGGCCACAAGGAGGTCGAGGATGCGATCGCGTCCGTCGGTCGCGGCGAACTCTCGTCGCTCGATGTGCTGAAGGCCGTCTATCCGGATTACCAGGACGAGCGCGTCACCACCCGGCAGAACTACGAGGAAGGCTGGTTCAACGTCCGCAGCGCCCAGGGCATGATGTTCAAGATCCCCGAGGGTCAGAAGTCGCGCATCGAGGCCGAGCCGGAATTGCTGCCGGACGGGGAGCAAATCCAGCCTTTCCGCGGCTTCGGCGGCGATATCGAAGTGCGCTTCTCGCCATCAGGCGCGGTGCCGGGTGATCGCATCGTCGGCATTCACGATGGCAAGCACTCGATTACCGTCTATCCCATCCAGTCGCCGTCGCTCTCCAAGTTCGATGAGCAGCCGGAGCGCTGGATCGATATCCGCTGGGATCTCGATGAGGCCAACAAATCGCGCTTCATGGCCCGCATACTGGTCAATGCGATCAACGAGCCCGGTACGCTCGCCACCATCGCCCAGACCGTGGGCCAGGCTGACGTCAATATTTCGATTCTCACCATGATCCGGGTCGCCCCCGATTTTTCCGAGATGGAGTTCGACCTCGAAGTCTGGGACCTCCGGCAATTGAGCCATCTGTTGGCCCAGATCAAGGACCTCGAATGCATCTCGACGGTAAAGCGCGTCTTCGACTGAATAGAATTTCCGCACCGCCCGTTCTGGAGTAAGATCACCTTGGAAATATGACCGGGGAGAATTCCGATGCGCCAAGCCGTTGCCGCCTGCCTGATGCTTGCCGCCGTCGTGTTGCCTGATATGGCCCACGCGGATGCCTCGGATGTCGTCAAGATTTTCGGCCGCGAGCCCGGCACCGGCGATGCCCATGCCTGCTTCGTGCGCCACTATACCAAGGCGCATCTCAAATCCCACCCCGAACAGAATGTCACCGACATGATCGCGTATGTCGGTAAGCAGACCGGGCCTGACCCCTATTACATGATCAACCTGCAGGTCAATTTCCGCCAGCTACCGAAACCGTTCCAGGTCTCCGGCAGTTGCAGCCAAAGCACCGACGGCAAACAGACGCTCGGCTGCGGCGTCGAATGCGATGGCGGCTCGCTCTCGGTGCGCGTCAAGAACGAATCCGCGATCCTCGTCGAAATCCCTGACAGTGTGCGTCTCTTCGATCCCTCGGCCACTGCGGAAGGCGATCTCCCCAAGGGAGCCCGCTTTGGCTCCGACGACAAGCTCTTTCGCCTCGACCGCGCCGATCTCAAGAATTGCCTGTCGATCATCTATGACGAGGAGATCAAGGCCAAGGTGCAAAGTGGTGTGATCACGCAGTAGGTGGTGCCGGCGAAGAAACGGTGCTCTCCGCACGTTAACGGTGAACCTACCAATTGAAGGATGCCGTCATGCGCCTGACTGTCGCCGCTTTCGCCATGACAATGCTTGCCGCGCCGACGCTGGCCGGAGATATCGGCGCCGAAAACCTCTTCGGCCATGATCCCGGCAACAACCCGGCCTATGCCTGTTTCTCCAGGACATTCGACGAAGCCTGGCTCAAGGCGCGTCCAGAGCAAAATGTCGCCAAGTTGACGGTGTTCGTTTCCCGCCGGACCAGCGACGGCACGGTCTGGCACGACGGCAATCTGGAAATCCGCTTCCGCGACAGTGCTGCGACCTATCATGTGACGGCGGGGTGTGGCGGGGAGAACGGTGTGCTCGGCTGCGGCGTCGATTGCGAAGGTGGTGGCTACCAGATGACGGCGATCACGAAATCGGAACTCGGCATCAAGATTGACGGTTATCTCCGCTACTACGACATTTCCGACACGCCCGCCGGTGCCAAGACGGCCGGCTTCACGACCGGCGACAAGAACCTCGTCGTTCAGCGCACCGGCATCAAAGACTGCCTGCCATTGGTCGCCGACGAAGACATCAAGGCGAGGATCGCAGAAGGCGCGATCACGCAATAATCCAGGGAGGCCGATATGTCTTTTTCTCGCCGTTTCGTTATCTCGCGTCTTTTCCCCTGTTTTGCCGGAGGCGCGGCCGTCGGCATCATTCCCGCCTCGGCGAGCGCCATAACGCCGGTCTCGGCGCTGCAAAAGGTCGTCTACCACCTCTCCGAGCCCACCCGCGCCAATTTCGTGATGGGCAATATCAAGAACCACATCGCCGGCAAGGGCGGACCGGACAAGGTGAAGATCGTGCTGGTCATCCACGGTCCGGCGCTCGAATCCTTCGTCGCTTCCAAGGCGAATCCCGACATGAAACGCCAGATCGCGGGACGGGTCGGTGACGGCGTGACCTTCGTCGCCTGCGGCAACACGATGGCGGCGCGGAAACTTGCCCTGACCGACATGCCGGATGGTTTTGAAATCGCGGAGGAGGGTGGTGTCGTCCGCATCGCCGATCTCCAGGCCGATGGCTATCTCTATATTCGCCCATGAAACGGGCAGTTTGCTTCGACCTATGCCGAACTATTAAGCGGTCGCCGCAGTGTCATGCGCAATACGCATGGCAGCGTCCTTTCATCCCTCATTGTGCGTTGCAATATTCGCGCTATCTTAAGCATCGAAGAAGGGAGGAACCGATAGAAAGGATGAAACCCATGTTTGGTTATGTATCGAAGATCACCAAGAAGCTCCGCGCCCCGACCACTGCCGAGCGCGAACTGAACTACCTGAACGAGAGCGTCGACCGCGTTGACCTCGAATACCGCCAGCGGCAGATTGACCGCGGCATGTTCCGCAACCGCGGCATGAACTTCCTCTAAGGAAGTGCCCCCGTGATGGACGGCGACCGAAAGGCTGGCATCACTGCCGGCCTTATTTTTTCCCGGTAAGCTACCCAAATAGTGGATTCGGCGTTAGAGCGCTACACAACAAAAGAATCCCCTCGGGAGGCATATCGTGATCATCGGCATCGGCAGCGACCTGATCGACATCAGGCGGGTGGAAAAGACACTCGAACGGTTCGGCGAGCGTTTCACCAACCGTTGTTTCACCGAGATCGAACGCGCCAAGTCCGATCGCCGCAAGAACCGGGCCGCCTCCTATGCCAAGCGTTTCGCCGCCAAGGAAGCCTGTTCCAAGGCACTCGGCACCGGTCTTTCCATGGGCGTCGCCTGGCGCGAAATGGGCGTTGTCAATCTCCCCAGCGGCACGCCGACGATGCAGCTGACGGGCGGTGCGGCCGAACGTCTCGCCTCGCTTCTGCCGGCCGGCCACGCCGCCCATGTGCACGTCACCATCACCGACGATTTTCCGCTCGCCCAGGCTTTTGTCATCATCGAGGCTTTGCCCGAGAACTGAACCGGGTGGCGGGTTGCTCCTGACCGGGGAAACAGCTAGAGAGATTTCCCAAATATCCATGAGGAATAAATGAGCGTGTCCGATCAGAATCAGCCAGTAGAGAAGAATGCCCTGTGGGAAACCATCGTCGTCCTGTTTCAGGCCTTTCTGCTGGCAGCCGTGATCCGCACAGTCCTGCTCCAGCCTTTTACCATTCCCTCGGGCTCGATGATGCCGACGCTGCTGGTCGGTGATTACCTGCTGGTCAACAAGTTCGCCTATGGCTATTCGCGCTATTCGCTGCCGCTCTATAATCCGGATTGGTTCAAGGGCCGCATCCAGATCCCCGGCATTAGCGGCCCCCCGAAGCGAGGCGACGTCATTGTCTTCCGGTTTCCGCCCAACCCTGATATCGATTATATAAAGCGCATCATAGGCTTGCCCGGTGACAGGATCCAGGTGAAGGATGGCCTGCTTTATGTCAACGACAAGGCTGTGCCACGTGTCGCCGACGGCAGTTTCAGTTCGGAAGT
>Ga0307515_10016978_pt1 | contig 13300 bp, 7 predicted proteins | sample 17_EM_MG_FD_194513 | JGI IMG/M metagenome (GOLD analysis project Ga0307515, IMG submission 194513) | Populus trichocarpa ectomycorrhiza microbial communities from riparian zone in the Pacific Northwest, United States - 17_EM | ecosystem: Host-associated > Plants > Roots > Unclassified | place...
CAATTTGGTGTCCGTGGTGTTGGTTGGAGATATTCAGCAAAGGGGTGTTTGAGCCACGGTTTGTGGTATGGAAGGGGATATAGACCAGTGGGTCATCGAATATATGAGTCATGTCCAGAGGGCGCACGACGTTTGACGACAGATCGGAGGTGCAAGGAGAGTAGATGTTGACAATATAGAAACCATACGGTTTGCGGGCGGTGAGGTACATACAGGTGTGATGTTGTACGTAGGATTGACGGACGAGTACGCAAAAACGATAGGTGGTTGTCAGCACCTGAGCTGAGCCGACGCGGAGCAAAGCGAAGGCGTTATGGCTATTTAATAGAGCCACAGGGGTGGGCATTACTGACCTTATCGACCTGGACTTTGGAGGAACCTCCGCCTTGCGGTTTCTTGGGTGGCATTATTCGGGACGATTTCCTTTGACAAGACTATTGACCCCGTCTGCTTTACAACACTATCCGGGTACTTTGATGGTTGACACTGGATTTACAGGAAGCAGCAGTAGAGGCGTGACCCAAGTGTGGTTGTATTTGTTCGCCCAAATAAAGTAAGGTAAATGGGAGGTCAAATACAGGAAATGTAGGGATGGTATGCACTATCTCATACTAACGAGTTGCAAAAGTACGCCATGGATTGAAATGATCATTCGTCCAATGGGCTATTATATCGCCGTTCAGTTGACGAATGCATGGCCGGCTGCTATAGCCTACTCACTCAGATTGGGCACATAAAACACCGCGTGTCACTCGCAGTCTGGCATTCGTTTCACTACTCAGGTCCTCGCTTCCATCGATCGACCTTTCCTTTCTACTGTACTGACCTCTTCCTGTACTGTGCCCACTCTTCCTGTACTCACAACAACTTCCAAACAAAACAAAAACGACGACCCGGAAGCGTGTCATCAGGAGGTTGAGACGTGGAGATCGAAAAATTCGGTTGACGTGGGGTGAATGCCAAATTCGAGGCGGAAATACGACCTTAATAGTATACTCAATAGTTTGACGTTCGATTTCTGGAGTTGATTCTTAGGGGTCTTGTAGACGACGGCTGGGAGTAAATATTCCGAGGGTAAATAAATCGGGAATAGGTTGGGAATTTATCATGACCACTAGTGGATATACATACAATATCCCATGATTCCTCCATTACTATTATATGCGAAATACTCGCACTGTATGAGAACTATTCCTTAGCTGCTCCACTATATAGTAGTGTGATAATACAGGCATTTCAGCAAGCTATTCCTTAGTTATTCAATAGTTAATCCATGAATATTATGCTCTTTTTTGCGTCCTATTGTTGAGCTTTTCATTTCTAATTCCAGATCCCCATCCCACCTTGTCATGTAAAGCTCCTGCCTGATCCTTTACAACATCCAGCACGTTTCCCACGGCTATTCACATATTATACAACCCTTATTCCAAAAATTTCCCATCATTATTCCATGTGTCCACCACAACCTATATGGTGCCTAATTGACTGGCTATGGACCACCTTTGCCACACTGATTCCACACCTTCCACACAAAGAATTACAAAGGAATAACCCACCAATCCCTTGCATATTCCACACTGCCACAACCTTTGGTGTCCAAACAAACCACCCACCACCCCCTCAACCCATCCTGGGCCTTCCATCTACATGGAATCTAGTCCAGGACAATCAGTACCATGTCTTGTCACGCAGAATGGACTCTGTGTGTTCAGACTCCCTCCACACCCCTTGTATTCAGATGAATGACCTTCTGCAGGACACAAACAATTTTCTGCATGCAGGACAAGACATGGTAATGATTGTCCTGGACTAGATTCCATGTAGATGGAAGGCCCAGGATGGGTTGAGGGGGTGGTGGGTGGTTTGTTTGGACACCAAAGGTTGTGGCAGTGTGGAATATGCAAGGGATTGGTGGGTTATTCCTTTGTAATTCTTTGTGTGGAAGGTGTGGAATCAGTGTGGCAAAGGTGGTCCATAGCCAGTCAATTAGGCACCATATAGGTTGTGGTGGACACATGGAATAATGATGGGAAATTTTTGGAATAAGGGTTGTATAATATGTGAATAGCCGTGGGAAACGTGCTGGATGTTGTAAAGGATCAGGCAGGAGCTTTACATGACAAGGTGGGATGGGGATCTGGAATTAGAAATGAAAAGCTCAACAATAGGACGCAAAAAAGAGCATAATATTCATGGATTAACTATTGAATAACTAAGGAATAGCTTGCTGAAATGCCTGTATTATCACACTACTATATAGTGGAGCAGCTAAGGAATAGTTCTCATACAGTGCGAGTATTTCGCATATAATAGTAATGGATAATAAACACAGGTGCGAACGACGCGCAATTTATGCGAACACCAAGACATGATGACGCTAACAACAGGCACCGCAACGAAGCGGGCATCAACAGGAACCACGACGAAGACAGCGAAGTGGACGGCGACAAACGGCAGTCTTTATTAACCACCAGGCAACGATGACTAGCATCGAGCCGACACATGTACCAGTACACGAACGAATAAGAACGACTTCTAACAATGGAGGAATCATGGGATATTGTATGTATATCCACTAGTGGTCATGATAAATTCCCAACCTATTCCCGATTTATTTACCCTCGGAATATTTACTCCCAGCCGTCATAGTAGTCATATCATAAGATAAAAATAAATAATTCAAATTCAAATTTAAAATTCTGACATCTGGAGCTGATTCTCAGTAATCCAATTGAGACCGAGGTAATCGACTGCGAGGCGGAGCGAGCTGTCCTTGATGAAGAGTATAGGGGTGCCAGACACTGACTGCAAAGGGTGAATGAAGTGGTTTGCGAGGTTGTAGTCTAAGAACTCGTGAAGGGTCAGCTGCTCGACCTCGGTACGTGAGGGAGTAAATGGGCCTGAAAGGGGCCATCGCACCATCCTCTAGTAAGATCTTATGGTCGTAAGTACATTGTGGAGGCAATTTTGTACCTTTACTCTTGCTGATTACGTCCAAGTAGTCGTGATAGAATGCTGGAACTGATAGACAGAGCACATCATATTCGTGAGTTAACGGATCGATTTGGGAGGTGGCGCAAGCCGGAGTTGAGGCGGAATTAGTGAAGCCAGAGTAGAGAATAGAGGATGCGTGGGAGATGGGAAGTCGGGATAGGAGGCGGATAACGGGTCCGGACGATCTTGACGGCAGCAGTCGTAGCAAGGCCGTTGGGCTGAATTGAGAATAGGTGAGGCCATGGATGAACCTGTCGACGGAGATGTCAGAGTGGGGCACTCAGCTCGTGAAATGCGCGTAGAGAAGTCGCGTGCAGGGCATCGGCGGGCGGAGCACTCACAGGAAGCATAAGATTATTGATGCAGAGGGACGTTTATCATGCTTGTGCTTCATATTTTGACGTGAGAGCTGATATCAGAGGGTACATGGGGTGCACTTGGATGTTGGGTCACCCTTCTTGCCATATTGATCACCTTCGGCGTGTCATTTGAATACATCCAAAGGTTTGAGTAGTTTACAAGCACGGCAGAGGTGTAGCGTTGCATCCATGAGGGAGTCAACATGGTCAGGTGGGCGAAGCGGAGTTTCCGCTCACTTGTCCCAGCGGTACTCAAACAGATAACAGAAATACAATGTCCACCGGTATTATGGGTCCTTCAAGTGTCAGCACATAGGGTATAAAGTAATAATTCATTGATTAACATGTTGGCTACAAGGCTCCAAGACGCAATTCTGAAATGTAATCTGACATGCAGCGGTGGCTTACCGGTGATATTCAATCTGGCAGCTGCCTGACAGCTGTTAGACCGCCCCACCGGAGTGGTGGTCAAGTGTCGCACCCACCCCACGTTGCACATTGCACAACCTCAAAGCGATCAAGGAACATGACGGCTCAAGACCCCAAGGGGGAGATCCTGTAAGCACTCTCGACGGCTTGAGAGCGCTGCGTGCATCCAAGCTGATGAAAAATACAAGTATGCATCTGGACCGTGCGGCGCTTCGCCCCAGTTTACCTTCATACTGCTCATTTTCGCCGACATACAGATATTACATTGAAAGACTTTCCAAATCGGGAGTATACGTTGAGGTTGTTTGTAGAAGATATAGAGAGAGAATTACAGAGGAAGGAGAGCCGCACCTGGACACCAGCACAACGCCAGTATGTCCCTTATTTTCCCTATTCGTACACTCAACAATGCATGTGGATGTATAGAGACGTGTCTCTAACATCCCAGATCCGCGTTGACGTCCGAATGAAGAGCGGTCTATCAGTTTGGGCAACGTATCGAGCGGCAAGCAAAGGAATAGGCCTTCAAGGGCTCTCCAATGATTACTGGAACCCTGAAATCCACAACCTCACCGTACTGGGTCAGTCGTTTTCACCAACCGTCCACGCGTAGCGTCTGATAGAGAAGGGCAGAGCCTATTGACATTGGAAAGTATAGTGGCTCTCTGGAGCTACGATTCCTTCCAAATGATACCGTTCGTATCTCTGCCACTGCCTATCCGCGCCATCTAATAATGTCCACGTAGGCGAAAGCTCTGCGCTCGTCGCTCCATGACCTCGAGGAATTGGTAAAGAAACACACTCCACTAATGAGCGGATCGACGGAGAAGGCAGTGGACAACGTGATTAAATTCGCCGCTGCCTTCGCAGAGGTCAGTTCTTCCACATCCACATGGGAACGAACAAGACACTGACACGCTTTAGTTGAGTTTAGTTGCAAAGGTTGTCTTCGGTGTTGCTAAGGTCACGTTTGAGGTTTGTACTCACGACAGGCATACCGTAGGCAGAAGTAACGCTTGATGGTTTAGCTCTTGAAGGAGCAAAACAAATATGACCAGATGCCCGAGAGCATTTTCAATCGGTTGGAACGGATTATGCCTTTGGTGAAGCTGGTCGCAAATGAGATCGTCTCCGACCAAACAGAAATTTTGAAGGAGTTCATCCCGCGGATGTACGAAGTAATGCATCAGGTTGCGAAAGCATCATGCGAATATATCAGACTTGGTGAGTGACCCTCCCCTAGGCTTGGCAAGTGCTGATGATCGCAGCGAAATCGGTCGGTGGCCCCACGTACCCGGAGATGATCGAAGAAATGGACAGAGAGTTGACTAAGATAATCGAAGATTTCGACCGTGCAGTGCTTGTTGAGAATCTCCGCCTAGCTGAAGAGACCAGTAAGCTCTCATTTTCTCAATCTGTCGATAGTTGATCCTCAGGGGTTTGATATAGAGCGAAAGCTAGAGCGAGCAGAGCAAGAGCGAGCAGAGCAAGAGCGAGCAAAACGAGCAAAACGAGAGCGAGCAGAGCAAGAGCGAGCAGAGCAAGAGCAAGAGCAAAACCGAGCAGAGCAAGAGCGAGCAGAGCAAAACCGAGCAAAGCAAGAGCGAGTAGAACAAAAACTGTTGTTTGAGCGTCTGAAGCCTGTCGAGGCCACCTATCAGCGCGACCTCCGCTGTATGGACGGTACCCGCGAATCACTCCTCAACCACATTATGGACTGGGTAGCCAACAAGTCGGGGCAAGAGAACGTCCTACTGAATAACACGTACTGGTTCCACGGCTCACCCGGAATCGGAAAAACGTCATTGGCCCATTCGATCTGTGCAAATCTTCACGAGAAAAGACACCTTGCTGGATCTTTCTTTTGCCGGAGGGATGACCCAAATTTGAGCGAGCCCATAAATATCCTTCCCACCTTCATTCACCAACTCGCTATAATCTTCCCCCCTTTTCGAACCATTGTAGCAAAACACCTTCGTGACGACCCAAACCTTACTCTGGGGTCGATGAAAGGCTCTCTTTTTCTTGATTTCATCCGTTCCCTTCCTAGTCACCCGAAGCACACTCTCGTCTTTGTCATTGACGCACTGGACGAGTGTGGCGACGATCTAAATCGCCCCAATCTCCTGAGCGTCCTGACCGATGCAGCTGCACAAGCTCCGTGGCTCAAGATCATCATCACCAGCAGAGCCGAAGTCGATATCCAACGTTTTTTTGACACGCTCCCCCAGGCGTCGTATTTAAGACATGACATGGCCACAGATGAAGATGCCAATGCTGATTTGCGAACCTTTGCCCGCCGCCTGTTCGATCTGATGGTCGTGAAATGGCATCTCCCCAGACCATGGCCAGAAGAATCAGACTTCAACAACGTCATATCTCGGGCCAATGGCCTTTTCATCTTCATCAAGACTCTCGTTCTTTCCCTTGAGCGTTTTGATGACCCCAGGAAGTCCTTGAGGGACGCTTTGCACGCTCCGGCTGGGACTGGCTTGGACCCTTTATACCAACTTTACTCCAGTATCCTCGAGGCGCAAAAAGTGCAGAAAAAGGCCGAGTTTCAGCGGATGATTGGAATGCTTCTAACAGCAGCTCGTTACCGCGCACTGTGCGATGAGACGATTGCAGAGCTGGCGGAAGTGGAACCTTACCTCGTGAAGAGGTGGGTGGATGCTCTCAGCTCTTTACTCTATCGAGATGAAGCGGCCAATAGAGGAGTTCGTGTTCGGCATTTGTCGATTTACGACTTCTTTGTCAACGTTCGCTGCGACTATCAAGTGAACATCCAATACGCGGATGTGCAGCTGGGAATCGCTTGCCTCAAGACGATGGTTGCGCGACTCACCTTCAACATCTGCAAGCTCGAAGATTCCCGGCTCGCGAATGCAGACATTAAAGATCTCCCGTCGCGAGTTAAGGAGAATATATCGGACGCTTTGCAGTATAGCTGTCTCCATTGGTCGAATCATCTTTGCTCTCCTCCAGACGACCCCGATCAGCTTGTGTCGGTGGTGGGAACCTTGAAAGAATTCTTTGAAGGATTGTACGCATTATTTTGGATTGAAGTGTTGAGCATTATGGGGATGGTCCCAATTGGTGCTCCAAGCCTTCGAAGGGTGATATCGTGGGTCAAGGTGAGTACACCCCCAGCTTTGCATTCCAAGATGATTCGAATTGGCTCTAGGATGCGGATTCTACTCTTCTTGAGAGAGTTCAAGATATTTGTCATTTTATCATCACATTCCACACCCCCATGTCCTTCAGCACTCCGCACATCTATATTTCAGCGGGAGCATTCCTGCCCTCGCAGTCACCTTTATCAAGGATCTTCAGCAGAGGATTTACTAGAGCAATCAACATACGAGCAGGGAACCTGTTGTCATGGCCGGCGCCACCATTGGCGTGGACTGGGCACGCTGGGGCCGTCAACAGCGTGAGTTATTCCCCAGATGGGACCCGTGTTGTCACTGGATCCGAAGATAAAACGATTCGAATCTGGGACGTTGAGTCTGGTGCTGTAGTTGGCGAGCCTCTAACAGGGCATAATGGGGGTGTGAATTGCGTCGCTTACTCTCCCAATGGCCGGCACATCATCTCCGGATCCTCCGACGGCACCATTCGAATCTGGGATGCAAATACTGGTGCTGCGATCGGCAAGCCTTTCAAGGGGCATCCCAACTGGGTACGGTCCGTTGCTTACTCTCCCGATGGCCGCTACATCATCTCCGGATCCGACGACCGCACCATTCGAATCTGGGATGCCAAGACTGGTGCTGCTGTCGGCAAGTCTCTCAAAGGGCATAGCAACTGGGTGCGGTCCGTTGCTTACTCTCCCGATGGTCGGCGCATCATTTCCGGATCCGACGACCGCACCATTCGAATCTGGAATGCCAAGACTGGTACTGCAGTCGGAAAGCCTCTCAAGGGGCATGCTAACTGGGTGTGGTCCGTTGCCTACTCTCCCGATGGCCGGCACATCATCTCTGGATCCTACGACCGCACCATTAGGATCTGGGATGCCAAGACTGGTGCTGTAGTCGGCAAGCCCCTCAAGGGGCATGCTAACTGGGTGCGATCCGTTGCGTACTCTCCCTGTGGCCGGCACATCATTTCCGGATCCGACGACCGAACCATTCGGATCTGGGATGCCAAGACTGGTGCTGTGGTTGGCAAGCCTCTCGAGGGGCACGCTTTCCCGGTGCATTCCGTTGCTTACTCTCCCAATGGTCGGCACATCATCTCCGGATCCGCCGACCGCACCATTCGAACCTGGGATACCGAGACTGGTGTTGCGGTTGGCAAGCCTATCGAGGGGCATACCGACGCGGTCCATTCCGTTGCTTACTCTCCCGATGGTCTGCACATCATCTCCGGATCCGACGACCGCACCATTCGAATCTGGGATGCCGAGACCGGTGCTGCAATCGGCAAGCCTCTCGAGGGGCATGCTAACTGGGTGCGGTCCGTTGCTTACTCTCCCAATGGCCACTACATCATTTCCGGATCCTCCGACTGCACCATTCGAATTTGGGATGCAAAGACGGGTGCTGTGGTTGGCAAGCCTCTCGAGGGGTACGCCTTCCCGGTACATTCCGTTGCTTACTCTCCAGATGGCCGGCACATTACCTCCGGATCCGAAGACCGCACTATTCGAATCCAGGATGCCGAGACTGGTGCTGTGGCTAGCAGGCGTCTCAAGGGGCACGCTACCTGGGTGCGGTCCGTTGCTTACTCTCCCGATGGACGACGCATCGTCTCCGGATCCGACGACCGTACCGTTCGAATCTGGGATGCCGGGATTGGTGCTGCAGTCGGCAAGCCTCTCAGGGGGCATGCTAACTGGGTGAACTCCGTTGCTTACTCTCCTGATGGCCGGCACATCATCTCCGGGTCCGACGACCGAACCGTTCGAATCTGGGATGCCAAGACTGGTACTGCAGTCGGCAAGTCTCTCAAAGGGCATGCTAACTGGGTGCGGTCCGTTGCTTACTCTCCCGATGGCCTGTACATCATCTCCGGATCCGACGACCGAACCATTCGAATCTGGGATGCCCAGACTGGGGCTACGGTCGGAAAGCCCCTCGAGGGGCATGCTGACGCAGTGCATTCCGTTGCTTACTCTCCCGATGGCCGGCACATCATTTCCGGATCCAACGACCGCACCGTCCGAATCTGGGATTTCAAGACTGGTGCTACGGTGACACTAACCAACCCGGTAGTGGCGTCATACCCAATGTCGTACGTTGCTTTCTCTTTGGATGGGCAGCACAATCATTTCTAGTCTGATGACAACCTTAACAGTGCATGTGACGCATTTCCATGCGTTTCTATCCCATCCGTCTCTTGTAACACACTGCGTGCTGATCTTTGTGCACAGCCCGACCTGAATGGTTGGGTCAGAGATCCAGAGGGTGGCTTACTATACTGGGTACCCCAAGACTGTCGTGCGGGCCTGCACTCACCTGCCCACCTGACAATTCCCATGACATCTCGCGTTCGATCTGTTTCCCTTAATTTTGACGATTTTGCCTTTGGAACTTCTTGGGCCCAAACTTTCAAAGGTTCAGCTTCCTAACCTTTTTGCCATTCAATTCTACACATGTAGCTTGGTATAGTAGCTGCTTGTTGGTTATTGAAGTCCCGCCCATTAGAGATAGGTGAAACATTTACACGCCAAATGGACCTCTGGAGCATGTAATACGGCTCAAATGTAGACCAGACGTGGATACATACCCGTTGCGTAAGTTGGCCTAGAGGGGCGTGTTAGCAGCAGATAATTTTCCAAGCATTTACACTACTCTCAACTACAATAGGCTTTGTGGCTGTCAGGTTTCTCAGCTTCACACGTTCGTCCCCCAACACGTCTGAGTTCCACCTATTTATTGGGCGAGACACACGAGGGAAAAAAACGGAGTTTTAAAAAATGGGAGGAAGGCGATATTCTCAACATCTCCACTCGTATTTGCATCTAGAGGTCGGGTTTATAAACATCGGTATTTGATGATGGCCTGTGGCATGGCCGTGCCGCGCGTTCAGCCTCAGACGTTTGTCCCTCAATTCAACACGTCGGAGTTTTGCCTGTTTATAGAATCAGGTCAGAGGCAAAGGAAATGTAAATATATCGAATACATGTTTCCTCGTTCTCAAGTGATGGCACAAGTACGTCCTTCGGTTCCCTTTATTTGGAAAGGGACGACGGATACAAATTGTGCGATGGACTGAGAGTGTGTATGAGGGTTTAAGTAATTCTTGGCCAAGCAAATAGAACCCGCGGCACATATGAAGAACCATAGGGATAATCCTCACAGAAAACATAGGAGGAAAGGGATATTCGCCTACAAATCCCTCGTATTTGTATCTACAGGTCGAGCTTCTATACATCGACATTTGACAAGCGGTCTGTGGCAAACCTGTTGACAGGCTAGGTGTAGCTCAGAGCGGAAAGAACCCTAAGAAGGCCAGCCGGTAAGTGGAGGAAGCATCAAATCTGACAGAAAACACAAATCTGACAAACCAACCTTTAGTCATGAAAATTCACAATCTTGTCGGAACCCGTGAATGTGCGTTTCTGTGGCTGAGATGGTGTCGCATGTCCGAAAGGTGAAGGGCGGGCGAGTAAAGGGCCACTACTCTTGGTGTTGGTGATTCCTCCACTTACCGGAACATTGCTTTCCGAATGGGAAAGGGGAAGGAATGACGGCCTGCAATCTTCACCCCATTCGTATCTAAGGACCGTAGTTATATACACAGGCGTGAGATAATGGAACCATGAAAGTCCGTGTCGGGTAATAATGATAGTCCGTGGTAGAGCGATGCGCAGGCACACTGAGGTTATATATACCACTTGCCTTCAACGATTAGGAAGACGTATGGAGTCTTACCGAAAACTCCCGATATCCAATACTTGCTTGTTTTGAGCACTCTATACCTGATATCCTGGTTTGTCCTGGGTTACTCCTGAGGCTCTTACCTATCCATGGAATTGCCTCAGTACCAGTGAACGTGCCCTCGACTGCCGGACTATCCCTTCCTTAAACAGAGGGTTCCATATTAGAATCACGTCTAGACCCATGAATGCCTACAGGGCCAAATAAAACGAGGAATGCTATAAACGTGATATAAGGCAGTTTGGTTTACATTTGGAGAGTTGCACAGCAACCTTGGATGCAAATCCCTCGGGCGTACAATACGCAAGAATGCACGAACACAAACACCCCATGACAATTTGAGTACTACACTCAGGAACTCAACGAAGCCCTTTCATGATTGCGCTACATAGCCTTCAAGTCTACCCCAGTGTCGATGTGCTTCCCGTTCGTCTCCCTGCCCACAATGTTCTCTTCACGGTGCAATGTGGCCTCCCAGCCTTCCTCAAACAACTCGCACTCGTCGCCTCTGAGTGGGTCGGCAATCAGAGCTCCAACCTTTGCCCGGCCTTTTTTCTCCAGCTCACCACGCCACGCGTTAACCGCCTTGCCCACGCGAGACGGCGCATACGTCCGCGCAAGCAGCGCCGCTTCGCTCGCACGCTCCGTATCGACGAGCAGGTCCACGGCACTTCTCGCGTCTCCTGTCTGCCAACTCGCCGCAAAGGCGATATTATTCAGCCCCTTGCCCTTAGCCAGCCGACCGACGTCCTTGACCGCGTTTACATCGCCCATCGCGAGACCGAGCAGGAAAAGCGCTCCAACATCTCCGGCGTGCTCATATGCCCGCTTCGCTGTGGAGAATTTCCAGCTTGACAGCGCACGATCGCCTACTGCTTTCCACTTGACTTCATTCTCTGGGGCTGGAGTCTGCTCAGCAATGGAAAGGGCGATATCCAGCGCGTCGAGGGAGAGAGCAAGGTCGAACCGGTGGTCGGGATCGGTGGAGATTTCGAGGGCGAGTTGTTTTAAGTCTACATCCAAGATGGCTCAGAATTATTCCTTGATGGTTGTAGAAAGAGGTTTTACCTTGCGCCTCCAAGAATCGCGCGACACTGTTCTTGTGTTTCGCTGGGATCTCTGCCAGGAGCTCACTCGCGGCCTCCATATCTTCACGCAGAACAGCGGTTTGGTATTCTACGACTGCCAGTGAGAGACCGTAGGCGTATACGCTGACGTCCTTGTCCACGAGATAGATTTTGTTATGAGCCGGAATGTAACCAAGCAGATACATCGGGCTGTGGGGTATTAGGAAAGGCCGGTATGCATAAATCTGTATGACTCACGTATCGAAATGGGTAATGGTATTTGTCTGCGTGCCGACGAGATAGTTCAGTCGGTTGGCAGAGTTGGTATAGATGAAGCAGTCGCCTGCCCACCTGGCGGTCTTGACACTGTAAGAAGGAGATCAGTGAGTCACTTCAATAAGCATACAGAGCCGCACCTCTCCGACACTTCTGCGACGATCTCGAAGGCAGCTTCGACGCCTTCATCACCAATCTCCATACCGGAAGCGAGCGCAGTATTATATGCTTCACGGTCAAACCGGATGACATAGAACGAATCCTCTGAGACAATAGCGACAAGCGTGCCAGTACCAGACCAGTAAATCTGTGGGATCCGTCATCACAAGGTGCCCTGACACTGTAACAAAACTTACATTGGTAGCTTCGACGTCAACTCTCCGTGCAATTTCGCCCGTCTCCCAATCCCAAAAGACTACAAAGCCTCCTCCGCGGGCACCAAGCAACGGACCACCATGAACTCCATCGATACCAAATGCGCCAACACCCTTAGGTGCGCCATCCTTCTTCTCTCTAAAGTTTCGATACACCTTAATCTTCAACTTGCCTTCCTGCACGGCATACGTGTTGGAATCGTCGCCCCAGGCGAAACTGTTCCCAGGTCCGAACGCCTTGTTCCTCCACGCAAGGGCAGTATAGATGATATACTCTCCATCTCCGACGACAGTGACGAACCGCCCATTAGGGGAATGTATAATGGCATTGGCGTATATCTCCGTTGACCCAAGTTCGCGTGGTGGTAGCGGAATGCGCGCCCCTTCGGGCGTCGCGTCCTCGACGGCAGTTTGGAGAGTGGATGTGAGCACCTCGCTACCACGGGTGTAAACGAGTTTGCCAGAGGGGTCCATCGAGTACGACGGCTCGTCCCGGCCGAGCTTGAGGACAACAACACCATCGTCGAATCCAACCGCGACCTCGTTCGTCTCCCGGTGCAGCGTGACGCACCACGCGCGCTCGAGCGCATAATTGAGTGTGTTCTCCAGGCGGTATGTATTCGCATGCCAGATCTTGACTGTCCCGTCCTCGGAACCGGAGACTATGACCGGTAATGTGGGGTGGTACACGGCAAAGGAGACGTTAGATGTATGTCCCTCGAGGGTTTGGATGCAGCTTTTTGAGAGGTAGTCCCAGATTTTGATGGTTTTGTCGTCGCCGGTCGTAATCATGTATGGCTTGTCGTTGCCGTAGTAGTACTCAACAAAGTTCACGCCGCCTTTCTCGTGGGCGTCAAAGCTGAAGTTTGGTGTGGGGTTGGAGATGGACCAGACTTTGACGGTGCGGTCGAGGC
>Ga0307515_10016979_pt1 | contig 13300 bp, 9 predicted proteins | sample 17_EM_MG_FD_194513 | JGI IMG/M metagenome (GOLD analysis project Ga0307515, IMG submission 194513) | Populus trichocarpa ectomycorrhiza microbial communities from riparian zone in the Pacific Northwest, United States - 17_EM | ecosystem: Host-associated > Plants > Roots > Unclassified | place...
GAAGAAAGAATATTGGAAGCCCTTATCGAGGATGTGCAGCTGCTTCTTCGACCTGAAACATAGGGCACAAAATGAACCTTGTACGGGCAAATTCAACTAAGCTGCCAAGATATTTATGGATGGATAGGATAGTTCATCCCGTCGCAATTGCAAGCGAATCTGTAAACGCTAATTCAACTAAGGACATTTATTTAGATAAATCAATTTATTTTCATCATAAATTACTTCTAAAAAACAATTTTTTGATTATAATTCGATGCAAAACGTCATTATTCACAAACAATATGTGCAAGGCAAAGATCAGGATAGGGGAGGCTCGTTCCATTTTCTTGGCAACAAGTACAAATGGCATGCTGTTTGTGTTTTTTTTATAAAAAAAAATAAACATGGACAACCCACAACTTGCTGGCCAGGTGTTGGGCCTGGCACTTTCATTGTTTTTTTTTCTTTATTGATGATTTTTTTTGCCTCTTGAGAAAAATACTTAATTCTAGATAACTCACCAAATTCGTGAATTAAGTTTTGGAATCCATTAAATTATTTAATTTTATTATATTATATAATAAAAATATAAATAACAAATCACAATAAACTCAATAATAAGTGACAAAATTTCATAAAAATATTAACGAATAAATTTGAAAAAAAAAAAACCCAAGGACTCCTGGGCGTAAGGTAAACCTGCCCGCTCGGGCTTTTATTTTTATTTTTAAAGAACAGTCATATTCACAATGTGAGTGCTGAAACTAGGAACACGTGTGTGAACAAATAATTAAAATAAAATAATAGTCTGGTTCGCTATTTATACAAGTACTTAAAACCGAACCCAATTTTTTAATTGTATTGATAATAACCCGTGGAGAATCAATCCCCTCTGGTTGCTGTTTCCAGACGAAGAGAATGAAAGCGCTCAAGACACCCTTTCGTTTTCGGATAACAGGTGAAGCCCCGAGCAATGTCAAGGGAAGAAAGAATATTGGAAGCCCTTATCGAGGATGTGCAGCTGCTTCTTCGACCTGAAACATAGGGCACAAAATGAACCTTGTACGGGCAAATTCAACTAAGCTGCCAAGATATTTATGGATGGATAGAATAGTTCATCCCGTCGCAATTGCAAGCGAATCTGTAAACGCTAATTCAACTAAGGACATTTTTTTAGATAAATCAATTTATTTTCATCATAAATTACTTCTAAAAAACAATTTTTTGATTATAATTCGATGCAAAACGTCATTATTCACAAACAATATGTTGTAGTTATAAGTAAAACAGCGGTTTTATTGGTGATTCAGGATTGAAAACATAAAAAGCATTACAAAGACTGGAAAAGAAGCAAGAGAGGAACCATCAGAAACCAAAAGTTATCACCAGAAGCAACAGAAAATTGCTATGCGGTCCGCATCATGGCATTGGGTTAATCTGATTTAAGAAAAACCCACATCACATGGTTCCTTCTGTTTTACTGCCAACTTTCACTATACATTTTTATAGAAGAAAAACAATAATAAAGAACACCGATAAAGTTTTTAGCAGATTAGATCCATAAGAGAAGGAGAAAGAGGGCTCAGAAACATATGGGTATGAGAAATTTATCAGCACAGATTAAATCAGAGTGGTGCATGACTATCTCAAAATCCTCATCACTGCCCTCTCAACGAAATCCCGCCTTTGAAAATAAAATAAAAAAAAAATCAAAACGCAGAATAATAGAGTGATCTTGAGGGAAGGGGAGAGGCTGCCTGCCTATTTACTGAACACTTATGAAAAGCCATAGTGTCTTCTACCGAGAGGTATAGGCTAGCATCGATCGGATATATATAGTGACAGATCATTTAAGAGAATGAAACCCTAATCCAGCCCTCGCAACTTATAATGACATTCTTACCCTCCATGCTTTGTAGTATTTTCCATTTTGTTTTCTTTTTGGGTCGTTGGTTCCCTTGGGCTCTTAAGTCAAGACTTAAGAGCCCATCAAGCAGCGAGCAAAAGGAATACCTAAACAAATATAAAGTGTTATGGGTGCATCATGCCTGCTTCAATTCATTACTTAATTCTTACAAATTGAATAGCAACATGAATAACACTCCTCAACACTTTAATGGCAGGGTTCATGATCAGTCTTTGAACCTCCATAGCTAATGCTTTGATTGCATCCTGCATCATGAAACTAAAATTTCTTTATAAAAAATAAATTAAAATAATTTATGAAACATAATTTTCAATTAACTCAATATTAATATCAAAAATTAAAAAAAAAATCGTTATATATATATATATATATATATATATCTATATATGTATATACAAGGTTAACTCACTAAATTTGTGACCTAAATCATAAAACCCAGATGATCTTGATGAAATCTAATAAAAAAAAAACCAAATGTTAATGATAAATTTGAAAATGATAAAAAGATTAAAAAGAGAGAAAAAAGATACAAAACAATGCATCACATTTTCTCTCATTACATCACATATTACTGTGCGCCTGTGCGTGTTAGGCCTATTGACACTAGACAAGCCAGCATGGCAGTCTATCGTATCCGGGCCTGTCATATAGAGAGCTTGTGCAGGGGTGAAAGACACTGGGCGAGCTCGCGTCCCCTCGCGCACTAGGCCTTTTGATGCAGGACAAGCCAGCGTGATAGCCTACCGTGCCTCGCAAAAGCAAGGCCTGCGCATTTTGCTTTATTTATACGAGAGTCGAGTCGAGATATCTGTCGCTACGAGTAGTTTAAGGTTTTGTTTATTTGCTGGAAAATAATTTTTTAAAAAAATAAATTTCAGGAAAATAAAGTATTTTTTGATGTTTGGTAATATAATAAAAAATAAATTGGAAAATACTTTTCAGTATTTGATTATATCATGGGAAATGAGTTGGAAAATAACTTATTAATGTTTTATTTTTCTCAAGTTTATTAAAATAATGAGGAATAAATCTTACAAATTAAAAAGTTGAATGAAAATAAAATTGAAAAAAAAATATAATTTCATAAATTATTTCAAATAAAATAAATAATAATTAAAATAATAGAGATCAAATCTAAAAAATAAAAAAAAGATGAAAGATGAAGAAATTAAAATAATAATAATTAACATTTCATAAATTATTTCAAAAAAAATAAGTAACAATCAAAAGAATGAGGATCAAATTTGATAGATAAAAAATTTCAAAAAAAAATGATAAGGAAAAAATAAATAACAATTATAAAAATGAGGACCAAAATTAATATAAAAATTAAATTTTAAGAGATGGAATTGAAAAATAAATATTCAAAACAAAATATATATAGCAATCAAAAGTTTGAGGACCAAATTTGATATAATCAGCAAATAATATGACATTTTTAAATTTTTCACAACTTCTGAAAAGAGTTTTCCGTCCAAATTTTTCAGGAAAACACTTTCCTGAAAACCAAGCCAAATTTTTCTTTGACTAAAAAGTATTTTTCATTGCCCAACTTTTCTAATGTCAAACAAACAAAAAAAAATTTAAAAAAATAATTTTCCAAAAAATAATCTCATAAACAAACATAGCATAAATATCACAGAAGAAACATTGCCCCACCACCGAATCTCTGAGGCTATTAGGACATGCTCCTCATACTCAATTTCCTCGGAGCTTCTCGCGTCAAGGTTTATTAGCGAGCCGCGTCGAGTGTAAATACGTCCCTCCACAGCCTTCAAGTACAAGAGAAGCACGCCGCAGGTTCACGGTCATTCTAGTTTTTAAAGTTCACTTTTTAAAATATATTTTTTTGAAAATATATTAAAATAATATTATTATTTTTTACATACCAAATCGATAAAAAAAAAATTAAAATTTTAAAAAAAATCAAAAAGTTTAAAAAACACATTCCATCCACTCAAACACTGACACATTTCCTTGGACGCACCCATTTTGGGTAGTCAATCGCACTCGATCAACCATCTCATCACTAGAGATAATAGTCATATCACCCCTTCGTATTCTAAACACTTACCTGCCACGCACTCTCATCTTTCAACTATTGCCTTGTTACCATTGATTCTTGAAATAAGAGATACGAGCATTCTATCCATCCAATTAAGAGTCGTATCTTGTCAACCGTATATTTGCGGGGAATGCAAAATCATCTCCATGACCTCTGCAAACCAGAGGCAAAAGAGTATAAAAAGGTATCACTTATCGGTGATGGCACTACACAGAGAAGCTTCATCAATCCATCACTCGCATCAACAAATAAACATGATATTGCTTTTCCGTTTAGAATTTCCTTTGGCACTCGTAAAGGGTCAGAGAATAATCATATTATGTGACATCCAAACATAAAATTGTACCAGTGAATAGTCAGTCATGATCTTTCCGAGTGATTTTTGTTTTGAATGAAAATGCTTGGGTTTTCATGGTGAGCCTAAGCTCGGCAGCAAAAACTTCAATGGGTTTCTATCAATGGTAGAGTAGTATCTATAGAATGTTCTTTGTACATTTCACGGTTATTGAATCCCAAGATTTGGTGTACCAAATAGTTCGCCCCATAAATAAAGCATCATCAAAACATTGCCTTATTTATGGGAAATAGGCCACAGATAAATTTTTGGAGTTCGGCTTACCAAGAACAATGACGCTGCCAAGAAGCCCAGTGAACTCGCAAGCAATTAGAATTTTACTCTGTAATAGCTTTTAATATTATCGGGCCTGTTCTCATTCTAAATGTTGAAGCTTTGGGTTGGTGTGCGGTCTCTTTCCATCAGACAAACCACTGTCACTGACGCTCCCTTCAAGAAGGTTATCGTGTGCTTCAGAGAATTCCCCCGTCCATGTATTCAAGGGAACAAGATAATTGTCATCCTTGGAGCTCCTCCTGCGTTCCTCATGGCGCTTCACATTTTCAGAAATCTCATGGAATGTTTTATTTATTTTTGCAATTCCCCTTTCAACTGGTTGCACGACATGAGAAACTGTATACTTCATGTCATCAGCAATCTGAAAAAAGAATTCGTAGTCAGCAATGTAGAAAGATAGAATGAGGGTACATCAAGGAATTTAATAGTCATTAAAAAAGTGTAAGTGACAACACTGTAGAGAAAATGAAGTTCAGCAATTAATTCAAATCATTACAGAAAAAGAGCAAGTATCTCACAATTTCACTGCTACCAAAGACCACATCACGAACACTCTGGGGAAAATTCAACCGTTTTTCTCTTTCATCATGCCGACCTAGACGTACCCTAGTTGACCTCTCACAATCCCGAACCTCTTCCGGATCTGGAGGAGCTCCTAGAGAGGCATAGTCAGTCATAACAGCGACATTGCGAACACATCTCTCTCCGCGCTTGTAAGGTACAGAAGGGAAGACATAAAGATGCACAATAGCTGCAATACCCATCTGTATCACAAATTCAATATCAGGAAACAAGAACGCCCTCCTAAACTTGAAGAAATTAAGAGGAACGATTATCATTATGATTCAACCAGAAATAGTATTGGACATGAAGACAGCACTGTATTAAGAAGAGTTGATGCATCCCTACTCAGTCCTCCCACATAAAGGTTTATAAGGATGTTCAGCCTCTTATATGGTAGCACCAGGCTTTGATGAGATACTTCAGCTGAAGAATAGCTTTCATCAATGGATTAGGGTTTCCAATTCCACCTACAGAAATTACTCATATAGTGAGACTGCCCCTAAAAGACACTTGTCACTTTTAGTTGTGGAGCTGTGTCATATTGCAGCATCGGCATAACAAACTTATCAACCCTCGCATGCAGCCTGACATGATTCTACGGTAGAGGACACCACACCAATGAATTCAAAAGGACTAGCACTAAATGGATTTCTACTTTAATGTCATTTCCTAATCAAGTTTATGTTTATCAATTTCACTAGTATACCCAATCAGCAATATAATAAATGCATCCACAGTAAATAAATGAATTCTCTCTCTACTATCAATGATCGGTAATAAATGCATTATCAGTCACACCTCAATGCAAATAATGTAGTCTTGTATACGTGTTTTCAGCTCCTGGGCTAAAGCCCCTTTGAAGGCTCCCATGGAGAAAAGAAACGCAATAGCAACACCTTGCCACCATGTGAGGAAAACAATTGACTTGAATGTCAGAAACTTGGCCAGTGGTTTGATTGGGGCCAACTTGTCCTTAATTACAGAATAGAACTGTACAAGGCAGTATAGGGCCCAGGTCTGACTGAAATTAAGGATAACTGCCAAATATGGATACCTGTAAAAAACAATCTCACTCAGATCACAGGCAGATCAAGAGAATGAACTATATTGGTTTTTTTCTAATGATATTGTGTTACATATTAGCAGATATACACAACTGACAGAAAATTACAAAGTAAAACACATCAAGATTTGATTAGTGTTGGAAAAAACTGTTTATGACCACTCCATGTAAGTAGCATGGCATTTGTGGTTAGATAAAACACAATACGGAACATTATCATGTAAGCTTTAGATGCTGAAATCGCTGGTACAATGAATAAAGTCTGTTACCCATATCTCCATTCAAACTTCCCTTCTCCATAAACCCCAAAAGCTTGAAGAGTCATTGCTAGAAGCGCACAGATCAACTTCAGTATCATCTGCACAGTAAATATTCAGCAACTGCCACATGGTTGCAAATGTCATAATAAGGGAAAGTTTTAATTACACAAACAGGTACATACATATTGAACAATGCCAATCTTCACAGCATTATAGAAATCAGCACCAAGATTCCAGTCCCTCAGAAAGCAATTTAAAGGAAAAGGATGTTCAACAACTCCATAAGCATGTGAATCCTCCAAAAGAGGCGAGCTGGGAGTGATTAAGGTCTGACTTTCCATGAATTCAATCGTATTTTCTTCTCCACCTTATATCAGCAAAAACTTATCAAAATAAAATAAGGGAGTGCAAAAATTTACCACGAATCATGGCTATCAAGGATGTTGAGGAATGAGGTAAAACCCCAAATAGCAGTACCTAAGCAGGCTATCAGATATCTCTCAAAGCAATACAAGGCAAAAGCTTCGTAACAATCTCGAATTGCTTCACAGTTAAATGCAGCACTGGAATCCAACAAAGATAAGAACTGCCCATGAAAACAGTAAAGATAAAAAAATCACAGATCATCAACGGAAATTAACAGATAATCACAACATGGATACTTCAATTTTGAGTAACTGCTACCAAACGGATGCCAAGTCAAGGTGCTAGTTTTTTACACCAAGCCAGTGCTAGTCAACAAATGCTTGTAGGATTTGACATTTCAAAGTGTAAAAAATAACAGGCGTTACTCAAAGAGGTCAACAAAGCAGCATTTAGCAGTCCTGACGTTTGAAATAATGAATTTGCTTATTTATGCTAAAACAGTAACACTACCCTTTCTGGGGATATATAAAGTGATGGTTCCTATCCTTCCCAGGATAATAAGATACATCAACCCTACGAGTTATGTTTACAATAAAGAGCAGGCAAAGCAGACTTTAGCACACTTAATTCATTCAATAGTTTTTAGCTTATGCGGGGTAAGTAGGCTAACACTTTATAAAACTGTCTAGATATCTCTAATACTACAAGGATTAGCAGCAGAGCTTCTAAATTATAAGATTTTCAATAAATAAATAGTGAGCTCAAATACATTACACTCAAAATGCAAGTTACCATTTGCAAATTGAAGAAGGAAACAATGATAGGTTGCTTCTTTCATACCGATTCTAGAGAATAAACAGGAACCATCAGGATGAGTCCAATGAGAAACTTCTGCTCCTGAAATTTAATAATCAAACTCATAGCTATCAATTTTACTAGCCTTACCAAATTAACAAGGGAATAAACAACTATGAGTGTATGAGGAAAGAACAAGGTACCAAAAAATCTATAATTTAAAAAGAAATACGAGAACAAACCTCTGGTTGGTTATATGCAGCTAGGTGCTCAAAGATAAGATACATTGAGAGGACAAGAGCAAGAAGCACAAATATGCTTGCAATGAAGATTGGCCAGCTAACATTTACAACAGTCTCAGCTCCCAGATTTAATGCCCAAACTTTCCCTAATCCGCTTGTGGACTCGACCAACTTGAAAAGAAAAAACAAAGAACAACAAGCCCCTCTCCATTCCATGGAGCAGGACAATACAACTGATGCTACTTAACACGTCCGTGTATGTATAGCTCAACCTTTAATGCTACTTGAATGGAGGCTTTATGTCACCCAAGCATCTGCAGCTAAATACTCTGTAACCATCAACTGTAATATACCTACCGCTCTGCAGATATTTACAGTACTGGAAGGACAAGAACCTTCTGTCTTTTTTTACGTAGTGAATGTCGATCACAACCTAAACCACATACATCATCGTATCAGAAAGAAGCCCAGAAATCACCGAGACTTATCACAGTCAATTTTAGTAAAATGCACAGGAGACCCACATTATGCATATTCAAATGGCTTTCAAAAGATTTATTAAGTGCTATGGCTTATGCATCAAAGTTAACTTCTTTTACATCGCGATTAGCCTACAAAATCATTACATTAAACTAATTACTTTGACAATAAGAAAAGGAACTCGAACATAAAGAAAAGGAAAAAAAATCTCTTCTTCCAGAAAACTAAGTTTCTAATTGGTTTATTCTTAAATCACACAAAACAAAAATAAGCGCCAATACGATTGACGAAATCGGAAAATCAACCAAAACCCTAACATACACAACCACGTTAATCGAATAAACACACGTTGTCAGATACAAAAATCAAGAAAGAGAGAGCTCACTTAGCCTGTCATTAAGAATTAGGGTTCCAAACCAGGTTGTCGAGATTTTCCCGGGAAAATCTGGGGAAATGGGATAGAAATTTTTCCTTTTTATGTTGGTGGTGGTGTTGTGTCAATGAAGTAAAACTGATTTTTGCGTAGGAGGTTGGGAACTTTGTTTCCTACTAGGATTCAAAGAGGCTACTGTTACCGTGGCATTCAGGTTTTCATATCACGGGTCAGATCAGGAACGTTGATTCAAGGTTAGATGTGGGTCCATCTCTTTAAGAGTTAGTAAGGATTTTGTCTTTTTGGTAGGTGTGGTGATGATATGGGGCTGTGATGCTGGTATTTTGTGACGGGCTGTGGTTTTAGTATGGGATGCTTTGTTTGTCCACGTAAGCATGTGAACGTAGTCGTACGGTAATTGACCACGTCAGCTAATAGACTGGTAGGTTTTGGTTGTTGAGATCCATCCAGCCAGTCCAGAGACGGACTGAATATAAGTATTTTTAACCCCCGTTTCTTTTTGTATTTTAAAAATTTTTAAAATTTTTTTTATTTTTTTCTTTATTTAAAATTAATATTTTTTTAATATTTTTAGATGATTTTGATATGTTGATATCAAAAATAATTTTTAAAATATAAAAAAATATTATTTTAATATATTTTTTAATAAAAAACAATCACAACTATATTTTTAAATATGCATATAGATTGTAAAGTGAAATATCTATTTTGTAATAAAATAAATAATAATAAATTAGTAATTTCACATTTGTGACCTTTGAAGATTTAAAAGTTCGCAATTACATCTTTTTTATAATGCATATCCTTCCATGATTGAAAATTTTTTAAAGCTTACATTTAGGGATATTTTAGTTTTTTTATTTTTAATAAATAGTTAAATGACTCTCGTACCATTGAAAGTGATTTTTATATATCTTACATTGAAGGGCATTTTATATTTGCATTTAAGGTTTTTTTGTAATTAAGAGGTTGGTTTATGGGCAAATATATAATTTAATATATACAAAAAAATATTTTAAAAGAAGTTGATGATGAGTGTATTCCACGTGTCATCATGCAGACATCTCCCGGGCTATAACGATTGCTTGTGCAGTGTTGTCCAATGGTCAAATGTAGCTTTCCACGGCGTCATTGCAATCTTCTTGGAATTTCCTCTTTAGGGAGGTGGTGCGTTTGGACAAAGACCGTCGAGTTTAGTGCCAATAATCTTTTTTATTTATTTTTTCCTCTCTTGAATTTTATGAATGGTCCACTTAGTTTGGGATATTCGAGTATCGGTTATTATTTTTTTATTTGTAATTTTTGTTTTTAATTTTTTAAGAAAATTTTTTATTGATTTTTAATTTTATTATTTAATTTAAATTTTTTTTTTATTTTCAAATTTGGTCCATTTTTTCTTCTTCAATTTTTTCCTCCTCCTTTGTAAACTTTCAATTTCATTCTTCAATCAAAAATTTTATTTTGTATTTTTTAAAATTTATTCCTCATTTTTTAGTGGTTTTTTCTTTTAGTTATTATATGAAATTGATTTTTCTTTTCAATTTTATCTTTCAATTCAAAAGTATAAATCTTGACATTTTTTTTCAAATTTGATCATCATTATTTTAATTGTTATTTTTTATTTTGAATATTTTTATTGTTATTTTTATTTTATCATTTGACATTTGATTTGTTGAGATTTAGCCTTCGAGATTTTTTTAGGTTTCGTGCTTTCAATCAAATGAGTTGGATCACGGGTTTTATAAGCTGGCATGGGTTCACATTGTTTTCTTTTTTTTCTTTATCTTCATTTCCAGTCTCATTACCCGACATTGATTATAATTTATTTTTTTAAAAAAGGATTCATGGTTTTTTTTGTCTTTATTTTTGTAAGATTATATTGATCTAATAACATAGCTTGTGTATTTGGCGAGTTAACATAGATAGACCCGTGTATTTTTTTTTAATTATTGTTTTTTTCTTTTTAAATCATTTAGTGTGGTTGACTTTTTGAAAAAAATTATCATTCAACATTTGATTTGCTGAGAATTGACCTTTGTGGTTTTTCCATACTTGACTCATTTGATCAAATGGCCCAGGACAAATGTTTACACAAATTTCATTATTTTACGTTTGATTTGTTTGGAATTGAACTTCAATTTTTTTTTACTTGCTTTCTATAAACTTATTATGGTTTCATGACCTGACTTGTATATTTGGCATACTCATTCAGGTTTACTTGAGTCTTTTTTTTTTAAGTTTTGCTCCTCCAATTTTGTATTGGCTGATATCATAGTTCCATTACCTTTTTTTATTTTGATAATCATTTTTTTTTTTTTTGCATTTCTCATGTTTTTATTTTTTAAAAATAGGTCTGTTTATCTTACTTGTCAATTCTTTTAATTTCCATTTAAATTATACCAACTTTTTTTGTTTAGTTGTGTCTACTAACTCGAGTTTATTTTTTTTTTACTTTTTTAAAACGTGTTTGTATCATCTTTGTGCTGTGTTTTTAAATTGATAAAAAAAATCATCATTTCTCGATGTACAGTGGACTCACAAATCTAGTAAATTCACTATTTGATTTTGAAACTGTTTTAGAATGCAATAGCTTTCGTTTTCAATTGTTTTTTTAAAGTATGTTCACCCTGAAAAAAGTATTGTATTGTTGTTCTTTTATATATATTTTTAATTATTTTAATATGTCAATATTAAAAATAAAAAAAATAAAAAATACATTAAAATAAAATTTTCTTTTCAAAAATACATCACACCACAATTTTAAATATGCATCTAGAAAGCATGAATATCGTGTTACAAGTCCATTATGCTACTTGTCGGTACATTAGTCGAGGTGCGCGCAAGCTGGCCCGGACATCCACGTTAAACTAAAATAAAAAAAATTAAAAAAATCCAGGGAGTTCAGGAGTACGACAAATATTACTTTTCAAAATGATTTTTTACTTAAAAATATATTAAAACAATATTTTTTATTTTTTAAAAAATATTTTTAACACTAACACATCAAACCAATTAAAACACTTTAAAAACATAATTTAAAATAAAAAAAAATCAAATTTTAATAAAAAACATGTTAAACCTCCCTGTCAAACCGCCCTTCTTCATTCAATGGTTGGCAATTAAAAAATGTACTTTGACATGACATGTAAATGCGTTCTATGGATTATTTTGACACGATGATTAATATGTTGATTACTATATTAATATAAATTTATTATCGAGACATCTTGCACTGGCATCATAGCGTCACATGAACGTGCCCTTGGCTATTAGCGCAAGAACTAGTGTTTATTTAATATCATGGTATATGATATTTTTAATTAAAAATTTATAAAATTTTATTTTTAGAATATTTTTTATATTAATATATTAAAATTTTAAAAAAATATTTTAAAAATTATTAATTTAATACCTTTTCAGATAAAAAACAATTCAAAAGGTATAAATCAGAACAATGCTAAACTTACACTTAATACCAAAGGAGTAAATAAACAAATGGCCAAAAAAATAATAATTAATAACTATAATATCAACAAATAATAAATATTACTTCTAAAAATATATCTTCTCTGTGCCTCGTATTTTAAAAATATAATAAATCACTTTAAAATTATTATAAAAACAAATTTATTTTTGTCTTTATTTTTATCTATTTAACTAAATACATATATGTCTTTACTGCTTTCCCTCCTTCTTGCCTTGGTAGAGTAATTAAACACTAACTATATAACCATGTTCTTGGCTTTTAGTGTTTGTTTGATAGTATATGGTATTTTTTAATTGAAAATCTAATAAAATAATATATTTTTTTAATTTTATTTTTATTTTGTACATCAATGTATCAAAATTATCAAAAATACTTAAAAAAAACATCAATTTAATATTTTTTTAGAAAAAAAAACTTGAAAAATCATAAATTACCATAACTATATACATCTTGAAAGTCATAAATTAACATAATGATAAACATACACTTGAAACCAAATGAATAAGGAAACAAACGGTTAAAAAAAAAACAAACGGTAAAAAAAAAAAACACATCAAGATTCATTAGTCTAGAAATCTCCGGATATTGTCGTTAATTAAACGAGAAAGAAGCCAACCAAAAACTTGAGTTGCGTGAAAGGAACTACAATTGACAATGAGGACTGAGGAGATACCGAGGGTCCCATTTCGCATAAAAGGAATGGGGGACAACTTAAATTATATATGCAAAATCACATCTCAGATAGCTTACATGAATTTATAAAACAAATATATTTAATAATATAATAATTATAAATTAGTACTAAATAAATATTAAAGGTATAATGAAGTAAATATTTTATAATGAAAAAAAAATTATATTGTGATAAAAAAAACCTTTAAGATTGAACAAAATGAGTTGTGACAATCCACAGTGTTTTGTAATGAAAGATATAGTGTTTTCACCACATGATTTAGCTTTTGTTAATAAAAAACAAAAATATTACAAAATTAAATTCTCTACCAACCTAATATTAAAAAAACTCGACAAAGATAATTTTGGAAG
>Ga0307515_10016980_pt1 | contig 13300 bp, 7 predicted proteins | sample 17_EM_MG_FD_194513 | JGI IMG/M metagenome (GOLD analysis project Ga0307515, IMG submission 194513) | Populus trichocarpa ectomycorrhiza microbial communities from riparian zone in the Pacific Northwest, United States - 17_EM | ecosystem: Host-associated > Plants > Roots > Unclassified | place...
CTGTTTCCATTACTCAATTATGTTGATGAAGGCTTTTGATACTGCTTGACGAATGCGTCATGAATTGGCCAATACATATTCAAGTCTTGAAGTTAATCTATTGATTCATGAAAAGGAAGTTTCTTCATGTTTTTTCCAAATAAATGCATGACCAGACCAGTTAATATATACAAACACTTGTCACAGGGATTCCCAAACAGGAAATTAAAGAGAGATTAATTTCCATTATCGTGGGACAGGAAAATTCAGAGTGATGATGCCAGTTTTTATAAATACTGGCGTCGGTTTCCTCCTTTAGGCTTAAAATTTCTGGCTAGTAGTGGCACGCGCTCGCATTTGAGAAAAATTTGCAGCTATAAATAAGATATTCTCACGTCATTTATGTTTTAAAACTTAATTATACAGACGCATACTTCCTGATTTATAAAATCCTAAGAAGTAGGTTATATATGTCCATATCACCATATCTAATTAAAAATCGCATAAATCCCTTTCCGAATATTCTTAGAACACTCCTCCATCTACTTTTATCACCTTATTACAAAGTTCACGTAAATTAAACATATATAGTAATTTAAGTTGTGCTGAGAAATTAACATTAATTAATAAAAATTTAAAAGAGCTTGTGAATTCACCAATAATATCTTCCTCACAAAGGCAAGGCATTGTTCATTAAATATCATGGTGCTTTTTCTTTTTCTTCTTTTTTTGAATGGGCTCTTTTTTTTAACCTTTTTTAATTTAGTTTTTTTTTAATTTTATTTTTCAATATTGAATTTATTAAGAATAAAAATTCATAATTTATTTTGATTTATTTTTCATTAGATTATCCTGGTCTTGTGATTCGAGTCGCGGGTTTGATGGGTCGACTCGAGTTTTTTTATCGATTTTTTTTTCAATTTCATCTTTTAACATTTGGTTGATTAGGAATTGAGCTTCATAATTTGTTCTAATTTGCTTTTTATTGGGTTATCCTGATCTAATAACCTGATTCGTGAGTTTGATGAGTTAACTCGGGTTGATTTAGGTAATTTTTTTGTGTCCTTTTTTAATTGATTATTTTTTAATTTTATTTTTCAACATTGGGTTGATTGAGAGTTAGGTTTCATACTTTATTTTAAATTTTTTTTATGAGGGGGGTTATCCCAATCTGATGAGTGATGAAAGTGGGATGAAAAGAAAATAAATGATAGAAATAATAAAATATGAGACATGTAATGAAGTGGATGACCTCCATGAATAAATTTGGAGAAATTGATGAAATTAAATTCATAACGTCGGCGAAACTGGTAACAAGTTTCGATGAATAAAATAAAAATAAGAAAATAGTTAAAGGTAATTAGTATGGTAATAAGGAATAAAACAAAATAAATGATAGTACAAAAAGGAAAAGTGATAGTGTAAACATCAGTTGAAAATCGGTAACGTTACTGTGAAAATGATAATAAGCTCGATAAATAAATAAGGGTGGAAAATATAGAATAAATATATTTTGAAAAATAATTGATATGATTTATGTAAAGATTAAACAAGAAAATTCAGTTTTTTAACAAAAAATCACAAACTGGCAGGTTTTATAATAACGTGTGGAACTTTCAATTTGATCGAGCTTAAGAGGGTGAAAGTATTAGAGATAATTCATGAAATTAAATGGTTTTGGGTGATTTGAAACACAAATCTTCAAAGGAAAAAATAAATTTGAGAGAAAAATGAAAGATTGAAAAGTTAGAATATAAAACATGAAGAGAGGAAGCTTGAAACTAAGAGAGAGGAAGGTTGCATTTGAAAAAGAGGAAGAAGAAATGGAGGAAATGGCTTTATAAATTCACTTAATCTTGCCATCAAAACTATGGGTAATTAATTCTTATGCTTGATTTTTCTTGTTTTGATGAGTAGTTAAAAGAACTAAAAAGTTGGTGTGTCATGTGATTTGAGCCAAGGTGTAAAAAGTTGAAAGTTGGATGTTTTGTTGGTTTAAATGTGATAATTGATTGTGAATGATGTTATTGATACTTGAAAACGTGTTAGAAACCAAAGAATTTTCATGGAGGTTAGATGTCATGATTTGGCCAAAACTTTTAGAAAATAAATGATAAAATTTTCTTGTAATGGTTAGTTGAAATTATGTTGAAATCATGTTATATGGCCATGTATAATGTTATTAATATATGTAAACAAGAAGGGGAAAAAAGAATCCAAGAAGGCTATAATCTTAGATTTGGCTGAAACTTAGTAATAAGAGTGGAGTTGATTTGAAGTTCTTGATTAAATGGCATTGGAATAAATACTTGAATGCTGAAAAGATGTGTTTTAAGAATGGATTACGTGAAAATTTCATGAAAAATGTAAAAGAGAACTTCGATTCTCTTATTAGGGTGGTTCGGTTAAATGGACCATTTAAGGAGGAGGATAGATTGACTTAAACCATGTATGTAATTGTCATTGAAATGTACTCTTGAACTTAGTTTTGTTGAGTTATGTCAGGTCATGGAGTAAATTTCAGGAAAAATCCACGGGTTATATCAAATGTAGATTGACCATGAATGTTTTCACTATCCAACTTCTAGCTAAATTTAAAGCTTGAAAATGATTTAATTTGGAGTTGGTTTCTTCATGAAAATTATAGATATGAACGTTAGCTTTTCAAATGAGATTGTTCCTGATTAAAATTGAATTATATAACTTCATATATAAGCTAAAAACTAAGTAAAGGTTTAAATTAACATAACTCTGGAGAGATTTTTAGTGCTACTATGATTATGGATTTTGAGCTTTAAAATGATGGATTTTGGAGTTACTTTCCTTACAAAAGTTATACATATGGATATTCACTTTCAAATGAGAATGTTATTGATTAATTTGGAGTTATATAACTCCATATATGAGCTAAATACTAAGGAAAGGTCCAGACCAATATAGTACTGGACAAATTTCTTATGCTACTATAAACGCTCGGTGTTTCTTCCTTCATGATAGTTTTAGTTCTATGTCTTAACTTTCCATAAAGACAAGTCACGCTCAAAACCAAGTTCTAGAACTTTAGTTACAATAAAAACATCAAACAATGTTTGGGGTTGGGTGGATTAAACGAGTTAGGACTAATCAGTTTCTAATATTTGCTTGGAACTGTTGTTGATTGAGGGTTCTAACATTTGAGTTGATAAGAATAAATATAAACATGAAAAATATGTATGCGTATGGGATTTTAAGGATTTTCCTTGCTGATAGTTTGAAAATAATAATTGAATAATAAGTGAATTGAAATAGTAGTATTAGATGCATTGTTGATGATAATTGTATCCCCGATGATATAGGGAAGACTATGAGAACATGACAATAGCACAGAGCAGTAACACGCACACAGGCTCAAAGTAGGTGCACTGCATCTTTTTTTGCTTATAGAATTTCTTAAGCTTTTAGAATTGTAAATTCTTTAAATGTGAATGTATTTATATGAATGTTAATATTAAGAAAAAGTTGATTGACTAGTTGCCCTGAGTGGAGTTAGTGAAGTCAATGTGACTGACTATCAGGTTATTGATGAGTTATTTGGAGTGAAATTCGATAGTTGTTATATGAAAATGAGTTTATGCATTTATGTATAAAGTCTTGATTTTAATTAACAAAGTGAACTTGATATATGTATATAATAGATATGTAATTGTCAAAATGTAAATTTCATATAAAGATTAATTTGACTAGATGCCTTAAGTGGAGTTAGTGGAATCATCAAGACTGATGATCGAGATGTTTAATTGACTAACTGTCTTGAGTGGATTTAACGGTGTTAGTAAGAATAATGACTGATATTTGATTGACTAGTTGTACAAAAGGAGCTAGTGATATTAGTAGACTAATGACTGACACATTTGATTAATTAATTGCCCTGAGTAGAGCTAGTAAGGCATAAATGAAACTGATGATCGAGACATTTGATTTGACTAGCTGCTCTGAATGGAGCTAGCAGCGTCACTTCATATGATTGTCGGGATACTTGATTCACTATCTGATTTGTCAATATTATAAGGAGAATAATTGTATAAGACAAGATGTTGGTTTATATAAAAAAAGAGGAACAATATATCCTTAAGGTTTATGTTAATAAGCATGAGGAAGAAAGTTTAATTGCGTGAAAAAACTTGAAGGTTAGAGAAACTCATTTAATAATTGGATAATAAAAATAGATGGCATGTTAGTAAACACAACTTCAGAGTGTTAGAGGCTAATTAAGCAAAGAAATTGTATTTATATGTAGACTGAGTTTGAAAAGGGTTTTGGCAACCCAAATGAGTTTGAACCAATTATGGTTAATGATCTAAATGCATTAAAACGTTGACTATTCAGCAACGATTTTAGATTTGATTTAAGGCTACTTTAATAATGTGATGTATAAAGTTTAAAAGTTATATTTGGAACAACATTGAAGATACATCAAAGGAGTTGTTTGACAACTCAATGGAAGATTTGAGGACTATTTTTGAGTTACTATGTAATAAAGGTATAATATATGTAAAGAAATGTTGAGTTTGTTTTCAGGGTATTGTGCTAGAAATTGAAACATTGACATAATAAATAATAAGAGTAAGATATATATTAATTAAAAACTATTGGGAACTGTAGGATTACATATAAAATGGTACCTATTCCTTGGAGAATCGTATGATATATACCTGAAGGAGAGATTTACTTTCATCTTAACATGATAAAGGTAGATGATTTCACAAATAAATATCACAAGTAGTGAACTATCGAGAGAGGATGTCTACTCTTGACTTGTGTTGTGAATGGATAAATTATAATGTTTCTTATATGCATAATTGTTAATGTTATTTATTACAGAGTTATAATGTATTTATTATATGGATTGGGATGGATAACTTGATGGAGTAGAGGATGCCTACTCTTGACTTGTGTTGTGAATGGATAAATTACAGGATGATTGGACAAAACGAGACTGTGATATTGATATGACTGTAAATCACAATAAATTAGGAATATCTTGTTTTAAAGAAAACTCTGTTCGTAACACCCTGGTTTAAAAAAAACATGATAATTAAATTAAATTAGAGAAAATATAAACAAGGTAAAAATAATAAAATAGGTGGATGTAGTACTAAATCGTTAAAAAGGTGAACTTGGTGGAAGAAAATAAATATATAAAACCAAAGGAGAGGTCAATGTGCAAATAATAAAAAACTAGTGGTCAATTTACAAATGACTAAAAGGTGAAGGTCAATGTGCAAATAATAAAAGATTAATGGCCAATGTACAAAGTACAAAAAAAATATGGGTCAATATGCAAATAACAAGAAAATGGCACTGTAAATACTTTATTCTCTCTCATGCCACCGACCATAAGGAGAAAAAAGGGGAATTAGGATTATTTGATTTCTTTCTTTCATTTCTTGATGAAATATTTAACAAAAGGCTAACTTGGGGTGATTAAAAGAGTCAATACATGATTACAAAAAAGTAGGGGTATTTGAGTGGTTATGAGAGTTTAAAATTTGGGAGTTAGGGTTTTGAAGAGATTAAAAGAGACTTATCTTGTTCTTACAATTTTCACTTGACTTATCATCCATTTAAGATAAGAAACTTAATTAAAGAGTTTAATTTGGGTGAACAAGAAATTATAAATGATGAGTATATTAGTGTTGTGAAGAAATTTAAATTTAGGAAATGGACTATTTTTGCAATTATCATAGAGAAAAATAAAGAAAAAATTATCCAAAATTTGGGATTGTTATAATTGGTATCAAAGCCTTGACTTGGGTTCATGATTTATTATAGAAAATGATGATGTTGAATTGTTATAGGATGGTTTGCCCAAGGCATGGTGGGAGGACGGATTCCACTTCGGTATCGAGGAGGGTTCAGGTTATGGATTCTGAGGAGGTTCAAGGGGAGGATCCCTTGGTAGATACCACCTCTCATATGCCATTAACATCTATTTGGTCGAGGTAGAAGAAGTCATTTGGACTCCAAGATGATACCACTTTTAGACAGGCTTGGGTGTTACAACCAGAGAGATCATACCATCAGAGGCAAGTGATTGTGCCTCCACACGTGGCACCCATGAGAGCTCCTACTCTGTTTACTAACCTCACTTTCTTAGCACAATTAGTGAAGGCAATAGTTGACACTATAAATAGTACGGATTGTGAATAGTATAAGAGAGATGAGATGTGATGTGGATTAGATAGGTGGAGAAGACCTTGATTTAAATAAAAGTGTCAGATGATTTACGAGTGGACTGTGTCGCTAATTTATTATTAGATACAACAAAGTTGTTATGGGAGACTGCAATTGAAGAGGGCTATAGAGTTGTGGACATGAAGTGATTATAGAGCAGAGTTTGAGAATTAATTCTATTCTAGATATCACCATAAGATGAAAGAACATGAGTTTCTGGCTTTTAGGCAAGATGACATGTTAGTGCTTGATTATGAGATGAGGTTTAATGACCTCTCTATATTTTCTCTACATTATGTTTTTACATAATAACATATGATTGAGAGATTTCAAGATGGTTTACTATAAGATTCAAAACAGGGGTTGATTGCATTACGATAGATGATGAGAGATCTAATAGAAGCAGTTTAGGCTTTAGAGGAGTGTATTAGGGAGGATCAGTAAGGCCAATTTAGGTTGAGTAAAATAAATGATATTGACTACTTTTCGAGTAAACCTTTTTAGACCATCTCTTTTTAAGAAAGGCATATGAGAATAGTTTAGCTAGTTCAAAAAGAGAAGAGAGGATACAAGTCAAGGAAGATTAGTTGTTAGGTCTTTTCAGAGCATATGTGGAGGATCAATTGGGGGTAATTGAACCCTATGAGTAATTCTGCTGGAGAAGTTTCAGAACAAAGGATCGTTACTTATCCTCATTGTGTTAGATGTGAGTAGTGACATCTCGAAGACTATTCTACATCGCTAAGTCAATGTTACATTTATTGACAAAAGGGATATAAATGGTAGGACTATCTATTTTAGGTTGTGGATGTTAAAATTGTGGAGGTCAAGAACATTTCAAGAAGGATTTCCCTTGAAAAACTGAGTATGTCTAGGATTAGAGACAAATGATGCAAAGTTATCAATAATTAGTCATTGTGGATAAACTCACCCAGCCAGTACAATTTAGAACGAGTGGTAATAGAGGTTGACCTTGGGAACAGGGGGAGAGGACCTAGGGTAGAGTGTTTCACATGACCCATGAGGATGTTTGAGCTGCCCCTAATGCAGTAGAAGGTACTTTACTATTAGAAAATCATTATATGTATTTTTTTTTATTGATCCTGGTGCTACACATTCTTTTGTGGCAAGAAAAATTAAAAGTAAACCAAATATACAACCACTTAAACTAGAAAATAGGTTTTTAATTAGCACACCTTTAGGGGATATTGTATTTATAAATCATATATACATGAGTATTAGGGTTACTATTGAAAGGCACGATATGGTAACAAATTTAATGTCATTAGAGATGGATTGGTTGAGTACCTATAAGGCACAAATGGATTGCTTGACCAAGATAATGACTCTTCAGGGAATAGATGAAAGGCAAATGATCTTTAAATAAGAGGAAAGTCTTACTGAATTGTGTGATTTCGACTATGACGACTAAAAAGTTGTTGAGAAAAAAATGTGTGGCTTATCTTGCTTATAATAGATTCAGAAAGAGATGGGGTAAAGCTGAAAAATCTTCCTATTATTAAGGAGTTTTCGGATGTGTTCCTGGAAGAGTTACTAGGATTTCACCTAAAAAGAAAAGTGGAGGTTCCTTTTAATATATTACACAGTGCCTCTCTTATAGCTCAGTCACCGTATGGAATGACACCAACAGAACTAGTTGAGTTAAAAATTCAGCTACAAGAATTATTATAAAAAAACTTTATACGCCCGGGTAATTCATCCTAGGGAGCTCTAGTCCTATTTGTGAAGAAGAAAGATAAGACTTGTAGACTCTGTATAAATTATAGGCAGTTGGATAAAGTAATAGTGAAGAATAAATATTTATTTCCACATATAGATGATCTGTTTGACCAACTCAAAGTCAGGGTATTTGTGAACATAAACCTAAGATTAAGGTACTATAATTTAAGGATTAAGGAGTAGGATGTGCCTAAGACTACATTTAGGACTTGTTATATGCATTATGAATTCCTAGTAATGTCATTTAGATTGACCAATGCGTTAGCACTGTTTATGAAAATGATGAATAGAGTCTTTCAACCTTATTTAGATAAGTTCATGTCGTATTTATAGAGATATTTTAGTATATTCAAACTCATATTTAGAACATGAGTAACAATTAAGACAAGTGTTGTAAATTTTAAGGAATCATCAGTTGTATGCCAAATTAAGTAAGTGTGAATTATGGATAAAAGAAGTGGTTTTTCTAGGAAATGTTATATTTGCATAAGGGATATTTATGTATCCGAGGAAGGTTGAAGCTGTGATGAAATAGGAACAACCGATAAATGTAACTAAAATTCATAATTTTCTAGGTTTGATAAGATATTATAAAAGACTTATTGAGGGGTTTTCTATGATAGAAACCCTTTTAAATCGGTTAACCTGGAAAGATGTTAAATGAGAATGGTCAAGAGTTTGTGAAGAAAGCTTTTAGGAGTTGAAAATAAGGCTTAACATTTCCCCCAATGTTAACCTTCCCCATAAGATTTGAAGGATTTATAGTTTATAGTGATGTGTCTAAGAAAAGAATTGGTTGTGTTTTGATGCAACAAGAGAGAGTAATTGCATATGTATCAAGACAATTGAAATCTCATGAGGTTAATTACCCAGTATATGATTTAGAACTAGCCGTCGTAATGTTTACCCTACGTGTGTGGAGGCATTATCTGTATGGATCCCAACTTCAGATTTTCACTTATCATAAAAAGTTTGAGGTATTTGATGTCATAAAAAGAACTAAATATACAAAAGAGAATATGATTGGAGTTAATTAAGGATTATAATTGTGTGATAGATTACCATCCGAGAATGGTGAATGTTATTGTTGATGCACCAAGTTGCAAAAACAAAGCAGTGTTGGACGAGCCGGTGGACTAGCACAAGAAAAAATTAACAAAGTTGAAAAAGATCAACTTCTAATTGGAAGTTGGACATGAGGGATCCTTGCTAACCCAATTAAAGGCGTGGTATGTATTTTGAGATGGAGTACAAGAAGCTCAACGAAAGGATATTAAAGTGGACAAGGTGAGAAGCAAGGTGAAATTATGAGTTGAAACTCCTTTCTAGATCTTAGAAGACGGGATGATAGTAATAGGCAAACAAATCTATTTACCTGATGACAAAGCCTTTAAAGGTGAAGTGTTAAAGGAATCCCATAAATCCAGGTTTGTTATACATCCAAGAAGTTCTTAGATATACAGAGATTTGAAAGAATTTTATTGGTGGTCAAATTTGAAGAAAACAAATGTCTAAATATGTAGCCAAATACAGTGTGTGTTAGTAGGTGAAGGTAGAATATCAAAAGCTAGTGAAACCTTTGCAACCACTCCTAATTCCTGAATGGAAGTTGGAGAATATCACTATGGATTTTGTATCGGGATTACATAGAGGAAAAAAAAAGGTAATGATGTTGTTTGGGTCATTATAGATCATTTAACAAAGTTTGTGATTTTCTTGCCTATGAAGATGATAGACTCGATTAATAAATTGACATGGTTTTATGTAAACATGGTAGTGAGATTACACAGGGTACCAGTTTCAATTGTTTTAGATCAAGATCCCAAGTTCATTTCTTGTTTGTGGACTAGTATTCGACATGCTTTAGAGACAATTAAATCAGAGTGTTGCTTTTCATCCTCAGTCAAATGTACAATCTGAAAGAAAGATCCAATGGAAGATTTATTGAGAGCGTATATCTTGGAGTTTGGGGGTAATTGGAAAGATCATCTGCCTCTAGTAAAATTCACCTACAATAATAATTATCACACCACGGTGGGAATGGCTTTATATAAAGCCTTATATGGAAAAGGATGTTGAACACCAGTGTGTTGGAAGGAGGTTGGCGACACGAAAGAGATTGGGCTAGAACTGGTACAGGTTACCATAAAAAAAATTAAGACTATAAAAGATCGGATGAAGGCGGCTCAAGATAGGCAGAAGAGTTATATAGATAATAGGAGGACACCTCTTAAGTTCAATATAGGAGACATAATGTTTTTAAAGGTCGCACTGTGAAAACACATGATATGTTTTGGCATAAAAGGAAAGTTAGCACCGAGATACATTGAATCTTTCAAGGTTGAAAAGAGAATTGGACTAGTAGAATATAAAGTAGTCATACCCCTACAATTAGCCAAGATTCATGATGCATTTCATGTCTCACTACTACAAAAAACCAAAGTAGATCATTCTCAAGCACTACCCCAAGTTCCCTTAGAAGTTAAAAAATATCTAACTTTGGAAGTAAAACCAATAGGGGTGTTAGACCGAAGTGGAAAGGATCTTAGAAATAAAAAAAATTCATATGAAAAGTATTATGGAGAAGCTCCCAAGTAAAGGAAGAGACTTGGGAAAGAATCAGAGATGAGGAGAAGGTATCCCGAACTATCTGTAAATTTAGGTACGATGTTCAAATTTTAAGGATGAAATTTTCATTAAGAAGGGGAGAATGTAACACCACAGTTAAAAAAAAAAAACTTAACCCAATGATTAAATGGTTTAAATTATATTAGAGTTAATATAAACAAGATAAAAAGGTGAATATAGTACTAAATCACTAGAAAGGTAAACTTGATGGAAGAAAATAAATATGTAAGACTAAGGGCATAGTTTTTAAACCCGACCCGGTCCAAGGCTCGAGTTCTGGGTTTTGACCGGGTCACTGGGTCGCCCGAGTCAATTCTTTTTTTTAATCAAAACGACGTTGTCTTAGTAAAAAAAACAAAAGTCAACGGGTTGCAACTGGATTTTTGACCAGGTCTTGCCGGGTCAACCGGATCACCCCGGGTCTTGCCCTTCCCTATTTTTTCTTAAACCCGGCCAGGTTCCAGCCCCGGGTCGACCGGGTCCCGGGTCGACCCGCCAGGCGGGGCCGGGTTTCAAAACTATGACTAAGATAGAGGTCAATGTGCAAATAATAAAAGACTAGTGGTCAATGTACAAATGACTAAAAGATGAAGGTCAATGTGCAAATAATAAATGATTAGTGGCCAATGTATAAAGGATAAAAAGATGAGGGTTAATGTGCAAATAACAAGAAATGACACTATAAATACTCCTTTATTCTCTCTTGTGACACCGACTACAAGGATAAAGAAAAGGACTAGGGTTCTTTGATTTTTTTTTCCTCGCTTCTTAATGAAATCCTCAACAAAAAAGCTAACTTGGAGTGATTAAAAGAGTCCATAAGTGATCAAAAAGATGGTATTTGAGTGGTTGTAAGAGTTTAAAGTTTGAGGGTTAGGGTTTTGAAGAGATTGGAGGAGACTTATGTTATTCTTACAATCTTCACTTGACTTATCATCCATTTAAGGTAAGAAATTCAATTAAAGAGTTTAATTTAGGTGAACGTGTAATTTATAGATGATGAGTATATTAGTGTTCTAAATAAATTTAAATTTGTGAAATTGATTGTTTGAAGTGTTGTTCTTATGATTGAATGATGTTTGTTGACATAATAAATGATTGAGTAATGTTTCAAAAGAAAGAATGGAAGAAAGGTTATGCTTGAACTTTGTTGGACAATTTTATTGTTTGATTTTCATCCGAAAATTGAAGTAATAAATTATGGAATTTGAACTATGAATATTTGGTGAGTTTCTAATGACAATTCCATTTGTTTAGTACTTGATTTCTGTATACATCTTTTAATTATGTATACTTTGTGATTGTGAGTTGTGTTGAAGTGGAATGAATTTCATAATGTTTGGAAATGATTATAATGTTGAATCACTATAGGTTTTGAAGTTGTTGGTAACTTAGTATAATTCATAAATAAAGAAACTCTACTAAAATTTCGGTAAAACTATTAAGAATTGAAATTGCATGATCCTTTAAAAGAATTAGTTGTTATGTGTGTGCGCGCGTAATCATAGTGTTTTTGCAATTATCATAAAGAAGAATTAAGAAGAAATTGTATCCAAATTCTAGGGTTGTTACGTTTGAATTTCAATATAGATTTAATTGACTTTAAAGAATTAATAACCACAATAAGCAATTAATTATTATTTTTTTAAAAAAATACCCTATTTTTCATTGAGTTCAAAGCTCAAAATCTTTTAGAATTCCAGGTTATTATATTAGTAATAAAATTGATATAAAAAATATTTTGGGTACGAAACTGATAATATCTCAATGGTTTGATAAATGTTTTCCCTTTCTTTTTTAAGCATAGTAAACCTTTTTTTTTAAATAAAAAAAAACCACCATAGAAAAACTTTTTAAGTTTAAATGTACATTAAAACATCATAGAAAAATATATTTTTCCTTGTTCACATAATTTATAGATTATAGCTTTCATTTTTTATAATCAATTCAATAAACAAAAAAAATAAAACTATAATATTGCTCAACAATCCTTTTATAATTAAAAAAAAAAGATTTTTATTGTTTTAATACTAAAAAAAACCTTTTTTGTTTTTGAAATCTTACTTAACCAATAATTTTTTCTTTTCTTCGTTATTTTTCAATAACTTTTTTTCTCTCAGAAAAAAATCAAAATAAAAATAAAATAGAATCTTGAACTAAATCGCTTGATCCCCAAACTTGAAGGTCTAAAAAACACTTGGACAAAACCCCTATACAAGGCTGCTTTTTTGTTTTTATTTAATTTTAGTTCTTTTATTTATTATTTCATTCAGACAATGAAAGCAAATAGATTTCTGCAAAATCAAGAACCAATTGAATGACAAGAAGTTTTGTCGAGGCTACAATAGTCCCACAAAACATTAACAAACAAATTACAAAGACCGATTGTCAATAAACACAACATTATAAAATTAAATAAAAAAACTCAAAAAAATATGAAAGGCAAGAGCTACAGGAAATCAAGCAGTTCTTTTAGGTTTTTGTTAATATAATCAAGTTGAACATCTGCTTTCTATGCAATTAAAAGCTACATAAACAACAAATTTAATTGGCAGGCAATCAAATCTAAATGGAAATTGGAAAAACAAAAAACGGTAGAAACATCTGCCTTGGTGACATCTACCTTGGGCCCCTACAAAATCCAGGATTTCTCTCAATCGCATTTCTTTTGCCCTGGTAATCTACTCTCTTTAGCAGCCTTGTCAATAGCAAGCAAGGTTTGATTAACTACCTCGTGAGC
>Ga0307515_10016981_pt1 | contig 13300 bp, 7 predicted proteins | sample 17_EM_MG_FD_194513 | JGI IMG/M metagenome (GOLD analysis project Ga0307515, IMG submission 194513) | Populus trichocarpa ectomycorrhiza microbial communities from riparian zone in the Pacific Northwest, United States - 17_EM | ecosystem: Host-associated > Plants > Roots > Unclassified | place...
GGACGAGGGCACCGGGTTCGTCTACGAGCCCAAGTGGGACGGGTTTCGCGCGCTGGTCTGGAAGAGCGGCGACGAGGTCTACATCCAGAGCCGCGATCTCAAGCCGCTGGGCCGCTACTTCCCCGAGCTCGAGGCACAGCTCCGCACCGCGCTGCCCGATCGCTGCGTGCTCGACGGCGAGATCGTCATCGCCACCGCCGGCCGGCTCGACTTCGACGCCCTGCTGCTCCGCATCCACCCCGCCGCCACCCGGGTCCAGATGCTCGCCGAGCAGTCGCCGTCGTCGTACATCGCCTGGGACCTGCTCGCGTTCGGCGACGACGACCTGCGCGACCGGCCGCAGATCGAGCGCCGCGCCGCGCTCGAGCGCGCCCTCGCCGGCGTCGCGCCGCCGGTCCACGTCACCCCGGCGACCCGCGATCGCGCCGTCGCCGCCGACTGGTTCGATCGGTTCGAGGGCGCCGGCCTCGACGGCGTGGTCGCCAAGCCCGAGGCCCTGCCCTACACGCCCGGCAAGCGCGTGATGCTCAAGATCAAGCACCAGCGCACGGCCGACTGCGTGGTCGGCGGGTTCCGCTGGTACAAGGGCGGCAAGGGCACGCTCGTCGGCTCGATGCTGCTCGGGCTCTACGACGGCGACGGCGTGCTCCACCACGTCGGCGTGACCTCGGCGTTCACCCGGCCCAAGCGCGCCGAGCTCGCCGAGCAGCTCGCGCCGCTGCGCGACGGCGCCCGCGAGGTTCACCCGTGGCGCGACTGGGCCGAGTGGCAGGACCAGGAGACCGCGCAGCGCCTGCCCGGCGCGACCAGCCGGTGGAACCGCGGCAAGGATCTGTCGTGGGAGCCGATCCAGATCGGCCTGGTCTGCGAGGTCGCGTTCGAGCACCTCCAGGGCAACCGGTTCCGCCACGCCGCGCACTTCAAGCGCTGGCGGCCCGACAAGCCGGCGAGCGAGTGCCGCTACGATCAGCTCGAAGAGACTCCCGCCTACGAGCTCCAGAAGATCTTCGGCGGCGGCGGCTGACAGCGCGCGCCCGGCGGCCGGATGTCGTCCTCGGCCCGACACGAAAATCGTGAATGGCAGGGGAAGAAGCGAGGCGCCGCCCGTCATCCCAGTCGAACCACAGCCAAGCCGGTCGCGGGGCGCCGCGCTGGCGCTCAGCGCGCCGGCTCACAAGAGGAGCGGGACGATGGCACACGTATCGAGGGCATTTCTCTGCGCGATCACCGGGGTGACCATGGCGGTGATCCCGGCGTGCTCGCCCGAACCACCGGCGGCGAACCCGGAAGCGCCACCCGGCAACGAGGACCGCGTCGCGTCGTCGCCCGGATCGTCGCCCGAGGCCGCGCGACACATCGATCAGATCCGATCTGCGTTCCGGATCTCGCCGCGGGCGCGGCCGACCGTTCCGGTCTTCGGTGACCCGGCGTCCGCGTCTCGCGACCCGGCCTCCGCTCCCGTGCTCGGCGATCCGATCGCCACGGGCTACGAGCGGACCGCGGCGGGGCTGCAGGCCACGGGCGGCGCGTCCGAGGTCGACGTCGTCCTGCCGGCGAGCGCCGGCGGCGCCCGGCGCCTGCAGATCAACGGGGTGGCGATCTCCGCGCGGCTGCGCGGCGCCTCGCCCTCGCCCGCCGAGCTCTCGGGTGGCTACGTGCTGTACCGCGACACGCTCGGCGCCGGCGTGTCCGTCGTCGAGCAAGCGCGCGCCGACGGCGTGGAGGACTTCGTCTACTTCCCGCAACGCCCGGCGGCCGAGAACCTGGTCTACGATCTGGACCTCGACGCCGGCGTCGGCGGCCTGCGGCTGGTGGCCAACACGCTCGAGATCCTCGACTCCGCGGGCGTGCCCCGGCTGCGCGTCAACCCGCCGTTCGCGGTCGCCGCGGACGGCACCGTCGTCGACGCCACGCTCTCGGTCGCCGGCTGCGCGGTCGACACCAGCCCGGCCGTGCCGTCGGCGGTGCGCCTGGCGGCCGGCGCGCGCTCGTGCCAGGTCGCGCTCGCGTGGAAGGGCGTGACCTACCCGGCGCTCGTCGACCCGTCCTGGGTCTCGACCGCGACCATGGCCTACGCGCGCACGTTCCCCGCCTCGAGCCTGGTGATCGACAACCGCCACGTCCTGGTGACCGGCGGCTACGACCTGACCAGCGGTGCGCTGGCCACCGCGGAGATCTACGACGCGTCGACCGGCGTGTGGACGGCCACCGGGAGCATGACGGACCGGCGGTACGCCCACCAGCAGGTCGCCCTCGCCTCCGGCAAGATCCTGGTGACCGGCGGCCTCGACACCACGCTACCGTACGTCGCCGCGTCGCAGGAGTACGATCCGTCGTCGGGGACCTGGATCAACCGGGCGACGATGGCGGTCGGCCGCTACGACTTCCCGCTCGTGGTCGTGTCGGGGACGCCCGTCGCGCTCGGCGGCTGGGCCGCGAGCGGCGCGCTGGCGGCGTGCGAGAAGTACGACACCGCGGCGCACACCTGGTCGGCGTTCGCGTCGATGTCGACCGCGCGCGGCGGTGCGGCCGCGGCCAGCAACGGCGCCGGCGCGTTCATCGTCGCCGGCGGCTACAACCCCGCCGCCGGATACCTCGACAGCTCCGAGCTCTACAGCACCGCGGCCGGCGCATTCTGGGCCGGCGCGACCATGACCAACAAGCGCGCCTACCACCTGGCGAACGCGGTGACCGGCAACCCCAAGGTGCTGGTCACCGGCGGCCTGAACGCCACCGGCAACCTGAAGACCGCCGAGGTCTACTACGGGACGTTCGTGTTCCCGCAGCCCGGCTCGTGGAGCGCGATCCTCGGCATGTCGGTCGCGCGCCACCGCCACCAGGCGATCAACCTCTCGCCCAGCCGCGTGATGGTGTGCGGCGGGCTCGACGAGTTCTCGGCCGACAACAAGACCTGCGAGACCTTCGACACGTTCCCGTTCACGTGGTCGACCGACTGCGAGATGACGACCGCGCGCCACTCGTTCACGATGCTGCTCGTGCCGTCGGTCGCCCGGGCGCTGGCCGCCGGTGGCTACATGTTCTCGTCGGCCGAGCTCAGCTGCCACCACGACCGCTGCACCAGCGGCGTCCCGCTGTGGACCAGCGCGGGCGGCTGCGTATCGTCGGTCTGCGCCGCCGATCCGTTCTGCTGCACCACGGCCTGGGACGCGACCTGCATCGCCGAGGTCCGCACGGTGTGCGGCAGCCTGATCTGCCCCGAGTCGAACGGCAGCTGCACGCACTCGCTGTGCACCGCGGGCGGCTCGCTCGTCACCCCGTGCGACAGCGCCAAGGCGAACTGCGTGGCGGCGGTCTGCGCGGTCGACTCGTTCTGCTGCACGACGGCCTGGGACAGCCTGTGCGTCAGCCGGGTCGCCAGCACCTGCGGCAAGACCTGCAACTGAGCGTTGGCGTAGGCTGCACCGGGTGAAGCCCGCCCTGCCGGACACCTGCGCCGTGGCCATCGTCGGGGGTGGCCCCTGCGGCCTCGTGCTCGCCAACGAGCTCGGCCGGAGACGCATCGCGACGATCCTCGTCGATGACAAGCCCGGCACGGCGTTCAATCCCCAGGCCAACGCGACGCAGGCCCGCACCATGGAGCACTTCCGCCGCCTGGGGTTCGCCGACGAGGTGCGCGCGCTCGGGATGCCGTCCGACTTCCCGACCGACATCGCCTACTTCACGCGCTACGCCCGGCACGAGCTGGCGCGCGTCCGGCTGCCGTCGGCCGGTGAGGCCAGGGCGCGGGCGCGCGCCGGCACGGGCTCGTGGAGCGCGGCCGAGCTGCCCCACCGGGTGTCGCAGAAGTTCGTCGAGGCGGTGCTGCGGCGCCACGCCGAGGCCCTGCCCGGCGTATCGCTGCGCTTCGGCTGGCGCATGGTCGGCTTTGTCGACCGGGGCGACGGCGTCGAGCTCGAGGTCGAGCGCGTGGCCGATGGTGCCCGCCAGGTCGTGACCGCCGATTACCTCGTCGGCGCGGATGGCCCGCGCAGCGCGGTCCGCCAGGCGCTCGGCCTGCGCTACGCCGGAGAGACCGGCGTCGTCCGGGACTTCATGGGCGGTCGGATGCACGCCGTCTACCTGCGGGCGCCCGGGTTCTATCGCGCCGTCCCCCACCCGCCCGCGTGGATGAACGTGACGTTCAACCGCGACCGGCGCGCCCTCCTGGCCGCCGTCGATGGCCGGGGCGAGTTCGCGTTTCATACCCAGCTCCGGCCGCACGAGCGCGAGGACCAGATGACCGACGCCGATGCCCGGCGCCTGTTCGAGGCCGCCGTCGGAATCCCGATCGCCGCCGAGATCCTCTCGCAGCGCAGCTGGACCGCCGGCCATGCGCTCGTCGCCGAGTGCTTAGGCCGCGGCCGGGTGTTCCTGGGCGGGGACGCGGCGCACCTGTTCACGCCGACCGGTGGGCTCGGCTACAACACCGCCGTCGAGGACGCCGTGAACCTCGGATGGAAGCTCGCCGCCGTGACGACCGGGCGGGCCTCGCCTCGCCTGCTCGATAGCTACGACGCCGAGCGCCGGCCGCTCGCCGTGCGCAACACCGGCTACGCCCGGCAGTTCGCCGACTCGCTCGGGCGGTTCGCGGCCGTCGCCGAGATCGAGGACGATGGACCCGCCGGCGACGCCGCTCGTCGCCACGCGGGCGCGTACCTCGAGGCCCACGCGCGCGCGGAGTTCGACATCCCCGGCATCACGTTCGGCGGCCGGTACGACGGCTCACCGGCGATCGTGCCCGACGGCACCGCGCCACCGCCCGATGCGGCGAACGTCTACGTGCCGAGTGCGTGCCCGGGCGGTCGCCCGCCGCACCTCTGGCTGGCCGACGACCGCTCCGTGTTCGACACCTTCGGCTTCGAGTGGACGGTCCTGCGCCTCGGCCCCCAGCCGCCCGCGGCGGACGCGTTCGTCGCGAGCGCGCACCGCCGCGGACTCGATCTGACGGTGGTGCACGTGGCCTCGGACGAGGCGCGAGATCTGTACGCGGCCGATCTCGCGCTGATCCGCCCCGACCAGATCGTCGCGTGGCGCGGCGTCGACGCGGGCTCCGCCGACGCGGTGCTCGCGGCAGTCACCGGCTCGTGACCCGGGGCGCGGCGTGGACGACAGTCGCGCGCGCTCGCCGTGGTAGCGTGCGGCAGCCATGCGCCCGGCAACACCGTCTCTGCGGCGAGCACTCGATCGGCGGTTGCTGTCATCGACGATCGCCATCGCCGTGTGGTCGTGCGGCGGGGGCAGCCGTGGAAGCGGCGGCAAGGTCGCCACCGCGCCCGAGACCGCCGGCCCGGGCCTCGTGGTCCGCGAGACCGGCGTCGGACCGATCGATGGCAACACGGAGGTCTCCGTGGAGCGCGTCCAGTCCCTGCTCCCAGGATACGAGGTGAAGGGCGAACCTGGCTTCCACCTCACGGCCGGCGCCGGTCCGGATGTCCACGTATCGATGAATGGCGAGAAACTGCTCATCATCCTCGCGGCCGAGAGCGGCGGAGCCCTGGAGGTCCTGGTCGTGAGCCCGAGTGTCGCATCGCAAGCTCGCTGGCGCGTCGGTGACCAGCTGACCGATCCGACCCAGCTCGCCGGTTGTGAATGTCTCGGCATCGGCCTGACCTGCTTCACGAAGGGCTCGCACATCGGGTTGGTCCTCGACGACAACTGCGCCAGAAACCTGGAGGACGATGCGATGGCCGGAGGGCACACGGTGTCGCGCGAATATCGTCGGGTGGAAAGCGGCGAGCCCGCGGCGCTCGCGACGCTGAATGGACGAACGGTGCGGATGCTGATGTGGAAGCCGCGCGGGTTCGGCAGCCCGCGCTTCGAGACGGCGGCGCCGCCGGAGTGATCGCAGCGGCGCTCGAGCATGCAGCGCACACACCTGCGTCGAGGTACGTCCGCCGGGCGAATCACGAACATCGCCGGTACCGTGCAGATGTTCCGGCTCGAAGCCCGCGATCACAGCGAGTTGAGCGCGATCGAGACCCACCGGAACACACGGTGCGGACAACCCAGCGTTCCATCTACCAAACAGCCGACACGACTCCGGATAGTTGAGCATGTTGCGTCGTCGGCCACACGCCTTGCTCCCCGGCCTGCGCCTTGCTTCAGTGGGCGCCGATGTCCGAAACCACGGAGACCCGGGAGCTGCCGCGCGCGGCGAAGAGCCCGCCCGACGCCGCCGATCCCGATCCGGGGGCTGGCCCCGCCCGGTCGCCTGCCATGGATCGCACGGTGACGGCGACGCCCAACGCGAACGGTGATGTCCTCGCCACCCACACCGCGTCTCCCTCCGCCGTCGCCGAGCCTGCCGACCGCGACGCGCCGCCCGGAGCGAGGCGAGCCTCCGCGCGCTCCGCCTGGGCCCAGCTCCGCGACCCCGATCGCTACCAGGTCATCGGCGAGCACGGCCGCGGCGGCCTGGGCCGGGTGTCCCGCGCGCACGACCGCGACCTCGGCCGCGACGTCGCGATCAAGGAGCTGATCTCGCGCGACCACGTCAGCGAGCTTCGCTTCGTCCGCGAGTCGCTGATCACCGCGCGGCTCGAGCATCCCGGCATCGTCCCGGTGTACGAGGCCGGCCGCTGGCTCGACGGCACGCCGTTCTACGCGATGAAGCTCGTCGCCGGCCGGCCGCTGCGCGAGCTGATCGCCGAGCGCACCACGGTCGAGGAGCGCATCGCCCTGCTCCATCACGTCATCGCCGTGGCCGACGCGATCGCCTACGCCCACGGCCGCAACATCATCCACCGCGACCTCAAGCCCGCCAACGTCATCATCGGCGACTTCGGCGAGACCATCGTCATCGACTGGGGCCTCGCCAAGGACCTGACCCAGGCCGAGGACTCCGGCGGCGGACCGGCGTCTCACGGCCAGCTCGACGGCGAGCTGACCTCGGCCGGCAGCATCCTGGGGACCCCCGCCTACATGGCTCCCGAGCAGCGGCGCGGCGAGCAGGTCGACCAGCGCGCGGATGTCTTCGCGATCGGCGCCATGCTCTGGGAGCTGTGCGCGCTCGACAAGGAGCCGCCGGCCGAGTCGCAGCCGCGCCGCCGGGTCCTGGGCCGCGCCGGCATCGACCAGGACCTGGTCACGATCATCGACAAGGCCCTCGCTCACGCTCCCGAGCACCGCTACCGCGACGCCGGGGCGCTCGCGGCCGATCTCAAGGCCTTCAAGTCCGGCGCCCGGATCACCGCCCGCAGCTACTCGCTGCTCGCGATGCTCGGCCACTGGACCCGGCGGCATCGCACGCTCGCGCTGTCGGCGATGACCTTCGCCATCCTGGTGGTCGCCGGCGTCGCCGCGCTCGCCGTCCTGTACCGGTCGTCGACCAGGAACGCCGCGGCCGCGCGGGATCGCCTGGTGCAGTCGTACCTCGAGCAGGGCCGCCGGCTGTCGCTCGACGGCGAGTACCTGCGCGCGCTGCCGTACCTCGCCGAGGCGTACGCCGAGGGCGATCGCTCGACCAGCGTGCGGTTCCTGCTGGCGCGCGCCGAGCGCTTCGCCGACCTCCAGCGCGGGGTGCATGTCCACGCCGCGCGGGCGCGCGCCGCCGCGTTCCGCCCCGACGGGACCCACGTGCTGTCGGTCGGCGATGACGGCGACGCGGTGATCTGGGACGCGATGACCGGCCAGGTCGACGCCACGATGCCGCGGCCGCCCGCGCCGCCGCAGCGACCGGGCCTCGAGACGATGTACTTCAGCCGGATCAGCCGGGACGGCGCGTTCGTCGCGGTGCCGCTCGCCCACGGCGTCACGCTGTGGGACGGCGTGCACGTCCGGACGATCGGCCCCCGCCGCGCCGAGCGCCTCGGGATCGACACCGGCGGGACGCGGATCGCGGTCACGGTCGGCCACGAGCTCTCGGCGTGGCAGGTCGCGACCGGCGAGCGATTGTGGACCGCGACGATCGACGCCGCGATGTCGCACGTCGCGTGGAGCGGCGATGCGGTCGTCGCGCTGGGCAGCGACAAGATCGTGCGCATCGTCGCAGACGGCGTCGCGGTCAAGCTCCCGGCCACCGGTCCGGTCGACAAGATCTCGGTCGGCGCCAACGCCGGGATCGCGACGATCTCCGGCACGGTCGTCGAGCTGTGGGATGCCACCGGCGCGCATCGCGGCACGCTCGAGGGACGCAGCCCGATCACCGCCGCGACGTTCAGTCCGGACGCGAGCCGGATCGCCGTCGCGGGCGACAGCGGCGTCGTGCGGCTGTACGGCACCGCGGGCGGCGTCCTGCTCGGCGAGCTCGTCGGTCACCGCAGCGGCGTGTCCAGCGTCGAGTTCAGCGACGACGGGGCGCGCCTCGCGACGACCGGCTACGACCTGACGGTCCGGCTCTGGGACGCGGTCGACCACCACCAGGTCACGAGCCTGCGGGGCCCGCGCGATCTGCCGATCGTGACCGCCTTGCGGCTCGACGCCGCCCGCGAGCGGGTCGTGGTCCCGACCGCGGATGGGGCGATCTACGTCCTCGACACCGCCGATCCGGACGTCGCGACCAGCGTCGATACCGGCGGAGGCATCACCCTGGGGGGGTTCCTCGGGGATGGCCAGCAGTTCGTCACCACCGCCGCGCACGGGCTGCGTGTCTGGTCGGTCGCGACCGGACGCGAGCTCGGCCACGTCGACGTGTCCGACGCGGCGCTGGTCACGATCAGCCCCGACGGCGCCAAGCTGGCGATCATCGCCGCTGATACCGCGCACACCGAGATCCGGGACCGCGCGACCCAGGCCGTGATCTCGCGGCTGTCGTGCTCCGGCCGCTTCTGGTGGGCGAGCTTCGATCACGCCAGCGCGCGCGTGGTCACCGGTTGCGACGACCTGGTCGAGCTGTGGAGCCTGCGCGGCGAGCGCCTCGCCAAGCTGGCCGGACACCAGGGGCTGATCGGCGTCGCCGGGTTCAGCCCGGACGATCGCCGGATCATCTCGGGGAGCATCGACCACACGTTCCGGATCTGGGATCCGGCGTCCAGCCGCGAGATCGGGAGGTTCACGACCAGCGGCTCGCCGGGAACCGTGGAGTTCGACGCCACCGGCACGCGGCTGATCACGGGCACCTCGGACCGGATGGCCCGGATGTGGGACGCCGCCACGCTCCAGCCGCTGCGCAGCTTCGAGCACACCAGCGCGGTCGAGGCCGCCGCGGTCAACGCCGATGGCAGCTTGCTCGCCGGCGCGACGCGGGACGGCACCATCGCGATCTGGGACACGGCCACGTCCGCCCTGCTCGCGGAGGTCCACAACACCGGACGCGCCCTGAGCGCGGCGTTCTCACCCGACGGGACCCGCCTGCTCAGCACCGGCGACGGCCGCCGCGCGATCGTCGCGCGCATCGAGCTCGAGACTCGCGCCCCGGAGATCGTGACCGCGTTCGTGCGGTGCCACGCGCCCTACCGGTTGAAGGACACCCGGCTCGAGAGCGCGGCGCCGGTCTGCGCCAGCCCAACCAGCGCGCGGTGACCGCACCCTCCCTGCTCAGGGCTCGCCGTCGGGCTTGGCCGGCTTGTCCAGCCAGCCCGCGAACTCGATCTTCCAGTCGTAGTCTGGGTCCGGGGCCTCGGCCGGTGGGCGCTCCGCTTCCGGAACGTTCCTGAGGTTGATCCGGACGCGGTACCACGCCGACGACTTGCCGCGGTTGGTGTCGATCAGCACGTGCTCGGGCGCGAGCCGCGCGACCACGCCGGGGTAGCGCGCCTTCCAGCGCTCGAGGCCGGCCAGCGCGTCGGCCTTGAGCTTGGCCTTGGCGATGGTGATCACCGGCAGCTTGTCGCGCACCGGCTTCGCGGCCGGCGCCCCGGCACCGCGGGCCCGCGACGGCGCCACCCGCGGCGCCTCGCCCGCGGCCTTCTCGTGGTGCGGCGGCCACGGCGCGTCGACCTCGCCCGCGGCGGCCTGGCGCGCGGCGAGCTCGAGCAGCGGGGCGATCGACCCGACCGACCCGACCGTGCCATCGATCCCGGCGTGGGCGTCGCCGCGCGCGGCCAGCAGCGCCGGGACGGTGCGCAGCGTGTAGTCGTGCGGATCGCACGCGAGCAGCTCGTCCCACGACAGCGGCATCGAGACCCGGGCGTCCGGCGTCGGCCGCACCGAGTACGCGCTCGCCGTGGTCCGATCGCGCGCGTTCTGGTTGTAGTCGAGGAACACGCCGTGGCGCTCCTCCTTCCACCACTTCGCGGTCGCGATCCCCGGCGCGCGGCGCTCGACCTCGCGCGCGAACGCCAGCGCGGCGCGCCGGACCTCGGCGAACGCCCAGTCCGGGCGGATCCGCACCCAGATGTGGACGCCGCGCGAGCCCGAGGTCTTGGGCCAGCCGACCAGGCCGTGGTCGTCGAGCACCGACCGGGCCACCCCGGCGACCTCGAGGATCTGGCTCCACGCCACGCCCGGCACCGGATCGAGATCGATGCGCAGCTCGTCGGGCCGGTCCATGTCCTCGCTGCGCACCGCGTGGGGGTTGAGGTCGATGCAGCCGAGGTTGATCACGTAGACCAGCTGCGCGACGTTGTTGACCACGACCTCGTCGGCGTGCCGCCCCGACGGGAACGTGAAGGTCGCGACCTCGACCCAGTCGGGCCGCTTGACCGGCGCGCGCTTCTGGTAGAACGGCTCGCCCTCGGCGCCGTCGACGAACCGCTTCATGATCTGCGGCCGGCGCGCCACGCCGCGCAGCACGCCGTCGGCGACCGCGAGATAGTACTGCACCAGCTCGAGCTTGGTGATCCCGGCGCGCGGGAAGTAGATCTTGTCGGGGTTGGAGACCCCGACCTGGTGTCCCGCCAGCGACAAGGTCTCCTGCTTGGCCTTTGCCACCCACCGATCCTTGCACGATCCGCCGTCGCACCACATGGTTCGAGGCCGTGTCGCAGGCCGCCCCGCTCCGCATCCTGCTCCGGCTCGCCGCGCCGATGGTCCTGGCGCGCGCCAGCCAGTCGGTGATCACGTTCGCCGACGCGATCCAGGTCAAGCACCTCGGCTACCGGGCGCTGGCCGCGACTGCGACCGGCGGGTTGAACGTGCTGGGCTTCGTGGTCCTGGCGTGGGGCACCGTGTTCATCATCCAGAGCTTCGTCGCCCAGCTGGTCGGCCGCGGTGAGCGCGATCAGACCCCGCGGTTCGCGTGGTACGGCCTCGCGATCGCGCTCGCCGCCGCCGCGATCGGCCTGGCGCTCGTGCCGCTGATCCGGCCGGCGCTCGCCGTCACCGACTACTCTCCCGAGGTCCGCGACCAGATGGCCAGCTACATGGCGATCCGCATGACGTCGGTCTTCGCGGTGATCGGCGTCGAGGTCCTCGGCACCTGGTACGGCGGCCTGGGCAACACCTGGATGCAGATGGTCGCCGGCATCGTCACGATGGCGGCGGCGGTGGCCCTCAACTGGGTGCTGATCGACGGCCACCTCGGCGCGCCGGCGATGGGGGTCGACGGCGCGGCGCTCGCCAGCACGATCGCCAGCTTCCTGGGCTTCGCCGTCATCGCGATCGCGTTCTGGCGCCGGTGGGGCGGCGCGCCGCGGGCGCGGGCCCACGGGCTCACGCTGCGCGAGCTGGGCCGCGTGCTGCGCTTCGGCCTGCCCAACGGGATCAACTGGTTCCTCGAGTTCGCGGCGTTCCAGCTGTTCGTCAACGGCGTGCTCGCCAACCTCGGCGACGAGACCGTGGCGGCGCTCAACGTCGTGATCGCGGTCAACTCGATGTCGTTCATGCCGGCGTTCGGCCTGGCGTCGGCCGGCGCGATCCTCGCCGGCCAGGCGATCGGCCGCGGCGCGCGCGACGCGGTGTGGCCGCAGGTCAAGATGACCCTGCTGTGCACGATGGCGTGGATGGGCGCGGTCGGCCTGCTCTACGCCGCGTTCCCGGGCCGCGTGCTGTCGCTGTTCGCGTCCGAGCGCTCGGGAGACCTGGTCGCGATCGGCACCACGATGCTGCTGATCAGCACCGCCTGGCAGCTGGCCGACGCGATCGGGATCACGCTGTCGGAGACCCTGCGCGCCGCCGGGGACACCGCGTGGACCGCCTGGGCCCGGATCGTGCTCGCGTGGCTCGTGTTCACCCCCATCGCGTTCGTGACCGTGATGCGGTACGGCGGCGGCGCCAACGGCGCGATGATCTGCCTCGTCGGCTATGTCGGCTTGATCGCCGCGGCGCTCGCCTGGCGGTTCCGGTCCGGGGCCTGGAAGCGGATCGAGCTGATCGAGCCCCAGCTGGTGTGACCCGCGCGCCGCGGCGCAAGTGATCGCCGGCTCAGCCCGCGTCCTCGTGCTCGTCGGCAAGCTGCGCCGCCGCCGTGCTCCGGTGCTTGCGGAGGTCGGCGAGCACGTCGTTGATCTCGGCGCCGAACAGCAGGGCGATGTTGGACAGCCACAGCCAGGTCAGGAAGATGATGCCGCCGCCCAGCGCGCCGTAGGTCGCCTCGTAGCTGTTGAAGTGCCCCAGGTAGAACCCGAAGCCATAGCTGATACCCAGCCACAGCAGCACGCCGATGAACGCGCCGGGCGTGAAGATCCGGAACGGCGCATCGGTGTTGGGCAGGAACTTGTAGAGCACCGCCCACACCACCATGACCAGCAGGCCCGCCCCGACCCAGCGGCCGATGCCCCACCCCGTGTCGAACGCATCGCCCAGGCCGAACCGATCGGCGAGCCAGTGCCCGGCGGCCGGGCCGACGACGAGCAGGCCGAGCGCCACCACGATGACGATCGCGACGCCCAGCGTGACCGCGATCGCGATCACCTGGCGGCTCCACCACGGCCGGGTCTCGCGCTTGTTGAACATCGCGTTGAGCGCGCCGGTCAACGAGCTCGCGCCGCGCGACGCGCCCCACAGCGCGAACGCCGCGCCGCCGATCGCGAACCCGGCGTGCGCCGACTTCATCAGCGCCAGCACCTGGGCGGTGAGGACCTCACGGGTCGAGCTCGGCATCGCGTGGGTCGCCATCGCCAGGCCCTGCAGCACGGTGTCGTCGGGCAGCACCAGCAGCGCGAGGGTCACGACGAACACCATCATCGGGAACAGCGCGAGGATCGCGTAGTACGCCATCATGGCGCCGATGTCGGTGATGTTGTCGTTGTAGAGCTCGCGGCCGAGCTGGCGGAAGAACCGGGACACGTAGTGACCGGTGTGCGGCTTCTCCACGGCCGAGCGGGGGCGCCCGCCGAGGGACTCGATGATCGGCTGCTTGTCCGCTACCTGGTCGGCCACGCGCAGACGTGGAGCAGCGTTTGTGCCAGCGCGCCCAGCAGGGATCGAACCTGCGACCTACCGCTTGGAAGGCAGTCCACCCGGATCGGGTATCACCAAGTTG
>Ga0307515_10016982_pt1 | contig 13298 bp, 14 predicted proteins | sample 17_EM_MG_FD_194513 | JGI IMG/M metagenome (GOLD analysis project Ga0307515, IMG submission 194513) | Populus trichocarpa ectomycorrhiza microbial communities from riparian zone in the Pacific Northwest, United States - 17_EM | ecosystem: Host-associated > Plants > Roots > Unclassified | place...
TTCGGCAGCCACGTAGCCCACAATAATCCTAATATCGTGGCGCAGTCTGGACCACTACCTTCGGTTGCCAAACCACGCGTACCCCATGCACGCGCGCTCTTGACTGGCTAATCTCGAATCTCGAATCACACGTCCACCCTATCCTTCTTACATATAAATACACAAGAATAGTGTAGACGGAGAGATGCATCCATTGAGGATATCTTCGTAAGGCGAAGATCGAATGTGCGTACGGAAGGGCAAGCGCGAGACAATTTGTTTGCTGTCGTAATTGACGGAGAGCCTGCATTGAGCATTTCGCCAGGCTAACTCTATCCCCTCTGCCACTCTGGACCTTGCTACAAATACAAACTACTTTACAAAGTTCAAAGATCAAGCTTTTATCATCCAGGGTATACTCTCCCCCTTTCATTCTGCCGATATCCGAGTGAGTTTTGGGCAGCCGTGGAGGCTTGGAATGGGCCAGCACCGGTCCCTTGGCGAAAGCGAAAGAAACCACTGTCAACCATACCAATGCATCAAACCTACTCACTCGGATATCTCCGGATAAACGGAAAAACCGGTGTCTGACATTTGTTTTCGTGGGCTATATTGTCTACTTGAGTCTCAGTGGTTCTAGAAATACATGGTGGTTAGAGTGCACCTAGTCCGGGTTTCGCAGTTCAGGATCATCGCGGACTATAATTCGGTAGTCGATCTGAGCCCTGTTCAGTAGCAGAGAAATGACACAACGATGAAAAATACGAGGGAAGCTGATGGCCCTCTAGAACTGGGCAAGGATCACAGAGTGAGTGGATGAAGTAAAGTCAGTGTTACGTTCATACACTATCTTAGTGATACACACCGGCGTACTAAAGATCGAACTGCTGTCGGTGTCCAGCGGGTTTGCTGATGCAGTCCTGAAGACAACAAGTATCCGGTATAGAAGGTTGTCCTCCACGTCGGAGGTTCCGAGCGCTCCAATAACCACGAACACCCGTGATCAAAAGAAGGACCTTCGGGAAGCAGGCGAAAAGATGAGGTTCACCCATCGTCCGCGCCATCGTCCGAACCGGCTGAAAGGTGTGAGTAGAGTTTGGGTGTAGAGTCCACTTGGGCATAACGTGCGTCCTCGCAGCTGTGCTGATAACCCGCAAGAGAAACTTGACCAGAGGTTCCAACATATATATTACCGTTGTGTCTTGAGAGCCTTCAGTAATTCAGTAATCTTTGGGGTGCCTCCTCCAGTGATTGGCATGGCTAAGGGGCTGCAACTTGACCATCAGCGCAACTGGCGCAGAGTGATTGGATGATATTGACGGCCACACCATGGATAGTCGATCGTATGATGGTGAGACTCGCCGCAGCCAGTAATGTGAGTTTCTGGGATGGAGAGTTGATCGTGGACCGGAACCTTGGTATTATAATCGCAGGCATGAATTGTGAGGCGCGTGAGTGCAGCTCCTTCGTTCCATGAAGTATATTTTGTAAGTGTCTTCGTTGGTTGAAGAATGGCCTAATAGGCGACGGACACGAGAAATATGGGCAATGAATGGAGTGAAATCATACCTTTCGAGGCTCGGAGAGTAACTTCCTTGAACGCCAATCGTGAAAGTACCATCAAGTGTCATCGCAATCGCGTTAAGAAGGTCTTACCTCGTCGTCCTGGAAGAGCGAGTCTATGAGAATTCGGGATTTTTGCGCCGTTGTGCTTGATGCATGTACGCAACGGGTTAGGAAACATGCCAGAAACGTTGTGGTGCGTGGGCTAGCCAAGTTCCGGCTGGTATGCAGTGCAAATGCGACGGTGAGTGAGAGTGTTCAAATATGCAAAGGGTCGACGTCATTGTAACATAGTTGGACTCCGCTTCCGCCGTAGGGTAGCTACGCATACATGCACGTTTGGAGCGTTTGGAGGATTCCAAGCTAAGAGACAGGTTGGATCAAGGCTGGTCCTTCACGGAATTCCGTGGGATGCGCCACAAAGAGGCACATTCGGAACTGAGAACGACCTCCATGTGTCTGATACCTCGATGACGACGGCCCCGCATCCCCGACAGCGCGTATATAAGAACCCCACCACAGCGGCCACTGGAACACAACCACCATGACGGGTACCAAACGTGCAACCTACCCTCGCGCTCTCGTTCACGACCGGTATGTTCAACATCCCACCTTTTTCATTTCATATTTCGATAATGTGCTCTCACGGTTTCACCCACCCTGACAATGGTTCGTGCCCCTTAGTTCCCTCTCGCGTAACAATCGCGATAAAAGCGTGCCCAAAGGAGGCTCCGGCCGATACAACTGGGGCTCGATCGAGGATGAACCGGAATTGGAAGCGGGTGCTGAGTATGACGAAGTGCTTGAGATCGAGGAGGGACCACAGGCTCAGAACCGTTGGACGGGTGGGACGAGGAACATCAACGAACAAGACGAGTGACCACTCAAAGTGATACTGAGGGTGTGTTTCATTGTAATTTCCCTGGTGCGTAAGACTCAAGATACAATCCCTATTGGTTCAGGTGCAGGTGTAAGTGTGATCGTTCCCAAGGTTCCCAGGTTCCCTCTGATGCTCTAGCTTCCAGGCGGCCGTCGATTCCACCATGGAGCACATGCCTTCGAAGCCCGATTGAGTCACCCGTGTATGAACACACTTGTCTCGAGACAAATAAAGAAACAATGTGAACCAAACTTTACGGGGCAGTGTCCGTAAAGGGACGTCCCCGATATCTATGCGTGATCCGTGCGCCCACAATTGTATGTGAAAAGAAAGCAGGTGAACGGGCCGGCAAGTAAAAGTGTTAAACAATTACAGGCAAAGGTTATCGATCGCTACAACCCTTGTTTGTATTCGTACATCGGTGTCTTTTCTGGATGGGAATAATAACAGTTCGTGGGATAGCAGTGTGCAGAACACGCGGAGGTTGTGCCACCTCGCATATCATAGCCACCCAGCACAACATGACCATTTGGGCACGCGGGCATGGAAGACGAATGAAAGACTACCGAAAATTCCGATCTGCAACAAGGGGTGGAGCATCGCCTGCCTCGAGGCGTACAGGCCGGTAGCCGGTGGTAAGGTGCGCTCGCCTGCGTGTGTAGCGGGAAAGCATGCAAGAACCATTCCCCTCACCAGCCTCCACTCAGCGTATATAATCTCGAGATTCCGCCTCCGCGACTACCCTCTTCTATACACCTCGCACCACCCCGCAACCAATGGCTTCCTTAATCCCAGCTCAAGGATCGCGCTCCCCTCAACTTTCCCTATCCTTTGCTCCAGCACCCCTTCTCTCCCCGCGCAACACTACTTCCTTCATCGCTGTTCAACCGCCAACGCCAACACAAGATGAGCGTATGATTGAGAAGAGGGAAAACGTGGATACGAGAACTTCCACAGCGAACGAACTCGGTCCTCCACCGTCACCCTTTCCGACTCCAAGACGACGAGGGAATCTCCTCCACAAAGTCTCACAAGAGTTCCGCCGTCAATCCCTTGAGGGCATTTCCCCTCCATCCGTAAAATATCTTCACCCCAACGATGCTGCTGCAAGGCCCATCACCGCGCTCGTCATTTCTCCCCCAACCTCTCCGCGCAACTCGGCCTATTCCACGGTTGGTGGGGGCCAGCAACGAAAGACATGGAGGATGTCGCGAGCATCACGAGCACCGACAGTGGAGGAGGAGGAGGAGGTGCCGGAGATATTGGAAGCCTCGGACGCTGACATTGGCGAACACGGGCGACGAATGAAGGAGCACCGGCAGTCCCGGCAGCGAGGACACCGCCGTCTCCGCAGCGACCAGACGCGGACGACGTACATGAGCTCGGCGCGCGAATCGCTAGGGAGCAGGCTGTCTCGTCTCCTCACTCGAGAAGATTTCATCATGGCGGATCTCGAGAAGCGGCGTCGACGAGACTTCACCATCGGCTCCCGACATCCTCTGGAGGCGCTTCCATCGTCCGGTCAGCAGGTGTCGGAGGGAACGGAGGAAAACGAGCAGTATTATCTCGTGAACCTTATCAAGGAAGTGTGGAATATGCCATGGATTGCTGATCCGATCGTCTCTACATTGGTTATCCCGAGGACAGGGGATGAGTTTCCAGAGAGTTGGTTCAAGCCGAAATATATGGATGCCGACGAGTTGGCGGAAGAGGGACTAGCGGATGTACCCAATGGGAGTGCGATTGGGGGCGCTTTGAATGTTCCGGCAACAAGTGTTCAAGCCCCTGAGCCGGCGTATGCAGCGATCTGGAGGGTGAGAATGAAGCAGGCGTTTGGCCGATAAAGTGTAACCGGTTTGATTTGCGACTATGCGTTAATGTCCAAGTAGCTTGATTATGGTTCTGTACGGATATTGGATATCCTATTTATCTTGGTAAATTGGGAATGCGCAGAGTTTGAGTGTGCTTTCACCGTCCACGCAAGCAACATGGGGCCAGAATGGCTCAATCACTATCTTTGGATATCCTCTACCGATTCAAGGACTATTCTTCCTCAGAATTCCGGTTTCATCACGTCTCGAAGGCCTGGCTACCTTGTCTGGAGGCTGAGACTTCGGCGGCGTTTCTTCCTTCCAGTTCAAGATTATTGAGGCCCAGTTCACGATCAGGAGCGTTGAAGCGCCGCATGAGGGATCTAAATTATTGGCAGGCATGTCAATGTTACTGTCGGCGAAAATGTGGACATACAACTCGAGACTGATAAGAGAGGGAACGAAATGAGAAACGTGGACCTGAACCGACTTCCGACTTCCGACTTCTGGTGATTTGGTTGAGCATCGAAAAACTGGTGTAATGGACGAAACCAAAATGCCACTTGGACTCCGCACCAACATCGAGGGGACGTCATGCAAGCACTGGCGTCGCGATGGGTGTTACAAACCATGCCAATGGGCATACGTTTGATCTCGGCCCCGCTCCTGAGGAGCTCAGCGTCGTTCTGCTTTAGGCAAGCGTCTTGTAAAACTCCGTCTTCCTTCTCGATACGCTCTGCGTCTACCTCCTCCGGACTCCCTGAAGATACAAAGACTCATGTTTTCGTGATCTGGGCTCCAGATTACACGGATAAAGATGCTCTGGCTCGCCGCCTTGCTGTACGAGAGAAACACTTACACGAGACAAAGTCAGGTCAAGAGGCAGGATACTACTGTGAGCGATTCGCCGCAATGAGCTGCCTCAAACTCATACCTCTTCAGTGTTCGGCGGTGCCTTCCTTACCCCTGAGTCGATTGTCGCAGCAGAGGCTCCGAAGAAAATGGCGGGATCGTTACTACTCGTCAGAGCAAAGTCTATCGAAGAGGTACGAACAAATGTAGAAGCTGATATATACTGGAAATCTGGTGTGGTAAGTCTCTGTGGGGTCGTCTGTCGCCAAACTAATTTTGTCGCACTAGTGGGATAAAGAGAAAGTCATTATAGCACCTCTTCGGAGGGCCATTGGTCCGGTGTTAGAGAACGATCCCGATATCTGAAATGGGGCTTCGTTGACCACTTCGTGCTATTCCACAATTTCCGGTGTACTACCGTCAATATCCAACCCTCTCATTCCCTATTGTTGTGATGAAAATTTTGTGCTGCAAGGTCGCAACACAGCACAACTCAAAATAGCTTGCAATGGGTCCGGACTCGATAAACACTCTCACAAGCGACGGTGTAGTCGAGTATTTTGAGGTCAGTCTGTTCCTGAGAGGATGTAGCACTGCAAAGGCCGTTTTCTATGTATTCATGAGACGTAAAAGTGCTTCTGCGAGTTTTCATGTTCGACGCGATGGTCTAATCGAAGTGTGCACGCACACTTATAAGCTCTCCGAGCATGGTTAGCCAGAAAATACAGCAGGTGCGTTTCCAAAAGGCTGGCGAGCGACCCAGGATGTGTTCTCGCCCTCGGTGAGTGACGATGCTGACAGATCGAGTAAAAGCACGAGGATACTCTCGTGACCTGGCTTTCGTGAGTTTGCTTTTCCACTCGAGTCGCCGTGTTTGGGGCGACGGTATCAGAACCCGGTGACCAATTTGTCTTGACAGACGCCAGCTGTCATCGGCCGCACACCGCGGCCGGACATGTCGATCGATCGTTTCTCGATCTCTCCTGCACCTCGAAGTCCTGCAGAGCGAACAACTATGGCGACCAAGACACCTCAAACAATGAACCTGTGAGCACCTCGATGGATATATAGCGTCGCATTGTTACTGATGATACCCAAAAAGCCTCTACCTGAATGGTGCGGCGCTTCACTTCAATTTAGGTCCACACAGCTCATCTAGGATAACAAAAAGAAATCATTGTGCAAGATGTTCCAGACTTGAAGTATAAGCCGGTTTTGTTTGTAGGAAGTGAGGCGATAGAGTTAGAGAGGAAAGACAACAGCACCTGGGCACCAGTCCAACCACCGTATGTCCTTCGCCCTCTCCCTACGTACACTCACCGGAGCCTGTGCGTATATAGGGATATTTCTCCGACATCCCATGTGCGTGTAGAAATTCAAATTAAGAGTGGTCATCTACCGTGGGCGAAGAAGCACCAGAATATCAAAGATATCGACATCCAAGGCCCATTTAATGAGTATTGGACATCCAAGGAACACAAGATTATGGTACCAGGTTGATCATTATCCCCAACCAGTCCGCTCCTATCTGATAGAGACGCGCAGAGGTGGTTGTCGTTGGAAAGTATCGTTGCCCTATTGAAGTGCATTTCTCTGCGAGCCCTACGGTACGACTCTTTACGACCGCGCATCGCATCGAACTAATAATGTCCGCTCAGGCAGAATCTCTCCACTCGTTGCTCAAGGAACTTGAGGGATTGTTAGAGGAACACTCCCCTATGATGAGTGCACCGACAGAGAGGGTTGTGGACAAGGCTATTAAGTACGGGGCTGTCCTCGCTGACGTCAGTTCTCCCACCAAATGGCAACCAGCGAGGGACTGACATCCTCCAGTTGAATCCTGTCGCAAAGGCTGTCTTCGGGCTTGCCAGCGTTACGTTCGAGGTTCGTGCCGTCTGTCTGCGTATCAGGGACGGAGCTAACACTTGCCTCTATAGCTCTTGAAGGAACAAAACAAATACGACCAGATACCATCGGCCCTCTTGGATCGGTTGCAGCGCATTTTGCCTTTGGGGAAGAAGGTCGCAGACGACGTCGTCTGTGAAGAGACAGAAATCTTGGAGAAGGTCACCCAGCGAATGTTCGAAGTGATGCAAAGGGTCGCAGAGTTCTCATGCAGCTATGTCAAAGGTAGTAGTCGGTCATGTTCTGGAGTTCGCAAGTACTGATGATCACAGCGAGAGCGGTTGGTGGGTTGGCCCACCCAGAAAAGATCGAAGAAATGGACAGAGAGTTGGCCAAGGTGATTGAGGACTTCAACCATGCAGTGGACGTTGAGGCGCTCAGGCTAGCGAAAAAGAATGGTAAGCACTTATTGCCTCTAGTTGGTCATAATCGTTCTCAATGGCTTGCGTAGAGCAAGAATTTTTGCTTACGCGGCTCAAACGCGTCGAGACGGGTTATGACTTGACACTCTGTTGTATGGAAGGCACCCGGGAGACTCTGTTGAATCAAATCATCGCCTGGGCGGCCAATGAGTCGGATACGAGCAATATTTACTGGATCCACGGGTTACCCGGAATTGGCAAAACGTCGTTGGCTCATTCCATCTGTCAAAAGCTTCACAACAAACAGCGGCTCGCTGGAGCATTTTTCTGCCAGAGGGATGACGCGAATATGAGCGAGATCAGAAACATCCTCCCCACTCTCATCTCCAAACTCGCCGAAATGTTCCCCCCCTTTCGAAGCATCGTCGCAGACCGTCTTCGTAGTGATCCAAATCTGACATCGAGGTCGATGAATGACACTCTCTTCTTCGACCTCATCTGCAACCTCACTCGCCACCCAAACCATGCCCTCGTCTTTGTCATTGACGCGCTCGACGAATGTGGTGACGATCAAAATCGTCCAGCCCTCTTGAGGGCGGTGACTGCGGCGGCCTCCCATGTTCCGTGGCTCAAGATTATTATAACCAGTAGACCTGAAGACGAAATCCAACGTTTCTTCAATCGTCTCCCTCGATCATCATATTTGCGATATGACTTGGTCACGGACCAAGAAGCCAGAGCTGATATGCAAACCTTCGCTCGAAGCCAGTTCGATCTAGTGGCTGAAAAGTGGTGCCTCCCCATTCCTTGGCCAGAACAATCGCTCTTTGATGGAGTGATCTCTCGTGCGAACGGTCTTTTCATCTTCATCAAGACTCTTGTTCTTACCCTTAGGCAATGTGAAGACCCCGAGAAGACTTTGAAGGTAGCTCTGCAAGACTCAGCCGGCACTGGTTCGAAACCTCTATACAATCTTTACTCCAGCGTGTTAAAAACGCAAAGGGTGCCGAGCAATGCCGAGTTTCGGCAGGTGATTGGAGTGCTTCTTACAGCGGCACCATATCGCACACTGTGTGATGAATCGATTGCAGAGCTGTCAGGAGTGAAGCCAAATCTGGTCAAAAAGTGGGTGAATGATCTCAGCTCCTCGCTGTATCGCGACGAAGCGGCCAATGGAGGCGTTCGTGTCCGACATTTGTCAATTTCGGAATTCTTTATCAGCAATCACTGCGCCTATCAAGTCAACCCAGAAGTCGCTAACGTGCAGCTGGGAATCGCTTGCCTCAAGACGATGGTCGAACAGCTCCGTTTCAATATCTGCAAGCTCGAGGATTCCCGGCTTGCTAATGCGGACGTCCATGACCTCCCATCGCGAATCCAAGAGCACATTTCCGACGCTTTGCAATATAGTGCTCTCTATTGGTCAAATCACCTTTGCTTTACTCCCGACAACGGAGATCGTTGTGTGTGGGGAATGTTGAAAGAACTCTTTGGAGGATTGTATGGGTTATTTTGGGTTGAAGCATTGAGTGTTATGGGAATGGTGCCGATTGGTGCTCCAAGCTTGCGACGAGTGATCTCTTGGGCCAAGGTGGGTTCACCTCCGTATTTCCATTTCCCGAAATGATTCCAACTTGATGTAGAATGACGATTCCGCTGTTGTTGAGAGAATCCGGGATGTTTGTCGTTTTATCATCACCTTCCACACTCCGATCTCTATCAGCACTCCGCACACCTATATTTCAACGGGACCCTTCCTGCCTTCACAGTCACCTTTATCAGCCATCTTCAGCAAGTGGTTTGCTAAAACTATTACGATGCAAAAAGGGAAATTGTCGTCATGGCCAGCGCCGCCCCTGCAATGGATTGGACACTCTGATCCAATCTTGTCCGTCAGCTGTTCTCCAAGCGGACACCACATTGTCAGTGGATCCGATGATAAGACGATACGTATCTGGGACGTCGAGACTGGTGTTACTATCGGCAACCCACTAAAGGGTCACACTGGCTGTGTGGGATCCGTTGCTCACTCTCCTGGTGGGCAGCATATCGTCTCTGGCTCCGCTGATATGACCATTCGTATCTGGGATGCTGATACCGGTGCTCCAGTTGGCGAACCTCTAGAAGGGCACACACGCGGGGTGTGTGCTGTTGCTTACTCTCCCAACGGGCAGCACATCATTTCCGGATCTGATGATAAGACGATTCGAATCTGGGATGCTGAAACTGGCACAGCAATTGGCACACCTCTAGAGGGCCACACTCAATCTGTGATGTCTGTCGCCTACTCTCCCAATGGGCAGCATATCATTTCGGGGTCTAATGACAATACCATTCGAATTTGGGATGCCGACACTGGCGCTGAAGTTGGCAACCCTCTAAAGGGGCACACTGACATTGTGTGCTCTGTTGCATACTCCCCTGATGGGCGGAACATCGTCTCTGGATCCGCTGATATGACCATTCGGATCTGGGATGCTGAGGCCGGTGCTCCAATTGGCAGGCCTCTAGTCGGGCACACAGATGGGGTGCGGATTGTTGCTTACTCTTCCAATGGGAAGCACATCATCTCCGGATCCTGTGACAAGACCATTCGAATCTGGGATGCTGAAACCGGGACGGCAATCGGTATGCCTCTAGAGGGACATATCTCGTATGTGAACTCTGTTGCCTATTCTACCAATGGACAGCATATCATCTCTGGATCTGGTGATCAGACCATTCGAATCTGGGATTACAAGACTGGTGCTCCATTTGGTGACCCTGTGGCGGGGCACACTGCTGGGGTGTTGTCTGTGACTTACTCTCCCGATCGGCGGCGAATCATCTCTGGATCCGCTGACACAACTATTCGTATATGGGATGCAGAGACTGGAGCTGCAGTTGGGAAGCCTCTACAGGGGCACACTAATAGTGTGTGGTCCGTTGCTTGCTCTCCTAATGGACGACATATTGTCTCCGGATCTCATGATGGCTCCATTCAAATATGGGATGCCGAGATTGGTGCTGCAGTAATGGGACCTCTAAAGGTGCATGTCGGGGGTATTTATTCCGTTGCTTACTCTCCCACTGGGCAGCGCATTGTCTCTGGCTCTAGTGACAGTACTATTCGAATTTGGGATGCTGAGATTGGTATTGCGATTGGTGAGCCTCTAATTGGCCATACTTCTGGCGTGCGGTCTATTGCATACTCTCCTAATGGGCAGCGAATCGTTTCTGGATCCGATGATCAGACCATTCGAACCTGGGATGCTGAGACCGGTGCTGCCATTGGCCACCCTCTAAAGGGGCACATTGGTGGGGCGTATTCTGTGGCTTAGTCTCCTGATGGCCAGCACATCATCTCTGGATCTGACAATTCCATTTGGATCTGGGATGCTGAAACAGGTACTGTAGTTGGCATGCCCCTGGAGGGGCACGCTGATGTTGTGGTGTCAGTGGTATACTCTCCGAACGGACAGAACATTATATCTGCATCTGGTGACAGGACCATTAGAATCTGGGACGCCACAACTGGTGCTGCAATCGGCAAGCCTCTAATGGCCCATGCCGATTATGTGACGTCTATCGCATGCTCTCCTGACGGGCAACACATTGTCTCTGGTTCTTGGGACACCACAATCCATGTGTGGGAGTTCCCTCCACCTCCTCCTATCCGCCCGCCTCGCGCCGATTTTTATGCACAGCCAGATGCAAATGGTTGGGTCAGAGACTCAAATAATGGTTTACTATACTGTGTACCTACGGACTGTCGTACAGGCTTGCATTCGCCTGCTCTGCTGACAATCCCTCCGACCTCTCATACTAGAACAGTCACTCTTGATTTTGTAGACTTTGTGTTTGGGACCTCTTGGGCCGAAATATTCAACAGTGCAAATGCTTAGGCTTTCTTTCCAGTCTCTGTACTTGTATTTAGGTTTACTAGTGCCTCTCTGATTATTGATGTTCTAGTCCCTTCTTCCTTAGACTTCTCATTTTGTCACAACAAGCGATCTTCTCTAGGCAAAGATCAGACATATTGGGGCAGTGGTAAACCTCGGGCTTTGCATCCAGAACGTAAATAAAATCGCCTTGAACTACATATGCATCCGACCCTTTTATTTATTTTTGGTTTGGTAATCCAATTTTACGTGCTAAGAACTAGTTTATGTTACACAAACATCTGACCTTATATCCCTTCCTGTGACTACATGGTGACATTATGGGCCACTTTTTGCTCTATCTGCCAGTTTCTCACTGCTGATCCTCGCGTTCTGGAAGCCACGCCTGCAGGGCGTCAGAGAAGGGGCGCCTCTGTTCTGTCCAACCTTTACACTGGTTTCTCTATTAGCAAAGCACCATAGTATTCGATGCCCCCGAGCCACCATCGCGATTACGTGCCGCTTGGAAAATTCATTATCAATCTATACCCTACGATATGCGCGTTGGTATCCTAATGAAAATCAGTCATTCATTTTGGGCCAAAACCGACTAGCGAGCGAGGCGATCAATCTTCAGGCGCCTTTCAATGATCATTGGAGCACCACCGAGCACGTATTCACTGCACCTAGTCGGTCATGATCACCAATTGTCCGCTTGCATTTAATGGCGAAACGTAGAGGACATTATTTTAGTTGGAAAGAATCTGGTCTCTAGAAACACGTCACAATTCTCTGCGAGCACTACCGTTCGTTTCTTTGCAACCACACATCCCGGTCAGCCAATAACTTACACATGGACGGAATCCCTGCGCTCTTCGCTTCATAAACTCGAAGAATCATTAAAGGGGTACTCACCAATAATGAGCGGCTCGACCGAGAGCGCTGTGGAGAAGGCTATTAAGTATGGTGTTCCCCGGATCGCGGATCAGCAAGAACCGGGAAGACAAACAATATTCATTTTGCCTCCCTAAAAAAATTCCTTTTGTTGCCACTAAGACATTTTATTCGCTAAGCCTTTCTTGCTTATTAGCCCCTTCTACCGTGTCCAGCGCACTACCATAAATCTGCGTACCTTGCTATCCTGAGGAGCTTTCGGCTTTTATCGAGTTCCGATCAGCGGCAACTATTGCCCAATGCTTCGTTGAATGGCCGGTATTCCTTTTTGCCAGTCTGTTAGCCACATACCGGTCTCTTGCCATATACCAGTCTGTTTGCCACCCGGGTTTCCCTTATAAATGGACAGTCGACAGTCCATCCAACGAGTCACTGCAACCTCCCTATTTCCAATCCAGTCACACCTCCACTCCCCCCAGAGATATCAGCGAATGAGCTCTGCTGAGCGACCCGACCTCTCATCACATGCCTGTACTGGGGCGTTGGCTAAGCCGATCGATGATGACTATTTAATGGACACGAGTAACTGGACTACGGATGATTTAGCGGCGGCTATCCTCCTCGCTAGGTGGATGCAGTCGCGCAATGCTGCGACAGGGGCACGCAATCGGGGTTACATTCAAGGTATGTAAAAGAGTCCCCTTTGTGATACCCATGGACCCACAAGAGGAGTTTCTAGGTGGCGGTTGGAGTGCGGGAATCGCTGGCAAGACTGTCGCTGACATTCAAGGTGGAACTATGAATGTGAAGGCAGAAGAGTACTCCGATACGGATCAAGGTAGCACAACTGTGTGTAACTCTCCCTCCGACATGGATCAAGGTAGCACGACCGCGTGTAGCACTCCCACGGTCACCGTTGGATACAAGAGTGGCACTAGCCTTACCGTTGGGGCGAGGACACAGGGATAGAAGCGGAAGGGACTAATGGTGTCGGGCTGTGCCTCTTGCCTCTTGCCTCTTGCCTCTTATCCCCCTGTTAGCTGTGATTCTATCCTCCCTTGGCCCTCCCTCTGGATTCACATTTCCTCCTACCTTGGCGTGTGCCTGGTTTTGCTTGATTTGTAGTAGACGACCGACGACCAACGAACGACGGATGTATGTATGAGAGTATAAGAATGACATGAGCTCCTGA
>Ga0307515_10016983_pt1 | contig 13298 bp, 12 predicted proteins | sample 17_EM_MG_FD_194513 | JGI IMG/M metagenome (GOLD analysis project Ga0307515, IMG submission 194513) | Populus trichocarpa ectomycorrhiza microbial communities from riparian zone in the Pacific Northwest, United States - 17_EM | ecosystem: Host-associated > Plants > Roots > Unclassified | place...
CCGAGCATCAACCGAGCATCAACCGAGCATCAACCGAGCATCAACCGAGCATCAACCGAGCATCAACCGAGCATCAACCGAGCATCAACCGAGCATCAACCGAGCATCAACCGAGCATCAACCGAGCATCAACCGAGCGTCAACCGAGCGTCAACAATTCTTGGTCATGCTACTTGCACAATCCAAGGGCTGTGCATCCACATACACCCTTAATCAACATATAGGCTGCCTTTGTGAGCAAAAATGACAGTAAAAATTGCCTAACTGCCCCCTAAAAATCAGTGTCAGTGAAGTGGCAACAGGTTATGTGGTGCTCAGTAAGCTGCACAGTAACAAAATGCGTTGCATCGTTTGTAAATGGAGCTTTCAACGGTCAGTCATGTCAGTATGACCCTGTATACAATGTCATAACTATGCGTGCAAAGTCTCACAGGTCTTACTTTTGTCTTTCGTGTAGCTCAAGAGTCAATATTCAAGCACCAGCATTCTCCTCAACAATAATGTAACTTTTGACAGTCTCTCAACAAGAATTACACAGCTTTCAAATTCCTACAACCATGTCCGATTCCCAATCTATAAATACCTCGATGTTGGAGGTGGTGATATCTTCCAACAATGAATGTGTCTTCATTTGCAATTTGAGCGATCTTACTTTACAAATCATATTCGATGCTTGGAAGGGTTCGATGAATGTTGGCTCAAAATGTCCAATTGCATGGACTAATTCCAAACATGTGCCTTTCTGGCGCGTCTATTTGCACTGGCGAATTGAGGAGACTGGCAACCCTGGCATCATATGCATCGGTTGTCATCAAGTTCTTCACCATCCATCCAAACATGGGACCTGCTCCATGGGGAAACACTTGCTGGCAAAAGTGCATATTGCAAAGTTAAATAAATTAACAGAGTCGGATGTTGCTGAATTGACCAGTACAACCATTGATGAAACCTCTTTAGCCATATTGAAGAGAAATGACAGTTGTGGAATTAAAATAATAAGCTCACCAAAGAAATTGATATTTGATTGTTAGATCTCATGTATATTAACACAATTGACAGACAGAACACCCTAAACTGGCAACGAAGGACTACCCAAATGCGGCATTCACCATGATACCGGGAATCGCTACCTCATGTTAGGATTTGTTTCGGCTCATAATCCATGGAATGCTATATCAAACCTCAAGCTGTGACAGTCATTTAAACCATTATGTGGCGAGCTGGTGCTGCCATCCACCAGCATCCTTAGCAACATTTGCCGGAGGGAATGCTCACTGACAGTGGATGCAATTAAAAAGCAATTGCCGTCAAGAGATAGGGTGAGCCAAGCATTATATGGGTGGACATCAGCAAACAAATTAGCGATAACATTGGTCATAGCATATTATATCGATCGGAATTGGGCATTACGAGATGTAAAATTCGCATTTGACAAGGTTGATAGGCTGTTCCTTTCATATTTCGAATGCTAATTGAGAATAGTAGAACAAGGGTCAACATACTGGAGCAAGGTGAGCCATAGATTTGAAGGAGGTTCTGGATCGTGTTGAGCTTACCGACGGCCATTTACTTGGAATCATGACAGACAATGCTTTTTCAAATCACTTGATGCCTGGGAAATTGCAATCAACTTTTTATGCCTTGGGAATCAGGTGGCCTGCAATGAGAAACCACATACCATGCATGGCACACATCATTCAGCTTGCTTTGGGCACGTTCATGAGCAATCTTGTTGTACAAGGCCACACCAAGTCTTGGGAAGACCATGAGCTTGATCAGCAATCTGTAGAAAATGAAAGCACAATCATTGCGAAGAGTCAAACACTGCGAAACGAAGGGAATGCTAGTCACAACAAGGTGTTGGCTATGCGACCAGGTTAGGGAAAGATAATTGAGAAAGTACGTATTTGAAGACATTTTGAAAGACCTGAAACTAACGTTCATATAGCAGAGAATGCTTGCTGTGTTGATTACACCGACACCTGGTCATTGAAACGAGTTCATTGACTGTCACAAGGCCAAAGTAAGTATAGCAGCACTACCTATGATGGATGTGAAAACACTATGGAATTTGACATTGGAGTTGCTTGAGCAAGCCTACCAATAATGAGAATTCACCCACGAGTGGCCGAAGAATCCAAAATACAATGATTACCAGCCACTCTTCACATCACAGGATGAATGGATGATCATCAAGTATGTCATGGAAGTTGTGAGGCCATTCCGATACTGGACCATTTGGATCTCGAAATGGCATACAGCTGCTCTGCATCATGTCATCACTCTCTACAATGACATGTTCGATCATATGGATGGCGTTTTGTGGACTTTGGCTAGGAACAAGACGCAATGGAAGGAAGACTTATACTTTGTCACAATGGTTGCATGCCAGATCCTGTCCAAGTATTATGCTGAAGGCACTCCAGCGACCGGTCTGCTTCTCATTTCGGCACCTATCCTTTATCCTCCCCAGGATTTGTGATCATTGAGGAAGTGGGACAATGCGATGGATATCAATCCCAAGGACAAGACTTCTTATACTAACCAATACCAGGAGGCCTTTCTGAAGTGTGAAGAGAATGAATACTGTGCCAAACATTGATGAATGTCTGTCGTTGAACCCAAAAAATTTCTCCCCGGCAGTATCTTCCCCTCTGCCAAGGCGTCTGCATTTGGTCAATCATTTTTTGATCCATATGATTTGTCCAGCGACCACAAAAATTACTTAACACCCAGATGCGTGGCTGAAACGACACCCGGACGAAGTGATTCTGCTCTATGCTTACTGAATGCCGCTATGCTCTATTTGAATTCACCGCCTGAAGCACCAGAGAACTGGGGGCACAATAATCTAAATCTTAATGATTGCCACTCTGATCCCACGGAGATTAGCAGTACATTTGGGTTACCGGATATCACTGACTGGTGGCGCCAGCAAGAGGAAACGCACTCAAAGTATGCCGATCTCTCCAATTTGGCGCTCGGCATATACTCTATTATACCACCTGATGTCGAAGTCGAGGCCAGTTTTGCCCTTGGGCAAGACGCTATTGGCTGGAGAGAGTCTAAATTCACTGGCGAGACACTGCACGAAAAAGTCATAGTAAGGCAGAGTGTTCAAGCCAATAGGGGAATATTGGCGGGTGATTGCTCAGCATTGGATAACACGGAAACTGAAAACGACTTTGAATTGAAGATAGATGTGGAGGAGAGCCAATTGCACAGAATGGCTAAGGTCCATGACTTTTGGAGATGTGGCAGGGCAGCCAAAACCTATGTGGTACACAGAAGGAATCCCACGTTCAACACAAGGAAATGACAGCAGTAGGATACATTTCAGATACTGAAGAGATCATCAAAGCATCCTGGTCAAACTTTCAATATGATGGTGCAGCTGCATTCAAGTAGTCGAAAGGATCACCTCTGCCTCCAGCTTTGTCTGCAAAGGTCCTCCCTGGAGGACGCACTCATGTATTAAACGTTCACCCAATCAAAGGAATCGACCGCCATCCAGCTGAAAGTGATGAGGTTGGTGCACCTGAAAGCACTTCTGGCACCGAAAATTGCCTTAACTGGAATGGTGACCTGGATAATCCAACCAACAGCGAAGAGGACTGCGAGGCAGACGATGAATAGGACATAGAGCAAGACAATGGCATCAAGGCTTCGGAAAGCCGAGAGCACTGGGTTGTGAGTGCCAAACCGAATGTTCCTGGATTGATTCGGCCAATATGGAGGTCAATGAATACGGTTGAAAAGGGGTTGATGTCTGTCAGCACAATGGAAACAAGGAGGAATAAGGGAAACAAGAAAAAGTAGGACAGATTGGGTCAATATGGTTTCACCAGGTTCTATATGTTGCTTGACCGAGAATTTCACTTAGAGATATATTATGGGAGAACAGTTAGCACTCGCATGAGGATAATTGTTCATAAATATAACTATAGCTGGCAAGATGTAATATTCAGAGAGATATATTGATTTTGGTAGAATGAGAGAGGCCTGTGCAAGAATATTACTGGGCTCGAATTTGCCAATGGGTTGAATCTCAATCAGACAGAAATGCACCCAATAAGTCAAAAATTACATTTATATAATTAACGGTCGCAGCAGATATCGACTATACAATACATTGAAATGAGCGTCAACAGAGCGTCAACGATTTTTCGTCTTGGGTCCTGGGTAATCACACAGCCGATAGGTTGCACACAGTCAAAAACGAATTTCTATCTGCCTTTATAGGCAAAATAGACTGCGATACCCTCCCTCCCCCATCTTGATAGTGAGTGTCAACGGAGCGTCAACAATTATTAGTCCTGTATCTTGGGTCATCCCTAGGGCAACATGTTGCAGACAGTCATGAACAATGTATTGGCCACCTTCATATGAAATAGAGAAAACGACATGCTCCCTGCCCCATCTTGAATATGAGTGTCAACAGATCGTCGATGATTGTTGGTCATGTATCTCGGGTAAGCTGTAGGGTAACAGGTTACAGACAGTCGTAAACAATGTATTGGCTGCCATTATCGGAAGAAGAATGAATGACCTGTTCCCTGCCCCAACGTCGAAATGAACGTCAACGGAGTGTGAACAATTGTTGGCCTTGCATCATGGTCGATCAAAGCGCGATGTCCCGGTGATTTGCTATATACATTGTTTTGACTGTTTTCGTAAGTCAAAAGGCTCATGAACACGTAGCGGTAGCTCTGTGAATGAAATAAGTTATTACTGTCCCGGAAGATGTGGCGGGGATATCCCGTACATATTTGCCATTCAAGGCTGCCATATCCCTGTTTTTGGATACTTGTGATCCAGGAGCACTCATATTACCAATGATGCAAGACCAAAAATCATTGACACTCCATCGACGCTCATTCTCAAGATGGGGTAGGGAGCTTTTCACTTTCTCTTTTAACTTTCTAGGCTGCCAATACTTTGTTCATGACAGTGTACAACCTGTCGCCCCCCCAGATTACCCAAATTACACTACCAACTATCATTGATGCTCCATTGGTGCTCATTTTCAGGATATGGTTGGGTGCATGTCTCTGCTTGTTTTGATCATCAAGGCGGCCAATACATCAAAAACAAACAGTGATGTACCAATCTGAATATTTGGCGATTACCAGTAGCATATCTGAATGTGACGATCAATAGTGAAACCCGAAATGCACAACTGCACATTGGAACCGACTGGTCTAGCCAAACCTGGCAAAGCCTGCGGGTTGACAGGTATGGGTCTGGGTTTGGCCCGCCAAGAGGCGGCGGGTCATGTTTTTGGACGGCTCTGGAACCGAACTGATGCATTATTGTGGTCCAAATCTGGACCGCTGGCAGGTTACCTGCACCGAGTGCTAACACTAGATATAACACACTAGCTCCCTGATTCGTGGCAAGGCCGCAGATTTAGCTGCCGTAGTATCGAAGATCCGGTGCACCAGAGAATCCTTGGCATGTATTCTTAGTCGTGTTATGACACATCCAGTACAGTATATTTGCCAATCCCATTTGGCAATATGAGAGTGTAGACAATACTCAGTACTTGGGTTAGAATAGGAAACCCGGCACACATATTCATGGCAAAGGTGCTGCTTTTGTGAGCATACGACTGATGTTGTGGTGCAGGGGAATGTCCTGGGTATATATAATGATATCTGATCTATGACTGCATATTTGCCTATCCCAGTTGGCGATAATGACAGTATTGGCACTATTGAGTGCCTGTGTCAGATGATGTAACACAGGCATACATATTTGTGGCAAAGAAGCAGCTGCTGCTGGTATGTGATGGAAGTTCTGGTGCACTGGAGAATCCTGGGCATATGAATATGATAGATCCAGCACAGTATATTGGCCAATCCCAGGTGGCAATAAAGACAGTCTGGGCAATATCGTGTACCTGTGTGAGAATATGAGACGCGTATTTGTGGCAAAGCTCCAGCTGTTGCAGGTATATCAAAGCAGTTCAGGCATATCTCGGAACTGCATCTAGTGTTAGCAACGGTTCCAACCGGCTAGAACGGTTCTGGGTTATGGTTGGAACCAGAACCGGACTGTGGCAACGGTTTTGCTACATGAAAAACCCGGACCGTTGGCATTTGGGCCGGTTTCCACCTCAAAACCCGGCCTTTGCAAGCCCAGATGTTTCGCTCCAATTAAGTATTTGAGTTCTGATCGTATCATGACATGATGTATATGCAGATTGTGCAGTTTTAGCCACTCTTTCACCTCCCGCTTTCAGATTTGCGATCCGACCAATAGTCGTTGAGTCGCTGTCAAAAACCCGCGAATTCGGGTCAAAATCTACGCTTATTTGACAGCCACTCAACGAATATCAGTCGGATCTCAATTCTGAAAGCGGGAGGTGAAAGATCGGCTTATACTGCACAATCTACGTATACATCATGTCATGATATGATCAGAACTCAAATACTTAATTGGAGCCAAAAATGTAGGAACCGAAAAATGGACCCGCGGTCCGGTTCCTACCCGGTCGAAACACACAGGTTTTCGGCTCGGTCCGGGTTACAGACCCACCAAGACATAGCGTTTCGGGTTTTTGGCAGGGTAACGACCCGAACCGAACTGAACCGCCGGCCAAAAACCGGACCGCTGGCGGATTACCTGAACCCGTTGCTAACACTAACTGTATCCCACTCAGTCCGATGCTGAGACACTGCTTGGGTATTCATGCGTATGCTGCAGCTTTCACCAGCAGGTAGATCCTGCTTCATGAATGAAGTTCAGGCAGAACTGAAATCTGCAATCCAGTCAAGAATGACATTTTTGGATTTGTAAGAAACCAACTTTGACAAGCTGGGACTCATTATAGATGCATGATTCCATCCCAGGCATGCCTTATGCGCGACAAAAAAGCCACTGAAGCACATGCACCCCAGTCAGTAGTGCACTTACTCTCTTTGTTAGTTTCATTCTCATCACGTTTTCTTCAACTTTGCATCAGTGTACACTGTGCACACAGAATATCATCCATGAAGACACTTCACATTGAGGCGCAGGTGGCTCATCACTCTTAGCGTCTGGTGATATATGAATCTGGGCTTGATCGGAATGTGAAGGCCGCCGCTAATAATCCTTGAACTGTCAACTTCATCTCAACTGTCCGTTGGAAGAAGGTAGCCCTGCACAACTAAACCATCCATGCCCAGACCTGGCCAATTAGTAACCTTATATAACTCGATATAAACTAAGTAGTATTTTTGGACCTATACTTTCTAATTTGAAAATAGCTTCTGCAAAGTTGGGGTTCTGTCACAAGAGCTGGAGCTTGAGAGCAAAAATCTCAAAAGACAGATTCTGCTCTGTGACTCTGCCAGATGGCTGGTAACTCCCCCACCACCATTTCCTGCACATACTCAAAGACGCTTGTGTTCTGAATGATTTGAATGCAGACTCAACAGGATTCTGACTAAATGTATGTTTGGGCTGCAAAACTCCTATCTGAAAATAGAATATGTGAACCAATTTCCATCAAGAGAGAGGTTCAAAGACAGAGTATTTTGAAAGGTTTAGTTTGGAAAAGACAGCTTCGAAGAGTGCAATTTACTGTCAGAGTATGGCGAGCCTGCAATCCTGTGCCTTTGAATCCAAGCCTAACAATTTGAACTCCGGCACACCACAATTCCCCGGAACTGCATACATGCAACCATGATTAATCTGCCCATTGTGTGATGACGTGTCAGTCTACATTCATACCATTGTCGCATATAGCTTTCATCCTGAACATGTATTTTTTGCCAACGTTTTAGTGGTGAGATTCATATTGAATGTGTGATTTAACGGTGTGCAACTTACTAGATATTAGGCTGTTACAGATGTACATGGTGTTACAGGTCTGATACACGGTCACGGCTGCAGGGGCTGATGCCTCCCGTATATATCTTGTATCTTTCTCCTTCTCACTTCTCTGTACCACAGAATACATGCACACAGTTCTCCCCAACTTCCATATCGTAACATAAGCGCGGAATCAGAGTGTGAGTTAGTTTTTATGATCCATTTGTTAGGAATCTTGCCATTGAAGAGTGCTTGAATTGATGAGATTACCCCTGAATCATCCATCGTACCTTACCATTATCTTTCTACGCCTGTATATCTCTTTGTGAAGCAAATTCCCTCCCTCCTCCATTAACTGCAAGGGTGTTGTGAAGAATATTCTGCAGACATGGCCCAGATGAACGCATGAACAGGAAGTTATGCTTATGATATTGCCTTATCGACCGCTAACTGAGCTGCAGCATCCTAATACAATAGAATATGGCGAAAGTACGTGTGTCCTTCCAGCGGATATAGCACATACTGGGATTTCTATTTGTCCTAGCACAATGACAAACCTGGTATCAACCCCGGCAACTCAGCAGTTACGGTCAAGGTCCAAAATCTATCGAGTTCTGCAGATTCGCAATGCTGCACCAGTTTTATGCCATGCTGTCACCTCAAATGCTCGAACTTTCATGCATAATTTCTACATAATCAGGCGTTATATACAGGGACACATGTTCTCATTCAGTTTCTCAGAGCACCATGTGGCCAGCACCAAGGGTTAGTTAATGTCATGAGTTTTCATCTGGTGCATCTGGTTCAGGTGAGTCTGGTTCTACTTTATGAGCATTGGCTTTGGCCAATCTCAAATTGTAGCATTCATACAGGGTGTTGTTGATAGGAATCGGTAACATTTGGACATAGGAATCCATTCATTCCGGCACACGTGACAAGGCATCCACCTATTCAGGTACATCTAACAACATTCCAAATCAAATCAGTGGACTGCTGTCCTCGATATCAATATTAACCATTCATGTGATTGCTCCAGAAGCCATCCATCAGCACAATGTAAATCGGTCTGGAAGCCACAAGCAAACATCCCAGACACTCCAGTTGACCTCACCAGTGTTTCTAAGTATTTCCAGATGCTTCCAGGCCCCCCTGGAGCTAAGTAAAGTGCTCTCAGACTCTGCCGGAGCATTCATGGGTGCTCCTACAAGCACCTGCAGTGACGGAGTTGCATTCAGGATGCTAGCAGAATTGACTAGTGGGATACTGAAATTTTGGAGCAGCTGAGACTTTTGCACAGGTCTGCTGCAGACTTCAAGAGCAGCCGAGACCTCTGTGCAGCGCCGTGGAAGACTCAGCACGGTATTCTCAGAGCTGTAGTTCTTATGGTTCCCTAACCTCAAGCCATTTCATCCATCATATTCGTCTTTGTAACAGTTACAAGACTCGCTACATCATAATATGGCATGTATTATCTATCTACGTTGCTCTATCTATATATATATGGCCAATCTGGCTGCAGATGGGTTATCGAGTGTAATCGGAGGACCACCAGGAGATACCCATTGAGGGAACTTTGAGATGCACTGCGAGGCTGTGATGGTGTGAACATAGAGATGTACTTGGAGGCTGTGATTGAGCAAGTTTAGAGATTCACTTGGAGACCGTGATTGAGTGAACAAAGAGATGCACTGGGAGCCCTTGATAGAGTGAGTTTGGGGATGTACTTAGAGCTAGAGATCGAGTGAACCGAGAGATGCTTTTGAAGGCCGAAATCAAACGAGTTTGGAGGCAATTGATTGTGCAAACTTGGAAGCCTTGATTGAGCTAATTTGGTGATGCACTTGGAAAGCCGTTATAGAGCCAGTTTCGTGATGCACTTAGAGCCCAAGATTCAGTGAACTGAGAGATGCACTTGGAGAGGGCAATAGAGTGAGTTTCGTGATGCACTTTGAGCCTGAGATCGAGTGACCTAAGTGATGCACTTGAAGGCTGTAATTCAACGAGTTTGGAGGCTATTGATTGTACACACTTGGAGGCTATGATCGAGTGAGTTTGGAGATGCACTTGAAGGCCATGATGATGCGAACTTGGAGGCCATGATCGAGCAAGTTGGGAGATGCGCTGGGAGGCCATGATGATTTGAACTTGGAGGCCATGATCGTGCGAGTTTTGATATGCACTTGGAGGTGGTCAATCTGGTGGCGGTATATCAGTAGCAAGGTGCAGAACGGAGCTGAGCCTCTATTCAGTGGTCAAACTCAAGTTTGTGTGAATGTAGAAAGTTGAGTACAACAAGGTCCACCGAGTGATGAGGGATAAGAGACTGGCAGGGAATGTGTTAAAGTCGATCATGGGATGATTCAGTAGTCGGTTTAATTCTGCCCTCGGCGATATCTCATAACCATGGCATGGAGAGATAGAGAGGGATGACTTAACTTTGTTTTCTTAGGTGATGGTAGAGTTGAGGATGAGAAAAAGAGAGATGAGAGGATATGGGGGAAATCGTCATGAGAAACTGGTACTAAAAGGAAAGTCATGTGCAAGTCGATTGACCATTCCCAAAACCGTAGGTGCTGACCCCGATCCAGTGGCTATCAACACTGACACAAGGTCTTTTAAACCTGATCAGGCATATCATTCCCCTGATTTGGCATATTTGCATGTACCGTCCATAATGTTCCCATCATTATCCCCCTTCTCTCGTCCTCGTCTTCAACTCTACCATCATTGCAGAACACCAAGTTAAGTCATCCCTCTCTATCTCTCCATGCCATGATCATGAGCTAATATAGAGTACAGCATACACCGAGAGTTCAACATCCACCCATGATTGTTGGTCGTCCCTGTATTCTCACGATGTCAAGTTGACCATTGAACGTTCCTTCTGCTTTCGGCTCACCTCCCTACATTATCACCAGCCAGCTCACCTTCAGAGCTCGAAGGTAAAGATACGTTGTCCGCATTCCCACGGTTGGGAAATAACTAACTGAGGAATAGAGTGTCAACACCCAGCGCGCTTCCCTTCAACCGCATCTAAGTACATCTCCAATCTCGCTCAATCACAGCTTCCAAGTGGATCTGCCCACACGTTCGATCATGCCCTACAAATTCGGAAGATCATGGCCTCTTAGTGCATCTCCAAACTCGCTGAGTAACATCCTCCAGGTGCATCTCCAAACTCGGTCGATTCTGGCCTCCAACTGCATATCTGAGTTCACTGGATCTCGGCCTCCAAGTATATATCCAAAATCGCTCGATCAGGGCCTTAAAGTTTGAAAGATTATGGCCTCCAAGTCCATCTCCGAACTCGCTCAATCTCGGCCTTGAGGTGACTCTAAGTTCACACTATAATTGCCTCCAAGTGTATCTCTGAATTCACTTGATTGTCATCTTCAGGCACACCTTGAATTGCTCTCAACCACCACCTGCAGGCAATCCAGATATAGCATATGTAGATCGATACATAGATACATTCTTGAGTACACAAATTGAATACATCAGTTTTAAAAATCATTGACTGATAAGAAGTAGCTATGATTTCCAGGTACACTAGCAAGAGGATGTTGTTTTTCCCAGACCACTCTATCATGATTCAACATGCTCCCAGGCTCATTATCGGCGCTCCAGGGCATTTGGTCATCGCACCAAGGTCCTCCCCAGCTTGTCGTCGGCACACCCAGGCTTGTTCCCAGTGCACCCAGGTGCTCGCAGGTTTGTCCTCAGCGCTCCCTGGGCCGTAGCCTGCGCCCCCAGGTGCTCCATGGTGCACCTGATCGCCACTAATTCGGTCCAGTAAACTCTGGAATTTGACCACCCTGGAATTCTCGTCCGACAACTCTCAGATGCTTCCAGAGGCTCCCAGTGACCACAATACATTTTGCTGATGTGAACGCACAGCAGTAATTGCATAGTCCTTGACCATGTGCCACTACTTGCACTATTCTTACCATTATTCTATTACACGTAATCTTATATTTACTACTTATACACTCTCTCCCACATTCCCCAACATTCTGTCTTTATTACAATCAATGGAACCTATGCCCAGCCTAGTGAGGAATTACTGTTAACAAAACAGTCAAGAAGCACACCTTGAGAGAACACTCGGATCCAAAAACGCAGCTAATCTTCATTACCCATCTAAAGTTTGCGTTCCAATAATTCGCCTTCGAACATTCTATTGTGGAAGACTACTATCCCCCATTGCATTCATGAAGCAAGATGATGATACAAATCAGGAGATCAGTAATGAAATAGGTGAGGACACTGGGGAGTCTACCATAGCATCTGACATTGAAGAAGATGATGTGAATCACCAATATGAGGTTCTATTTCGAGGCCTGGCATGCTAGAACATGTCATTATGGACTACAACTGTTCCTTTGTGAAGAAAACGGAGCTGTGCCGATACTGTCATTTCACACCCTTCGCTCTCAAATTCTCGAAATCCGCCTTGGGCAATGACACCACAAATGCTCAAAAGCCAATAGTCAACCTTCCTCAACAAATTATCAGGGTCTGACCATGCACCATCCGCCCAGGCGCTGCCGCTACCCAAACCCAATGGAGATCAGAACATTCCCCAACACCAAACAGGTACGTTTGAGGTAGTGAAACAGTTCGTGGAGGCAATCGTATTCACCGGGACACCTTAGCAAACGTTCTCCAGTGAGAAGTACTTGAAGGTTGAACGCGCTGGGAAACTAGCCGTTGAAGGTCAGGATTGCCAGCAGGCATTACTCGGTGCTCCTTTGCCTGGGATGGGAGCTTCTCAATTCCCAGCAGTACTCCTCGGTCTGGATTGTCTCTTCTATATTCTATTCCGCACTCCTTACCCCCCTCCATGTTTTGTTCTCCTGTGCTGGGATAGCGCTCCATACCCTCCCCCCATCTTTAGTCTGCCTGCGCTGGGAAAGCACTCATTAATCTGCATCGCTTCTCCTCTGCGCAGATTGGCACTCCTCAATTCCATTCCACACTCTTCACCCCCCTTTCGGCGCTCCTCTGGTAGTATGGGCCACCCTCAATCCCTGTCGGCACTCCTCAGGCTAGATTTGCCGCCCTTATTCTTCATTTGTGGTGTCTCCAACACCTTCTGTGTACTCCGCTTTCCCATACAGCACTCCCCATCTTGCGCCCCTCATGTCCTGGTTGTTGCTCACCTTTTTCAAACAAATATATCATCTTGCCTTTCAAATCCCCATTTAGATTCACAGCTACCTAACATCTCATTACACCTTTGTTAGATATCCCAAACTGAGCCAAACGACATTGGAATCCTATTTCATCCACTCGCCAGGTACAAATAATCAGCAAATACATGGAGCGCCCCCAGCTGTTGAGCGCTGTTGATGATCGGTGTGCTTCTGCTTTCATCAGCAAAAAACATTTCCGTCCGGGCGGAATGGCTCCGTCAGAGTGGACGCGCTCCGTCAGTGCCGTCAGAGACACCCCGGTGGCGGATTACTCCGTGCCCGGCGTCAATACCACGCGTCGCG
>Ga0307515_10016984_pt1 | contig 13297 bp, 17 predicted proteins | sample 17_EM_MG_FD_194513 | JGI IMG/M metagenome (GOLD analysis project Ga0307515, IMG submission 194513) | Populus trichocarpa ectomycorrhiza microbial communities from riparian zone in the Pacific Northwest, United States - 17_EM | ecosystem: Host-associated > Plants > Roots > Unclassified | place...
TTGCCAATACCTGTCGGAATCGAAAGGTTGACCGAAGCAAATGTTCTCGCGGATGGTGGCATTCTGCGATCAATTTAGAAGGGTGAAGACACTGCACAATATAAAGGGGCGGGTACCTGAATCCATGCGCTCTGGGGACAATAGGAAACCGATCCACCGAACTTTACCGAACCGGTCTCCTTCCTCATCTCCCCGATCAAACCCTGGAGAAGCGAAGACTTACCTGAGCCGACTGGACCGACAATCGCAACGACCTGTCCCTTTGGGATCCTCAAGTCGGTCTTCTTGAACCTGAACACCTCGGTTTGTTCCGGCTCGTAGGGGGTAGGGGCTCGGGAAGAACCAGGAACAGAACCAGGGGTGGGAGAGACAGTCACGGACGTGCTAACTCCAGGCTTCTTGCCGTTCTTGTCTTTCTTCAGGCCCCCCACTTCCTTGCCCTTTCCGCCATCTGGTTCCGGAGGAGGGGCGTCCCAGGTAAAGGAAGCGTTGTCCAACTCAAGCCCATTCTCAAGCCCGGAATCCTTGACCTGTTCATCAATCAAAGATTCAGCCTCGAATACTTCTTGGACACGGCCAAAGGCATTGTGAGCATCCACGCTTGTGCTCAAGGCGATAGCTGTTGGAGATCAAGATTAGATGTAGTACAGAGCACGCATACTCAAATGGGTGAGAGCTTACGGAAGAACATCAGAGGCAAGCGAAGCATGTTGAACAAAGTCAATGAAGTGAAGATGATTGCGGGGTCCAGCGAATGGTTTATTCCATAGGCAATGAAGGCGGGGATGCTGGCCAGAACGGGTAGTGGGGTGGTCATGGAGGTAATGCCTGCTCGGAGGATGACAAGGGAACGGATGTTCCTAGTAGAACTTTCAGTGCTTGTTGCTTAGCACCCGAATCGAAGGACACCCACCTGATCTCCGAATCTCGAACTTGACCGATTTTAGCGAGGTAGGGATCCTCCCAGGCGAAAAATTTGATTATCTTGATACCGGAGAGGAGCTCCTGGAGAAGTTTGGCACGCTTGTCGGTAAAAACCATAGTCCTTTGGCGGAAAATAAGCATGAGGCGCATAAGCCTGATGTGTACCGGCGTCATGATGAAGAAGATTGCGAAACCCATCAAAGCACTTGGACCCAAGTTGGTCAAAAGAATGACCAAACAGACGATCAACTGGATTGGAGCGGTCCAACACATGTGAAAGAATTGACAAGCAGAGTCAATACGAGAGACGTCAGTGGAAATGTGGTTGACCAGTTTTCCACTGGGGTGGATATGGCGAGCACGAGTGGAGAGTGTGAGAGCTTTGTTGTAGATCGCGGTGATCAATCCTGCACGTAACAACACACCGGTACCCATAGCGCGGTAGTAAAAGTGGTTCAGGGCAAAAGACGACAGAATCTGAAGGAGGATGAGACCGAGCGCGAAACAGACCCCGTCCTTGGTTGGAGGGGCTACCTGTCCAGTACGGTTGGCAGTGTAAGAATTTTGGGCAAACCGGATGATGGCCTAACGAAAGTGTAAGGTTCTGTGGGATAAGCAGAAGGAACCGGAATTTACCTTGACAAGTAGAGGGTTGGTAATCTGGGCAACATCGGAAATGAGACGGAAGATACCAGCACTCCAAAAAAGCCAGAAAACACTGTCATTGGCAGCCATCGCCAGACTGGCCTTCTTCTTCCCTGTCCTTTCTCTCCATTCCCTCTCGCACTCTTGCCGTCGACCTCTGATTGACCACCAGATGCCCTTCAGACCAGGCGAGATTTCGCCATTTGCAAGTCTGGAATTGTATTCTGCCGCCTTCCTCTGGCGCTCCTCGAAGGAGCGAATGATCTTCTCCGCTATGACACCAGAGGAACGGTCGTCTTGTAATTTGTAGAGATCGGTGGCTTCGAGCGGACGGGAGTATCCGAGCCGCATGAGGGGACCAATCCATTCGAAGGTGAGGAGACTTAGCCAATTTGCGTTGGCCTCAGGGATGATGTCCGCCTCATCTAGTGACGCCTTGGGGGGTGGGGGATTGGGATAGCCAAGGTGTAAGAAGTCGAACCTGGAGAGCGGAGTTTTTTGTGGCTCAAGCGCTTGCCTCGGCTCACGGGTTTCATCCCCGGCGGGGACTCCAAAGTTCACCGCGGACGGTTTCTCGACGTCCTTGGTGGTGTCCATGGCGGTCGGGAAAGCCTGGAGAACGTCTTCGGGGTGCAGGCATTTTATACTCGACCAGAAGCTGCCAGTATGCGAGTCTCTGCGTAACCCGAGTGACAGTTTGGACCGGGCTCTATTTCTTACCGCCTTTGGAATGCAAATTCAAAGCTCATGATGACTTCGACGCCCTTCTAGTTCCTTACCCTCATTTTCTCTCTTGTGTCTTCTACATTCCGGGTCTCTCTGGATGATCCAAGTTAGTCATGCGGTTGCGTTCCTCATTGGGGCGTTCCTCGAGTGCATGATGTACGCCGGTGAGTACCCGGTACCTTCAGTTGACGATCACAATTCTGGTGTTCTTGTTGAACTTGTTGTGTGGGTATCTTCGTCCCCTTCTTTATCGCTACCCGCTGTGTCCAGTGAAAGAAGATTTGACATGGGAGGAAGGTCGACCACGTCATGGCGTTCGCTACCGTGTCCCTTGAGTGCACCGCCGCCGCCGCCGCTGTAAGCGAAAGGCAATCGCTCAGAAACCCACATCAACTCACCCAATGGGGCATCCCACCCTATAGGATTGCGCTCTTGCACTCCATCGGGCGTTACAAGCGATTCTGTATATTCCTTCTAATTCCAAATCGCGGTTGCGGACATCACAATGGAATTTCCCCCACCTCAAGCCTACCCCACTACTTACGGTCGCTGATGATACACCAACAGGTTTATCGAATGTTTCACATCTCCGATAGGAGCCCTCTTGTATGTCTCATTCTCTCAATGACCCCCCGCAACCCTGTTCTGTGAGTTGCTTTCTCCTTTTGCGCCCCCATCGTTTGCCTTCCTCACTTAAGCACGATTTCGCAGCCATCACTCGCGGTCTGACGAACCAACTCCGTGATCTTACAACGCCTCGCAAGCTGGAAACGCTGGGCGGCTGGCCTGCGGCCTGCTTCCGTTTCACAATATTGCGAGTCCCTATGAATTCCATCGATCCTTCCGGAAAAATGCTCACCTACTAAAGCTTCCCGATACAGTAACAGCCTTTTCATGGCAAGCGAGTGTGTGCGTGGTAGCGGTGATAAAGGCGCCGCTCATATCCAACCCTCTATCTGCCCCGGTACACAGTCGTGATCGGCATCATGAGCTATGGGGTGTACACTGGGAAACTGCAAACGCAAATATACACGTCAAGGATTCGATCATCTTGGTACGCATAATGCCCTGCCTCCTGTTTATCGCCCCCAACAGGTTCTGTCCGATCCGCTTTTGATAGAGAACTACGAGGGTACTCGTCGAAAGTCCTGTGCCGTAGACGTAAGACACCCATCAACTTCATAAATCCAACAGTAAATTTACGGACTGCCTCTTCAGGGCTTTTGTTGCCCTGAATTTCTGCCCCCCGCCAAGATACTTCGTTCAAATTCGTCGTAACGGCGCTTTGATACATTTCATCGCCTACCTGTACTGCGGTGTCAACTCACTGACGCTTACCCTCCGTTGTCACGTTCATTCGGATTCCCTTCCTAACCTCTTCGAATCTCCTGCAAACTAGCTCAGAGGTCGGAATCCCCTTCTGCTTAATCATCGTCCGGTCCGGTCACGTCCTCTCTGAAGTCCGAGACAAAATTTGGCACGTATCCATTCGCACACCAGACCCGCAAACACAAAGATCCAAGCAGCTCGTCGTCCCTTGCTCCCAAGTTAAGGTTCAACGAACTTACCCGTGAACGACTCGAGGGACCTCCCATAGAGACGTTGGGGTCCCGAAAGCAAGAGTATTTCAGCCGTCCGGGCGACTCGCCACGGTTCATCCGCGCCTCCCTCGGTGCTCCCACTCCTACGTGAGGTTGCACGAGATGTCAGTACGTGTGAGGAAATTAGCTATTCGGTATCAGGTATGTAGTAAAGAAGAGGAGGCTGAAGAGATCTGGGGGGAATTTTGGAGGTAGTGAGGAAAAGGGTGTGAGGAGAAAGGCGATGAATGTAAGGTAAGACAGGTGAGGATGCAGATCAGGGTAAACCTGGGGCAGTATCTCGTCAGTTAGGGCCTCTACTGCGTTATCCACAAGCAGGGCGTGCCCGGATGTAGAGGGTCACACGAGTCGAAGCGGTTTCTTCTCGTAATACTTCTCCAAGGTAGTAGAAGCGATTGTCCGGATTGTTGCCTCGTCGTGCAATATCCCTGTCTTCATCGCGAGAACACTCTGATCACCAAGTACTATGAACGTCGGAAAAGCATTTGTCATGGGTCGAAGAGTTATTCTCTAAAGTCCGGAAAGGGCAGTGCACGGCGATGTCTCGAAAACATGTCACACGACTGTTTTCTCGCGTGCGCAGACAGCACTGAGGCAATCAAAGGAATGTATTGAAGACCAGAGACTTACTAGTAGAGTCCTGGGAACACGGGGAGAAAATACGAGATACGAGGTACAAGGCGCAAGGCACGGTCCTAGGATGTACAAGGAACGAGAGTGCAGGTAAAACATCTAAATATGTACCAAATCCGAAAATGAAACGCGCGAGGAGAGCAAGGGCCAAATCCGAATACCAAAGTCTCCGCGAATTCATATAGCAGTTATCACGACCTTCCGGTCGACTTGAACCTGCGCGACTCCTAATGCGTCCGTAGATTTCTCTCCTCTGATGGTTTCCATCCACACGCTTGACGGGGCTTCGGTCGCATCACTTTCTACATCGGCCTCTTTCCTTGATACTTGGAAACTGTTGTGGTTGTATACTTCGAAGCCGGACGTGACGATGGACTTTATCTGAAGCTCTTCCTTCAACGCTTCACGTGCGTTGAGCATGGCGACTGCGCGAGGAATCAGCGCTGATGAGCACGGTAGAACATCGAAGAAGAAAAACGACTCACAGAACGTATTCGCGTACACCCTGGTCATGTTGACATGGAGCCCGAGCCTATTCAGTCGGCAGTATCATGAGCACTGACTGTGCGGTGAGCAGACATCTCCCGGTTCAACATACCAGTACATATGTGAGGAGGACGCATAGAACACGGCCAGGAGCGCGATCTGGACCAAAGTCACCAGAAGACCACGTTGAATTACGAATCTGATCAGAGTCTTGAGCACCGAGTCCGTGCTGAAGCAAGCGGCCCTTGATAATGAACAAAACAGCCTCGCCACGGAAGGTAGACCACGTACGCCCTTACACCTGTCCTTACATATCCAAGGCTATAACATAAAGAACAGGTGACGATGATGTCGGCTAATGCCGCCGGTGCCTTTGCGGTACCCGCCATTGCCTGTTGGTGGTCAGGTTAGCCATCACGCATCGCAGAAGTTTTGATGATCAGCTTTACATTAAAAAAGCGATTACGGGTAGTCAATATCTCGGAAGCGTGAGTGAACATCACAACGGAACACCCTAGCCACAGCCAAACGTCAGCACATAACCTCGGGCCATTGACCACTTCAGACTTACCGAGGCCACCACCTGTCAAGAAAAGCACGGTGAAGTCGTCAGCTGACAACAGTTGTTCCCAGGTGATGTACTCACCGAATGCGAGGAGGCTGAGGAAGGCGACTGTCCCAGATACGACATACTTCATGAAAGGTTTCTGAGACAAGGCGTATACTTGCCACGCGAAGTAGAACTGCGAGCTAGATGGCGGATTAAACGTGATACGGACGACCGTTATGTCAGGTACCCACATGACAATGATGCAGGCTGTAGCAACACATTCTGCCGCGAGCGTCCTTTCGGAATGCAGGTGAGCGAAAACACCGACGTGGTGACGAGGATACATACGGTACGAGATGACCAAGTGGTAATATTGAACCAAAATGGGGGAGCTAGTATTGTAGTTCAAATTGCGGACCGATGGCCGGGGAGGAATAAACGCACTAGGTAGTGATGGAGACCCTGAGCACCAAGGGCAGAGGAAAGAAGATCCAGGAGGAGCATAGAGAGAGCCTAGCGCAGGGTCAGGTATTGTTCACCGGGGACCGACTCGTATCAGTAGTTGAATTGGCATACCACAAACTGGACAACAGGTCGATCTTTACTTGGGAAATACTGATAGGCCTGCATTATTGTTGTACCCGTTAACCTTAATTTCACGGTTAGCCCCAGCCACAGCCCGCGGGTAGAACACGGAGACCTACACCATGGAAACGAGAGCCCCTACTGGAGTGTTCAGCAGGATCTCACAGCCCCAATGTAAGCAGGACGCACCCCAGTACAACGGCCCAAGAACAGAGCTCATATTTATTCCCTCGTAGGTGGACATGTCGGGTTCGGCGGACTGTCCCACGTCCATATTCCTTCCGTGGGAGCTTGTTGCTTGTGGTTTGGAAAAGCTTAATTTTGAGTTAGAAGCGACAGTGAAGAACAGGCGTCGATGCCTCTAGCTGAAGGAGTGTCCTCGGTGAGCGGGGGGAATTCGAAAGGAATCCCCGCCCAACATCCCCGAAACCTCTCCCTCATATCCTCACCCGGATGCAGTCCAGCACGCGACAGGTTCCAGACTGAGAACGTAATCATATCACCTCCTATCACGTCCTATTCGCGGAAATCCTTCACGATTCAATGCATGGAAGACGGGGAGCGGCGGGCCGGGCACTCGTGGTGCGCCAGGGCATCGGCAACGCCGCACGAGGCAACAAATTTCTTGACACAGGTAACGTTAACGGAGCTTTTTTGGTGTTGGCTTTCTAGGGCTGGTCATCAAAACTGAATAGAGCCTAAGCGGTGGGGTGGGATGAGACGTTTTGCTGATGCGACGGATTGCCGATCGTCGAGTTCCCCGTCACCGCCCGCCGGACGGACCTCCTGAGTACCCCCTCTTGAGGAGTGAAACCTGCGTCGGCGATATGAAAAATGGCGGTCTCGCTTGGGCTCACAACGATGGGATTACAGTTTTTCTTGTCCTGGGGTGGGGTGCGCACTCGGAATTACGACCAAGAGCCCGTAAGAATAGCCGAGGAGGGGAAAACGCCTTGGGATGTCACGGGGAATGAATTCGAGTGGAGAATCTGCCAGCAACCGCACAATCAGCACTGACGTTGAGGGCAGGCCGGCACCCCAACCGCGTCCGACGATCTTTTCGAACTTGCGTTTCTTCGAAGCACCGCTCCAAATTTTGAGGCTCAGATTGAGTTCAGATAATTGTCGGCACTGATCCGCCTGTCTTCATTATTACGCACATCGGCCATTTTCTCCCATCCCGGTATGTTTTCGTTTGCATCGCAGATCTCCATACGATACCGACCAGTGTTTGTTCGTACTGCCGACGCAGATGAATTTTCCTCCGTCTACACCACTGAACTCGGCGAAGTCACTCGCCGTTCCAAGCACTCTGCTGCTTGTGCTACTAACGTGAGGCCCACCCGTCTCCCTGCCAACGGCCCCAGGCTTGGATATTGAGACATTTCGTGCCAAGGCCGCCGGCACCGCCGACGGGGAACGTAAGATTGTCACCTCCTACGGCATGCCGAATTACCAGGGTGCTACCAACGTCAGTGTCAAGAGTATTCCCTTGAACGGTGTTCGCCGTCAACCTCGGGGTCATCCGTTTGACGATCTCTCCACCCCACCTCCGCTGGTCGCAATTTTGACAAAACCCTGTGGTGTTTGACTGCAAAGCAACTCCGGACAATATGAGATACACTTTCACTCGTCCTACGCTGACCCATTCGATCAGGAGGTTCCTGGTGAAGTTAAGGACTTCGAGCGCGAGGACCTGGAGAAAACGAAGGTTGCCTGGCCGGTTATCCAACCATGAAGTGCAAATATCCCGGTATGGAATAAACTCATGGCGATTGTCAGGGGGAAGATCTAATGACGGCGGTGGAATAATTTATCAAGTTTGAGTCCGTGCGTACATATGTACGGATTAAATTCAGGCGTAACGAACAATCATTCCCTCGGGTACGCTCCGTGGCCGGGCCTCAGGGTAGCACGTAGATAAGAGTGATGGACAACGCCAATGCCATGAACGAACCGATAGAGACAGTTGGTGCTGCACCGCCGGAATCGCTGCCACCATTTCCACTACCGTCACCGCCGCCGTCACGATCGGTGCTCCCTCCCTTGACATCGGGAACAATAAGCTAAAGAGAGCTAGATAAATCACCCCATAAACACCTCAAGGGAGGGGCATCGAACAACGTACGAGAGCGAAATGACCACCAACGACAGCCCGGTTCTCGGACGCAACCATCTTCCCCTCCTCGCTGTCGTACCTATCTGGGAAGGGCCCATCGTTTATCCTCGAGCTAGCGTATTTCTTTACTCGCGCAATGATGGTGTTTCTAAGGGTTCCGTCCGTAAGCGTGGCTGCTGTCCAGAGTTGCCAATCTGACGGAGAAAACAAAGGTGAGCGGTTTAGAACAGAAGTAGGGATGGCTGGGGCCCGCAAGGGGACACTGACCGGTCTTGGTGTCTGAGGACCTGCCATAGGGAATGGTTAACCCTTAGATACCCCACGGAGAGTACCGAGATCCTTACCTGCTGTCCAACCGGATACCGTATTCATCGAGTTTAGTTGCATACCACTCTGTCTCTGCCATCGAGCGGTTTGAGACGGGTTGACACAGGACCGCATTGAACAAAACAGGACGAAAACTCACGAGTCTCGTACACGGACTGCGGGAACATGTTGAACCCGAGCAGCCGATCTGCATACAGGTTGTAGAGTAGGCCCCACCTTACAGTGATATCAGAATCGCGAGGATCGTCGTAGTTACCCCAACTGCACGTACGATGGGTTGTTCCCATAGGAAAGGGTATAATGAGATTTATCTGATGACGGCGCGATCCTTTGCCACGTCTGCAGGTACGAGGTGGCAACACTCTGTGGAAGGTAGATCAACTACATTTCAGTCATATGGGAGAATAATGCTGCGCACGTCATATTGTTGACTCTTGTCGTTATCTCCGAGGATTCTGAAAATCTCAGATGCAGCCTTGATTGCGATGATAGATTTGACGGCAAGATTCGTTTGATTCCCCAGCTCGCCGGCGTAACCGTCAGAAGAGAGCTGACTCGCGATGTACAAACCGTTCTGGACTAGGTAGGTGCCGAATTGATCGTACAAGGATTTCTGTCCACATGCCGTGTGAGCGACAACCAGGGAGGAAGTAAGAAAGTGGTTCCATACGTATTTGGTGATCAAGGAGTTGTCCGATGTCTTCTGGGTATAACTCAGTGCCATAATCAGCTGGTTGCCGCATTCTGAAATACAATCGGTGAGCCGTCATGAAGTCCAACCGACGCAGTCCTGGTGCGAACCTTCAACAGGGTAGCTTTCTGTGCGAGGCTAAGTGAGAATATGACGACCTTCACGATTAGGCAGCCCGAAACTTACCGCTCGATGGTCCCGTCACTGTCGGATACGACGAACCTAGGCGGATTATGAGTGTGGTGGTGATGCATGTTGGGGTGAGTGAACCGACTCACCGATATCGTGAACAGCGTATCCACTCTGGGATGGATTAGCGGCCTGATAGGCTAGGACAGGTTCCAAAAGGTATCTTCCGATGGCTGGATTGGTATACAGGAACGCTGGCCACGCGGCGTAAATCATGTCAACCGTGTTTGTGTACTTTACGGAAACCCATTAGTCCTTTCGCAAGAACCAAAAATAACGAGCGTATCGCACCCCATCTATTGAACGTCAACCGACGTTCGTGAATTTCACAAAGACAAACTACGTACCTCTCATAAAAGCCATGATGTCGGTCGAGACGTGAGTAGTGCCGTCCCACCCAGAGGTCAGCTCGATATTCCCAAATAGCTGCCGGGCGGACAAAGCGACAATGTTCGCATAGTCGCTGTTTTGTGGTGTGATGGCCAATGCGTCCGAGGTCAGCTTGTTGTCAAAATCAGTCGCGCGCGCATAGATATTGGGATAATCTTCGAGGAGCATAGCGACCTGCGGATGGTCGCGTAAGCACTGTTATATACGAAACAGACGATGGAGGTACCATGCCGGGGATACTACCGTAACGAGTCAAGTAGTAGGGTCCGCGCACAGTGTTAACGCCCGGGATGTTCGAGAGTTGAACGAGAGGATCTCTGACATATCCAATCGTATACACAACTGGGGTGGTCTTTGTCGTGCCAACAGTCCCAAGGTCATGGGCGAACGCGAAAACCGGCCACCTGTCCGAGATTGCGCGGAATTGTTGGTCCATAGTGTTGTTTAGACTGCCGGCAGTTTGGAAAAGACCCCTGACGGCATCAGCCTCGCCAACCTGCCATGTCATCCCGTTGACCTGAAATGCACTGAGAAAGACTCAGAATAGAATTTCGTACGGGGGGATTACCTGTTTTGTGGAGTACATGACATAACCATCTCTGGGCCTGCCACCCACATCGGTGAGCTGGGTCTGGTTTTGGAGCCAAAACCTATGGGTGACTGTGTTTCCGGTGGTGGTCGCCCATTGAAAAAGCTGATCACTTTGAGCGAGCCATTCTCCGGAAACGTCCGTGTATAGCTGGACTTGGTGGGGCACCCCGTCATTGGCAGCAACCTCCACAGAGAGGTACGAGAAAGGAATCGACTGGTTCACCAGATCTGTTGGCTACGTTTCCATTAGGTCCCAGCTTTGTGGTAGATCAGGGTAACTGATAGTGCACGGACCTCAATCGGGCTCAGGAAGGTGGCGGTAAGGTCCACACCTCCGCATGTCATAGTGAAAATACTCTTCGTGGGAGTGAACTTTGAGAGGTTCAGCGTTTGATTTACGTCAAGCTAAGCCCAAGAAACGAAATAGTACGCACAGTCATGTCTTTTTGGACAGCTTTTTGACCAGGTCCACTATAACTGAAGAATTCATTGTCCACCCTAACCATCCCCATCCACGCAATGATCTAACCCGTGTATGTCTACCAGTCAGCGTCTGGGAGCCACTACAGGAGTCTAAGTTAGGTGCATACCGATTTATCACGAAAGCTTGCCCACCCAGAGTTCAACGAGCCCTCGGCCGCTCCCTGTCGCAACCATGTTTGAACGTAGGGTGACTTGACTGCGAGCGGTATCGCAGGAGGAACAAAGGGGTCCGCTGTCCAGTTTTGCGTCTGCGCAAGGGCAAAGGAGGCCACGAAGAGAAGTTGAAGGAGTGGAAGGGCGTGAGGAAGCATCCAGACGAGGAGATTGAAAGAAGAGCTGTCCTCTCCCACACCGACACCGACAAGGAATATATGCCTGCGGATCAGCTCTGGCGTTCGGCAATGCGATTTTGCCGCCGCACAGGAATTCGAGGGGACCTATTCCTGTGCTCGAAACGCCCACACCGAACAATGGCCTCTCCTGGTGGCGTCGAGCGAGGCGAGGTACGGAGAAGAAAGTGGTCGTTGCTTGCGTGGTGGTTGAGTATGTCGGTCAAGCGCTAATCCATCCATGAAAAGTACAGCTGCCATTGAGTTATCCGGGCACAAGACCCTCGGCGTTTGGTTTTGACGCCTGGGAGAAATGATCGCGCAAGGTGCAAAATTCGGCGCCCAAGCCGGGAGTACTTGATTTGGGACGTGTGCACGGAGATGCCTCATCCCGTCCCGTGTCTTTGACGAAAAAGGGAGGAATCCACGGGACGCATGGTGGAATCTGAATGGTCATAGCGATCACATTCCGGGAGGGTCGCCGCCTACCAGTGCTACTGCTGGAGTTACGTTCAACGTCCAACGCTCACTGCACAGCAACCGTATGCGTCCTCTTCATGCGGCCCATCCATCGACACAGCCATGAAGCTGTAAATTTCTCTTGCGATCTCGTGACGTAGGGGACGAGGGGAAACAAAGCAAACTCGCGAGCAACAGAATGAGATAGCGGTAGTACTGCGAGTAGGATACAATTTGGGTGCACAGGGAACGTCCAGAAGAAAACAAGAAAAGAAAGTTGATATTAATGACGACTTCCGCTCGTAGGAGCCTGGAAATGAATTGCCTGCACGCCCCAGATCAGAATAGTCCGAAATCAATTCTCTCAGGTGGACAACGACGAACCTGATCATCCAAGAATTTTGTGACCTTCGATTGCAATCCTCGAATTGGAAAGTCCAGCGCTACCGCCAAAGCTACAAAATCCTCCAGAGGAATTGGCTGCAACACGCATCCAATCGGTTATACAATTCCTGGTACGCAGAAATGCAGAAAACGTACATCGTACCGCAGAATCCGATGGTAGAGCTCATCATCTTCGCGGATCGCATCAAACATCCTGGACTTCAATTCCGCATCGTCGACCTCACCAAGTTGGGTAGGATCGTTAGGTTGTACATCTGCTTTCTTTTTTCTTGACCGGGGATTTGCTGTCTTCCTTCCCGTCCCTTGTCCTGCAGGGTTCTGTGGCGTAGGTGATGCCGGGTTTAAAGTTGTGGAGGGAGCATGAGGCTGCAGCGAGGGTTTCCTTGGAAGTGGTTTATCGGGATCGAAATGTAGTACCGCATCATCGTGAATCCAGTCGTCATCATCCCAGACCAAGTCATCCTCTCTTTGATTGTGATGGAGTATTGCGCTGTCGTTATGCCAGCTTACCTCCGTGTCGTGATCGGACTGGACACCCCCATCTCGGAAGTCCTGAGGTTCGAGAGACAGCGTCTCGAAAGGGATATCAATTGAACTATGAATCGAGATGGGCTAACATTTACTGTCAAACCTTTCAAAACGAGGTTCGACGGAACTTACGGATGCAGGACCCGGGTCTTCTCCTGTGAGTATATCGAGATGGCGACCTTTGTTTGTTGTATCTGCAAGTTTTGACGTTGACATCTTTGGGCTTTCATCCGGCAAAACGCTCAACATAGCTGAACTCGTTTGTTTCCCCAGTCTAGAGCGACCAAATTCCTGGGTTGCGGGAGGAGGAGCACGGGAGTCGAACATTTGGATCCGGTCCATTGTGCTGTCAGATTTTTTGAGGAGGTCCATAAGTTCTTCGTCCTGGGACAGGTTCATGATTTCTGGTTCCTTTAACAAAGAACGGGCTTTTGCCAAAATGGCCTCCCTATTCTCCGCGGGATTGTGAAGCGTGGTAGTTCGCTGAGCTTGCTTCCTCTTGCCCTTTGCCTTTCCGGGATCCCCGAGCGTGTCCTCGAAGAGAGTGTTCGTGACACCAGACGGTTTGGATTTCTGCCGGGGCACCGGTTCCTCAGGAGCTTCCAACTCAGCTCGAATGAGCCTCTTGACGATTTC
>Ga0307515_10016985_pt1 | contig 13297 bp, 3 predicted proteins | sample 17_EM_MG_FD_194513 | JGI IMG/M metagenome (GOLD analysis project Ga0307515, IMG submission 194513) | Populus trichocarpa ectomycorrhiza microbial communities from riparian zone in the Pacific Northwest, United States - 17_EM | ecosystem: Host-associated > Plants > Roots > Unclassified | place...
CTTGCTAAAATATAATAGTAATAAAGGTATAGTAATAGAAGAACTAGCGCGATTAATAACGAGATTTTATATATTATTTAATGGCTAGACAACGCGTAATAATAAAAAAGCTCTTACTAGTGTCTGCGTTTATTACTTAGACAATTAAGGCTAGATTTAAGACTTTATACTTACTCTACTAGAGCAGCTTAGCCTATATAGCGGCTATAACTACTATAACATTATTAGCAATATTATTGCTAAGTATAATCTTAATAGTTAAATTAGCTAGTTTATTATAGATAACGCTTATAATAACAATATCTATATTAACCTCCTTACAGCGGAGCTTAGATTTAATAAATAGTAATATTAGGTATAGTGCGCTACCTATATATTTAATCTAGTGGCTTAATTAAGTCTATTTAGAACCAATAAAGATATATTTAAGAATAGTAATAAGAACTTAATAGTAGGCGTTCCTTTACTATTAATTTAACTAAAACTAAGACTTCTATAGAAAGAGCAGTAGTTTTTAAAGGAGTGGCAAAAGGAAGGCCCGCTTAGAACTCTTATTAATTTCATTTATTTAATCTACTCGCTATAAAAGTATAAACAGTTCTATGCCTTCTAGTAAGAGGAGAACGCTAATTTTAAAGTCCTTAAGCTTATTAAGCCCGTTAAAACTAGGCGTAATAGTTATTTAATAATATTTAAACAAGCTATTAAGCTTTAAGGCCCCATTTCCTTAATAATATAGCATAATATTAATAAATGGAATAGGAAGCTTATAATAATTATTAGTAGGGGAGGAGTACGTGGACATTTACAGGAGCTTCCTAAGATTACGTAATTGCTTTCGCCTATTATATATATTCTTATCCTTTATAACTGCTCCACCTTATAGAGTCCTCACACCACTATATACCTGTATTCCCGTGTAACAATAATTAAGTCTAGTTAATAACGTAGAAAGAATCCAAACCTATATTAGAAGCCTCTTAATTGCCCTCTCTATATATAAGTTGGCGGCCTTACTTCCTATAATTAGGATATTATTAAGTAATATATTTAGCTTCTTAAGCCGCTTTAGTAAGCTACACTTAAGCTTAAAAAAAGAGGTAAGGCTAGGCATAATGATGTAATATAGGAAGTTATCCCTTATATAGAGTTTCTAATAAGGCACTATAAAGAAGCTAAAGCTTAATTAACTAAGGCGATAACGGAGGATTATCCTAATTAAGAGGTAATTAAGGATTATTATAAAATTAATATTAATCGCAAGTGGGTAAAGCTTTAAAAATACTATATAGCGCTTAATTAGACGCCTATCTACTACACAGCTTACCTATTATACCCTAACCTTAAGCAATTCTACTAAAATAACTAGAAAGAGAGGCTTAATTAGATAACTAGCTATAATGCTTTCTTTTAGGAGCTCTAGCTTAAGTATAAAGGAAAGAAGCTATAGTTAGCAGAGTAAGCCTCTAAGAAGAATTAGCCTTTACAATCTAATATTAATAACTTTATTAGAAGCTTTATAGGTACCGCCTTTACTATAGCACCTTTTGTTAGGAATATAGGTGTCACAGTACTGCAATAAAGTAGACTGAATAACTACGTTATGGTATGAAGAGGAGAAGAAGGTGGAAAGGGGGTATTATATATAAATAGTAGGGCCGGCCGCTAAGGTACTAGTGGTGGGCTAGCTAATAGTAGGAAATAGTACGAGACAGTATGAAACAGTATGCGTTAGGTCAGTGCCGTAATAGTACTCCTCTCCCCTAGATAGTTTGGTCCCTAAACTAAATAAATAACTCTAAAATAGGCAGTATTCGGGGTCGCCTATTTTTTACCGCAAAGATATTAGTTCCGCTTACCGCCCTTAACTAAGCTAATAGCGATTTTCTATACCAGGCATAGAAAATCCTAATTGGTTAGTTTAGTAAGTAAGGTCGGCAGAACTCTATACCGCCACCTAAATTGATCCGTATGGCGTTTTTTAGCAAGAATCTGGCTAATTAGACAACTTTAACCGCTGGTTAAAGTTCCATAATATCTTAACCACTATAATTTTTTAACACGGTGGTCGGCTATGACCTTAGTATAACTTTTCCTTATCTTATGCCTAGTCTGGGGGTCTTGGCTTCTTGGGGTGTTGCTTATAGAAGCGCTATATAGCCTATTTATAACCCTTTAGGTCTTCTTCTAGCTGCTAGGTTATATCCTTATAATATTTCTATTTAATCTTATAAGTTAGGCCTTAGGGGTCTTTATTGTATACATTAAGGATTTTCTTAAACTCCTATTTGTCTTCTATGTTACCATTATTATCTCTCTTTACTACTTATCCTTGTATATTGCGGCGCTCTACGGTATTAATATTTGCTTAGCTAGGGATCTCTTTAGCAGCCTAGAGGCGGACCTTAGATATATAGAAGGATTTATTTACTTAAATATAGTCCGAGAGGTCTACTATAACTGCCCCTTAGTATACTGTAAGTACGGGGTACAAGCCGTCCCATTTATCGTCCTATTTCTTCTTAGGTCTGTTTATCTTTATATTTTCTAAGCTAACTATAACTATATCGCCTTTATAAAATAACGCGCTCTTATCCCTACGGGTATTAGTATTATCTTTATAGCGTTACTATAAAATCCGGGCTAGGGCCTTAAACTATATTAATATCCGCTTAAAGTGGTTGGCTATAGAGTCTGCGCGGAAGAACTCCTTCTTTGCTTATACTGATAGTGTTAGTAGGCAGGGGCTAGTAGGCTCAATTCCGAGGCAAGGGTTAAAGCTATAATTTACAAAAAATGGGGAGATGCCTGTGCTCTTGTTAACTTAGTTATTCGTAGCAAACTTAGTAAGCGGTAGGTAGTTAACCTAGTTGTCCTATATAAAGCTAATAAAAGCATAGAGGTACTTATTTATAGCAGCGTTAATAATTTTAGTTTAGCCGTCTGTTTCTAGGTACTAGGCTAAGCTTAGTCTTAAGGTTATCTTAAGGCGTTTACTTAGTCGTCGCTAGAAGTTACTAATAAATTATATGCCGTAATTAGAGATAATTATGATTGGTACACTATAGAGCTTATATACGTTGTTAACAAAGCCGTTAACTAGCTCCTTTATTAAAAGTCCTATTACTAGAACGAGGTGTCACATTTTAGTTAGGCGGTCTATAATAACAAGGATATATTTATATACCTTGCCGTAGCGTTAATATATTGGCAGCGTTATAATATAGTTAATTAAAATATTGGTTTATAGGTGAGCGGGTAGTTCTAGTAGCTTTAGGAAACTAGGCGGGGCAGAATAGGGGGTCTTAGTGCGAAAGTATAGGGTATAGTCTTTAACGAAGGTAGCTGTGAATTGGGAGATTCCTAGCTACTAGTATATTCGGTTTAAGAGGTTAAGGGTTTTAACCTAGCTAGGGTAATTAGCGGGGCCGCTGTTATAAGAGCGATAGATAACTTTTAGGCGGAGGTCTAGGGCGTTAGGGACGAAGAGGCATTAGCGGAAGTAGATCTATTCGTTAATAATACTACATTCTAACTTATTATAATAAAGTAATTTCCTAATCTTTTTTGGCTAATGGCGAGCTTTCTAATTATATAGGGCCGCTATTATATCTCTTATAAGTTTATTCTCCTAGTATCCTAACCAGATTAACTTATCTAGTGACTTTTTAGCTATTTTGGGGTCTAGAGCGGCTATAAACTCCGTATTATTAGAGTTATAAGACTTATATAGTAATTCTTCTAAAATTATAGGGTTAATTTTCTAGGGCGGTATAATAACTTAAGCTTAGTGACGGAGGCGTTTATTATTAGCGTCCTTAGGCCTTATTCCTAATAGCCAGCTTAGGGCGTTAGGGAGCGTGGCTTTGCTGCTAGGTCTATATATAATTATAAAGTTAAACTATAAAAGGAACTCTGCCTACCAGACTTGGCGTTAATTTAGCTGCTTAGTAGTTATAAACGTCTATAGGTTTTTATGGTTGGTGATAATTTTAAACAGCTCCTTAGTCCCTTATAGCTTAGAACGCTATTCCTTTAAAGCCTTAATAATAGCTAAGAGTTCTTTATCGTAGATCTTATAGTTATACTTTAGCGTAGAGTGCTTTACGGAGAAGAATGTAACCGGTTTTAATTTACCGTCGTCATTATACTAGGAAAGGACTCCGCTAGAAGCCTAATTTAATACGTTTGTTTCTGCCACTATCTTCTTTATATAGTTATAGTATGCTAGTACTAGTGCTAAGGTAAAGGCTCCCTTAAGGGCCTTAAATGATTTAGCTTATTCTGGTCCCCATAGCTATCTAATGTCCTTCTTTAGGAGTTTTATTATAGGTATGGCGACGGCAGAGTAGCCTTAGATAAATTATTGGTAGAAGTTCGCAAAGCTAAGAAATTGTTATAGTTCTTTAATTAATGTCGGGTTCTTCTATTTCTGTAAGGCCTGTACCTTCTTAGGGTCTATAGTTATACCATTAGTTAAGATAATTAAGCTAAGGTATTTTGTTTTAGTAGAGTAGAACTTAGACTTATTAATATTAATCTAAAGTCTAGTATTACTAAGTCTTCGGATGACTTTATTTATATACTTAGTATGCTTAGTATATATTTTAGAAAAGATAAGGATATTATTAAGGTAGGCAGTGCAGTAGTCGTTAAGGGCGTTATACAAGATATAATTAATATAGTTTTAGAATATAGCGGGTGCGTTATAGAGGCTAAATAGTATAACTAGTATCTTATAGAGTCTAAACCGGGTAATAAATACTATAAGCTATTTATGGCCCTCCGCAATCCGGATCTAGTTAAACGTAGTAATTATATTAATCTTAGTAAAGTACTTAGTACTATAAAGTGCGTTAAGTGTCTTATAGATTAGTGGTAGTAGGTACCGATTCTTAATAGTAACTATATTTAGGCCTTAGTAGTTATAGTAGATTCGCATACCGCTACTAGGCTTAGTAGCGAGGAGGAGTAGTGCGGTAGCTAGTAAGGTTAATTCGCGGATAAAACCCTTATCTAGCATCTTATTAATCTACTTTTTTTACACACCTAAGTTTAGTAGGTAAAAGTGGTCTGTTTTTATAGTATAGGGCCTAGTTTTTAGGGATAATCTTAATTTTATAGTCCTATAGTCGGTAAGGGGGCAGCTTATCTATATTTTTAGGGAGAAAGTGCTTAATATATTCGCGGAACTCCTTTAGTAAGCGTTATAAAATGTCTTTACGGGTTAATCCTGGTTTGCCTTTTAGGAATTTTTTAATATTAGTGTTAACTATCTTCCGGCGTAGAGACTTAGGCTTAGTTTTTAGGTTTGTCTTAAGGAAATTATAAAAATAAGGGGGTAGCGCTTTACGGGCTTCTTCCATTATATAGTCACCCTCTACTAGCTAGCGGAAAGACTTTTCTAATAGGTTTAGTACTTCTATTAGGCCTATAGGTAGCTCTTTAAGCAGCTATTAGTATTTTTCTTATTTAACTAGTTCTATTAGCTCCGCTATATAGATCCTTATTACCTTTACGCCTTTTTATTTATAGAACTAGGTAAAATTAACGGCATAAGTATATTTAATGTCGTCTAGTTTAGGGCGTGTTTGGTTCTCTGGTGCTATAGCTAGGCTAGCGCGGCTTAGTCGGCCCTAGGGGGCGGAAACGCGGCGGCAGCCCTATACGGTATACGCGGGAGATAGATATAAGGTTAGGCGTTATAGGGGGGAGGTTTTAATTGCTCTGGTTTCGGTTTTAGCTGTAATACCTTTAGCTATTATACGCGCGGTTGTGTATATGTATAGCAAATAACTTAGAGTTAGGTGTTTTATTGGCTGGCTTAGGTTAAGCGGGTGTATATAGGGGACTTATAGTTCTAGCGGTGTTTATATTCTTAGGGGTAAGGCGGTGTTTCTTAGGGGTGGGGCGGTAGTCCAGTCTTCCAGAATCTTTGTTTTATTTACTGTGTATATTAGCTTACTAATATTAGGTACCTCTTTTACTATTAGCTAACGGTATCTAAGCGTTAGCCGTGTAATACGTCTGTATAGTGCTACTTAGTTATAATTAAGGATGTGCTATAGGAGACAGTTATAGGCGTAGTAATTAGAGTTAAACTTAAGCCCTAGAACGGGGAAGTTTATACTTAGGTTATGCTTTTTAAGCTAGGGCATTCTAAGAATTACTGGTGTTAAGGGTAATAACTTTATAACGTAGGAAAGTATAGATTCTGTATAGTAGCCAATTATTATTTTTGTTGTAAAGTAATAGGTAATAAAGCTAGATTAGAGTCTGTTAGTAAGGCGGAGTGGTTTTAGAACTAGGAGTCTTTTTATTATAATATTGTGCTTCTTTATAAGCAAGTCTTTGTCTACAAACGCTAGTGCTATACTACTACTATTAATAAGGCTTACTGTTTCGATAAGAACTTCTAAGAGTGGGTTATATAGTAAGAAGAGGTAAGTCTAAATAAGGATGGAATTTCTATTATTGTTTACTGTTTTAAGATTAAATAGCAGCTGGCTTAGAATAAGGTTTAACTAATCTAGTAGCATAAATCTAATTCTTTTATCCTCCTCCCTGTATAGTTCTAACCCTTAAAGGCGACTTAGTTTAAGGGTTGGCCTTTTAATAGCTGCGTTATAGGGCTTAGCTGGTAGCTGTGGTCTTAGCTAGTATATCCTAATATATCGGTCTCTAACGGTGTATATATGCTAGGGGGTACTTTGCTAATAATATGGCCGGTCTTGCGGTTAGTAGTAATATAGAGTACTTATCTATAGTTCGCGTACGGAACTATTAGCTGGGGCTGCGTTAGGAAAAGGAATTATAGGGGTAGGTTTCTATATCCAAACCTACGTCCTTATCCGTGGTTACCGCCTTAATTACTATCCCCTTTATTAAAGAATCTGCCGCGGCTAGGGGGGGGTTGGCGCAATGGTATTAGAAGGGGATTTAGGTTTTGCTAGGGGTTATAAGCATCTTTTTAGTAGCTAGGTTAACTACACGCTATATAGAGTCTGTTATTTATGTAATGTCTTTAGACGTTATTAGGGAGGCTATTACTACCGCTGCCGAACTTAACGGCGTTTAGGTCTATTGGGTTATTCTACAGTAATACGGGTCGATAGCCGCTAGCGGCACTTAGCTTAGCGGTATTTAACTTAGTATAGTGGGTATAGTTCTATAGGTTATAAGCAAACACATCTATTTACTTACTCTAGCCTTTATAGTTAATATCGCCAATTTTACGGCTAAGGGTAAGGGCTAGGTCCTTTATCTTAGAGGAAATATTCTTTTTAAGTAAGTCTACTTTTTGTTTCTTAGTCTTGTTTACTTTAATTATTAACTTATTAAGCTCTACTTTCTAGGACTAGTAGTTACGCTTGCCTTAGCTTAAGGTATCTAACTTATTTTTAGCCGCTTAGGTTATATCTATGGTCTTATAGTGTTTTCTTATATATATAAACATAGACTCTCGGTTAGAAAAGGTCTATTTACTTAGGTTATTTGGGTATATACGTAGTATATTAAGGCCATATTTAATATAGTTATAAGCCTTATTTATTAGCATATCTAATATGTAGAGGATTTCGTCTATTAGGGTCTTAAAGCACTTTACATCCCTCCAGAAAATGCCTTGGATTTTTATTTCCTATATTTTAAATTTTTTTTACTTTTTAATTGGTGATCCCTTGCCATTAAATGGGGTTAGATCTTTTACTTTACGCTTTTTTCTATAGGGCTTAGTTAAAAGAGGGGAGCTAATAGTAGGGTTCTTATCGGCAATAGTCTTGGTAAGTATATTAATTTAAGAGCTTAGGTTTTATATAGTCTCGGTATATATAAAGGCTTACTATTCGCATTATTTAATATATAGTTTAAGTGTCTTAAGGGAGTTAATTCTGTATTAAGCTTTTTTAAGTTAGGACTTTATAGCTTAGCCTTTGCTATAGACGGCTTAAAGGCCGCTCTTAATACTAGTTAAGAAGGCTGCATATATAGAGAGTTGCTGAAAGGTTCCTGCCACATTAAGGTCCTTTAGGTATTTAGGACTATTCCTAATTACCTAGGCGATATTAGTATAGGAGGTGTTAAGGAGGCGAGCGAGCGCTTTGCGAGGGTTTGTTGGTGGGACGTTATCTATATTGTGGTCGCCTATTCTAGGAGATCTAGGTAAGGCAATCGGAATCTATAAGGCTGACTATAATACTAAGATTGCTAAGACTATACTAAGGCTATGCTGAGACTGTGCTGAGATTGTCTAGGACTGTGGTATAGTATTATCGGTCGCGCTAGGTCGCGATTATACTAGGAAAACGGAGATAGTAGATTAGGAAAAATAAAGATCGCAATAGGGTGTAATTAGAGATACTATAAACTGTTATAGTGCTATAATAAAGTAGACTAAATAACTATATTGTGGTATAAAGAGGAGAAGAAGGTGGAAAGGGGGTATTGTATATAAATAGTAGGGCCAGCCGCCAAGGTACTAGTGGTGGGCCAGCTAATAGTAGGAAACAGTACAAGACAGTATGAAGCAGTATGCGTTAGGTTAGTGCCGTGACAATAGGCAAGTTACCATCACGCGAGGCAAGTTGCCATCACGTAAGGCAAGTTGCCGTCACATATCGCTACGGCACTAGCGTAGTGAGGAGCCTTAAGCTCCTCGCCCTTCCTTAAGCAAAAAAAGAGAGAATAACAATTATTATACTACCTACAACTTATAGATACGTAATATCACCTTATATTACTAATACTAATTAGTAATTAACTTTACTGTTAAACCATAGAACAGCTAGGTATTCCACTAAGAAGAGATAAGCCACTATATTAGTACTACTTATACTAAAGGAAGCTGTCTTTTAAGGTTAGAACTGGTCCTAAATTTTAAATAAAACTCTTTTATAAATCTAAGGATCTAAAAGGCCAGAACTAGTCCTAAGCCTCTTTTAGATTATAGATTCTTATATCTATTACACAGAATAATACGCTTTATAAGTCTTTATAATTTAAGGCTAGAACTAGTCCTATATAACGGAACCTTATAGTAAGAACTACGATGGGCTCATTATTAGGCTAGGTGTGTAGGTGATGTAAATTAAAGTTAACAACGTAATAATAACTAGTAGAGTGGTTGCCTAATAGATTAACTCTAATTGTATTCTAAGAATTACTATAAGGAAAGAACTATCTAGAGTAGGGACTGTAGTCCTTTAAATATATAACCGTACTTCTAGGAAACCCTCCTTATATATAAGGTACGTGTACTCTATCTACTTTATTACGGATTATATAGATTACATAAATTATATAGATTATATTACGTAACTTAGTTACTATTCCTTATTATATAGTTCTACCGGATTTATCCTAAACTATGCCTATATTAACTAACTAGCTCCTTCTAACTCTTCTCTAAGTAGTTATAATATTGTACTTAAAGCGTCCATAACACCATTTCCCTCCTCTTTATCTTTATTCTTAAAGATTCTAAATATCTCTAAGTCGTTTACTAGAGGTATAATATCCGTCTAATTAATTTAGTTAATATTGTTACTTATTATACCTAAAGTAACTTCTCTTTCTTCTATAGCGCGTCGCGCTTATACTATTGCCGTAGTGCTATTACTAGGTAAAATAATACCATCTCTATGTTCTTATTATGCGAAAGAGGGGTTAGTTTATATTGCGCTAGCGAGTCCTTTATCTTAGTAACCTTCCTCTTATTTAGAGTGCACTAAAGCAAACGTTCGTTTGTCTTACAATATTTACTCTATTTCTAACGCTAAGTATACGCGTCCTATAACTCTTAATAGTCTGCAAGTTCTCTAAGTAATTTATTATAGGGTCTTATATTTAATCTGCTGCTATAAAGCTTAATAGTAAGCTCTTAAGTGCTCTTAATAAATTGCGCTAATCGCGAGAGGCGGAATAAGAGGCTGCGGCTACTTAATAGCGTGCTTTTAAAACTCGTCTTCTAGCCTCTGCTTATCTTCTACGTCTTAAACGGGTTTATAAGAAGGTTCGCTTTAAAGAGTAAAAGCTTATAGAATAAGGCCTATAGGAACTTAGTAATGAAAGGACGGACTCCCCTATAAAGGAAACAAGTCTAAATAGTTTAGTAGCTGTTCCTTCTAGGTCCCCCTTAAGTAACTCCTTTTTTAATCCTTCTTTATTAATATTACCTAACCTAATCTCTTCTAATACTCCTGTACCTTTTTTATAGCGTTCTTTAAATTTTCTAGTGGTTCCTAGGTAGTCTTATTATAGCCTATCCACTTAACTTTATACTATGTTTTATTATTAACGTCCTTATAACTAACGATCCTTAAAACTTGCTATTTGTCTTCTTCTTATCCTTTATACGTATCTGTTTCGTAAACTAGTAGCTTAATATTTCTATATACTGGCTCTAGTATTATAATATACTATATAGGGTAGATCTTCATTTTAGCTAATAGGTTTAACTTAAACGTAACTAGTAAAATTCTTTATATAATTTTAAAAGGTCCTAGTCTAACATAGTTTAACTTCTTATTTAGTCGTTAACTCTTAAAATTTTTGTATAGTAGCTATACTTTATCTCCCTCCTTAAGATCTGGTCCCTTAGATCTCTTAGCATTATAATATTTCTTTATTCTCTACTATACTACCTTAGCTGTTTCCGTAAGGTTCTTATAAAGATTTATTAATATCTCCATCCTTTACTTAGCTGTGCTACTTATCTTCTTTACTTAACGTGGCAATAATAATGTTCTTAGCTTATATTTATAATTCGCCTTAAATAGTAACGTACCTATTCCTTCCTATAGTGTTATATTATATATAAACTGTATAACTAGTAACAGTAATACCTAATTATTCTATATATAATTAATATAGTGCCTTAGATACTGCTCTAATATCTAATTTAGTCTTTCCGTTTAACCGTCTGTCTATAGATAATATACAGTAGAAGTTACTACTTAAACTTCTTACTCCGCTAAGAATACCTCCTAAAATGTTGCTATAAATCTTAGATCTCTATCTAATATAATCTTACTTAGTGCTCTATATTTTATAAATACTTCTTTAATATAAATTCTAGCGACATCTTCTGCTAATATCTCTTCTGTATATGCTATAAAGTATCCCTACTTTATAAGCTTATCTACTATTACTAAAATCGCGTTATAATCTTATCCTATAATAGGATCTCTTAATTTTAGCAACTTAATAATAAAGTCCTATAATATAACCTCCTATAGTCTCTCTAGTATTTTAATAGGTTATAGCCCTCTATATAGCTTATGCCTTATTAGTTTATTTCTTTAGTAATCTAAACACTCTCTTATAACCTTCCGTGCTAGGTTTTAGATTCTATTAATAATATACTCCTCCTAGAGTCTTAACACTAAGCCCGTAGCTCTATTATGCCCTTAAGTTAGTCCCTTATAGAAATCTTCTATAAAGTGTTCTGCTATACTTCTTAGGATATACTTTACTTCTTAGTTTTTATATATATCCGTCTATAGATCTTTTAGCTATACTTCTAGAATTCTCTATACCTAAAAGCTCTCTAGTAACTTATAAACTTTCTTTTATTCTTTCTAAGTTACTATAATTTTTAGATAATTATATCTAATCAATCTATCTATATCTCTTTATAATAAAGCCCCTAATAGCTTCTTATTATTTTATAGTTTAGCTTTTTAACTTAGAGCATCTACCCTTATATTATCTGTACCCTTAGTATACTAAATCTCAAAATAGTATTCTATAAGCATCTCTACCTATCTAACCTATCTTTAGTTAAGTTCCTTTATCGTTAAAAATCCTATTAGGTTCTTATAATCCGTTTTAACTATAAATAGTTTCTTTATACCTTATAAGAATACTCTCTATTCCTTTAATACTATAACTATACCTAATAACTCCTTATTATAAATGTCATAGTTCAGTTCTAGTGGTGTTATCTTTTAACTATAGTATGCCACTAGGTGCTATCTATTTGGATACTTTTATATAAAGTATACCCCTAGTGCAAAGTCTAATACATCTATCTTTATAACCGTCTCTAGTTCTAGTTAATAGATCTTAAGAACTGGCTCCTAGGTAAACAACCTCTTAACTTCCTTAAATAGTTCTTATTACTCCTTTCCCTATATCTATAGTTTTCTTTCTTTATTAACCGCGTAAATAGCTTAATATCTTTTAACTATTGCGCTATAAACCTTCTATAGTAATTGCAAAACCCTAAAAACAATCTTAACTATATAACGTTTTCTAGTTCCTACTAATTTACTATAGCCTCGATCTTCTTTAGATCTATACTAAGTTAGCCTAGTTTAATAATAAATTTAACAAAATTAGTTTTTCTGGTAAAGAACTCGTATTTCTTAATTACTACTAGCATTTATTCCTCTTGTAGTCTCTTTAAGACCTATTTAACGTATTCTCCATATTCTTCCTTAGTTATTAAGTAGATAATAATATTATTAAGATATACTATAACAAATTCATCCAAGTGTTCTCTTAATATATTATTAATATGCTTCTAAAACGTTACTAGTGCATTTATAAGCCTAAATTGCATAACTAATAGTTTATATAGTCCCTCCTTTAACCTAAAGGCTGCCTTCCATTTGTCGCCTTCCTTAATTTTAATCTAATGGTACGCCTATCTTAGATCTATCTTTATAAAGATTTACACGTTACCTATCCTATCTTAAATCTCACTAATTAAGGGTAAAGGATACCTATCCTTTCTAGTAATGCTGTTTAACTATCTATAGTCAATATATAGCCTTAGTTTACTATTTTTCTTTAGTATAAACAGTACTGGATATCCTACTAATAATTGCAATAGTCTAATATATCCCTTTTATAAGTTTTCCTAGATAAACTCTTTTAATGCTCTACCTTCTTCTTTAGTAAGCTTATAGATTAGAAAAAACCTTAGACTTATTCCTAGTTCTAATTCTATTTTATAGTCCTATACTATATACTCTAATAGCTTTTCACTTTTTAGCGACTACAGTTTCTTACTATACTTGTAATATCTTTTTAGTATATAGCTTAACCCTTTCTTAGTTTCCTTATATATCGCTCCGACTTAGTACTATACTAACTTAGCTTATTATTACATCTTACGGCGTTAAGTATCTTTAATATTAACTTAACCTATAATCTAATTGATTTTTAGATTATATTCCTATAACTAAGGCATTCCTAATACTGCCTTATTATTCCCTAATAGTAATATATTAAAAAACATCTCAATTTATCTCCCTTTAATAGTTATCTAAATAGGTCCTATTTTAAGATTAAT
>Ga0307515_10016986_pt1 | contig 13296 bp, 13 predicted proteins | sample 17_EM_MG_FD_194513 | JGI IMG/M metagenome (GOLD analysis project Ga0307515, IMG submission 194513) | Populus trichocarpa ectomycorrhiza microbial communities from riparian zone in the Pacific Northwest, United States - 17_EM | ecosystem: Host-associated > Plants > Roots > Unclassified | place...
GCTGCATGCCGACCGCGGCTTCGACACCCGCAACCGCCTGTGGCTCGGCGTGCTGATCAATCCCGAACTGGTGCCCAACCTCGACGCGTTCACCGCCGCGCTCGAGCACCATCCGGCTGTGCTGCATTGGGCCACCAGCGACATGCGGCCAGCCCGCGATACCTCGGGTGGTGCCCAGGAGCTGATCGTGAGCCCAAGTCGGCACAAACAGGTGCTGCGTTTGACCACCGCCTCGCCGGGCTTCTTCGACACCTGGGGCATGACGCTGCTGGCCGGCAAGCCACGGTTAAACCACGGCGAGACGGCGATGGTGATCGATGCCAAGGCCGCCCGCCTGCTTGGCTTCGCCGACCCGCAGGCGGCCGTCGGTGCACAGCTGAGCGGCGGCGGCGGTTTCCTGCAAGAGGGCGACGAGCTGCGCCGGGTGGTGGCGGTGGTGAAAGACGTGAAGCTCGAATCAGCGCGCGACCCGGCGCTGCCGCAGGGCTTCATCCTGACCGACAAGCCGCAATGGGACCTGAGCATCCACGGCACCGACCTGGCGACGCTGCACAAGGCCGTCGAAGAACTGTGGGCGACGCATGGGCCGAAAGTGCCGCATGCCGTTCAGTCGGCCGATGAGCAACTGGGCGAGGTCTATCACCAGGAAGCGCAGTTCACCGCAATGCTGGCCGCGGTGGCGCTGCTGGCCGTCGGCGTGGCGATGTCCGGCGCGTATGCGCTGGTGGCCGACACCCTGCGCCGCCGCCGGACCGAGCTGGTGCTGCACCGCCTGCATGGCGCGAACAACCTGGCGATTGCGCGCCAGGTGATGGCCGAGTTCGCCGGGCCGGTGCTGATCGCGGCGCTCCTCGGCCTGCCGTTGGCGGCGTGGCTGGGCGAGTTCTATCTCGCCGACTTTGTCGACCGCGTGGACAGCGGCGTCGGCCTGGTGGCACCGCTGCTGGCCGCGAGCATGGCGACGGTCGTCGTCACCGCGCTGTCTGCGCTGCGGCACGTGCGGCTGGCGCTGGCCTTGCAGCCCATCGAGGCCCTACGGTGATCGACGGCGGCAAAACCTTTCGCGTCAGCGACCGGCCGATCGGTCGGCTGTGGCGCCGGGTCGCGGCGCACCCTTACCTGTTCGGATCGATCGCGACGCATGGCGTGATCGCGCTGGTGCTGATGAACATGCCGGGCCTGGGCGAGAACGAGCGCGCCCGCTCGGCCACCGCGGCGGTGGCGCGCACACACCAACAGATGGAGCGGACCGAAGCGCGCGAACTGCGCCGACGCGTCGAGCGCATGCAGGCCATTCGCGACCGGCTGGCCGATGCCGCCGGAGAGACGCCGCCGGCGGCGGTCGATTTGACGGACAGCTCACCCGAAGCACTGGCCGCCCAGGCTGAGGCCCTCTCGGCATCGATCGACGAAGCGCAACGCAAGTTGCGCGCCGCCGCGCTGGCCCGTATCGCCAACATGCCGCTGACCGAAGCGATGCGAGAAGTGCAGGCGATGGCTGCGTCCGACCCGAAACCCGAACCGGCCGCCACGCCCGCAGAAGCCATCACCAGGTTGGAGAAGAAGGCGAAGGACGCACTGGAGGCGCAGCGCGCGCAGCTGGAGGCCAAGCGCGATGGCGTGCGCGTCGGCAGCGTCGATCCGCGGATCTACGGCCCGGCCCCGGTCACCACGGCGTCGGCACCGGCGAATCCGGCTTCGGGCTCCACTGGCCAGACGGTGCAGGCCGACGGCATCCCGCGATCACGCCTCGAACAAGTGAAAGCCATGATGCGCAACGGCAAGGTACAAGGCCGTTATGGCATCGCCGGCGTGGAGGGCGGCCGCTCGGTGAACCGCGAAACGGTGCGCGGCGTCGACGGCGGCTGGATCGCGCGTGCCGACGACCTGGCGCCGGTGGCCGGTGCTTCGGTGATCGTGCCGGGCGGCAGCCTCGACCTCACCGGCAAGAGCACCAACCAGGTCGGCGCAGGGACAACGGGCGAAACCAACCTCATCCGCCACCTGCAGCCTTCGCAGGTCGACCCGGCCACGCTGCGCACCGGCGCTGGCCGCGTGATCGGCTCTGGCGGCGCGTTCGCCACCCGCGTCTACCTCGACAGCTGGTACGTCATCGGCCCGTTCGCCGCCGAAGGCCGTTTGCCGATCGACACCGTGCATCCGCCGGAAGACGATGTGGATCTCGACGGGGTCTACCGCGGCCTGGACGGACGCAGCGTGACCTGGCAGTACGCCAGCCGCGGCTTCTACCCCTTCATCCCGCCCGACCGGGAGGAGCGCGCGGTGTACTACGCCTACACCGAGCTTCGCATCGACGAGGCGCGCGACATCTGGCTCGACATCGCCGCCGACGACGACTCGAAGCTGTGGCTCGATGGGCGCCAGATCTGGACCGGCGCGCCGGGCGACAAGCCCTGGTTCCGACCGCCCTACTACCTGCCCGACGAGCAGGTCGCGAGCCTCGCGCTGGCTGAAGGCCATCGTCGCGTGCACCTGGCGCGCGGTACCCACCGCTTGCTCGTCAAGCTGCACAACGACCGCGACCGCGCGTTCTTCTCGGTCGTGCTGGCGCCATGACGTTCTCGACCCTTTCTTCCGTTCATTTCCCGAAGGCCTGACCGTGCAATTCAACTTCCTCCAACAACTGGCCGCCGGCGGTGCCGGCATCTGGGTCATCGCCGCGCTGTCGGTACTGGCGATCGCGGTCGCGCTCGAGCGCTTCCACCGCTTCCGCCCCAGCGCCGTCGTGCCACCTGCGCTCGCCGACGAGGTGGTGCCGCTGTGGCAGGCCGGGCGCTTCGATGAACTGGAGCAGGCGCTGGTGAAACACGACAGCGTTTTCGCCCGCACGCTGCGCTTTCTCGTCGCGCACCGCAGCCGCTGGTCGGCCGACGTCTTGTCGACGCGCGCCGCCGAGGTCGCCTCGCGCGCGCTGCGCGCGCAGCAGCAGCGTGCCTACCCGCTGGCCGTGGTGGCCACGGTTGCCCCGATCGTCGGGCTGCTCGGCACCGTCGTCGGCATGATCGAAGCGTTCCACGTGATCGCGTTCACCGGCGGCATGGGCGACGCGTCGCTGCTCGCCGGTGGCATCTCGAAGGCGCTGGTCAACACCGCTGCGGGCCTGGCGGTGGCGCTGCCGTCGCTGGCGCTGCACCATTTCTTCCGCCACCGGCTGGTGGTCTGCGGCCTGGCCCTCGAAGAACAGCTCGAACGTGTGCTCGACGCCTGCGTGCGCACAGGGAGCCACTGATGCGCATCGATATCGGTGACGAGGAACAGCCCGAGATCAGCCTGATCGCGTTGATCGACTGCATCTTCTTCCTGCTGATGTTCTTCATGGTGGCCACGTCGTTCAAGCACCAGGACGACAACAAGCCGCTGACCGAACTGCCGATCACGCTGCCGCAGGCCGCCGTCTCACTCAACAAGGCCAGCGCGGCGCCCGACTTGCTGGTGCTCGGCGTCGACGCGAAAGGCGGCGTGTACTGGGGTCGCGAACGCGTGACGAAGGTGACGCTGCGCGAGCGCCTGCACGCCGCCGCGGTGCGCAACCCGACGCAGCCGATCCGAATCGACGGCGACACGCAGGCCGCGTACCAGGAGATCGTCCACCTGCTCGACCTGTGCCAGTTCGAAGGGCTGACGCAGGTCTCGATGCGCACGCGCGACGGGCGCTGATTGTTGGCCCCCACGGCCCCTCCGGGGTCTGCCTCCCCGAGGGGGCTTCGCCCGGACATGAAAGGTCCAGTGGACCTTTCGTGCCTGGCGAAGGGACGGGCCACTGGCCCGCCGCGGTCTGCAAGACCGCGCAGCGGGCCGGCAAAGCCGGATCCGCGCACGCCACTTGATGGGCGGCGGCGCTGCGCGCGCCTCGTTCGTGTCGCAGGTAGCAAGCCCTAGTCGATGCGGGTGGTGCTCAGGTCGGTCCGACAGGTCAGCGCGGCGCTGTCGCTGGCGGTGATGGATCGGCGCAGCGTGGCCAGCAACTCGGCCGCGGCGGCTGGCCCCAGCGCATCGGCCACGGCCTTGTCGAGCGACGGCGCCTGCTCGAACGCGGCCGCGCTGCCGGCCAGCCACAGCGACATCATCCGGCCGTCGCCGTAGCGGGTGCTGTACATCACATGGGTCAGTGGGTAGTGCACCTTGCGCAAGGCGTCGTGCACCTTCTTCCACGACTCTTCATAAGCATCCTCGTCGCGCATCGGCGCCACCGTGTCGATCGACAACGTGCCGCTGCAGGGCGCGAAGAGGGAGGCCGTCGCCTGCTCGGGCTGGTAGCCAAGCTCAGGCACCACCGCCCAGATCTGGCTCGTGTGCGGAAACACGAGCGCTTCGTCGGACTGTGCGGTGTAGCGGTCGACAGCGGCGCGGTAGGCCTCGTCTTTCGGCGCGGCGGGTGACGGGCGCTCCAGTTCGGCCAAGCTCTTGAACGGCCGCAAGCTCAGGAAGCCGTGCCCCTGCCACTCGAGAAACGTGCCCCACCAAGGGTCGAACAACTTCTTGTCGGCAACGAAGGCGACCCAGTCGCGTCGAGCATCGGCGAACTGCTTCAGCTTCGCGGCGGGCATCCGGTCGACGTGCACTCGCACGTACGGGCGCTCGTCGGCCGTGGCCGCGTAGCTGGCTCCGCCGACGATGGCCGCACAGGCCACCGCCGCGTGTCGAAAGAATGCCGCCGTCTGGAATGCCATCGATCGTTCCTGTCTTGCCAAGCGCCGAGTTGCCGCGGCGCATGTTAGCCAGCACGATCATCCGCAGCGGCAGTGAGCCCTTTGCGCAGTCTCTGGGCCTCAGCCCTCCGGCTGGCTGGTGAAAGTGACCGGTGCCGGAGGCGCATCGACACCAGCCTGAGCAATCACCGACAGCACGGCCAGCACCATGACCGCGGCGACCCAGGCGATGCGGGTGTTCATGGTCACGGCCCCTTGTGCGCCGCCTCGAGTGCGGCGATGTCGATCTTGCTCATCTGCATCATCGCGCCCATCACGCGCTGGGCTTTCGCCGGGTCCGGGTCCTTCAACAGTTGCACCAGCTGGCGCGGCACGATCTGCCACGACAGGCCGAACTTGTCCTTCAGCCAGCCGCAATGGCTGGGTGCGCCGCCTTCGCACAGCCGCGACCACAAGCGGTCGACCTCGGCCTGGTCGGCGCAGTCAACCGAGATCGAGATCGCCTCGGTGAACGGGAACTGTGGCCCGGCATTCAGCGCGAGGAACTCCTGCCCCTCGAGCTCGAAACGCATCGTCAGCACCTTGCCCTTCAACTGCGGCATCGCATCGCCATAACGCGACAGTTCGAGCACCTTGCCGTTCTTGAAAATGCCCAGGTAGTGCTCGACCGCCTCTTCGGCGTTGAAGTTGAACCAGAGGCAGGGTGTCAGCTTTTGCATGGTCTTTCTCTCCTTGGGTGGGTCGGGTTGGACAGGTCAATGGCGCCGCGGCTTCACGGCGGAAGGTTTGGCCCGGGTGGGCTTCGCCACCGGTGCAGGTGGCTCTGGCAACAGCGATGCCACATAGGCACGCAGGTGGGCGATCGCGCGGGTCGCCGCACGCGCGTCGTTCTGGGCCTTGGCGAGGATGAACGCACCCTGGATCGCTGCCTGCACGTACAGGGCCAGGTCGAGCGGGTCCCACTCGGCCTGCGGGGCACATTGCTGCTTGGCATCGGCCAGGTCGGCCTCGACGGTGCGGGCGTGGAACAGGATCGCCTCGTTGCATGCGTCGCGGATGGCAGGGTGCGTGTTGTAGGTCTCCTGCACCATCGTGCCGAGCAGGCAGGTGAAGTCGGGCAGCTCGCCCTGGATCAGCGCCGCGCGGAAGTCGATGTAAGCCAGCGCCCGCTCACGCGGATCGGCCACCGAGCGGAACGGCGCCTCGGCGAACAGCTGGCCGGTCCAGCCGCTCCAGTGCTCGGTGGCGGCCACCGCCAGGTCGTCCTTGCCCTTGAAGTGGTGGAAGAAGCTGCCCTTGGTGACGCCGGCTTCGCGGCAGATGTCGTCCACCGAGCTGCCGGCGTAGCCCTGCACGCGGATCACGCGCAGCGCCGCATCGAGCAGTTTTCGCTTCGGGCCGGTGGCCAGTTCAGGCATGTCTGCCGCTCCTTGCTGATTCGTTTTCATCGCCATACCGATTGGTTGGTACGGACCATACCGATTGGTCGGTACGGTGTCAAGCGCCTGCTGACCTCAGGGGTTTGACTCGAAAACGGCGACGCCCGCGGGCCGGGGCGGCACGCGGGCGTCAGAGGGGCTCAGTGGCCCGCCGCGCCGGTTCACGGCGCGGCTGGTCGGTTCAGCGGGGGCTCACAGCGGTGCGGCGAGGTCCATCGTCCAGTAGCTGCTGTAGTCGGCGGTGTTGGACGGTACGCAGGCCACGCCGAGGTCTTCGTAGTGCGAGCTCATGATGTTGGCGCAGTGGCCGGGGCTCTTGATCCAGCCGTCCATCACCGAGGCCACCGTGGAATAGCCGGCGGCGATGTTCTCGCCTGCGTACGACCAGTGGTAGCCGGCGTTGCTGATGCGGTCGCCCATCGAGCTGCCGTTGCTGCCGGTGTGGCTGAAGAAGTTGTTCTTTGCCATGTCCTGCGAGTGGCCGTTGGCGGCGCGCTTGAGCATCGTGTCCCAGGTCAGCGGCTTGCTGGCGGCATACCAGGTGCTGCCGCAATTTCGACCGGTGGCGCGGTAGCTGTTGGTCAGCTTCAGCACTTCTTGCCGAAAGGCCTTGGTGCCGCTGTCGGCGCAGGTGGCCGATGCCAGCGTGTTGGGCGCCATCGGTGCGACGGCGGTCGCTTCTGTCGCGCCGGCACCGATCGCCACGCGCTGCACCTGACCGTCAGCGGTGCGTTGATAGGCCTCGGGCTGGGTCGACACCACGCCAGGTGCAGCGACGGCGACGGCTGACAGGCCAGCCAGGCCGATGGCGCAAACGATCAGGCGTGAGAACGAAGGGGCAGGCTGTGGGTGCAGTTTCATGGTGACTCTCTCTGTGCTTTGTGCGCCAGCGTGCAGGGAACAGGAAGCGCCGCCGGATCATCACACCGGCGCTGCGGCGGCTACGGTAAGCAAGCCTTTGAAATGGAAACAGCGCGGCAACCGTCATGCCGGCTCGCCGGCACAGGTCAGTCCCACTTGATCGGCAGACGCGCAGCCCCGCAAGGCGCACGGACGTGGGCGACTGCGCGGCTTCAGGCCCCAGCAGCCTGCAGCGCGGTGCCGCACTGGGCACAGAAGCGCGCTGTCGCCAGCGCCGAGGCGCCGCAAGCGGTGCAGTAGCGCGGCGCGCCGCTGCCGTGGGCCGCGTCGACCCGCAGGGCTTCGTGCTCGGCCGCGGCGCTGCCAATCGCCGGCGGCGCGGTGGCCCCACCGGCCCGCGCGCCGGCAGCCAGCGCGCGCTCACTCGCCTGCAGACTGACCAGCCTCTGCTGGTCGGCCTGTGCCCCGGGTGCCACGAAGATGCTCTGGCTCGCCGCGAATTCGGCCAGGTCGGCGGCCAGTTGCTTGGCTTCCTGCGCGGTGCTGAACATCGCGGTGACCTGGCGCTCGTCGTCCTTGCCGAAGACCACCGATTCGATCCGCGCCCGCCAGACGCGCAACGTCATCGACTCGACTCGCACGATGTCGTTGTCGCTGCGCAGCTGGCTGCTGAGCTGGTTGCCGGTGCCGATGCGCGAGGTCTGCCAGGTGCCCAGCAGTTCGACCCAGACCAGCACCGACTCGAAGTTGAAGCGGCCCCAGATCGCGGCCGCCGACTGGAAGCAGAACGCCGCCACCGCCATGCAGATCAGCGAATAGCCGACCGGCGCGTGGCCCCAGCCGCGGGCCTCGGCCGCGTCCAGGCCCGGGTCGAAGCTGCGCACGTACATCAGCGCCAACGCCGTCGCCCCGCCGACCAGCAGCGTCGCGTACAGGTCGAGCAGCACCAGGCCCCGGTGCCGACGCGCACCGAGCGCGCCGACGAGGGTCGGTGCGGTGGTACCCGTCACCGGCAACGGTTGGGTCTCTTCCATCAACTCGCCGGCGAATCGGCCGGCGCCTTCGGCCGCCGGCGTGTTCGGCTCCAGCCGCGTGTAGCGCCGGTTCGGGATGCGCTCGGACCAGCTGTCCTGCAGGCGCCGATCCAGCTCGGTGATCAACGCCGCTGGCGGTCCGTTCATCGACAGCGTCAGCTGCTCCTGGCTGCGCTCGGTGGCCGGCAGTGGGTCGACCTGGGCATGCAAGGACCAAAGGATCAGGCCGACCGCCAGCAATGCCGCGGCCAGCAGAAAGATGACCTGGCCGTGCAACTGGATCGGCAGCGACGGCAGCGCGCGCCCAGCCAAGCCCACCAGCACCGGCCCGACAACCGCCACCACCGCCAGGCCGATCAACCAGGCGCTGCTCATGCGCGCCCGTTCGCCGGCATACAGAGGCTTCAGCAACACGAGCGCGGCAAACACCAGGTAAGCCGCAGCGATCAGCGGCCGCGACTCGGCCGTGCCCAGCACGCCCCAACCAACGATGAACGACAGGAAGGTCACCGCAAACGACAGCGCGTTGAAGAACTGCGTCTGCGCCATGAACTGCACCTTCAGCGGCGCGGTGATCAGTCGCGGGATCGCGTGGTACAGCACGCCGTTGAGCGCGCCGTTCGGCTCGGGATACTCCAGCCCGCCCTGCCGCAGCATCGTCTTGTACTGATCGGCCGCCGCCGAGTTGCCAGTGGCGCCAACCGCCACCTCAGGCGCCAGCGACGCCGGCCGGCCGCGGCCGAAGAAGTAGCGCAGCCGGCGCGCCGCGCGCACCGAAAACCCGACGGCGGCCGACAGCAGTCCGATGCCGACGAGCAGCGGCACGACGCCGCGGCCACCGCTGTACTGCAGGTAGCCGCGGGCCCAGAACAACGCCGTCAGCCCACCGGCCGCCGTCATCAACGCGCACAACAGCAGGAACGCGTTCTCGACCCGGTACGGATTCGGCAGCTCCAGACGTTGGTTGTCGGAGCTGTAGTCGTAGGCCATGTTGGCGTCCCTGTGGTTGGTCGGGCGAAAGCGCCTTACTTCACCCCGAGTTGATCGAACAGGAAGGCGAAGACATCTGCATCCTGCTCGATTGCCGACGACAGCGCCATGCCTTGCCCATGGCCCGCATCGCCCGCCACGCGCAGCAGCACCGGCTTGCCCGAAGCGGAGGCGGCCTGCAGGCGCGCCGCCATCTTCAGCGAGTTGTGCGGCTCGACCCGGCCGTCGTGCATGCCGGTCAGCAGGAACACCGCGGGGTAGGCGGTGCTGTCGGCGACCCGGTGGTAGGGCGAGTAGGCCTGCAGCGCCTTGAACTGCGCCGGATCTTTCACGCTGCCGAACTCGGTCACGTTGAAGGCGCCGTTGGGCGACAACTCCATCCGCAGCATGTCGTAGACGCCCACGTGGCTGACCACCGCGTTGAACAGCTCAGGCCGCTGCGTCAGCGCCGCACCCATCAGCAGGCCACCGTTGCTGCCGCCTTCGATGGCCAGCCTGGCCGGCGAGGTGTAGCCCTTGTCGATCAGGTACTGCGCGCTGGCGATGAAATCGTCGAACACGTTCTGCTTGCGGGTCATGTTGCCCTGCAGGTGCCACTCTTCGCCGAACTCGCCGCCGCCGCGCAGGTTGGCCACCACGAAGATGCCGCCGTGGTTGAGCCAGAACGCCGAGCGCAGCGAAAAGCGCGGCTGCAACGACACCGAGAAGCCGCCGTAAGCCGTCAGCAGCAGCGGGTTGCTGCCGTCGAGCTTGATGCCCTTCTTGAACACGATGTTGACCGGCACCTTGGTGCCGTCTTTCGAGGTGGCGAACTCGCGCCGCACCTCGACATCGTCGAGCTTGACGTTCTTCGGCTGTTCACTGAGCGCGGTCTGCACCGGCTCCGGATTGGGCGTCTTCGCGCTCGGGCTGTAGCGGTACCAGGCAAAGGGCTTGACATAGCTCTGGCTGCCGAACAGCAGCTCATCGCCCCCCAGCGCGGCACCGGCGTGCACCGTGGCGACCGTTTCGTTGCCGATGCGCCCGAGCGGCTTGCCGGCGAGCGTGAAGGCGTGCAGCTCCTGCGGGCCACCGGCCAGGTACTCGACATAGAACCGGCTGCGGGTCGGCGTCACCGAGGACACGGTCATCTCACTTTCAGGCACCACCACGCGCGCCTTGTCGAGAGCAGGCTGGGCGAGCGAGCCCGCCACGATGCGACCGCGCGGCGTGCCCTTGACCACCACGCCATACCAGCGGCCGTCGCGCCCGAGCGAAATGCTGCGAACGCCGTCTTCGAAAGCGGCGATGCGCGTCCACGGCTTGGCCGGGCCGTGCAGGTAGAAGGCATGCTCGCCGCCGTCGCCGTTCAACACGTCGGCCAGAACGTAACGGCCGTCTTCCGTGGTGCTCAGGAAGATCTCGGCGACGCGCGGGAACTCCTTGCCGATGACGTAGCGGTCTTGCGCCACCGGCGTGCCGAGCTGGTGGAACCACACCTGCTCGTAGAAGTTCGCGTCTTCCGCGGGCCGCTCCTTGCCCTGCGGGTAGCGCGTGTAGTACAGCCCCTTGTTGTCCGGCGTCCAGGCCACGCTGCCGCCGCCGGTCGGGTACTGCACCCGCGGCACGACGTCGCTCAGCTTGCGGCCGCTGGCCACGTCGAAGAAGTGCAGCGTGCCGTCTTCGCTGCCGTTGTCGGACAGGCTCACCGCGACGGTCTTGCCGTCGAGCGACGGCACGTACCAGTCGATCGTCGTCGTGCCTTTGGGGTTCAGCACGTTGGGATCGAGGATCGTCTTTTCCGACGCCGGGTCGGCCGGATGGGTGAGCACCACCAGGCGCGGTTGGTTGGCGGGCGGTTGCGACTTCATCGCGAACAGCTTGCCGCCGACGTAGTGGAGCTCGCGACGCGTCGTCGGTGCCTTGCCGAGCAGCTCGGTGAGCTCGCCCAGGATCGCGCCGCGGTTCGACAGCTTGTCGATCTGCGAACGCGTCAGCACGTTCTGCTGCGCCACCCAGGTCTCGACCGCGGGCGTGTCGGTCGCTTCAAGCCAGCGGTAGTTGTCGGTCACCTCGGCACCGTGGTAGGTGTCGATCACCGGCCGCCGCGGCGCCTCGGGGTATGTCAGGCTCGCGGCCATGGTGGCCACGCCTGTTCCCAACCCCGCACCGATCAGCACCCACCGAACCCCGCTCGTCAAAGCTGCTCTCACTCGCGTCTCCAAAGGTATAGGCGCCCCATTCGTGCGACGGAGCGAAGCCGGGGATCCTAGCGGAGCACCCGCTTGATTACTCACGCCTTTCAGGGGTCCGAACCGCACAGCCCACACCGTGCAAGGCCACTGGGGTCCCGCAGGTGAATTGGGGGCCAACTGTCGCGCCTCTTTCGCCTGACGCCGCGGCGGCGCAAAATTGGCAAACTATGGCCACCCTGCCCACTGACCCCGCCTGGAAGCACGACGGTGTGCGTGTCGTGCCGGCGCACAGCCTGGACCCGAGCACCGCGCAGACGCCGGGCATGGACCGCAAGGCGGCGATCACGTTTGCCCGTGTCGGGGCGCAGAAGCTGTGGGCGGGCACGGTGCACATCCACCCGAACGCGAAGACGGGGGCGCATCACCACGGCCCGCTGGAGAGTGTGATCTACGTGGTCGCCGGCCGCGCGCGCATGCGCTGGGGCGAGCGGCTGGAGTTCACCGCCGAAGCCGGGCCAGGCGATTTCATCTATGTGCCGCCGTTCGTGCCGCACCAGGAAATCAACGCCAGCGCGACCGAGGTGTTGGAGTGCGTGCTGGTGCGCAGCGACGGCCAGGCGGTGGCGGTGAACCTGGACATCGAGCCGGCAGAACCGCCCGAAGACGTGCCCTGGATCGACCCGACGCACCCGCACGGCTGAGCCCTTCAGCCCACGTGCTGCAAGGGCACCGGCGCCGCGCTACAGTAGCCGCCCTCGCCTCTGGCGATCTCGCCAATCTCCCCGCATGCACCCCATCACCCTCCAGGCGCTGGTTGCATTTCCGCAGCAACTGGAAGCGCACTACGCGGCCGTGCCGGCCGACTTCAAGCACTGGACCCCTGCCTCCTGGGCCGGGGTGCCGAGCGAGCCGCTGACCGCGATCGAGCAGATCTGCCATGTGCGCGACATCGAGGTCGACGGCTACCAGCTGCGCCTGCGCCGCACGCTGCATGAGCATCACCCGACCCTCGTGTCGCTGGACACCGATGCGCTGGCGAAAGAGCGCCGCTACGGCGACGCGAACGCCGCCGAGGTGCTGGCCGACTTTCGCCGGGCACGCGCGGAAACTGTGGCCTTGCTGGCCAGCCTGGCGCCGGCGCAGTTCGACCGCACCGCTTTGTTCGAGGGCTACGGCCCGGTGTCGCTGCGCGGGCTGGTGCATTACCTGTGCAGCCACGACCAGCAGCACCTGGCCGGCCTGCAATGGTTGATGGGCCAGATCGAGGCGGCGCGCCTGCCAACTGCAATCGAGCACGCACCGGCATAGGGCTTGCAGGGGCGTGCTGTATGACCGCCCTGTCCATCCTCTTCATCGGCCTGCTGCTCGGTGTGCAGCACGCGACCGAAGCTGACCACCTGACGGCCGTCGCGGCGCTGGCCACCCGGTCAGCCGACTGGCGCCAAGCGCTGCGCCAGGGCGTCGGCTGGGGCCTGGGCCACACGCTGACGCTGCTGGCTTTTGCTGGCGCGGTGCTGGCGCTGGGCCAGGTGGTTTCACCGACGCTGGAGCGTGCGTTGGAAGTCGGCGTCGGCGGGATGCTGGTGCTGCTGGGCGCCGACGTGCTGCGCCGCCTGTGGCGCGACCGGATCCACTTTCATCTGCACCAACACTCGCCGTCGCAAGGCCCCGGCGTGGTGCATGTGCACGCCCACAGCCACTGTGGCGAAGGGCCGCACGCCCAGTCGGCCCATCGCCACGGGCACCCGGGCCGCTGGCCGCTGCGCGCGTTGGCGGTCGGCATGATGCACGGGCTGGCCGGCTCGGCCGCGCTGGTGCTGATGAGCCTGCAGGCCGCGCCGTCGGTGCCGCTGGGCCTGGGCTACATCGCGTTGTTCGGCCTCGGCTCGATCGCCGGCATGGCGGTGTTGTCGGCGGTGATCGCGCTGCCGCTGCGGTTGTCGGCCCTGCGCCTGACCCGTCTGCACCAGGTGATGCAGGTCAGTGTCGGCCTGTTCAGCTGCGCGCTCGGTGCGCTCACGATCGCACGGCTGGCCGGCTGACACCGCCATCGTCTACCGACCAGCCTTGCGCCTGCGCGGCGTTCAGCAAGGCCAGCGCAGACAGCAACGACAACGCGGCCAGCACA
>Ga0307515_10016987_pt1 | contig 13296 bp, 12 predicted proteins | sample 17_EM_MG_FD_194513 | JGI IMG/M metagenome (GOLD analysis project Ga0307515, IMG submission 194513) | Populus trichocarpa ectomycorrhiza microbial communities from riparian zone in the Pacific Northwest, United States - 17_EM | ecosystem: Host-associated > Plants > Roots > Unclassified | place...
GTCGCTTCCCCAGTCCCTGTGGATCCGGCCGCGCCAGTTAACCCGACAGAGGTGTTCGAGGTACGCCGGATCTCCACCTTCGTGGAGATCTCGTTCCGCATCGCAGACTCCACCAAATCCGTTCTCGGCGATAGAGAAGACCCCAAAGTTACGTGGGAACTCCTAGAGAAGCGTTTTGGCGCCAAGCAGCAAGGCTACAGACGGTGCTTATGGCGAGGTTACAACTCACCGAAGGGGATGGCAGCGGTAGGATTCACACCCATCGCGAATCCATGGTCGCTCTTCGTGCCGAGCTGAAAGAGGCCGGCGACGATTGACGACGCACGGTTATATCACGAACTCACTCCCCGTATCCCTCGATCTCTTCACCTCCCTTTATAACGACTCCACTTATGATATCGACCGTCTTTGCGACAGATTCGCCCAGTATGAAATGCGGCATAGACTTGCAGACTTCAGGTCACGCCCGGCAAGACCGGTGGGGCTTCGGACGCTGCGAACGGTTCCTTAGCTCTATTCATGTTGGAGATCGACACGCTGCCCCGAGTATCGGCATCATGTGTCTGGCGTGGGGAAATAGGTCGGTACGCGTCCGCGACCGTCGGGATCATGTGTCTGCTGCGCCGGGAGATAGTGGTCGGTAATTAGTTTCCGTATTGTTCTGTAATGACTTTGCCCTGCCCGCTTTACGGGGAGAATTAGTATAAATCCATTTGCCGATGGACTTAAAAGGCTCTCAATAACTGAGCCTGTAAGTTCATTCCACATATACCATATAATGTGACTGTGTCTGAGTACCGTAGTGTTCCCACTTAGGTACATGATATTATATTCCAATCTGCTATTCAATAACTGAGCCTTGTTCCCACTTAGTTTTAACAATTCAGCCAACAAGAAACCCCGTCAAAGGGAAAAGGAAGGTCTTCAGTAACTATCGCTACCACGGTTGTGGCAAGACGGGGCAATCAGGTGCAGAGAGGTGGGTCCCCGGAGTGAAGTGCGTCGCGACACTGGAGGCGTTGGTGAGGTTGAATCGCTCGAGGAGGGAGTCAATGAATGAATTCCTCTTGGGGTATTGAAATCGTGCGCGCAGAGCAATCGCGCCTCGAGGAACATGCTGAGCGCAGCACCCATCCAACTCACCTGAGCCGTGGTGGTGCCGTACTTCTGGTGCTCGGCATGCTCCTCGAGCGCGATCGCTCTGCGCGCACGATTTCAATACCCAAGGAGGCATTCATTATATTCATGCATTGACTCCCTCCTCGAGCAACCCAACCTCACCAACGTCACCAGTGTCGCGACGCACGTCACTCCGAGAATCCACCTCTCTGCACGCGATTTCCACACCCGAAGGGTGAATTGGAGGAGATGGCGGGCCGGCTGTACAGGGACCTTGTAAGAGCTCTTGCGTGGCTGGCCCTCTCACAACCCAGGCCACATCCATTGGCAGGCTGCCAAGCGTGCGTACCTCAAGGGGACCAAGAAGTGGCGCCTCACGCTTGGGGGACGAAAGTCCCCGGAGGTCGCTACGTTCATCACGGACGCCGACTGGCAGTCACTGCGACGACTGGCGTTCGATCGGTGCTCATATCGTCAATATTGGAGACGGAGCCGTAAGCTGGAGATCGAAGAGACAGTCCGGTGTCGCTCTTTCGTTGACGGGGGCCGCTTTTCCAAGAGTCAAAAGAATCGGTATGGATGGTCGACTTTCTGTATAGCCCAGCAGTTTCACTCTGAGGACCAATGCATGGTGGTCAATGCGGACAACCAGGGGAGTATCACTCTGGCGGAAACCCAGTATTCCACGGTCGCTCGAAGCACATCGATATCCAGTACCATTACACACGAGACCTCATCAAGGAGAAGAGGATCCAACTCGAGTACATACCAACGAACGACATGTTAACGGGCGTATCGGCCTGTTTTGATTTTTAGTGCCCTCACTCGGTTTAGGGGATGTGTTGGAGATCGGCACGCTCGTCACCATGTGTCTGGATATCGGGCCGCTGCCCCGAGCGTCGGCATCAATATCGGTCGGTAATTCGATCTGTGTTTGCCCGCTTGCAGGGGGAAAACAGTATAATGTTCCATTCGCCAACGGACTTACTAGCCTCAGTTTGCTGCATACGAACTAAGCCTGAAAGTCTATTTCCGCGTGCATACCCATTGCAATGCGATTTGTTTCTTACTAATGTACCGTAGTTTCCTGCTTAGGTACATAATACCATGTTACGAGTTTGCTGCATACGAACTGAGCCTTTTCTGGCTTAAATGTACCACCCATCAAACACAAACGTCTTGGCACTGTAAGAAATCCGACTTGAATGGATCATTGAGCTCCTTAAGCCCCCAAGTGCAATCAAAATCCTGTGTGTTGTCGAAACAGAGTGAACTAAGAGCAAGTGAAAGGCTAGTGTGTGAATAGTGCAAGTTGGATCGATGGCCAAACAGGTAAAAATGTGCGCAACCAAGTAGTACAAGAGATGATCGCATCCTACATAGTAATACAATTGTATAATGCATGGAATGGAACCGTTGGTATCACGCAGCTAGTCATCTCTTGTACTACTTGGCTGCGCACATGTTTACCTGTTTGGCCATCGATCCAACTTGTACTATTCACACACTCGCCTTTCACTTGCTCTTAGTTCACTCTGCCTCGATAACACACGGGATTTCGATTGCACTCAGGAGCTTAAGGCTCTGAGTGACTTATTCAGGTCAGATTTCTTACAGGCACGTGATGTACGTAGCTGCTGGAGAGAGCCAGAAGGCAAGGACAAGGGAAATCAGTCAAACATGCTTTCAAACGGGCCGTACCAATACAGTACAGGCCGTCCCGAGTGGGGACAGCCGGAAGGTTATATACATATGTCGGGGCGCACCGGATCCACCGACCCAGCGTGGGTGGCTTAGGAATCGAATCGAATGTCATAGACAGCGGTTCGTGACAGTTTACTGTCACCCTGAGCCTACTATTAGCGCTATTGTAGGTTGCTTGAAGTATTTATTGACCTAGCTAATCCTATGTATATCAGATAACGCTCCAGACTCATTCAAATTTTCTCATTATGTCGGTGTCAGCCTCGCAATCGTTCACCGTTCGTGGTTCGATGGATGTACCACGGTTCCCACAAGGCCACAACAACTTCCTGTATAGATTACAAAGAGATCTCGATTACTTTCATGCACGGGAAGCAGGCCAAATAATGTTAATGTATTCCTTCCAATCCGCAATAGTAGACATCTGAACATGGACCCGATAATTAATGCCCGAATGGGCAACCACTCCCGGCTGCGAGCTGCGAGTAGACGCCCCCGAGTGCAGCCTCATCCTTGACCATACCAAAAGTACTATAAGGACACCCACCCTCTTTCGCTCTCTCCATGACTTCAAGAACCGTATCCGCACCACGCCCATTGTACCCAACAGACTCCAGCCTATATCCCCCTTGTACCCAATCCTTACCAGGAATCGGTAGGCCGAACACTCTAGCATACAAGGCAACGGGTCCCCATCGGTTCCATAACGTCACTGGTGCGTACCAGGGCTGCATCATCCAGTAAACGACAGAAGTCGAGCCATCTTCGTTTGGATGGAACACTGTTGGAAGGCTGTACCTGGGGAGCATGCAATGCTCAACAAAAAGGCTGCGGATGCGGAGAGTGGTGGAGACGGTGGAAGTGATGAAACGATTGGGTTCGGGCAGTCCGAGGGCGGTTCGCAGCTGAGTGTCCATGAAGCTGACTATAACTTGCGAAAAGACCGGTCGGAAGATGCGGGGAATGACCGAGTTGTACATGTCAAGTATGCCTTGAGCGATGCGCGCATTGTCATCCGAATGCGTCATTTCGCGAGCTTCAAAATCCTGTCACTCAGTGAGCAACCGACAATCTCGTCACTACCAATTTACTTACCAAAACATATTCTGCACATTTCTCAAAGCTATCAGGGATGAACCTCTCAGCGATGCCCATGCGGATCCCGACCTCTTTCCTGTAGCAAGGCCCAACATCAATATTACGAGGTTCCAGGGAGAAGGTAGACTCATACCAGAAGACCCAAGAGGCGTGTTTCTCCAGTGGAGTCGTCTTCCTCCACTCGTAGGTATCAATCCACCTCTAATGTAATTGAGGTATATCAGAGAATGACGAGGGAACTTATTATTGATGACTTACCAGGGTCTCTGAAACTAGAAGGCATAGGGTGTACACCATCTGGTCATTCGTGATACCCCGATAGCGGGAGTGGATGAAGTTGACACGGTTAAGCGATAGCCTCGCCCGCTCGGAATCGAGAGGGTTCATGATCCACTCTGAAGCAAACACAATGGTGTCTGAATAGCGGAGGCCGGGTTGGTCAACCATCTTCTTTGCCTTGACGGACACGGCAGAAATAGATGGAATGCCGAATGCCTGGAAGAATGCCAGGTCACACGGGGCCTAACAACACATGGAAATAAAGGTGTGCGTACCCTCAGGAAAGCAAAGTCCTTGGCTTGACGGAAAATCCATGGAGAGTCGAGAAGGAAGAGGCTACCCAAAATCGTCTGTGCGTCCTTATAGTCGATATTGGAAAACTCAGTAGTGGTCCAGCCATATTTCTGCTGGATATTATTGAGGTGCTGGTAACGGAGGTATCGAACAGCAGAGAGGTAGACAGAAAGAAGAATGATGATCGCGCCCGCAACATTCGATCGAGTGAAGGGGCTAGAGTGGGGGGCAGTGGAGCTAGACAGTAGTAGGGGGGTATCAGCCGCCCCAGAATGGCTTCCAGTGTAGATGGTGGACGAGAACACGAAAGGCGATTCAGCTGCAGGATGTGTAGTGTTGAACTCCATATTAAACGAGAGCTTTCTTATTTTGATCCTACCTGATTTCTGACCCCTTATATAGGCAATGAGACGGTCGATCTAACAAAGGGGCGCGCGACCGGACCGGCTCTATCGACGAATACAGTAGCTCCCAAATCCATGACGACGAACCGTACTAAAAGACAAGGCTCGGTAATGCAAAGTAGAAGCGATGATAAGAGACTTCGCCGTCGATCGGTCTCTAGAAGGTGGCGCGGATCTAATGCACCTCATTTGAGGCCCTTTATCTGTCCGCATTGACGGGAATATTCTCTACGCCATCGGACCGGTATATGACATTTAGTGACCGGTGGTTGGATGGCGGTCGACAAGCGAGGAGGTCAGTGCCAATGGGGCTTCGGTCAAGCGCTTATCAAGCGCAGGCGTCTCGGCACTTGATGTTCGTAGCTTCTGGAGAGAACTAGAAGGTAGGGACAAGGGAAATCAGCCGAACAAGTTTTCACAGGGGCCGTACCAATACAGTACCAATACAATAGAAGCCGCCCCGAGTGGGAGACAACTGGAAGGTCATATATATTAACATACATATGTCGGGGTATACCGAACACACCGACCCAGCGCGGGTGGCTTAGGAATCGAATAGAACGTCATAGTCAACATGCAGTTCGTGACAGTCCAAAGATTTACTGTCACCCCGGCCTACTATTAGCCTGCACTATAGTAGGTTGGTTGAAGTACCGTTCAGACAGGCTAGAAGGAGAGGACTCTCGACCGCTAGGTTCATCTTATGTAATCAGGCTACAATTCTTTATTTGTGCCGCAGGTTCTATTTCTTTGGCCAAGCATTACTCAAATCTTGTACACACTCTCAGTCTATCGATAGACTGAGAGTTTCCGAATAAAGGGAACCGAAGGAGTTGTGCCATCAATTGAGAGCAGCGAGGAAACAAGGCCTCGCTACACCTACAGGACCGGACACTTATTGTGCTTCGGGCCGGTTCCGCGGAGCGTGGGTACCACGAGAACGGAGCTCGACGGATCACAGAAGGATCAAGGGCTGGGTGCGGACTAGGATGACTGGCCAAGAGTATATGACAAGGGCTAAGAAGGCCTATCCAATGAACCACAAATATTGTTACTTCACACAGCGATCTAGCGATGCATGCGATGACTTTCTGACGCTTGTCTTGCGTGTTGAAACATCCAATGAATCAAGATATTAGAATCCCGTGATGTCATATCCACCTTCATCTTTGTCTACAACCCTTCACATTTCAGCGGATTGCGCTTGCGAGTTGCGACCCTTGTCCTCATGACCTTCGTCTTGAATATCGGAGTTTTCAGTGACACCCCGTGCGTACGTCTGACATGTTAAACGCCTATGTTATGCCGAATAGGCTGTGTTTCCTGCATTTGATTGCTATGCCGGATTGTTGGAGGCGCAATTAAGTGGCACAACATCTGTGCTTTTTCCACTGCTACGCCACGGACTATTGTTATTACGCGCGCTGCTATACCACGGATTATAGTCATTCCGTGGTCACATGCCGATGCATATAAACTCGATCCCTGGTTACGAATATGAGTGGAATTTAATATATTGTAAGTGGTTATCCCTTCCCTCCATCTTGAAGACTTCGCATGAATATATCTGACCTTCCGAACTCGATCACCAGACTCATCTGCTGATTCCCTCCATCGGGCCGCTTGGCTTCCTTGCAGGGAGCGAGGGATCCATAGCGCCTCGTCAACTGGCTGCTTAATTGTCCCCTTCGATTATTTATTAGTGCAATACAATGCACATAGGATCACACTCTGGCTACGGATACAACGTCTCGTTTCATTTTCCCGCGATATCGGTGTTAGTCGCGCAACTGCGTAAGTGAAACCGGTCGGATGCTCGAGCTAGTCCAACAATCGCACCTCGTGGTTTGACGGACGTTCTATGTTTCCCACAAAGCCCCAACAGCTCCTTTCCGCACCAAATAGTTCGACGATTTCACACATTTCAAGCCCATCGACTCTGGTCTACCCGTTCGCGACCATTCGTATGCCTGAAATCGCACGCTTTGTGAGCGTAGTTGCCGGCGTTCGGTCAGCTCGGTCTCCTGGCCAATCCGCCTTGGTAGGGATGTCAACTAGATTAAGACCATATCGCCCTCGTGCATACACATACGCGTGTACGATCCGGTACAAGTGTCAAGGGAGAGAGCAAGAACGCGTGACCGAGGATCATGACAGGCGCGCGCCGTTCTGTAAATCGGCGAGAAGCCCGACGCTTCTCCTACCCAGACAGATGGTACGTAATCCTTTCTACCTATGCTGGCGCTCTCCGGTGGTTGCGATCGAGAGATTGGAATATTGGAGGGGTTCAACGGCGCGCTCGAGTTACTCGGGACCAGGAGCAGAGTGCCGGTGAAGTAAGCTGACACAACGGGTATCAAGGGGACTAACCAGTTTCTAAGCCGATTAGTTTTTCAGCTCATATTCACGTCCAAAGCTCAGCCCCACGGGAGACAGATGGATACAGGTAATTGAGTCCAGGAGTCCCATATTCCGGTTGGTAGTCCGGTTGGTAGGAACAGCTTGAATTTGCTCCCGTAAATCATCGGCCACCCATCAGCCATCGTTTCGGAAGGCCCTTCCCATTAGAGTACTATTCTAAGCGGGTAAGAGTATCCTGGTCCGAACATTATCGATGAGGAAGAAAGGCGGCAGATGAATCTGGATCAGATGTCGACTTGCTCGGAGAAATGTAGTTGGAGACGTTTCACAGGTACTCCATGAGAAGAGGCACCATATCCGTCGTCGGAATCCATAGTTCAGGGGCATATTATCTATGCTTCATTTTTCAGTCATCATTGTGGCGTTGTAAAGGATAAAGGAGTCCAGTGGCCTCAACTCACGGGCCAAGCATCGAAAGCTGGGATGGACAGTACAAGAGGAGTGCGAGCCTATCATTGACCCCGGATATCACAGAGTTACATAAGATCTCGCAGAGCCGCGGGGCCCAACAAACACGATTCGTTTCCTCGTAAGGAAATTCCAATAGGCTGTTTTAACATCCCCTTGTTGCATGTTTTGGGGCCGCATTGCAATCATGGCTTAGTATAATGGGGGCCATAGTACAGAGGGTAGCCGGAAACGAATCACCACCTGAGCTACCTTTCCAGGTCCAAATAGGCAGGAGTAGAGAGGCGAAGTAGGCCAGCGAAATGGACATCTATCAAAAGACATACAAGAGTGTGGAGAACGAACTGTGGGTAAAAGTAATTAGCCTAAATGTAACCTACCGCTTCACGAGGGAACAGGCCGGAGATGCCAGCCAAAATAGCCGGCTATTCGGCATCGTTTGATTTCAGCGCTGTAGTTCTGTAATCACGCATTTGGAGTTATTTGAACAACCAGAGTACACGGATGAAGTTTTAGACTTTTTGAAGTGCGGAAAGGCGGTCATCGGGGCCGGCTTGTAACCACCCAAATAGACGATCTTGAAATGTCAGAAAAATTGAGGTCCCAGTCTCAGAATACATTTTAATTAGAGTCAGTAACTACATTGAGAAGTATCTTCTGTCGTTGTCAATCCTGCTCCTCCACAACCTCGACGCTCTTTAATGGTTTGGGAGATTGCACCTCGAGAGCCTTCAGCTCATCGTCTATATGCTGCCACGGTTTCGTGCGTACTTCCCAACAGCGGGGCTTGGAGGGTCGCTTTGATTTTGGCACCCCTCAATTGGGCTATCATATCAACGCCGCGTCGAGCTCCTCGATCCCATGCATGCCAGATTCTCCACGGCGTACATCTCTTGTTGGCTCTAACAATACGTAAGGAAGATGAGAGGTCACAAGATTCATCACATGGAATAGCAGAGGTTTAAACTCCGCTCGGCTTAATTGGACCACCTCCCGCTCAACCTTGGGCTTGGGCTCGGTCATGATTGAGGACTGGCGAAACTCCCACTTTCGGTGGACAACAATATTTAATGCATTATGATTTTTTCTACAATTTTCTATCGAAGGTTGGGCCCATAGCCTGGGCCGTCTATTTGGCTACCCTTTGACTGTACTGAAGGTGGTTCTACGGGTACAGAAATGCGCATGAGTCGAGGTACCAAAGCTTTCGCATGCTCCTCGGTCGACAGAGAATTGTAGACCGAAGAGAAGGAGCTCCCTGACGGTGGGATGCAGAATGAATTAAGTCTGCCACCCATATAGGACCAAGTGGACGAGGTCGGAACCAAATCGGCGACGTCGGAGTCAAGGCTCGACGTCGTGGGGAAAACAAAGGGTGTAAGGTTGAAACCCATTCCGTCCCTGTGCCAAAAACATAAATACCAATTTCAGTTCAGAGCAAGTACTAGTTGACATAAACGAGCCAAAACAGGTTGCACCACCATTCCTCTTGATCGATCGTGAGGTTGGTCTGCAATTCCTCGTCTTGCCACAGCTGATTCACTCGTCCAGTACGCGCCCATAGGTACGAACGAACACCAACCCAGGATATTGGGCAATATACCTCCAAATAATTCGCCCAAGGCAACATCGCACACGCTTTGCACTGGGTTTTGACCACTCTCTGAACAAGAACCAACCCTCTACTCTCTCGAACGACACAGACCTTCTTCTCACGAGTTATCACTCCTGAATCTTGTGTTCCGAGGAGCGCGCCATCTTTTGCCACCCATCCCCCCAAACCTCCATCCTCCGTTTGAAACAATGAATACATTCGGTCGAATGGAAAACATCGAATCATTGTCCGATGAAGTCGAGGTTCTTGAGGGGGCCATCACCTGCGAGCTCAACGCGCAAGAGGTCGAAGCGTCCCGCATTGCCGCCGAGATTCAAGTGGACATAGATGCATTGGAGAAGGAACTAGCTTGCTATTATGGACTCATCACTGCTAAGCATACTGAGCGTGAAAACCGCGTTGCGGCGGTCCGCGAGGAAGGGCGAGGACGGCTGGAGGAATTGCAGAAGACATTGGCGGATGCGAAACACGAGCTGGCTGTGATCCACTCTCCGATATTGATTCTCCCATATGAAGTAACGGCAGAGATCTTTAATTGGCACGTGTTGATGCGCGGGGATTTGAGGACGTTGCTACTCGTGTGTAAACGGTGGACAACAGTGGCGTACAGTAGCCCCCGACTTTGGTCCAGGATAGCCGTCACTGATCGTGGACCCGATGGGGTTCGCCTTCAGGGTGCTCTCGTATGCGACACAGTGACCTATTTACGTTCGGTCCTTTCTCGCGCCCAGGCGAGCCCTCTTCAAGTTGAAATTTCCTTCGGTACCTACAAAACATTTGTCCATCCCAACAATTATTCTCAACCCTCTTCCCTCCGCCACTGGTCTCAGGCAGATGCGAATTGCGACGAAGCCCTCAGCCTTATCCTCAATAATCAAATATTAAGACGTTGCACGTCTATAGTCCTAGGGAACTGCCCTATCTCTGGCCTTGACGACAAACTACCAAAAGTGGTCGAGAACATGACCATTCTTCCACTGCTTTCTTCGCTCTATATCGACCAATTTATGAACGAATCTGGACTCCAAATTGTTCGGTCCTTGATCAAAGTCTCCCCCTCACTACGGCATATTCGTTGTCGTCACAGCACTATAGGCCCTCAAAACTTTGGAATAGGGATGTGGACGAGAAGAATTGAATCCTACGGTTGGACTAATCCCTCCCAATCATGTCATCTGCTTCATGAGTCGCCATCACTTCGTGAACTTGGAATCTCTGGCCACCTAACTGGTGCTCTAACACTACCAGCGCTTCAAGTGCTCAGGATGTTGCCTTTCGCCCACTCCGCGTTGCGCCTTATCACCGCCCCACACTTGCATACCCTCATCCTCGCGCACGGGTTGGTGTCTGTAGAGCACATACCAGTCAACCCGATCAACCTTCCCAACTTGCGCGTGGCAATACACACTCAAATCTGCAATATAGCAGCCTTACGTGTATTTCAAACACCTGCTTTGGAGCACCTCTCAATCCAGTCGCTAGGTCTGGGACCAACAGACTTGTTTGAACTGTTCGATGGCTCAGTCCAGATGCCCACCCCCAAGTCATTACACTTGGATTGCGCATTTACTGATGCCGCACTGATCGCCGTGCTGGGTCGACTTCCTTTGCTGGAAGAACTCCAGGTCGCTGGCACGATCGCGCAGGATGCGTTTTGGGAAGCATTGTCGCCTTCAAATAAGCCAACCTGGCGAGTATGGCTCCCGAAGTCTCTTCCAGACGAGCGTGCGAATCGAATCCTCACCCCCAATCTCAAATTTCTTCTGCTTAACTACTCGACGGGTAACCTGTACACCCCTCCCAAGGGCCAACCTACGACAGCACAAAGGAAGGCGCGCAAGCGGCGAGCCGAGAGAGCGCAGGAACCCGAGCTTCCGGACGACGGTCCAAGAGGTGGAGAGTGGACGGTGATACAGGCGTCAGCCGTCGCACTTGCAAGAGAGCATGCCGGATGTCCTTTGGAAACACTGGCTTGTTGGTCCCCGGAGAAGCAAGTCAATGTACTTATTGGAAGCCTTGATACGTTACCTCAGAGACCAACGTGAGTTTTGTCCCCTGCTCTATGATGTCCTTGCGATTTTCTAACGTGCTACCATTGACAGATGGGATGACAATTGGTAGGTGTTGGATATAGGGAGTTTTCGATAAGGCTCCGTGCGTCTACATGCCCATGTCCTATCGTTATGCCTGATCGTAGGAGGCAAAGTGGTATAACCTCTGTGTGCCATGTGCACCGCTCTACCACGGACAATACTCATTAGATGACATAGACTCTCCGATTGCACTCTCTCACGATTGTAAATATAGATACAGTCCTTAGTTACCGATGCGATGAAGATTCGTAGCCAATTATTCCTTCCCCTCTCATATTCGGAGAGTAGGTAGTCGTATCAATTGCGCAGTATGTTGCCCAGCAATATGGAAGGAGGCAGCGTCCCACTGGCTTAAGTGATGACTTGGGGCTGTGATGATGATTTGGGTTGGCAACGAGTTCGTGTTCTTGGGGGGGAGTTTGCAATACACTATCGCCAGCACTCTCTTTCCCGTATCTCCCTATCGTGTCAGTGATATTATTCATGCGATGTATTTAGGGGAAGCCATCACCTGCGAAGCTTGATGATTCTAGCGACCTGCCCGTTTGGTCCACACGTACAACGGGATCGAGATAAAGGAGATTTGGTGACGCATCCCAGTAGACACCGTTACGCGCACAGTGGACAATAGAAGGGCATATAGTCCTGTAGAGTGTATATTGCTTCGTTTTGAGCAGAATTTTTGAAATGTCGATGACAAGCCTGCAGTATGTAGAATTCATGATAGCTCTGTATATGTAATTGCAAATGGCGTCATATATCCGATTATTGAGAGAGAGAGTGAGACTCATCTCGAATCGGAGGCCGTCCGCGCTTTTCAGTCCATCGAATGGAGCGCTCAATATAAATGCGCTATGAAACCTTGGGATATGTAACAAGCCAAGATACCATTACATGTACGACAGCGATGGTGTGAACATGGTCGCAGTCAAAGAGTCATGAGGCAGTCTGTACTGTCTCGCGCACCTTCCCGTCAAGGTCAGGAACCAAGGCGCAGACAGAGGTAGTCTGTGGGTCACCGTATCACTGGTAGTTTTGTACGAGTATGTTCTACCCTGTTGTTCTGTCATCCTCCGATCACAAGGATCACGTGACCATTAAGGTTTCAGACTCCGCTCTGGCGCGAGCTCATATAAGAAGATTCATCATTCATTTTCGCTTTCAAACCAAAGCCCTCCACGAAACCCTCGCGCCATTTCTAATCACCAACACTTATTCAAATCTTCAAATGGCCCGCACCAAGGTTAGGGTCATACTTTGAGATTGTTTTTGACCAGTCTCTTTGACTCCAACTCTCACTGACTCGCTCTGTAGCAAACCGCCCGCAAATCCACTGGTGGCAAGGCTCCACGCAAACAGCTCGCGACCAAGCAGGCACGCAAGACTGCCACTCAGACAGGTGGCGTGAAGAAGCCTCATCGCTTCCGCCCCGGTACCGTCGCCCTTCGCGAAATTCGTCGCTACCAGAAGAGCACTGAGCTCCTCATCCGCAAGTTGCCCTTCCAGCGCCTTGTCCGTGAAATCGCTCAGGGTATGTTCACTTGGCGCTTGAAAGCATTGATGACTGACCATATTTCAGACTACAAAACCGATTTACGTTTCCAATCGTCAGCCGTTATGGCTCTCCAGGAAGCAGCCGAGGCCTACCTTGTTTCGCTCTTTGAGGACACTAACCTCGCCGCTATCCATGCCAAGCGCGTCACGATCCAGCCTAAGGATCTCCAGCTGGCCCGCCGGCTCCGAGGGGAGCGTGTTGCATAGAATGTTGCATCGGATTTCTCTGGGTTACTCTAGCTCGTGTAATATCTGGCTTGTATTGTAAAATTAACTGCCTTTCGCGACTGTCCATAATTGTTTCCTG
>Ga0307515_10016988_pt1 | contig 13295 bp, 6 predicted proteins | sample 17_EM_MG_FD_194513 | JGI IMG/M metagenome (GOLD analysis project Ga0307515, IMG submission 194513) | Populus trichocarpa ectomycorrhiza microbial communities from riparian zone in the Pacific Northwest, United States - 17_EM | ecosystem: Host-associated > Plants > Roots > Unclassified | place...
ATTTTTTTTTGTTTTTAAATAATAAAATATGAGAAGATATGTCATTTCTTTTTCTATTTGAGATAATAAACTAATATATATATATATATATATATATATATATATATATTCAAAATAAACATATATATTATGTCATGTTCATAGCATATTGCCCACACTATGTAGTGGATTAATAATATTTTTTTAAAATGTAAAAAAAAATATGAAACGTGATTTTAAGTGTCTTGAATTAGACTACAAAGTTAGATCTAACAATATTTTTTAATTAATAAACAAAAAAGACAATGCTTTTTAGATACTGCAATATCATTTACAGTGTAAATATTTTATATCAATGATGTAATCCATGGTATAATAAATCTATGTTCATAATACCTTTATAATATTTTTTCCACATGTTTTTAAAATACAATATAATGTGCTAGTGGACAAGATAATTTACGTAATGATGCATGAAATAAAAAAATGAAATAAATGTCATACATTTGTTACTGTGTTCGTAGAAAAAACAATTATAGAAATCTTTAAGAGTTGTATTAAAAATTAAGGCCTTTTAAAACTAATAATAATTTATTTTGCGTTCCAATTTTCACATTATAAGATAATTAGCACTTAATGTAGCTATTTTTCTTTTGTGTTTTCCTAAAAAAATAGAATTAATTAAAAAAAAGATAAAGAAATTCAATTTTTGGATGGATCCATGGGCCTCTCTTCTGGGCCAAGGAATGCTGGCATTTTACATATTAACATCTCTAAACGACTCTCCACCCAACCCAACCCCTAAAAAACCTAAAAACTGCTTTCTGTTTCCTTCCCCTCTCTCTCTCTGCTTTCCCTCCAATAGCGAAGCAAAGCAAAGAAGTAACCATGGCTGCTCCTCCTCCTCCAAATCCAATCAACAAGCCAAGAAACCCTAAAAAACACAGTCTAAAAGACCTCAAAACCCTAGGTCACCAACTTCTCTCTTCAAGAACACACATAAACAACCTCCCTCTCCTTCTCACTTACATATCCCCTAACTTTCCTCCTCAGCATGTCCTCGAATCTCTCCTCTCTCTCCACTCCTTCTTCTCTCCTATCCTCCCCGACCTACCTTCGTCCTCCCGAAGCTCCACCCACAACAAAGACAACGACGAGCCGGACGCTGACGTTATCTATAAAACCTGGCTTCGCTCTAAGTTCGATGAGTTTGTTAAATCTCTCGTTGATGTTGCTGTATCGCCGAAAGCTGAAGATGCTTTAAAGGTCTGTACTTTCAATTATTTATTTTAACTTCTGTAAAATCCGTATTTTTTTTAATGATTTCTGCGTGTTTGATTTTTGTAGGAAGTTGTGTTGGATACACTAATGGAATTCGTCAAGACTGGAAATGGAGGGAGGTTCAATTCGGCTATTTATCACAGATTTCTTGTTAATATTGTAAGTTTTGTCCTGTTAATTTTGTGAGATTAGCGTATCTATGCTGTTCATTACTTCTATTTCATCTAATTATGGTCAAAACTATTTGCTTTCGGATTTTGTAGCGCAGATTGGCTGTTAATATTTTTGTTCATATAATTATGTGAAATTTGTGTAATTATTCTGTTACTGCTAATCATGATAAATTAGTGTAAATATACTGTTAAATATCTGTGTTAATTACTTATGTTTCATCTATGCATGTCAAATTAGTGTTAATTGTAATGCTGAATAGCTGCCTGTATTCATTTTTACTTGCAGGTGCAATCTACAGAATCTTTGGATTTTGTGTTAGAGTTGCTGGCATCAAAGTATTTCAAGTACATTGATATCCGGTAAGTCTTTCTTTCGCTTTATCTTTTTAGAATGTGGAAGTGCTGATTATTAATTATATGATTTTGCTGGTTTATGAATAATAGTTTGATTTTTGGTTTTTTTCTTTTTTGGGTTTGCGGTACAGTTATTTTACTTACATCAACATTGAAAAATTTGCTAAGAATTTGGAGTTGAAAGATATTTCTGGTAATGGTATAGATTAGTCATTTCGAAAATTTGTGTTTTTTTTTGCCAGATGTTTGTTTATTTGATTTGTTTCTTTCTACTAGATGGAAAAACTGAGAGTGGTGACAAAGTTGGTGAGAGTGATTCAAGGGAAAGGTTAGTGTTGTTTATGATTGTCACATCTGGTAATTTGGTTTTTGAAAGAAAATGTTCTGTTCTGTTGGTGTTATAGAGATGTGGAAATTTATTTATTCCTCTATTATTTCAGCCTGGAGCTTTCTATTTACAAGATTCATTATATAATATCAAATATCCCTCCTCTAGAAGACCCAAAACAGAATTCTGATTATGAGCTGTGGGGTGGTTCAGGTAATAGTTTGCTAGTACAAATATCAGTGTATGATCACTTGAGAGCTGCTTTATGCATGTATACAGCTCCTTCCTAACAAACACACATGGGCACACACTATTTCAGACAATTCAATGCAAGGCATCAAAAGTGGCAGATAATTTTAAAAGTTTAGCTACTTTTCTGCCCTTAGTATTTTTATTTTACAAGCTTGCTACTTTGGTGGGTTGATGAATTTTGAGTTTAATCATTTCTATACAAATCAGGATTCTCTGTTAAAAAAGGTGAATCGGAAGGGCCTTCTCAACACCTGAAAACAGAAGACAAAGACCTTAAATCTGAGAAGCATGATAATGACGTGAGTCATCAATGATATGTTGTTGCTGAGTTTTTCATGCAATTTTTTTTTCATATCTTATCCTAGGTAGTCTCTGATCTTGTATAATACTCCATTATACTCTGTATAGAGCTTTATGTTTTGTGGTCCATTCAGGTTTTATCTGCTGGTAATTATGCCAAAAAGATGAAATTAAAGTTTACCAAGGCTTGGATTTCATTTCTTAGGCTACCACTTCCAATTGATGTGTACAAGGAGGTAAGGCTCTTGGCCCCACACTTGTATTGGTGCACTTATGTTTAGTTTCAAGGCTGATATTGAGTTTGGATTTCCTTTTTTTGATGTGGCAGTGGTTTATTTGAACACTGGCCTTTGCGTACTCATCCCCCCCCCCTGACCATCTGTTTTGATATGCTTGTCTTTGATGCACAGGTTCTCTCCAATCTCCATCAAGCAGTCATCCCTCACCTGTCTAATCCAATAATGTTATGGTATAGCATTACAGTGGATATTTTTACCTCATGGATATGAATACCTCGTCCTACTTGTAACTGAATTGCTGATTTGCACTTAATTGCGCAGTGACTTTTTGACAAGATCATATGATATTGGAGGTGTTGTCAGTGTCATGGCCCTTAGCAGTCTCTTCATCCTCATGACTAAGCATGGTTTAGAATATCCCAACTTCTACGAAAAACTGTATGTGCTCCTCTTACCTTCCATCTTTATGGCGAAACACAGGGCAAAATTCTTTCAGGTAATGTCCATATGAACATAAATCAATGTGATCTGTGGAATTATTTCAAGTGACAGCATATTAAGTGAAATCAAAACTAGCTGTTAAGATAGTTGCATGTGATACCTACATGCTATGGATTGATGACAGCTTGTATTCATCTTTACATATGCTGATTGGTAATACCATGCTTTATGTTTGGGTTTATTTAAGGTGATTTGATGATCATATAATTTTTGAAAGTTCAAACGAAAACATTAAGTATATGTTACGCTCAATGGCCTTGAATTTGATAAACACCCCACCCCCTATAAACAAGATTTATGAAATCAGCCCAAGATGTCACAAAATAAGACTGTCGATCTTTTTTAATACAATCTGATGATGTGCATTTATCTTGCTGTAGCTTCTTGATTCTTGTCTAAAGTCACCACTTCTCCCAGCATATCTGGCTGCTGCTTTTGCTAAGAAATTGAGTAGACTGGCACTTGTAGTCCCTCCTTCTGGAGCATTGGTTATTATTGCATTGATTCACAACCTCCTCAGGAGACATCCTTCAATCAACTGTTTGGTGCACCAGGTACCCATACATTCTAATATTTTCTTGAAGACTGTCTTAGCTGATTTATCAGTTATTTGTTTGAGCGGGATGGCATGTATTCTGCATTCGATTAACAGTTGTATGCACCTCATAATTTTTTTTATTAGAAATTGTCTGGAATCTACCTTCATTATCACTTTATCAGAGTGACTGTGGAGAGCATAGAAAGATGTCTCTACCTTTTCTTCATTTACTGTAAGAGATGATGTCTCTGTATGGTTTTATTGGAGAAGAATTGTCAAGCATGTCATGTGTATTTATGTTATTTTTTTCAGGAAGACTGTAATGATACTACAGACAACAATTCCGAAGCAGAAGGGGGAGATAATGAAAATGAATTTGGGGCTAGCACAAATATTGCAGCCAGAAAAGCTGGCATCGATCATTTTGACAATGAGGAAAGCAACCCCTTAAAGTCCCATGCCTTGGGTAAGTGTTGCACATGTATGTTTTTGAAGGTAGACATAACTTTGTCCTTGTATTGACAATAATAATTTTCAAACAGGAAGCTCTCTATGGGAAATTGATAGCCTTCGTCACCACTACTGCCCTCCTGTTTCAAGGTGTGCATACATCTTGGATGCTTGTTCATCAAGTGTGCTGTACTTTTATGCCTCCTGATGTCTGATTTGTTGCATGATTAGGTTTGTCCAGTCACTTGAGAATGACTTGACAGTCAGGGCCAAAACCACTGAAGTTAATGTTGAGGATTTTAGTTCTGGCTCATATGCGACCATATTTGGAGAGGAGGTAATGTTTTGAGTTATCCTCTAATTAGCATAAATTTATTATGATTGATGTATGATTTGACTGCAAATGAAATAACCAGTGTTGTGTCATTTTAGTTCCAAACAAATAATGGGATCAATTTTGACTCATTTGGCTCAGTTTATCATTAGAAATATGTTGTGGTGAATGTTCTTAACATCCAAGTATTTTAGATTAGATATCTTTATGTTATGGAGGAAGAGTAACCATCTTAGCCTCGCTTCATTGCATCTCTTTGGGACAGTAACAACAATAACGGGAATTTCTCTCATGTTGGCGAGGGGGTAGTGGATCATGTGTTTTACACAGCTATTTCATCCCTGAATGCAAGCAGCAAATTCTGATTGCTTTCAAATTTGTTCCGTGGTTTCTTCTTGTTATGTAACTTGGGACAGTGTTTGCTGATTTATTGACTCCATTCGGTCATTGGTAATTTGGGATGGGCTTTTTATCTCTTGTTCCTTGTAATAGGTTGATTGATCTCCATGCATGTCACTTGATGTGTAGGAAGGACTCTTTCTCTTGCTCCTTTGTATTTGATAATTGATGCTCATATTCGTGTCTGGCCTGGCGAACCTAACATTGCAGATTAGACGAAGGGTGAAACAGGTGCCAGTGGCGTTCTACAAAGCAATTCCAACCTCTTTGTTTTCGGAGACTGATTTTAGTGGATGGAGCTTTAAAGAGGAGGAGGAAAGCAAGGGAAAGAAATCTGAAAACGGTATCTTAAACTCATCGGGAGACAAGGATGGATGTTGCACAAAACGACAGCGGGTAGAGTGCTAAGTAGATGGTAGGGACATGAATGAGGAGAGCGTGGAAAACCAAGTGCGGTGGATCTGTTAAGATATTAAAATGAGAAGAGTTTATTTTAGGAGTACGAGCTATAATTGTACCGAGGCTGTAGCCATTAGCCATACATTGCGCAATGACAACAAGTTGAGGAGAAGAATGGCTGGCATCCTTGGAGGGTCAATGTATTTTTCTCACCATGTGCTTTTGCGAATTTCTTCCTTTTTAAAAAAAAAAAAATTAATGGAAAAAGATGGGTATCTGGTTTTGTTGAAGAAAGAAGAAAGATAGTCACTTTGTTTATGATGGTAGAATGTACTTTTTCACTAACAATGGTTTTTTTTTTTAACTATATGCCAAAGATACCCTCACGATCATTTCTGAGAGTTAGCCTCTATTTATATAATAATAATAATAAAAAGAAAAAAGAAAAAAAGGTAGTGTAGTTGTAGTAGTAATATTTGGAAGGGTGGGTAAAGAATGAAAATAGACGGCAGGCAAGGCTAGAGTCTAGACAAGCTCGTCTAATCAAAACCGTTGATGCTATTTGGACTTGGTGCCAATAATTCCAAGGAATCTAGTCAGGTTTTGGACAGGGGGTGTGGAACCGGTGCTGGATCGGTGGGTTTCTTAGAAGAGAAAAGTCAACTAATAGAGAGAGAGAGAGAGAGGGTTCGTGTAGTTGGTGGGAGGAGTTAAAAAACAAAAGAAAAAAGAAAAAGAAAAGGGGGAAGCAACAGATTTAGATTACAAAGCCAGAGTCAGACTGTCAAACTGTGTGTTTGTTTCATGATCAATCTCAAGGGAAAGAAAAGACGCAGGGCAGGCCAGGTTGTATTCAGGGTTTAGGGAAAAGATCAATCACATATAAATAAAATTTGGGTGCGGGTGCTTCTTCTACATACATTTCCATCTCCCCTTTTTCTTATCAATTGCCATTATTGGGTGGCTTTTGCTGCACATCACCCACCCATCATTTGATGTTTTTGGCTCCAGTCATATCATACCATTCACCCCCCCCCCCCCTCGCTCGCTGCCAATCTTACTCTCAAGGTAAGAAATCTAAATCCCCTTTCTTTTTTAGGGTTCTTGACCATGGTTTTAACCCATCCATCTCTTTCTTTGAGAGATCCATTTCTCTCTCATTCCCTCCCCCTTTGGATTCCCAATCTCAACTACTTCGCCATTGAATTTCTTAGATGTGAATAAGGATTATATTACCTTTCCTTTCCTTTTCTTTTGCAATTGCTTTATTGCTCTCTGGATATGAATCGGGCTTTGATTAGATTTGTATTTTGGGTGTTTGAATCATAGTGGATCCCCCCCCCCCCCAATGCTCTCTTCCCATCTGCTTCATTTCTTCATACAATGAATAATGCTCCCCTCTCTTTATATTATTTCCCACTATTCTTATACAAATCACTTTCCTCTTGACATTAACAATCTCTTCTGCAAGTTGATCTGGTCTTCTTCTTCTTCTTTATTGCGTTTCTTTTCCTGACATTTTCCAATGGTTTTGCTCCAGGTTGCGAGACTTGTGCAACTGGGACCAATCTTTGTCCATGTTTCTTGCCGCTAGGATTCTTAAATAGCGTTGTGCTGGGTAGAGACTGAAGGTGAAGTATGAGGGGGTGGAACATCCCTAGACGTTATTGGATTGTCATCTTGACTTTCGTTTGCACTTGTGTTTGTTATATAGAACGAGTGGGTTTCTCCATTGCGTATACTATTGCAGCGGATGCAGCTGGAGTGAACCAATCCAGTAAAGGCACTATACTTTCTACTTTCTATTATGGTTATGCTTGTTCTCAGGTCCCTGGAGGCTGGGCTGCTCAGAAATTTGGGGGAAGGAAGGTTCTCCTTCTCTCTTTTCTTTTGTGGTCATCCACTTGTTTTTTGATACCACTCGATCCTAATCGAGTTGTCCTCTTGGTGGTGGCCCGCTTGCTTGTTGGTGTTGCACAAGGGTTCATCTTTCCCTCCATCCACACCGTCCTGGCACAATGGGTTCCTCCCCATGAAAGGTCTAGATCCGTGTCGCTTACAACTTCTGGAATGTACCTAGGTGCAGCTATGGGGATGCTCGTGCTTCCGAGTCTGGTGAAATTCAAGGGCCCTCAATCTGTTTTTCTCGCTGAAGCAATATTAGGCCTTTCATGGTCTGTGCTTTGGCTTCGATTTGCAAGCGACCCTCCTCGTTCTGAGCATCCAAAGGCCACTGCTGCTGGTTTTGGGGAATCTTTACTGCCACTCAAAGCTAGTCAAAAGGCAAAAATGGAGAATGGAGGAACTGCTGTTAGAACAGCCAGAATTCCATGGAAGAGAATTTTTGTCAGCTTACCAATTTGGGCAATTGTGGTGAATAATTTTACGTTCCATTATGCTTTGTATGTGCTGATGAACTGGCTGCCAACATACTTTGAGCAGGGCCTCCAGCTGAGTCTTCAGGAAATGGGTTCGTCAAAGATGATGCCTTACTTCAACATGTTCATATTCTCAAATATAGGCGGGGTGGTTGCTGACCACTTGATCACAAAGAGAATTTTGTCTGTGACGAGAACCCGGAAGCTCTTGAACACTGTAGGGTTTTTAGTTGCTTCTCTTGCTTTGATAGCACTTCCTATCTTTAGAACTTCCAGTGGGGCTGTCTTCTGCTCTTCTGTGGCGCTTGGCTTTTTGGCACTGGGAAGAGCTGGGTTTGCAGTGAATCATATGGATATTGCTCCAAGATATGCAGGAATAGTAATGGGGGTTTCTAACACAGCTGGCACTCTAGCTGGAATTATTGGGGTTGATCTAACTGGCAAAATTCTCGAAGCTGCTACCACCACGTACTCAGATCTTTCTAGTCCAGAAAGCTGGAGATCTGTATTTGTCATACCTGGTTTGCTCTGCATTTTTAGTACTTTCGTGTTTTTGTTGTTTTCAACTGGAGAGAGGATTTTTGACTGAGGTAAGCCGCGCATTGCTTGGAATGTGGTCATCTAATAGAGAACTGAACATATAAATGTCTTCTTGAGGACCTCTGCCTCCTGTTCCAACATACCACCTCTCTGGAAGGGTGTGTATTAGTGAACATCTAGAGTTGTCGATATAGAGTGGACAGCTTTAAGGAATCCATTTTTTTGATTAGTCAGAGTGAATTGCTAGAGGCTCATATGCCCATTTTTCTAAAACACCATGCTAGAGCAGTATTAATTTTTTTATGGAAAGTCTTGTCACTTCCTTTTAGAGGCGGTACATAATTTGCTCTTCGCAAGTCAACAATGGTACTGTACTGTTGCGAAGCTGTGTAATTTAATGAAGAGACATGTTTATTACCTTGCTAGGCATGAATGAACGTTGTATCCTAGATGCTATAATAAGACCTTTTGTTCTCCTTGAAGATTGAGAGATTCCCTTGATTTTTATAGAATGTCTGCTTGAAATATCAATGAACAATTCGTGAATCATTTGGTTCTTCGAAGTAACGTGATCAACAACTGTACATGTGGTTTCGACGTGTTTGTTTGAAAGAGATTGCGTGATGCATTTTAATTCATGCTGCTTCTAATACTTTTCTAGTGCTAAGATTTTGCCTCTAGTGTTTCCTAAGTGGGTGTCCGGCGCTATCTAAGTTTTTTTTTTTCCTATTCTTAAAAAGGAAGCTAAGAAGGAAAGAAAAAAACCGAAACTGCTGACATGAGTCAATAATCCCGTGTAATTTTGATAGTATAAATAAATAATGTCAAAAGAAAAGGGTTAAAAAACTGTCTCGAATTTATCCAGGGTAGTAGACAAAATCTATGACCTAATCCTGAGAACAGGATGATAGAAAATAAATTAAAAATTTAATTATTAAATAATTTAATATTAAAGGATAAAATGAAGAAAAAAAATAATTAAAAAATAATAATCAAACAAAAGAAAAAGAAAAAGATGAAGATCAATTATCAAAAAATCAAATTTTAAATGATAAAATAAAAAAAAATCAATGAAAAACCTATAAATAAAATTTTGGTCAATTTGTGTTAATATTTAAAACTCACGATCCTAGTCATGAGTTTAGAACTAATCTCATTACAGATAAACAAAAAAAATAACAAATTAAAAATCTCAATCACAAAATAGTTGAGAGATTAATTTAAAAAAAAACAAAAAAAAAGAACCAAAACAAAAAAAAAACAATAAAAAATGGATAAAATTTGACACAAAAATAAATCAAAATCAAATGTTGAGTATTGATGGCAATGAGTGCATGCATGTTGGATTTCTTGATATCCATATCCTACCCATCACCCACCGGGTAAGAAATTAAGATCTCCATATAACAATCAATCATCTAATTATTATTTATTATTCAATAAAAAATAATATATATATATATATATATATATTGCATTAAAAATTGAAATTGTTCAATAAATATATTTTTATATAATATAAATATGCATTTCATGTCAAGTTTGGGTGGGTTTTGAGTCGGTTTTGATAATATCCATATACTATCCATTACTTATCGGGTAAGGCAACCATAAAATAAATATTGACTTGTTTGGGTTGGTGTCCATTGAGTTCTGATAAATTGCCGTCCCTAATGTTGAGGGATAAAATTATATATCTATTATCTAACAACTACTTATTATTAAATAAAAAAATAAGTAATATATAAAATTAAAGTGTGTGTATCAAATTATCAAACCATAAAATAATAAATATTATACATATACATGTGTTTTATGTCAATATTAAGATATGCATGTATCATATTGTATTAACAAAATCTAAATGTTCTATAAATATATTTGTATAATATAAATATACATTTTAGGTTAGGTTCAGGCGAGTTTTAAGTATATTTTGATAATATCCATACCCTATTCACTACTCATTGTGAAAGTTATCCATCCAAAAAACACTAACCCATTAAGGATGGGTCGGGTCTGGTTGAGACGACATGATACAATACATGTAAGGTCATATTCAAATTTTGGTGTAAAATCTCTTATTGTCTAGTTTTACGTTATCAATCATAATTTTCAAATCGACTATTGAATCAGGTTGGAAGTTTTACAAGAGCTTCTAGACATGCTGTTATACATTTGACTAAAATTTCAGGTAAATCAGAGTTTGGTAAGAGATTATTTAAAAGGTTCGAAGTATTGGATGAATCATGTCAAATCTATATGTCTGGATTTTCATCTACTGTTTGGAATATATTTGGATTTATAGAAGGAATTTTTATAAGATTCTAATTAGGTTGGAAAGTAGATATTCATACATTTTATGCGATATATGGTAGGCCTATTAATTCATCTGAACAAGGAAGAATAACATGTTTGAAGTTAGAACTGAAATATGCTAGGAATGTACGAAAATTGGAAAAACATTGTTTCCTTGTGTATCATGGATTCCAATCAGTACAAAGGTTTCTTAATGCTCTTAGAAGCATGTGTGTCAGCTATTGGCTTACCTATTCTATAAGGACTCTATGTCAAACAATGAGACATTTATGGAAGCAACTATTATTCATAATTTGCAAAAATTCCACACACACACACGCATATATTATGGAATGCATGTGATGGCAAGAAGGCTTTGAGATTCTTTTGTTGTTAATTTGTTTTACATGGTTTTTTTTTTATCCAAGAAGGAGATTATATTAGGCTATTTAAAAGAGATATTCTAGCCATTTTCCTTTCTATTTTTTAAGGCATACTTTCAACTAAAAAAGGGAATGAACTTCAGCATTTAAAACAATATCTTTCAAGCAAGAAGAAATGATTAATTGACGATAAAAAAAGATACACTTTCATTTATAAGTTTTAGATTCAGGTACTAGGGATCCAATGTAAAGAGATATGATTTTGGAGCTATTTTGATAACTTGTATTAATCTGAATATTTCTTAAGTTTATTTATTATTTTAGTTAATATTTGGGATAATTATATTTCAATTTTTGAGCTTTTTTTTTTGTTTGTTTTAGCACAAAATCAATGTTTAGGCTTGTTTTAGACATTAGACTTGTGCTTGGTTGAGTTTTAGTTAAAGCTCATTAGTTTGCAAGGGACCATTAGGGTTATTATCTTATAACTATATTGTGTTTTGTTTTGCTGCAACTTTGGGGAGCCTTTAGACATTAAAGAAATTCAGTTTTGCTTGAGCAAACTTATTATTCTTTGTTGGAACAAAGAGTAAATTTGACTTATCAAGGTATAACTGACCTTGTGGCATTATTCGCAATCATCCAATACCTTTGGTTCTTACTTGCATGTTAACTATGAGTCAATGTTCAACCAAATATGATTATTCAACTTACTTGGGGAATTTATCATCTTTGTTGTGGATTGCGTGACCACGTGATCATGAGGTTTACATCACGATACCCATCGGGTTTAGATTCAATTGCAATATCTAATATTGAGGGATGAAACTGAAAACAAAATTAAATTAGAAAAAGGATAAAAATGAAATAAATAACAATTAAAAGAATAAAGACTAAATTTCAAAAACATAAAATAAAATGACGATGGATGAAATTGATTAAAAAAAAAAGCATACTAAAGATAAAAATTAAAAGAATGATGACCAAATCTGAAATAAAAACTAAATAAAATCAAATGATAGAGATGAAATTGAAAAAAATAACTTACAAATAATAAAATAAAAAACAAAATAGATGAAAATCAAAAGAATGAGGATCGCATTATATATTAAAAACAAATGAAAGGAAGCTTGTGTACTTTTCCAAAGAAAGAGGAGAAAAAAATCTATTAGAGCTATATCATCTGTTCTTTGTCGTCATGTGCACCACCATTGAAAAGCTCTTGGTGCACCGCTTTAAATGATGTCATGGAAGGTAGTACTTGATGGGTAGAAGAGCTTGCTTACACCTCACAAAAGGTGTAAATTCCTCCCACTCGCTAGTGCGTGCGATACACTTGCCAACAACTTTATATATATATATATATATATATTCTTGAACTTGGATCCAATGGTGTTTTTGTCATTTCACTTTGTATTTTATGTACCCAATTGCTCCTAACTCTAATTGACAATTACATAAAATACAAAGTGAAATGACAAAAACACCCTTGGATCCAAGTTCGAGAAAATAAAATTGAAAGGGTAATTAAGTAATTACAATATTAAAAAATAAAAAACCAAAAAAGCCCCTTACCTTAGGTTATAATTTTTGTTTTAAAAAGATATATTAGTAATTCTACTGTGTAATAAAAATATGGAGAAACTAATCTACCTTAAACAAATTGGTAATGCCAATTGAACCACGCAAAAAAACCATTTTACCCTCCAAAACTCTACAATTTCCTTATAATTGTGAAGGGAAAAATCATCAATGTACTATAACAATCTACAATGCATTGAGTTTTGCTCCACATGAAAAGGCTGAGCATGTTTAGTTTTTTTTTTAAAATGACTAGACCGGAGATTGCACGTGTAATTGAAAATGGATAAGAAACATCATATTCCTATAAGAAAGATGATATTCTTAGGAAGCATGAAGTTGATGGGATCATGGTCCATGAAGTACAATCGTAATTTAAAGCTCCTCTGATGTTGTGATAACGATTGTTTATCAAAATGTTTTTTGTTTGGAAAAAATATATCAAAATAATATTTTTTTTATTTTTTAAAATTTATTTTTGACATCAGCACATTAAAACAATATAAGAATAAAATAAAATTTAATTTGAAATAAAAAACAATAATTTTTTTCAATAATGCTTCTGAATAAACATGTAGTTAGCCTTGT
>Ga0307515_10016990_pt1 | contig 13293 bp, 2 predicted proteins | sample 17_EM_MG_FD_194513 | JGI IMG/M metagenome (GOLD analysis project Ga0307515, IMG submission 194513) | Populus trichocarpa ectomycorrhiza microbial communities from riparian zone in the Pacific Northwest, United States - 17_EM | ecosystem: Host-associated > Plants > Roots > Unclassified | place...
ATAGGTTATAGCCCTCTATATAGCTTATACCTTATTAGTTTATTTCTTTAATAATCTAAATACTCTTTTATTACTTTTCTAGCTATACTCTAAATTCCGTTAATAATGTATTCTTTTTATAGCCTTAACACTAAGCCTATTACTCCATTATATCCTTAAGTTATTCCCTTATAGAAATCTTCCATAAAATACTCTACTATGCTCTTTAGGATATACTTTACTTCTTAATTCTTATATATATCCATCTATAAATCTTCTAGTTATACTTCTAGAATTTGTTATACCTAAAAGCTTTCTAGTGTCTTATAGACTCTTTCTAGTTTATTATCCTCTTAAGTTGCTACTAGTTTAGGGTAATTATATCTAATCTATCCGTCTTTATTTTTGCGTAGCATTGCTCCTAATAGTTTTTTGTTATTTTATAGTTTAGCTTTTTTACTAAGTGCGTCTACTTTTATATTCTTAGTTCCTTTAATATACTAAATTTTAAAATAGTATTCTATAAGCATCTCTACCTATCTAACTTATCTATAATTAAGTTCTTTTATTATTAGGAACCCCGTTAGGTTCTTATAATCTATTTTAACTATAAATAGTTTTTCTACGCCTTATAAGAATGCTCTCTATTTCTTAAGTACTATAATTATACCTAACAACTCTTTATTATAGACGTTATAGTTTAACTCTAGTAGTATTATCTTTCTACTATAGTATAATACTGGATACTATGCGTCCTTATACTTCTGTAATAAATATACTCCTAGTATATAGTTTAATATATCTGTTTCCATAACCGTGTTTAGTCCTAGTTAGTAAATCTTAAGAATTGGCTCCTAGGTAAACAGCTCCTTAAGTTTTTTAAATAACTTTTTTTATTTGTTTCCCTATACCTATAATTCCTCCTTCTTTATAAGCCTAGTAAATAGTTTAATATTCTTTAACTACTATACTATAAACCTTCTATAGTAGTTACAAACCCCTAAAAATAACCTTAACTATATTACATTCTCTAGTTCTTACCAACTTACTATAGCTTTAATCTTCTTTAGGTCTATACTAATATAACCTAGTTTAATAATAAATCTAATAAAATCGGTCTTTTTTATAAAGAACTCGTATTTCTTAATTGCTACTAGCATCTATTCTTCTTATAGTCTCTTTAAAACTTATTTAACGTATTCCCCGTGCTCTTTCTTAATTATTAAATAGATAATAATGTTATTAAGGTATACCATAATAAACTTATTAAGGTGTTCTCCTAACACGTTATTAATTCTCTTTTAAAACGTTATAGGTGTATTTATTAATCCAAATTATATAACTAATGGTTTATATAGTCCTTCTTTTAACCTAAAAGCTGCCTTCTATTTATCGCCTTCCTTAATTCTAATCTAATAGTACGCCTATCTTTAATCTATCTTTATAAAGATTTGCACATTACCTACCTAATCTTAAATTTCGCTAATTAAGGGTAAAGGATACCCATCCCCCCAAGTAATGCTATTTAATTATTTATAGTTAATATATAACCTAAGTTTTCCGTTTTTCTTTAGTACAAATAATACTGGATAACTTATTAATAACTATAATGGTCTAATATATCCCTTTTATAAGTTCTCTTAAATAAACTCTTTAAGTGCGCTCGCCTTCTCCTAAGCTTATAGGTTAGAAAGAACCTTAGACTTATTCTTAACTCTAACTCTATTTTATAGTCCCACGCTATATAATCTACTAGCTTTTTACTTTCTAGGCTCTATAATTTCTTGCTATACTTATAATATCTCTTTAGTATATAACTTAAGCCTCGCTTAGTCTCTTTATATATTACTCTAACTTAGTACTATTCTAACTTAGTATATTATTGTATTTTGCGGCGTTAAGTATCTCTAATATTGACCTAACCTATAATCTAATTAATCCTTAAATTGTATTTCTATAACTAAGGCATTCTTAATACTACCTTATCCTGTCCTAATAGTAGGATATTAAAAGATATCTTAATTTATCTTCCTTTAATAGTTATCTAAATAGGTCCTATTTTAAGGTTAATAATCTCTTCTCCGTAGGCTATTAGATCTCCTAAAATTATAACTAATAGGTAAAGTTGTTCCTTCTATCTATAAGGTAATCCTATTCTCTTAACTACTATTAGTAAGATATAGTTACGCGTTACTCCACTATCTATTAATACTTTAAACTGTTAATCTTACTATTTAACTTATAAATTTAGGTATTATCCTTAAATTCCTTTAAGGGTCTAAGGCTCTACTACTAGCTCCCTCTAGTCCTATAGGCCTCCACTTTTCCTAACTATTAGCTGCTTAATCCTATTATACTTAGCTCGCTCTTTAGCTAATACTTAGTTTGCTTTTTATCCTTAATATACTATAGACACGTATTTTCTAGGCATTCCTACCACTATTATCCGTCTAAGTATTCTTCCGTAAGGAATCTTTTTAGTTAAAGTATTAAGTCTCCTAACTCTTAAACTTCTATTAAATACCATCCGTGTATATATCTAGCATTTCTATACTATTGCTTATTTAGCGCCCAATATATCCTTATAAGGTATTTCCGATTCTTTTCCTTTAGATTTTTATATATTTTATATATATCGTCTACGCATGCAATTTATAATAGCGTATAATATACTAGGTACTTTAGGTTAACTCTTAACTTATCTTTATCCTTAAGTTTAAACCTTTATTATATTAATCTAAACGTTATAACTTCATTCGTAGGTACCAAGATGCGCCTCTCGCTTCTTTAGTCCTCTAATCGTTCCTTTAGATCCTTTAACATTATAATTAAGGCTCCTTTAATATAAGTTATAGCCTTCTCTATAATTAGGTGGTTTTAAATAACTTATTTATCTAATTACATATAAAAATCTTCCTACTTATTATTATATCTTTACCTATACCACTTTTAGTATAGCTACTAAAGTATATACGGCTTGTCCGTAAGGAAGTATTTTCTTATTACTGCGTCGTAATATCCTTTTATATATCGTTCTTTGAACCTAATAGGGATCCCTAAATCTTCTTTATTTTTTAGTTTGGTAAGCCACTTAGCCCTTAGAGTGCCTATTCTAGGCCTATTAATAATTCTTTATACTAGTATTTTGTCCCTTATACATCCTAGTATACTAAATCGCTTATCTAGTTTCTGTTCTTATTATATAATAATTCTTTATCTAAACTCTTCTATGGTTTTTTTTAGTTTGCGTCTTACGCTTAGGTCTTTAAAGTCTTCTTACTTCTTAATCCTAGTGTTAACATTTCAATTTTATTACTAAGCCTTACTCGCAATTTCTTTAATAGTCCTTATTCTATTGCTAAAATCTTAGTCCTATAATATTTTTAATCCTAAGCTTGCTTCTATCTTAAGCTTTACTCTAGCCTTGGTTTAACTAGGCTTTACTAGTATTCTTATCTTATCTTAAGAGTTTTAAATCTCACTTATCTTATCTTAAAAATCTTATACCTTTAGGAAACTTCGTCCTAAGCTTATTTATATATCGCTAAGCTAAGCCGTTACTCTATTTTATCGGTTATCGTCTATTATAGGTTCTTAAACTTATCTTATTTCATCTTATTTCATCTTAATTATCTTGCATCTCGTCTTAAGAATCTTAAGCTTTTAGCCTTTTACCTTTATTAAGTGCCGAAGTGGTTTACTATCTTACTTCTCTTACGTCTTATAAAGCAATAGATATCGTGTCTAGTAGGGTCTTAATCCCTACTAATATTCCCTACTCTATAGTGGAATTATCCTCTACTTCTTATATAATATCTTTAAGGTCTATATACTCCTAGTAAGCTACTTTTATTGCCTTATTATTATAGAATATTTTACCTATATTAAACTTATCGTCCTTAATATCTAATCTACAAACTAGTTCGTTAGTTCCCCTATATTTTATAGGTTTTAGCTCCTATAGCTAATAGCTTACGCTATACTTAACGTCTTTATAAATTTGGTATATATTATTATAACAAAACGCAAAACTTTTAATTAAATATTCTTTTATTCCTTGTAGTATATTATCGTCCCTCTATACGTATATATCGTCTACTAGTCTTATTCCTTTTACTACGTAGTAACTCTAACTACTTTTATAGTCTTTAACGTAATAACCCTATTTTCCGTAATTTATATAAGCTCCTTCTTTAAACCATTTTTTTTGCTATAGAGTTCGCCTAAACGTCTTTTACTATTAAGATCCCTAGTTTGGCCTCTACTCCTTAAACCTTTAATTACTTAATCCTTATCCTCTAGGTTTCCATAATTTCTTATTTTATCTTTTAAATTCTTTAGTACCACTTAGGTCTATTAGCTCTGCGCTATACTATAGTTTTTAACTTTAACTTTACCGTTACGTACTCTGCGCCTTATATAACTATAAAACTCTATCCTAACCCTTTTTAGTCTGCTTCCTTTGGTAGATCCTATTATTAATCTTAATTGCTTAATTAATTAAATTCCTAAGAGTATCCGCATCTTCTATTAGAATAATTATGTTCTAGACTTTTACCTTAAGTCCTTACTTATACTATACTATAATCGCTTTATTATTCTATTTAACTTATATTACTAATATTTAAAACTGCATTATATACTTAATTACTAAAGTCTTTTATACTAGGTTTTAAAGCTTTCTTTCTACCGTTATAGTTACCTCTAGGTCTCTAAACATTTACGTTAAGCGTTCTATAAACCCATTCCAACTTAAGAATATATATTATACCTCTTAGTTAGTAGTTGTTATACCATATTCTTACATTTCCGTAAGGTAAGGTTTAAACCACTTAAGTACCCTTCCCGTTAAGAACAATTCTACATAAGCAATTTAATCCATAGGCGTTCCTAGTTTAACTCCTTCTTATATAACCTTAAAGTGCATTTATATAAGGAATCCTTTAAGCTTTAATTTTTCTCCTAAGAATCGCTTAATTAAGGGTAACTTAACCTTAGCTACTCCGATCCCACTAATCCTTTCTTTAAGTATCTTATTATTGTCTATTAATCGATTAACTATTTCCTATAGCTGTCTAATAGTAACTAGCTAAGAGTTAGTGTCTTCTACTATACTAGTATTGTTACCTAATCTTAATATAGTTACTACCGTTAACGGCGTCGTAGCTAATACTTTTAGTGGTATATTGTTTAACTTTATTAATACTATAACCTTAGTAGTAAATATATAATAAAGCCTTGTAGCAGGAACTATAGTAAACTTATTAATAGACTAGGTATATAGGTAAATAAGAAGTTAATAACGTAATAATAACTAGTAGAGTAGTTGCCTAATAGATTAACTCTAATTATATTCTAAGATTCACTATAAAGGAGAGAACTATCTAGGTAGGGACTATGGTCCTTTAAATACACAACCGTACTCCTAAGAAATCCCCTTTATATATAAGGTACGTGTTGTACGTATTATACATACGTTCCCTTCGTATACTACGTACACTGCGTACAACATTATATGACCTTGGTTACCATTCTTCGTCATATAGCTCTATCGGCTCCATTCTGAACCGTGCCTTAATTAACTAACTAGCTTCTTTTAACTCCTCTCTAAGTAGTCATAACATTATACTTAAAGCATCCGTAATAGGTTAGCCTTTTTAATTTGGTTAGCTAAGTCCTAAGCGGCTAGCCTTATTCTAAACAGCTAGCCAACCCAAGCGGCTAGCCGAGTACTTACAGTATCTTAGGCGCGGTTAGCCGAATCCTGTCTATAGGAGTCTCTTCTAATTACCGTCCTAATTTGCATATACTAGGTCGGCCTACCTATTAAGATTTGGGTAGGTTTCCCAAGTTAGGCTTATAGTACGCTAAGTCCGACTAGAAAGATTTCTAGATAAAATATTTTCTATATTCTAAAGATCCTAATTTAGCTCCTTAATATTATATAAAAAAACCTTAATTTTTTACATTTTTTAATACTAGGCTAACCTAGATATAAATATACTATTAGCTTTGCTCTGTTATTGTATTAGGGGTCGTTCGGTTGCAAAAGCGTCAGATTGAATCTAAACTGAAAGTCCGGCAGAATGAACGCGTTCCTTCCCGATTTGACACGCGTCTGTGGCTCTACGGGTTGCACGGACATGTGCAATCTGAAGCCTTCAGATTCAGAGGAGCTCGAAGCTCCTCATTCGAACTGACGCCAAGACCTCAGTTCAGATTCTATATGCGGTAAAGTTGCCAACTTTTTAGTAACTTTTAGCGTGTTTTTTGAGCGGACAGAGGAACATCAAAAATTTGTGGCTGAAGTTAAGTTGAACTGGAATTCAACCGAACGGTCGCCTCAGAATCAGATTGGAGCTCCAGATCAGATCCATTCTGATGCCCTCATTCTGATCTGGACTTGCAACCGAACGACCCCTTAGCCTTAATTACTTAACTTAGTCGATTTAGATAGATCATTTGGATCTACACTATTATTTTAATCGTCGGCACTAGGCGATTAACACGGTTTTTGGTCTTGGGAATAGCTAAAAAAAAAAATTGAAATGGATGACCAATGCAGGGATAACCTGCAATCTCTTGATTCGTAGTCAACTTGCTCGAGTTAGTGCGGAACAAGTCGGGGCAAGGTGAGAAACATACGCGCCTTGCCATTGGGCCAATTGGCCTGTAATCTGCTTATCTACTGTCTTTTTTAAAATATATTCCATCTTATTTTTTCCCGCGGCATTTGGATAGAGGAGCTTTATAAGGGGTGGTCCTATAAGGACTTATAAGGGTATAAGGGATCGGGTAGATTTAATAACTAATCCTTGAAGAGATTATATCTCCCTCTTCTGCGCTAAAGACTTTGCTTTTGGCTAAATCTCGACGCTGCGCGAGGGGATCACGTGCGTTCCGTTCACAGCACGCTTTCACCTTACAACTATCCCCCCCCCCATAGCTCGCCCTTTAACCTGGATAAATATAAATTTAAGGCCTTGGTAGTAAGAGCAAATAGGAGAGACATAGTATATTTGACGCCTGTGTCAACATATATATTTAGCTGCGGCTCCTTCCCTATTCTCCTCTTATAATTTAAGCCTTTGAGTGTAAGGGATATTTTATCCCTTACTCAGGCTTGCAGCCCTCCTGTCCTCCTCATCGGTTCGTCTCTCTCTCTCCCTTCAGGCTATTGCCTACCCTCATTACCATATCGTTCTCTTCCATCGACTCTCCTGTGACTCATGCTCGGCTTGCCTGCTCCCTACCGTTCCCCTAGGCGAATAGCCTCAATTGAGTTTCAGCGCCGCTAACACCAGTAAATACGATATATATCACAACGGACAACCTCGAATCGCCAATGGAGTACGTGCGCCTCGCCTTTCTAAGTTATTCCGTTCTCGTGTCACTTACGCCAATGCAGGCTTTGCTCCTCAGCAGTTCAACAGTGCCGAGACGAGTTGTTTCGTACGATCGGAGGCGCAGACGTAATTGAAGACTACTTTTATAGGGATAGAGCTCCTCACAGTTAACCATATCAGGACGTATTTAATGACTTTTTAAGGAAGGAGGTACGCGCAAGTGGTTTACCTGCCTTATATCTTGTTTATAGATCAGGCCTTTTTAGAGGGGATGCTTAGCTAGGGGTTCTAAAAGTAAAGCGGTTTATCTAAGTTCCGGGAAATGATTAGATAAGTGATTAGACGGTGCATAACGTTAGAGCGGTAAAGCTAGCCAAAAGCCAGTAGGAAGGAATGATACTTAAATTGGACTAGTATAAAGGGAGTCACTTAGTTATAACTGGTATAAAAAATAGACTGGTATATTTTTGGTGTTAGATTTAGACTAGTATAAAGGGAGTCACTTAGTTATAACTGGTATAAAAAATAGACTGGTATATTTTTAGTGTTGGATTAAACTAGTATAAAGAGTTTACTGGTAGAAAGCGTGGATCAGTAATACGTTATTAGAAGGATAAGGACTAGTACTGCGAACCTACTAGTAAAAAAAGTGTACTAGTATATAAGACTAGTAGTTTTGTACCAGTCCAAAAATTGTACCGTTTTATGTACTGTTTACACTTACGTACCAATACATTCTATACGCCAGTCCATATTATATACTAGTTTAACAACTTCTAAAGATAGTAATAGAGCTATAAATAATTCTTTCTATAAATATAGGTTCTAATGACGATAAGACTAAAAATAATCCGCTCTAAATTAAGATTAAGGTTGAGAGCGGGGTAATCACACTTAGAAAAAATACACTATATTACAATCTAGTATTTAGCATAAGTGGCAAACACTAGAGTATCTGCGTTACTGCTTGCGCTAATCTAGTTATAGGTTAGTAGTGGATAATACGGGCTATTGCGAGGTATTAGAGGTCTGGGTTAAGCTTAACATAACCTTAGGTTACGCACGACCCCCTAAGGTCGGCGACATATCGTCCAAATATCACCCCCTCCCTTGGGTGGTAGCCCCTACTTTTTAGACGCGTCTTTAAGGCCTAGGTTAGTACTAGGTTAGTATAGAGGGCCTTTATGCGCCTTTAACCTCACCGTTACCTTAATAATCCATTTTCCAACCCTCTCCTACTCTTATGCCCGCGATAGCTTATACAGGGCTTTAGATTTTATATAGAAAGGCCTACTATAATTCTAATTGTATAATATAGAGCCCTCTTCTTCTTCTCCTTTAATATTTACGCGTTTAGTGGCTTTATTTACCCGCGCCGCGCTTACGCGTCTCCCCCTTACCTCTTACGGATATAGAGTCTTTTAGGAATCTCCTTACTCTATAGTCCACTTTATGGTCAAATAAAGCCCCCCTAGCCTCCTCCTCCTCCTCCTATAGCCTTTAGAACGAATTTAAGGCCTAAACGGCGCGGCTATATAATATTTATAAGGCCTAGCGCTTAAAGAATATAATAAGGGCGTATAAGCCAAAGTAGAAAGAGTAGGAAGACTAGTGTGTAAGACTAGAAGGTAATATAGACGGCGCCCGGGTAATAGAAGATAAGCTTTACCTATTTTTAGAACAGTAAGTTATTAACTAAGAATTATAGGCTATTAGCTATTAAAAATATAAGTTAAAATAGAAAGAGATATAGAAAGATAGTAAGCGGGTAAAGAAGAGGTAGAAGATAGCTAAGGGAAAGGCAGCTATAGCAGCAGCCATAGCTATAGGGGAGGAAGCTATAAAGGAGGAAGGAGAGATATGGGATAAGGAGGCCTTAGATGCTCTATTTAACGAAATAGTTTAATACTTAGTTATAAATAGCTACATCTCCGCTATTACTAAGCTTTATATATAGTAATTAGAAGGTAAGGCCTTATAGCCGCTATAGGGGGTAAAGCTCTTAGCGGTACTAGATAGTGTCCGCCGTAATAAGGACCGGATTTAACGCGTTAACTTTATTAATTAAGGCCTATTTATAATTACTAGCGGCTATAATATTAAAGGGCTTAAAAAAGCAATTACTTAGTGCTAGGAGATAGGCTCTAAGATACCGGGTTTAGTTAAGTCTTACCTTTAAACTACGGCTAAGTATTTATTAGGTTTGTATCTAGTCTATATAGCTATTGTTTTCTAACCTAACCTATTCCTTAGGCTATACTACCGTTACCTAGGGTAAAAGTAGATAGGATGTTTAGCTTACTAACTTTATCCTTATTAAACTAGAGAATAAAGGGCCTAAACTAAATAAGAGAGCGCTATATATAATTATATCGATAATATAGGGGAAGTAGAATTAATATAGTAAGGTTAAGTATATAGGCTATATGCGTAATACTAACCCTATCCTCTACCCTCTCTCTATAATAGCCTTTTACTTCTTTAACTACTAGGGTAAGGATAGCGCTAAGAGCTTTCTATCCCTTTAGTAGCTATAGGACTACTATGGCCTATATGTCTTTTCTAGTAGCATTAAAGTACCGCAATAGCCGTTAAGCTATTATACGTAGTTTAAATAAAATAAGAAGATATTCTAGGGGGTAGGAATTTACTTAAAGGAGAAGACCTATAGCGCCTATAAGTAGAGCGCCCGGTATACTAAGCTTAGTAGCATTAAGAAGACCTAAATTAGATGGGCCGGATACTAAAATACGGGCGCGATAATAGGAGCCTACCTTAGCTATCTACCTCGTATATTTATGCGGTTAATTACCAGCTTCCTAAAGGAAGGAAAGGGCTACTTTCTCCCCTACGCGCGAGAGGTGCCGGAGAAGGCTCTTTACTTAAAGATATGGCCCGAGACTAACGTCTAGCTAAAACGTATGGAGACCTACTACCTAGAAAGGGCCGATAATAATATTATATAGCTTAACCTTATAAGCTTAGGATTTCTACGCCTCCTTTACGCGCTTAGGGTAATCCTATTATAGGACTTAGTAATCCTATATAAGTAGTTCCCACTCTACCCCCTATAGGAGGACTCCCTTTTTAGCTGCGAGGAGTACTAGAGGTTTACTACTGTTATAAAACAAGGGCAGTAGCTATAGAGCGTATATATTTAAGGAGTCTATAAGACGTTATACAATTAATTATAAGGGTTAAGGGCGTAAGGAGGTAATATACCTACGCGTAGCTAATATAAGCTATACGCGAGGTATACGTAAGAGCACGGGGCTCTCCTATAGAGGCCCCTACGGTAGGGTTCTATAACACTACTCCCCCTCCTATAGAGGCGGAGCTCTGGCGATGTTATGGTTACTATATATATAAAAGGGATACTTAAGGTATAGAAAAGAAGAAAAAGGGGGGTATTACTAAAGGTTTAAAATAATGTTATGTAATAAGGCTTGGCATCTAAGAATTCGACTAATTAGACAACTTTAACCACCAGTTAAAGTTCCTAGATATCTTAACAATATTCTAGTTATATAATTGCACTTTGCCGCAATTTAACGGCAATTTACCCTTATATGGTAATGTATAACGGTTTAACTCTATAAGGGCTCCTATAAAGGATTGGGTATAAAATCTCTGCTTAGGCCCAGTTTCTATAGGTTCGTGTAGTAAAAGTCGCTAATTAGATCCTTTACGTTTTTAAAGTCTTCCTATAGTTGACATTCTAGCTAATCTATATTAAATCCTGTGTATATAGCTCTATAGTAGAGCCGTTGTCCTCTACCTTTACTAAAGTATTTAGAGTTAATAATTCGTTTAATAGTCCACTCCTTATAGTTCTTGTCTTCGTTCTTATCTCGGATTAGTACTAGTAGGGGTTTAGATTATATCTACCCTAGTAAGGGGTTAGGCTAATAGAGGTGTAGTAGCTATAGGTAAAATATAGGCTATATCCCGTAGGTGGCTAGGGTAGGTAAAAGTTCTAGCTTATATATGGCTCCTCTATTAATAACTTATTTAATTAAATAGGGGCTAAGGTTCTTATAATTAAGTAACTTTATAGGCCTTTACGTAGAGATATTACGTATATCTAGCTATACCTAGTCGCCAACACGCATCTCCGGTAGTGGCGTTCTATAATAGTTAGCAAAGTAGGCCTACTTTACTTAAGCCCAGGCCATTTCTCCCTTATAATAGTTAAGTAGATTTTTTATATAGTTTATATACTAGTTGGTAAGTAGCATCTTAAGGCGTTTTCTATATAGTAGTTTCTTATTAATAGGTTCTAGTGGCTTTATACTAGATTAGGGGTAATAACCCTTATTTATAAAAAACGGAGTAAGTCCTATAGTGGTTAAGACGTAGTTATTCGCTGCGAATTTACCTAATAGGAGGTAATCTACCTAGTTATCTTAACTATAGGCGACTACCTATTATAGGTACGCTTTTATACTAGCATTAGCGTTTTTAGTTACCTAGTAGTTTTATAATAAAAGGATATAGATATCTTAACGGAGATACTAAGGCGTTAGCAGATTCGTCTCTATATATTAAAGTTAAATTATATACCTTAGTTAGACGTAATCGAGTTAGGTAACCTATATAGTCGGTAAACTTTATAAAGGAAGGCGTTAGTAACGTCGCTAACGGCTATACCTTTAATTAGGACGTAGTGGCGCTCTTTTATAAGTCGGTATATTATTATAAGGATGTTCTTATAGGTACGGCCATGTCATTTATAGGGTAGTAGGTTAATAATAAAATCTATAGTAATATCTGCCTATCGTTATATAGGTACTAGTAGAGGGTATAATAGTCCTTAATACTTTATATTAAAGGCCTTAGCGCGCTTATAACCCTAATAGGCGCCTATAAAGCGTTTAATTAAGTCTATTATTTTTAGCTAGAAGTAGTATTGGCTAAGAAGCTTATAGGTTCCTCCTTTGCCTAGGTAGCCGCTTAATTAGAGGTTATAGGCCATTTAAATTAGTTGCCGTTATAGATTTTCTAAGTTAGGGATAAATAGGTGACCTCTATAATAGAGCCTATTCTCTTTTACTTTTAAGGCTGCTATATTAATCTAGCCTAAGCTTTAAAGGCTAGTAGGCAGCGTATGGGCGCCGGCGGTCTTTACGGCAATAAGTTAATGCAGTAATAGGTTAACAGAGGTGTTATATACCATAGTAATAAGCTTATTAATTTTAGGAGGTAACTCTAATTCTATAGTATAAAGCTAAGGTATAGTTAGCTTTATTATAAGTAGTATGCCTAGGGCTAAATTTCGTGCTTTTAGAATTGTCTATTGTTAGAACTAATTATAAGGGTTATCTTTAGACTAAGGAAGGTCTTACAAGCGGCATATTAGGCTATTAGGTTTAGTACCTTATACTCCTAGTCTATATATAATTTTAAAGTTAAAACTAGAGAGGAACTCGTTCTAATATACTTAGCGTTAGTTTAGCTGCTTTATAGTTATAAAGTACTTAAAGTTGCAATAGTCCGTAAGGACTTTAGTTAGCTAGTTAGGCTCTACTAAGGAGAGTTCTAGTTAGAATTCTTTAAACGCTTATATAATTGCGAGGAGTTCTTTATTATAGATCTTATAGTTATACTCTTATAATATAAGCTTAGATAAATAAAATATAACTAAGTAAAGGAAACCGTTATCGCTTATCTAGAAGAGGACGCTTACGTTAACGTAGTCTAAGGAGTTGGTTTTAAGATAGAGTTATTATCCTAGTGTAAAGTGGGCTAGGATAGGTGCTTTAGTAAAGGTATTTTTAAGGTCTTAAAACACCTTCTCGCATTTAAGCATTTAGGTAAAGCGTAGGTGCGTTTTTCTTCCTTTTATAGAAAGGCCCTTTATTTATATTATTGTTATAAGTAGTGCTACTACGCCTAAGAAGTTGTATATAAATTTCTAATAAAAGTTAGTAAAACTAAGGAAGGCTTATACGTCCTTAATGCAGTTAGG
>Ga0307515_10016992_pt1 | contig 13292 bp, 15 predicted proteins | sample 17_EM_MG_FD_194513 | JGI IMG/M metagenome (GOLD analysis project Ga0307515, IMG submission 194513) | Populus trichocarpa ectomycorrhiza microbial communities from riparian zone in the Pacific Northwest, United States - 17_EM | ecosystem: Host-associated > Plants > Roots > Unclassified | place...
TACGAACCTGCTGAAATGTGTGCCGCGGCGGGCTGTTGCTCGGCCTGGACGACCACCGCATCGAAACGGAGCACTATAGCTGAGACTGCCAAACCACGACGGGCTTGGCCGTGCGTCCCGCGGCCATGTCGCGCAGCGTGTTCGTGCCGACGTCGGCCGGTTCCACCGGGGCGGCCAGGGGATGCGGATCTATCACGCCGCCGGCCACCAGCCGCAGCACCGCCTGGAAGTCGGGCCGTAGCGCACCGAGCGACCAGCTAATGTTGATCTCCTTACCGAAGGCCGTGCCGCCGTCGACCGGGAGCACGCCGGTGTGCTGAGCGGCCACCAGCACGTGACCGCCGCGAGCCACCGCCGACAGCGCCTCGGCGAATCCGGCGGCCGTGCCCGAGGCCTCCACCACCACCCGGTTCGGTGCGTCGGACCGCCCGGCCGGCAGACCCAGCGAAACGGCGGTTGCGGCGCGGGCCGGCGCCGGGTCGGTGATCGAGACCTCGAGGCCTCGGGCCCGCAGAATGAGCGCCACCCCGAGGCCGATGGTACCCGCACCGAGCACTAGCACCGGCCCGTTGCCGGTCACTTTCGCGGCCGCGTGATGGGCGCAGGCCAGTGGCTCTACCAGTGCCGCCGCCACCGCGTCGACTCCCGGCGGAACCGGCAGCAACGCTGTGCCCGGCACCGCGACATAGGGTGCGAGCCCACCCGCGCCATAGTTATGGCCCAGCAGCAGCAGTCGTTCGCAATAGCTGGTGCGGCCGGTCGTGCACATGGCACATGTGCCGCAATGAATGGCCGGATCCACCACGACCCGATCACCCGGCTGCCAGCCGTCGTCGCTGTGCACGACCGTGCCCGCCACTTCATGTCCGAGCGTCACGTCGGGCAGCGTGCCCGGCTCGGTCAGGCGGCGGCGATATTCGGCGAGATCGGTGCCACAGATGCCCGCCGCGGCGACCCGTACCACCGTGCGTTCCGCCGACACCACGGCCGGGGAGCGGACCAGCTCGCCGGCCGTGGTGAGCGTGAAGCCGACGCCTTCGAAACGATCAGACACCGGCTACTCCTGCCGTGCGCAACGCCGCCCGGGCATCCGCCGCGTTGGTGAAATGCACGCCGGTCCCGCCCAGTTCCTCCACCGCTTCGGTGTTGATCCGCTTGTCGTCCACCAGGACGAGATCGGTCACCGCGACGCCCGCCTTGGTCGCGAGCCGCTCGAAGAACTCGGGCGCTGGCTTCCGTACCCCGAGCCGGCACGAGGCGAACACTGCGACATCCAAACCGGTCAGATGGTCGTCCACGACCTCATCGATCCAATCTGGATAGTTACTCCCGATCGCCACTGGGTGCGCCGCGACGCAGTCGGCGACCAACTCGCGCATCCCGTCGATCCACGCGTAACCGGCTCGCCGCATACGGTGGAAATTCTGGCTGTTCCAGGGCAGGCCGCTGTTCGTCAGACCAGCCCAGTAGTCGTCCTCGGTGATCTCGCCGCGCTCCAGGCGGTGGTAGAGGCCGTCCGGGCGCGATTGCTCGAAACGGTCGAACGGCATGCCGCACGCCGCCTCGTGGGCTGCCTGGAACGGGTCGACCAGCAGAGTGTCCATCAGGTCGAAAACGATCAGCACAGGGGGCTCCTCATGAATAATCCAGGACAACCTTGATCGCGCGGTACGCCTTCCGGTCCCGCGCGACGTCGAGTGCCTCGTTGAGACGATCCGGCGAATACGAGTGGGTGACGATCAGCTCGCCGAGAGCCGGCGTCGCAGTGAGCAGGCGGAGCGCCTCGTCGAGCGAGTCGGCGACGGCAGGCGGAGCGACGTCGTGCGCGGAATGCTCGAGGTGACCTATCAGAGTGAGTCTCTTGAGCCACAGGGCAGAGAGGTCGGCACAGGAGTCCGGGTTGCCGAGCGTCAGCACGATGCCGCCCACACCCACCACCCGCATCGCGGTGACCAGAGAAGAAGACGTGCCGCCGGTGTCGATCGCCAACTGCGGCCCGTCGAGGGTGAAGTCGCGTTGCCCGATCCACGGCTCGGCGTCGAGTGCGCGTACGGCCTCTGCCTGGAAGTCATGCCGGACGATGGCCGACCGCCGTGCCCTCGGTGACACCGACGCGGCAGCCACCAAGGTCAGCAGCCCTAGTGTGCCGCCGCCGACCACGACCAGGTCCGTGGCCGCCAGGCTGGCGACCTCCCGCAGTCCGGCGACGGCGACCGACAGGGGTTCGGCCAGCACCGCGGTCCGGTCGGGCACCGAAGCCGGCACCGGTCGCAGCATGGTGCGATGCGCCCAGACCCAGTCGGCCCAGCCGCCGCCGAGATCGGCGCTGAATCCCAGGGACTTGGACCAGCGGACCTCCGGCGTCCAGAAGGATCGGCATTGGCCGAACCGGCCGGTGCGGCAGGCCAGGCAGGGATCCACCTCTCGGGCCGCGCACGGGACGAGCGGATGCACGACGACCCGGTGCCCCGCGAGCGGACCGTCCTCCACCACACCGACGACCTCGTGACCGGGAACGACTGGATCAGAGGTGCCGGGGGTGTCACCGTCGGCGAGTCCTCGCAGATCGCTGCCGCAGATCCCGGCCAGGACGACCCGAACCAGCGACCATCCCGGGCCGGGCCGGGGCGGCACCGGGCGGCGCACTGTCCGTGGCCACCATCGGCCGTCCGCGGCGACCGATCGCACCGTGGTCCGTGCGTTCACGGCGTCGGCTCTGGTTCGGCGGTGAAGCTGGCATACAGTCTGGACGCGGCCGTGTGCACCTCGTCGATCGATGCGGCCCGGGCGGGCGCAAGCACCTTGCCGGTGGTGCTCTGGTCGGCGCACGTCCAGTATTGATATCGGTCCCGGACTGGGTTGGGAATCAACCGGACGTCCAACTCGCCGTCCGCTCGCAGCTCGCTGCACCAGCCGAGCAGCGTCGCGAAGCTCACCGGCACCCCGGATCCGAGGTTGTAGACGCCGGGCGGCGGAGGCTCGGCGATGGCGGCGAGCATCGTCTCCGCCACCACCTCCACCGGCACGTAGTCCCGGCTGGCTTCCAGCGTGTCGGCGAACAACCGTAGTTGTCGGCCCCCCGCGGCCTGCCGGAGCACCTGCGAGATGATCGACGCCATCGTGCCCTTGTGTTCCTCGCCGGTGCCGAAGACGTTGGTATAGCGGTATCCGGCCCAGGCCGTGTCGGTTCCGAAACGGCGCGCCATCTCGCGGTCGAGGGTGAGCTTCGACGATGCGTAGGCGTTGAGTGGCCCGGTGCATCGCTGGGCATCATCGACGTCCGGTTCGGACACCGCGATCCGGCCTCGGATCGTGCCGTAGACGCTGTGGGACGAGGCGTAGGCGAACGAGGTGCCGGAAGCGGCGCAGTCCTCCGCCAGCGCGAGCGGTTCGTCCACGTTGACCGCGCGGAGCAGAGCCACGTCCGACTCCAGGGTCGAACTTATGCCGCCCTGGTGCAGCACGGCCCGGTATCGTCCGGCCCGCACGTCGGCCAGCACCGGTGCCGATCCGGCCGGTCCCGCCACGATGTGCGTTGCCGATACCTGGACCGGCCGCGGGTCCAGCGCGGTCACTGCGAATCCGGCCCGCTCGCACGCGGTCACCAGGTGTGCACCGATGAAGCCGGCCGCCCCGGTAACAAGGATTTCGGCGCTCATCCGACGCGCCCCTCGGACAGCACTCGCGAGTGCACCTCGCGCACAGTGCGATCTGCACCGCGGATCCCACTACAGTGGAAGACACGCCACTGACGATCTGCAATGTGCCGACCCGTGTTGACGCAGTGAAGACCGCGGCCTTGATGGCGGCCCTCGCGCACCGCGCCCGCGACGGCCGGAAGCTGCCGGTCGTCGTGCACGCCAGCCTCGAAGCCCGCTATCGCCAGCACTTCGCGAACGCGGGGGTACGGGTGGCCGCCGATCGCGGCCTGACCCACGTCGTCCTGTCGACTCACTGATCGGCTCACGCTGTCCCGCCGTGGATCTGGGCGATAGTGCCCGTGGTCGAGCGTCCCTCGAGGTAGGGAACGATCACCGTCCGGCCGTTCCAGCCCGCGACCAGTTCGGCTTCGACGACATCGTCGACGCGGTAGTCGCCGCCCTTCACCCAGATCTCCGGGCGGATCGTCCGGAGGAGCTCCTCCGGCGTGTCCTCGTCGAAGACCATGACCGCGTCGACCGAGGCGAGCGATGCCAGCACCATCGCACGGTCCTGCTCCGGCATCACCGGCCGGGTCTCGCCCTTCAACCTTCGCACCGAGCCGTCGCTGTTCAGGCACACCACCAGGCAGTCGCCCAGCCGGCGCGCCCGGTCGAGGGTGGCGATGTGACCGGCGTGAATTAGGTCGAAGCAGCCGCCGGTGGCGACCACCGTGCCACCCCGAGCCCGGACGCGCCCGAGCAGGGCCAGGGCCTCGGTCTGATCGACGACATGTCGTCCCGGAGCAGATCGGGTTCCCGGGTTTGGATCGACGAGGGCGGACGCTGCGCCGGCGGCGACGAACTCCGCCGACACCGAGACTGCCGATGTCACGGCGGTGGAGGTGAACGCCCGCTCGGCTAGGTGCATCGCGACCGCCACGGCGAACTGGTCGCCGGCCCCGCAGGTGTCCAGGGCGGCCACTGGGGTTCCGGGCACCACTAGCGGCGCATCTTCCGGGGACTCCAGCAGGACGGCGCCGTCCGCGCCTCGAGTGATCACGACACCGGCGGCCGACCAGCGGTCCAACAGCTTGACTGCCCGTTCGATGTCTGCGTCCAGGCCGTCTGCTGAGCCGCCGGCGAAATGTGCCGCCTCGCGGGAGTTGGGCGTCACCAGCCGTACCCCGGGCACCGGAGGCCCACCCCGCGGATGGGGATCCCAGACCACCGGCGTGTGTGCCGTGGCTGCGGTCAGCGCTGCGCGCACCGACGGATCCTGCGACACCCCGCGGCCGTAGTCGGACACCAGCACCACCGCCGCGCGGAGCAACAGTTCCTGTTCGCGCTCGGTGAGGCCGCGACGCAGCACGGCGGCCCGGTCGGCGGCCTGGCTGAGCATCACCAGCGAGCGGCCCTGGGCGCGTACCCGGGACTTCACCGAGGTCGGTATGTCGGCGCCGAGGTCGATCACGCGGATGTCGTGGGCTCGCAGCAGATCGGCCAATTCACGGCCCTCGGCGTCGGCCGACAACGCGGTCACGAGCACGACAGGGCGGGACCCGCGAGCAGCCAGCACCGCGGCCAGCCCGGCGCCACCCGGCCGCGCCCAGACCTTCAGGTTGTCGACGACCGGCACAGGCGCCTCCGGCGAGAGCCGGTGTACGTCGCCCACCAGGTCCCGGTCGAGCAATGCGTCGCCGACCACCACGATCGGCGCTGGCCCGTCCACCTCCGGCGGTGTCCTGACGGAGACGCCGAGCGCCACGTCGATCTCGGCGCAGATCAGGTGCACCGCCACCAGATGGCATTCCTGTGTGGTCGCGGTGCTGGCGTCGGGTATGGCCAGCACCTCGTCGCACAGTTCGGCGAGCGGGTTGGGAACCGGGCCGGTCATACCCCACACCGAGATGCCGGCGGCCCGGGCGGCCCGGGCCGCTGTCAGGATGTTCTCGCTGCTGCCGGAGGTGGACAGGAGCACGAGCACGTCGCCCGGCCGGCCGTGTGCTCGAACCTGGCGGGCGAAGACCTCGGCGTATCCGTAGTCGTTGCCGATCGCAGTGACACTCGAGGAGTCGGCGTGCAAGGCGATGGCGGAGAACGGCATTCGGTCATCGCGCAGCCGGCCGACCAGCTCCGACGTGAGGTGTTGGGCCTCGGCCGCCGATCCGCCGTTGCCGGCCGCTAGCAGGCGGCCGCCGCGGCTGAGCACCTCGGCGAGCGTGGTGCCCCACCGTTCGATCAGGGCATGCTCGAGACTGGCCAGCCGATCCTGCAGGCGGGCGACATGCTCGGGTCCGGTTTCCATGTGTTTCATACGCTGCCCCCGGTCGACGTGCGCGCCGGTTCTACACCTGCAGCGCGGATCTCGGTCATGGTCAGAATTCGGCTCGGTGATCCGGCTGCATGCCGTACCTCGCCGTAGAAGATCGTGTGAACGCCGGCCGGGAACGAAGCGGTGATCGCGAGCTCGAGGAAACCTTCCACGCTCTGCAGGACCGGTGCGCCGAGCATCCCGAAAGTCCAGGCGATCCCCGCGAACCGATTCACGTCGGTGGCGAAGCGTCGAGCGGTGGCAAGGTCGTGGGCCGCCAGCACGTGCAGCACCGCGGCGCCGCTGCGGACCACCGCGCGCTCGGTGCGGGATCCGGTGGTCAGTGCGAACGCGACCGCGGCGGCGTCGTAGCCCACCGGCATCACCGACCCGACCAGACAGCCACGCGGCTCGGTGTCCTTGCTGGTCACTACCACGCAGCTGGTGATCAGTGCGTCGATGAGGGCATCTGCGCTCAACGGATCTCCTCAGTCAGACCCGGTACGAGGTCGACCACCCGCGCGCGGAACAGCTCGTTGCCACCCGACCACACACTCGGGTTGCCCGGGTCGGCACCCGCCTCCGCGGCGCGGGACGCGAGAAAGCCGATGCTGGGCACCAGCAACTCCACCGGTGCCCACTCGTCGTCGGCTCCCGCCTGCCAGATGACCGACTCGACGCCCGGGGGCAACGTTTCCACGGTGCGCTGGACGACCGGTGCCCATCGCCGCTCCGCGAGGATGAGCACACTGGTGCTGCGGGCGTTGCGATACAGGCCGACGTGCCGGCCATGGCCGAGGTTGCGCAGGTCGGTGATGGTGACCGAGCCGAGCCCGGCCTCCATGACCCGGGTCTCGAGGTCGACGGCGACGTTACGCAGTCCCGGCGTGTAGAGGCCGAGAACGTGGTTGCGTCCGAGGTCCGCTGACGGCCGGAGCCGGCCGCCCGCCAACCACCGTTCGAGGATGTCGGCCGGATCCGGTGCGCCGTCGTCCGCCCCCAGTACGGTGAGCGCACCCAGGCTCAGGCTGAGGATCGAGTTGGTGGCGATCCAGCCGTCACGTCCCGGCCTCGGACAGGTGACGACGGTGACCTTCTCGTCGACCCGCTCACGCAACGCGTCGGCCGACTGGTTGGACAGCACCACCGAGCATGCGCTGACCTCTCCGGCCCGGGCGGCGGCGAGCAGCGCATCCGGATGGCTCATGCTGTCGGAGATCACGAACACCGTGTGATAGGCGACGGAGGAGAGCGCGAAGTCCACTGGTGTGAGCACCGCCGCGGGTTGCCGCCAACGCCGTTCGTAGACCGACGCGGCGAGATGGGCGACCGCGAGTGACCCGCCTGAGGCAACGAACGCGGCGGGTCCGCCCAGCCGCGCGGTCAGGTCGCCGACCTCGGCGACGGCACGCCACTGCTCCCAGGCGCGCCAGGAGTCGCCGAGTGCGGCGACCTCCTCCCCGTACGTACGATCCACTGCTACTCCTCAGTCCGGTGCGGGTCGTTGACATCGGTGCTGCGCTGCGGGCGGAGCCCGTGGACCAGCGCGAGCTTGGCCAGGAGCTGGAAGCCGGCATCCGGTGAGCCCGCGAACTCGCCGGTCAGCCAACTCCGGTAGCCGCGCTCGTAGCGCTCGGCGAAAATCCGCGCGGTCAACCGGAAACCGAGGAATCGGCCCGCTCCCCGTGCGGCGTAGTACATGTCGAAACACTCGACGCAGTCGCCACACCAGGTGCGCTCGGACCGGCCGCAACCGTCCAGGGAGTGCTCCGCACCCGGCGGAAGCGCGGTGAGCAGTTCATCGCGGGTGAGATCCGAGCACACGCTGCGTAACTGCGTCGCTGGGTGGAACTCGTTCCATCGCGAAAGGAACTCGCCGTCCGCATCAAGGTCGGCCGGGTCGGCCGGACCTGAGGGGCCGGCCAGCGCGGCCCGGCGGTACACGCCCACATAGGCACATGACGTGCCTCGCTCCGCCGACCGCACCGCCAGGTCGAGCAACAGCGGCATCGCGTCGCCGGCCTCCGGCCGACGTAGCGTGGTGGGCAAGAGGTGCCGCACGATGAGGTCGGTGTACGCCGACGCGAGCCCGTTCGACCGCCAGATCGCGATCTCTCCGGTGGCGGTGGGGAACGTCGCGCCGGTCGGAGGTGCGGTCACGATGGTTACCGCCTCGCCGCGCAGCCATCCCGCGTACCAACTCCAGAAGGGCACATTGGCGTCGGCCGGAACGACGAGCCGGACCTGTCCCGGGGCCGTCAGTTCCGCCCACAGCCGGCGATAGGTGGCCGCGGCGCTCGTCAGTTCGGCTTCCGTCCCGGTTGCCGTCACCGTGCCTCCTCGAGGTAGGCCTTGCTGATCCGGAGCTGCTCGGCGAGCAACTCCGGCCGGCAGTGCGGTTCGAGGGTGAACGGCCCGAGGTAGCCGACCCCGTCCAGTTCGGCGAGCACGGTCGTCCATGGCACCTCGCCGGTGCCCAACTGGGTCGTCCGGTAGGTGGCGGATCCGTCGGTATAGGTGTTCCAACCAGCCACGGGTGCGTCGTGACCGGGGCAGACCCGACGGACGTCCTTCACGTGGACGTAGCCGACGTGCGCGGCGAGCACCGCCGCTGCGCTACCGGCGTCCTCGGCGGCACACACGAAGTTCGCCGCGTCGAAGTTGAGCCGGATCGCCGGATGGTCCAGAACCGCCATCAGGTGAGCCAGCGCCGGTGCCCGCCGCGAGATGTCGTAGTGCTCCGGGTCATGCCCGAAACCATCGAACTCGTTCTCGAGCACGATCAGCACCCCGGCCTCAGCGGCCTGGTTGAGCAATGGCGCCACGAGTCCCGCATAGGTGCGAGCGGCGCGGTCGTCGTCGCCGTCGCCGCCGTGCCCGAAGTATGTGTTGACCCGGCCGGCCCCGAGCACCTGGGCGATCCGGATGCTGGAGGCGATCAGCTCGCGTCCCGTGCCGGTTTTCTCGCCGTGCAGGTAGCTCGGGGTGGACACGCAGATCGTACGGAGCCCAGCGTCGTCCAGGGCGGTGCGCACGTCGGCCGCATTGGCTTCGGTCACCTGCCACGGAGACCACAACTCCAGGGCGTCGATGCCAAGGTCGCGCAGCACGTCGAGCCGACTGAGCAGCGGGCCGGTTCCGAAGAACTCCGGGGCTGCGACGGCAAGTTCACGGGACAACGTGCTCTCCCCTCGATGTGGACAGGACGGTACGAACGGCCGTCGCCACCTGCTGGGCGGTCAGGTCCAGGTGACACGGTGCGATGCAGTCGTCGTAGTGCCGGACGCAGTTGCCCTGGGCGGGACGCTGGTTCGGGCAACGGGCGCCGATCAGGCTTTGCACCGCGATGCCCGCACGTGGCCGCGGTGCCCACACGCTTGCGATGGTCGACAGAAACACCGACACCACCGGCGTTCCGCACGCGGCAGCGAGGTGGCCTACTCCGGTGTCGTTGGACACCAGTACCGACATCGAGCTCAGCCGCGCCGCCAGCGTGCGGATCCCGCCGGCCGGGGCCAGCACCACCCGGTTCGGCGGCACGACCGTCCCGAGCCGCTCCGCGAGCCGCAACGCGTCGATCGCCTCGTCGCCGCCCGCGCCGCCGAGCACCGCGAACGAAGCACCGTCCGGTGCCAGTTCGCGGGCCAGTTCCATCCACCGATCGACCGGCCACCGTTTGGCCGAGGCACTGGCACTGCTGAAGAGCCCTATCTCGTTCCGAGACGGTTCCGATCCGGCCAGCCATTGGTCCGGAGCCGGAGCCACCGGAAGCCCGGCGGACCGGAGCACAGCCGTCATCCGGTCATGCACGTGCAGCCGGCCTACGTCGGGCACATCGTAGAGGTCGTGCCATCGCAGGTCCGGCCTGCTGTTCCGCAACCATTCCCGGAAATCCAGGTAACGGCGATCGACCCCTGGGTCCGGATTGCGGAAATTGATGACGGCGTCGATCTGGTGCCGCTCGATCAACTGGGCCATCAGGGGCCAGTCGGAACGATCGAAGCGGCGCCAGTGCGACGGCGTCAGTTCAACGAGACCCTGCAAACCACTCGCGGCCCGCAGATGATCGTCGCCGAGGACCGCGTTCTGCGGGTAGGTGTAGCGAATGGCGGGATTGGCCATCTCCAGACCGCGAAGGACGGGGATGGCCAGGCACGCGCTCCCGAGTCCCGTGAAATCGACGACGAACAACCGCCGCGAGGTCTCAGCCGACAAAACGAATCTTGTCGAAGTCGAGGGCATGCTGACCCTCCGCATGCTTCATGTGAAGGTATTCGAACGCCCGCTGACTGACCTGGTAGGACAGCGCGACCTGCTCGTCGATCACGTAGCCGAACGACTCCAGCGCCGCGCGCTTGGTCGGGTTGTTGGACAGCAGCGCGACATGGTCGGCCAGCTTCAAGTCCTCCAGTGCCACCTGGGCGAGGGAGTATTCACGCAGGTCGCGCGAAAGACCGAGCGTTGCGTAGGCCTCGTAGGAGTTGATGCCCTTGACGCGCTGCAGCTCCATCCCCTGGATCTTGAGATCGATACCGGCCCCGCGACCCTCCTGGTACAGGTAGATCACTACGCCGGAGCCGCGTCGAGCCACCTCCTGCATCGCCGTGGCTAGCTGCGGCCCGCAGTCGCAGTCGCATGCGGCCAGTGCCTCTCCGAAGATGCATGCGGAGTGCAGGCGCACAGCGGCGCCCGATCGGGTGAGATCGCCGACCGAGATCGACAGACAACGATCGGGACCATCCGCGCCGTGCGTGGAGACCTTGAACGCGCCACGTGCGGTTTCGAGCACAGTGCTGGCCAAAATCACAGTTTTCCCCCCATAGTGATGACGGCCCTTATCGAGCGGGCCGCACGTGGACTGGCCCGCGTCGCACGGGATGGCGGCCGACGAAGTCATTGAGCTCCACCAGGTGCCCGTCCGGATCGGAGACGAAGGCCACCGTTTCGTCGCCGATAGACCACGGTTCTTTTGCCACCTGGTAGCCGAGCGAGCGCACGTGTTCGACGAGATGCGGAACATCATCGACCGCGAACGCCAGGTGCTCCGTCTTGCTGGGGCACGGCACCAGTCCGGTTTCGAACCAGAGTTCGACGCCGGGCGGCATGCCATCCGGCCCCATCTGGAGAATGACACCATTGTCTATTTCGTACCGGACGATCGGCAGCATCCCCAACGCCTCCGCGTAGAACCTCTCAGCACGGTCAATGTCTGCGACGTCCACCCGTAGGTGGTCGAGCCGAACTCGGACCACAAGATTTCCCTTCGGACGCGGCCATTGCGACAAAGAGAATCCTCATGAACGGGGGTGAGGGAGTCCAGTGAACGCGAACGTCACCATGCTGCACTGCCTTAATGTGCCGATCACCGAGCCGGCCCACGTGGGCACCGGACCGGCTCGACCGACGCCTGCGACAAGCACCGACTAGTAGTATTTTGTCTCGATCTTCGTCGATGTCTGCGTATCCGTTGCGGGAAACGGGTTCTGCGGGTCGGGCAGGTATCGGTCAGGTGGACGGGCAGGGGCTGCGGCACCCGCCCGGTCGGGCGGGCCCGTCGAATCACCAACCGCGACTACATCCTCAACGACCGTCCGCCACGCTGGCGTGAGCCCTGCCGCCGAATGATGCGGCGGGCCGCACGGTCCCCCGCCGGCGGCGGTGACGGGGTCGAGCAAAGTGGACTGGCGGTCGCGGCAGTGCGGCACCGGCGGCCGTCCGATCCGGCCGTGCGTGACAGTGGTCCGCCGCGCGGTGAGCGGGTAGGCGTTGAGAACATTGCTGACCGGCATCACCTACCGAGCCCACGGGCAGCCCGTTCATGGCGGGAACTCGGCGTTGTCGCCGTAACCGGAGTGACCTTGCCCGCCGTACCGGTGGACTGCTGGACCACACAACAGCCCGTGCAGACACCAGCCCCCGCGGGGCAACGACACGAACACATCAGCGGTATGCTCGGTGAGACCCGCACGCAACCGTTCGCCCCATCGAAACCGAGCCACAGACCGGAAATCATCATCTGTCATCCAGGGGCGACAGAGCACTACCGGCGATGCAACGACGACGGCGAATCCACACAATGCCTCTCCATCGTCCCGCCCGATCGATGCGCGGCAGCTTGTCCACATTCGAAATCGGTCGATCCCCATCGGAACCGGTCCCTGCGCTATCTGTGGGCAAGGCCAGGTCGGATGGCTGGTTGCTGCGAGTACGCATCGATTGCTCGTCACGCCTTGCGTGGGCCACGGCGTACTTGATAGGGCTATAGGGCCGCATGGCGCGATTGGAGGCCCGAATCGATGCGAGGGCTGTCGGAGTGGGGCGAATTTCAGGCCCTATCCACGTTGGACGACCAGAGCTGGATTCTGTACCGGTATATCCTCGATCGAGGGCCGGCGCCTGATCTCGATGAGCTGCGTGCCGAGCTGCGGATCAGCCCGGAAGGCTTCGATCAGTGTCTGGAGCGACTGCGCCTTCTCCGTCTTTTGAGGACAGACTCCACGCACGGTCTAATCGCTGTGCGACCCGATGTGGCGGCTGCGGACGTCGTTGATCCGCTGGAGCGCCAGATCTACCGCCTCCGCGAGGAGGCCGACGGGGTGCGGGACACCTTTCGTAAGCTGACGTCGGTCTATTCGCGGCATCAGGAACGTCAGCTACGCCGAGACGGCGAGACGATCACGTCGATTCCCGTGGATGCGGGAATCAACTGCGTCATCAGCGAGATCGTCTACGGCGGGGTGACGATGGTGTCGCTGCTGCACCCCGGCCCGGTCTGGTTTGGTGCTCTGGTCGACCAGGTGATCGCCCACGCCGCCACCATCACCGAGCAGGGCGCGAGCATCCAGATCGTTCACGGAGCCGCTTCGACGAATCGTGCAAGCGACGGCTCGCTGCTCACCACGGCCGTGCCGGGCTGTGAGACACGCGTGGTGCCCGACATCGTGGTAGGCGCGGTGATCCTGCGTGGTCAGGCCGCGTTCCTGCCGACGGCCGCCGGCAGCTCGGACAACGCCGTCGTGATGGTGCGGGAGGCCACCGTTGTCGGGGCGTTGAGCAGCGCATTCGATCAGCACTGGTCAGCGGCGGTGCGGCTGGACGAGGACGTGCAGCCGGATGCCGCCGGCGACGAGGTCAAACGGCGGATCCTGGAGTTGCTCGCGCAGGGCGCCCGAGACGAGATGATCGCTCGCCGCGTCGGGATGTCGGTGCGCACCTGTCGCAAATATGTAGCCGAGATCATGCGCGAGACGGGTGCACAGAGCCGGTTTCAGGCGGGATATCTGATCGGTGGCACGCCGCGGCCGGACCTGGACTGATCGCAGGCCAGCAGTTGGCTGCGA
>Ga0307515_10016993_pt1 | contig 13291 bp, 12 predicted proteins | sample 17_EM_MG_FD_194513 | JGI IMG/M metagenome (GOLD analysis project Ga0307515, IMG submission 194513) | Populus trichocarpa ectomycorrhiza microbial communities from riparian zone in the Pacific Northwest, United States - 17_EM | ecosystem: Host-associated > Plants > Roots > Unclassified | place...
TTATAATTGATTGCAATATTTGGTGTTTTTTATTTTGATGAAAAATAAAATTAGTGGACAAAATAAATTATCCAATAAAATTTAAATTTAATATATCAAGTGTATGTTGTTAAAGACTTGTAATTTTCGATTTTCTTGTTATTGAAATATGCTATTTTTTCCTTAATGTTTTTTCGTTAAATGATTCAATATATAGTTATATAATTCGACAAATATCTCACTCATATTTATATCATGTTCTTATACAATATCCTTTAATTCAATATTTTCAGGTAATTATAATTTAAATTCCAAAACTGTGCTTGGGACACGTTGCAAGATGAATTTCAAAGCACCGAGCCATAAAGCTTCAAACTCTAAGAAGAGATTTTGAAAATCTCTGGATGAAAGAAGGAGAACTCATTAATGATTTCTCTTCAACAATAATTGAAGTTGTGGAGAAAATCTTAATTTTCCTCAAAAAAGAAAAAAAAATAGATTTTTTCATCAACATTATTGAAGAGTTGAGAGATCTCACTCAACTCTCAATCACCGTGCTAGTGCTAGTAGGTTGATTACAAGTTCAAGAGCAAAGAATATCAAGAAGAAATGGAGCCAAATAAATTTTCATCGAACAATAAACAAGGTGATATTGGCAACTCCAAGGAAGGCGCATTTGTAAAAGGACTGCAGACACGAAAGAAACCTCGATGCAAAATCTGTAAGAAGTTTGAGAGATACATTTCACTTGATAATATGAAATAAGCCTATATATACTGATGCAGACGAATCCACTTGTGAGACAGAAATGGTAGAACTAATATCTTGGCGTGAATTATCAATTAAAATACCATTTGATATATTTGAAGTGTCGACAATATTTGACATAGATGTGCCAATGGCATCGTTTAACTTAGTGGTGCACTTTTTAGCATACTAACTTAGTTGGAAGTCTTTCATCCAAAACAATGAAAGGACATTAATGTAATGAAGTTCTTATTTATTTTTTCTAGTTGTATAAGAATAACTGCTTCTTTTCGTGAAGAAAAGAACATGATATGTACTAAGTATTAACAACTCTAATTAATGTCCAAACTTAATATAGCATTGACCATAAATATTTAAGAATAATGTTTTTTATGGCGATATAAAAATCACAGGGAATATTATGGAAAGAATTATTCCTTAAGATCCTTGTATGTCATTCACAATGTGTTCTACAATCTTCACTTCCAAACTGCAATGACTTCTTCTTTAATGTAAATCTTCAAAGTTTGTAAATTTCTCTTTGATAAATACCTGCATAATGTCCTTTATAAACCCCTGGGGTATTGATGGGGGACCCTCTGAAGATCAAGTCAGTACGAGGTATTTTTATGTGGCAAAAAGACATTAATGAAGGTATTAATGAGCTTTTATGAAGATAAAGAACAAGGAGAAGAAGATGTAGAAGTTAGAGAAGAAGAAGAATTGTATTTATGTCTCAGAGTATAAGGTTTCGAACCTTTTTTCTGTATACTCATGATTCCTTTTATATTACTTGGCTTGACCTGCTTCATACAACGTTGGAGGGGTGGAGATGTGATCTCGTAATAATAAAATAATATTATTCTATTGCTCGTGCCAACACATCTAATTAATAAAAGCATGGACCGCTTGTTCATATTTAATGGAATGTGATGGGTATCATAACTACTAGCCCAAGCCTGGAGTATGGGAGGCTCAGTTTGGAGTTATCTTTTAGCTATATATTGAACCTGAAAGTAGTTAGGTTCAACTCATACGCTGAACCCAAGAGGAATTGGGTCAGCTTGTGACTGCACCCAAGAATGGTTAGGGACGGGCGCACCATAGCCCAACGTAGATTTAGGCGCAGACACATCCTGGCCCAACTTGGTGCTGCGCGCAGACACATCCTGGCCCACCATGGAGCTGGGCGCGAATGTGTCATGACCCGAATTAAAAATGGTCGGGGATGCATCATAACCCGAATTACAATTGGGCGTGGACGTGTCACGGCCCAAATTAGAGTGGGGCGCGAATGCGCCCTTACCCTACTTAGAGTTGGGAGCGGACACGCTATGGCCCAATGTTAAGTTAGACACCAAAAAAATATAACCCCATTTTGGGTTAGCTTTTAAATGGGGGAGGTTTTTAGAAAACCATGACCCATCAGTAGCCCTCCAAGTTTGCTCATTTTTTGGAAAGATGGGGAGACTTAGGGCCAAAAATTTTTTTTGCTGACCTCAGTTGAGTCGTAATCCTTATCAGGATCTCTTTTACACTCCCTCTATTAGGGTCTTACTGGCAGGGATGGTGTTCCTAGAGAGTTCATTGTTTAAGTCTTCAAGATGTGTTCTCAGTCCTTTCTTTGAGAGCATTGGACACTCACTATTGTCCTAGAGAAGTGGGTCTTAGATGCCACAGGGGTGTGTAACCCCATTTGGACCAGTAGGATGTGTTATTATATAAAGGCTGGTTCCAGCACTTTTTAATATTTTAGAGGTTGGTACCTGTGTTATCCAGGAGAGATATGGGTCCAAGATTGAACACAAGGTGTGTAACCCGAGTTGGATAGACAGGGTGAGCCTGATAAGGCTGCCCCAGCACTCTTGAATACCATAGAGACTGGTCTAATTCTGTTCAGGAGAGATGTGGGTCCCAAACCGCACACATGGGTATGTAGCATGTTTGGACAGATATAATGGACCCGATAAGGCCGCTCCAATGCTCTTACTTCCAACTGAAAAGGTTAGACATAAGAAAGGGAAGGGGCGTTGAAAGTCGTCTTGAAGAGTGAAGCATTGATCCCCTACTACTGCCCCGGCGAAGTGGGTCTCAAACGCCACAAGGGTGTGTAACCCCGATTGGTGACAATAAAGGTTGATGCTCACTTTGGACTTCACTACTGTCCTGAAGAAGTGGGCCCCAAATGCCATAAGGGTGTGTAACCCTGTTTGGATCGGTATGAAGTATTCTTGAGAAAGAAATGTAAATTAAATAAGAATATAAGTGATAAAAATATGCATTTTTTATTTATGTATTCAATAATGATACAGCCTAAGATGGTTTAAGCACTTCTTGATGTTGTAGAGGCTAGTACCCGTGCTATCTAGGAGACATGTGGGTCCCAGACCGCACACAGGGTGTGTAACCCGAGTTGGATAGACGAGTTGAGCCTGTTAAGGCCGCCCCAACACTCTTGAATGCCATAGAGACTGGTCTCGTGCTGTTCAGGAGAGATGCGGTTCCCAGACCACACATATAGGTATATAACCTGTTTGGACAGACAAGATAGACTCGATAAGGCTACTCTATTGCTCTTACTTCCAACTAAAAAGGTTAGACAGGAGGAAGAGAGGAGGCGTTGAAAACCACCCTGAAGAGTGAAGCATTGATCCCCTACTACTGCCCCCGAAGAAGTGGGTCTCAGATGCCACAGGGGTGTATAACCCCGATTGGTGATAGTAGGGGTTGATGCTCACTTTGAACTTCGCTACCGTCCTAGAGAAGTGGGCCCCGAATTCCACAGAGGTGTGTAACCTCGTTTGGATCGGTAAAAAGTATTCCTGAGAAAGGAATGTAAATTAAATAAGAACACAAGTGATAAAAATGCATTCTTCATTTATGTATTCAACAATGATACAACCTAAGATGGTCTGAGTGTCATGTATGAGGAAAGTCAGAGCCTTGTAGATTTTACAAGTGATAGGTATTAGCTCTGATCACCCGTGTCACTCTGAAATGACCATCCCATTTTAGAGCTAGCTTTCCTCTACTTTCTCTGTTCTCTGTGGCTTCTAACTTCTTTAGTACCAATTCCCTTATTTGAAGGTTATGTTTTTAACTCTAGTGTTGTGGTACTGAGTAGCCTCGTGTCTGTAAGCCTCATTCCTTATTGCAGCTGTGAGTCTAGATTGACTTTGAGTCCTTGCTCATTGTTTTGAGAAGAGAAGTGCAGTACTTTGGCGCTAGGACATCCAATCTCTACTAGAATCATAGCTTCAATTCCATATGTGAGGAGAAAAGGGGTTTCCCTTGTTGAAGTATTTGTTGTTGTCATGTATGCCCACAAGATTTCATTCAAGAGCTCAGCCTATTCTGACTTAGCCTCTTTTATCTTCTTCTTCAGACCATTGAGTAGGACCCTGTTAGTAAGTTCAACTTGCCCATTAGTCTAGGGATGTGATACTGAAAAGAACCTGTGATCAATCTGCAGACTTTCGCACTGTTCCCTCATCTTCTGGTTATCAAATTGGGTTTCATTATCGATGATCAGTATCCTAGGTAACCAAATCAGCAGATTACGTTCTTCCATAAAAAAAAGAGATCACCTTGTTGGTTGTGATGTTTGCTAATGCTTCAGCTTCCACTCATTTGTTGAAGTAGTCCACAACCACTAGAACAAACTGTCTTTTCCCTGTTGCTTTACAGAAGGGTCCTAGAATATCCATTCCCCATTGGCAGAAAGGCTAAGAAAAAGTGATCATTGTCATCTCAGTTGAGGGCTGCCTTAATATTGGGGCAAATCTTTCACTTATCACACTTCTTTACTAGGTCTTTGGATTCTTGGAGTATAGAAGGCCAATAAAAGCCTATTCTTATAGTCTGAGCAGCCAAGGCTCTAAATCATGTATGCAATCTATAAACTCCTTCATGCATCTCCCTAAAAACATAAGTGCCTTCCTTTGAAGACAAGCACTTGAGGAGCGGTGATGATGTAGATCTTCGATACAAAACCTCGTCAATCAAACTATAACCTGCGGCTCTCTTGATCAGCTTAATGTCTTTCATCTTGTCCGAGGGCAAGGTACCTGTAAGTAGGTATTCCTTGATTGGTGTTCTCCAATCCTCAGCTCTCATAATTGGGAGTACTGTAACATTGCTCTCTTCCACGCTAGGTCGGTCCAAGACTTCAATCCAGACATCAATGGGAAGGTCGGCTGGGTTAGCACTAGCTAACTTGAAAAGGAAGTTAGCTTGTTCATTGTCCTCTAGTGCACCCTGGTGATGTTAATCATCCCGTCCTTCTAAGTCAGCATGGCTTTAGCCTTTTCAAAATATTTGACCATGGTTGGATCCCTGGCTTCATACACCCCCTAGCACTGTCCAACAATCAACTGAGAATCGTTGTGCACCTGTAGGGGGTACGCTTTCAAGGCTTCCATCAAACCTAAGCCAGCTATCAAGGCTTCATATTCAGCCACATTGTTGGTAGCTAGAAACCCAAATCTGAGCCCATACTGGTAAACCTGCCCCTCTAGGCTAGTAAGTAGGATCTCTGCCTTATTTCCTTCTTGTGTAGAGTTACCATCTACATAGAGTTGCCAATACTGGGAGGGGGTTTGTTTTAGTGACTCAAGTTTTACCAGCTTCGGATCAGGAGAAGGATCCTCTGTGATAGCCTATTCAAATCTACATTCCGCTATGAAGTCGGTCAGGGCTTGCCCTTTGATTATGAGTTTTGGTTTGTACTGTAACCCATATTCTTCTAATACTATTTCCTATTTCACCAGTCGTCCTGACATGTCCGGTTTGTGAAGGATCTGTCTTAGAGGCTGGTCTGTCAATACTACCATTTGGTGTGCTTGGAAATAGGCCTTCAGCTTCTTTGAAGTTGTCACCAGTGCTAAGACATCTTTTCTACTCTTAAGTAGCGGGTTTCTGCATCTAGGAGTGTCTTGCCCGCATAGTAGATCGGATGTTGTACTCTTTCTTCCCTGACCAACACTATACTAACAGCCCGGTCTACCACCCCTAAATACAAGAACAAAGTCTCTTCCTCTCTGGGTTGAGAAAGGACATTGAGGGAGGAGAGGTAAACCTTTAGCTCTTTGAAAGATTTTTGACACTCAAGTGCCCACTGGAAGTTAGGGGTGTTCCTCAGAACTTTGAAAAATCGGTAAACTTCATTCCCCCAATCTAGCTATGAATCTGCTCAAAGCTGTTAACCTTCCTATGAGGCGTTGCATCGTTTTCACTATCTTAGAGGGAGTCATGCTCAATGCACCTGAATTGTTTTTTAGTTGGGCTCAATCCCTCTATTGTTGACTAGAAAACCCAAGAACTTCCCCCTCCGGATGGCGAACATGCACTTGGAGGGGTTCAGCTTCATACTGTGGCTCTCTAGTACTTGGAAAACTTCTCTGAGGTCTTGTAGATGTTGTTCAAAAGTCATATTTTTCACCAACATGTCATCCACATATCCTTCCATAATCCTGCCCAACTGATGTTTGAACACTTTATCCATCATCCTTTGGTATGTTACCCCTGCATTCTTCAGATCGAAAGGCATAGCCCTATAACAGTAGGTCCCTATTTCAGTTATGAAGGATGTTTTCTCTTCATCAGTTAGATGCATGGGATTTGATGGTACCTAGAGTATGCATCCAATGAGCTGAAGAACTCATACCCCGCTGTTGAATCCACCAATTTATCTATCTTGGGGAGGGGGTAGCTATCCTTCGGGCAAGCCTTGTTCAAATCTTTGAAGTCCACACATATTCGTTATTTGTTGTTGGCCTTCTTGAGCCACTTAGGGTATGTCACCTCTCGTATAAATCCTGTTAATATGAGCTTGTCTACCTCCTAAAAAATAGCCTTCTACTATCCCCCCTTATACTTCTCTTTTTTTGTCGTACTAGGGGAAAGCTAGGGTCTACATTCAGCCGGTACGAAGCTATTTCAGGGTTGATCCCTGGCATGTTTTCTGGATGGAAGGAAAAATTGCTTCTCTACGATACCAGCAACTCTGTGAGATCATGTTTCTGTTGACTGTTCAGGGTGCAACCCACTCTTGTGACCTTTTTCTCGGTAGGGCCCAAATAGACTTCAATTAGTTCTTCAGCTACCTCTGTTTTAACCTCGGGCTTCTCTCCATAGGTTTCAGGGCAATCAATTAGTAGGGCCTTATTGCCCTTCATACATATGTTTGTGCACTCTCTTGAGGCTTCCTAGTTCCCCTTCACCGTAGCTACCCCTTTAACAATTGGGAACTTCATGGTTACATACTTAGTGTTAGCTACTGCACTAATCTGGTGGAGCAATGGCCTCCCAATGATGGCATTGTATAGGAGATGGGTGTCAATGACCATAAAGGTCTGTTAGAGAGTTACACAACGGAGTGCAATTCTATTATGACGGTTGACCCTACTACCCCCTTACAGGCACTACTGACCCTTCTATCCCAATGAGGGGTGTTGACACTAGAGTCATTCTAGAGGTGTCTATGCCCATCTTTGTCATGTCCTCTACTGATAGGATGTTCACTAAGCTACTGTCATCCACTAGGATCCTATGGACCCTATAACCCTCCATGGCCGTGAAAATCACTTCTAGGAGTGTCGGTCTTTGTTGTCTCACTTTACCTCCCTCCCCTTCTTGAGGTGGATCCTTTTTTAGGAATTGTTTGAGGTATCCTTGTGTTAGAAGTCTCTTCATTTCTTTCTTGAGAGCATAACAATCCCCAGTGTCGTGTCCCTTCTCTTTATAGAACTAACAGTACTTCTTGGAGAACTTCAAGTTGGGATTGGGTTTTAAAGGAGGAGGATACTAAAGTAGGTTCTGACCCTTCAAAGCCGTGTAGATCTCTATATATCTGGTGTTTATAGAGTGTAAACTCTTTTGGGCCTACTAGGATGTTCCCTAGAGGGTTCTTTCTTCTTAACATCCTATCGTCTGATAGGGTAATGATTTCTGTTGGGGGGTTTAACTCTGACCCCCTCTCTATATGGCTTCCTCCCCTTTTATGTGGCTCTCAATCATCTACTTCACCCTTAGGAGAGTTCTATCCTATAACGGGTGGAGTTGTTTCCACAACTCTTCACTTCTACCCCCTTGATCAAAGCCTCACAGGTTATGGGTCCCAAAAGGTCTTCCACCTCAAGCATTTCTTCATTAAATCTCCTCAGATATGCTCAAGTGGACTCCTTCTCATCTTGGGTAACTCCAAATAGCTCTGTGAAGCTTTTCTTCATGGGAATGCTGGTGCTGAAATGTGAAATTAGTTTAGCACATAAGTCATGGAAGCTTAGGACAGACCTTGGCTCCAAGTTGTTGTATCACGTCCTCATGTTCCCTCTGAATGTAATGGGTAATATCTTGCACGTGACATCATTGTCATGAATGACCAGCTCAAGGCTCTCCCTCATATACTGGATATGCTCTCGGGGGTCTGTAAGTCCATCATAGTTATCTAGGTTCATTTTTGCAGATATATACTCCTTTGAAACCTTGATTTCGAGGACTCTCTTGGATAGAGAGGAACCTTCCACCTGATATTGGTGGTTAGGTTGGTGATGTCGTGAGTTCTCCTAAGCCCTTTTTCTAGGTCGTTCTCGGTGTAAGTCATATGAACTGGAGGAATCTAATATAGAACATCGAGAGTGATGACTTCTTTCTCTTCTATGGTGGCTAGTATGGACTCTATGAGAATGTTCACTTTTTAGTGGTACCGTGGGACGATGTGAACATTCTCGAGCTAGACTATGAGAACGTTGTTTGGGTGGTTCCTCCTCATTCTGCCCATATCCCTTTACATAGTTGAGGCATCTCCGGGTGATAGGGGTCCTGTGTGGCTGAGGTGGTAAGTTATGTGCTGGGACATCGCGAGCTGGTTGAGGATGAACAGGGAGTTGTCCTCTCAATCTGATGACCTCTTTAGAGAGCAAATGTATCTGCTCAACCATCTTCTCAATTTGAGGTTGGGCGGATGTACCAGCAACAATGTTGGCATTTATGATATGCCTTGGTGTGTATGGATATGTTATATTGGTGTAATAGATGGAACAATCGTCAAAGCTTAGTTTCTTAATGGAGAAGTAAATAGCTTTTTGTACAAGTTCCCACAGACGGCACCAACTAATGGCGATACAAAAATCACATGGAATATTCTGAAAGCAATTATTCCTCAAGATCTTGTATGTTATTCACAGTATGTTCTATGACCTTCACTTATAAACTGCAATGACTTCTTCTTTAATGAAAATCTTCAAAGGTTGTAAATCTTCTCTTCGATAAATACTTGCACAATGTCCCTTATAGACCCCTGAGGGTGTTGATGGGGGATCTTTCGAAGATCAAGTTAGTACGAGGTATTTTTATATGGAAAAAAGACATTAATGAAGGTATTAATGAGCTTTTATAAAGATAGAAAGAAAGAAAGAGAAGAAGATGTAGAAGTTAGAGAAGAAGAAGAAGGGTTGTGTTTATATCTCAGATTATAAGGTTTCGAACCTTTTTTCTGTATACTCGTGCTTTTTTTTATATTACCTGGCTTGACCTGCTTCATACAACGTTGGAGGGGTGGAGATGTAATCTCATAATAATAAAATAATATTATTATACTACTTGTGTCATCACATCTAATTAATATAAGCATGAACCACTTGTTCGTATTTAATGAGATGTGATGAGTATCATAATTACTAGCCTAGGCCCAGAGTATGAGAGGTTTAGTATGGAGTTACATTTTAACTATACATTGTGTCGCACCCTCGCGGCAGAGCGCGGCGGAGCGGCGATCCTCGATTTATTTCGGGGTCTTTGTTGTTTGTTTGTGTAAAAGGGAGTCGCCACCTAGTATTATGGTCACTAGGAACCCTAAACTGGTCTTTCAGAGATTCTAAGGCAAGGGACTGGTTGCGTAGAGGGAAGGTATTAGCACCCCTAGTACGCCCTACCTAAGGTAAGCTGCTTGGTGTTTGATTTGCTTTATAATTGCTATGATGTTGGTGTTTTCTCATCCCATCAGTTTCCTAGGTTTGATTCAAACTAAATTTATTAAGATAGAAATCCAAGGAGATTCCATGTGCTTCAAAAGCTCATTTTTCCCTTAGTATTTCAAGAGTTTGCGACTTGTAAATCGCAAGGAGGAGGGACAAAAATTTAGAAATCTAGGGCGCTTTAAAAAAAACTATTTTTTGCTTTAGTGTTTTATACTCTCATGGCTCGTAAACCGTGGAGTAAAAAATTGAAATGTCCTCGATTATAATCAAGGCTTCTTTCAAGGATGTGTGCGGATTTATTATTCCTAGAAAATTATTTTTTGATATTTACCACTTCGGATTTCTTTATCCAAATATTAACAGTGAATAATAGCAAATTATTCTCAATAATATTTTCGATATTCGTCCTTTAAAAATTTCTTTATCCAAACATTAGCGGTGAATAATAGATGAATTCCCCCAAAATAAGATTTTTATATTTTTTGGAATATTGGCCAATACCCTTTGGAGTTTTACAAACATGTTGTAAAATCAAAAAATGCAAGAAAATAATTTTTTATTGTGTTTAAGAAATCCATGCGAAAACACATTTTTCAAAACTTCCAATATTTTTTGTATATAAAAAAAACGTTCAAAACATGTTAGGGTAATGGCCGTATGCAACACACAAGAAAACTTTTTTTTTTATCGAAACATAAACATTACAGTTAATCACAATTAAAGACCACAAACCATGCGCGTATATATATATATATATATATATATATATATATATATATATATATATATATATATATATATATATTCTCAAAATTCTGCAAAAATGAATAAAATATAGCAAAACAAAGATGGCCCCTCAAAACTAACTTTTCTCAAATAAAATTTGGTTCATTCTTAAACCCCAAAAATTAAACTTTGTCACTGTTCAAGTGAATTATAATTCACTTGAACAATTATAATTCACTTGAACAGTAACACAAATGCTGTCATTTAACAGCACAAAGGATAACGCCTCCCCCCTTAGAATCTGCCCAAAACCTTACTGCAATTGCAGAAGGGGTTTCCCCGTAATTTCAATTTCCTTCCCCAGCCTAAACTTATCAAAGATACCCCATCCCAGATTATAAAGCAGAAAAGAAAAACATCTGAACTAAAGAGGGGGCTGATGACAGCCCCCCTCTCCCGGTTCCTCATGCACCAGAAAGAAAAAACAAAACAAGGAACCCGCAACTCTAACACAAAAAAAACCATCTAAACTCACAGCCACGGGAAGAAACAGAAGACAGGCATTCATTGTATGACAAAAAGGAAATAGAAAACGAAAGTGAAAAGCCAGAAGACAAAACAGTTTTTTTTAAACATCAAAACAAATACCTGTAGGTCTCGCTGAAATGGTTTACTGCAACAACTGAAATAAAAACAAAGCGCACGTTGCTGTCAAGGTTTAGAGCAAAACCCCCTCTCCGTCTTGTCTTTTTTTTCTCCTCTTCCCTCACGGTGACACTAGAATGCAAGCAAGAAACTCCCTCTATTTACTGCGTTTTTTTACTCTGCCTCTCTTGCATTTTTCTTTTCTGTCTTTGGCTGTTTCCTTCTCTGCTCTTTTCCCTCTGTTTTTCTCTTATTTTTCTGCTCTCTTTTGCTCTGCCCCTGTTAGGTCATTAGAAGGGCTTATATATAGTCTAAATATGACTCTATTTAGGAAGGATTCAATGCATTAATCCTAGGACGCAAATCCCTACTGATTTGCAGTAAAAAAAACACAAAAAGAAAGCTGCAATATTCTGATTTTGATTTTGTGCTTACGTCTGATTTCTTTCCAGTTTTAGAGGATGGTGTGGCTCTTTTCTTTCCTTCCATAGGGCCAGCTGCTCCTTTTGAAATGAGGCAACAAAAACGTGGTCTTCAGCTCCAAAAATCAGGCGTGATGAGAAAGGAAAACAGTAGAGAAAAAAGGAAAGAAATCAGATGGAGGGTGCAGCTGCAAAGTCTTATTTTCCTTATTCGGTGTGGTAAAAATCCTGTCATTTATGATGATCCAACCCCCTTCTCCAGCTCTCAATATCCTTCTTCAATTCAATCCCTCATTTAGCACTTTTCGATTCAGTCCTTGGTCCAAAAAAAATCCATTGAATCAGTCCCGCGAACTTGGGCTAAATCCTTCTCGCGGCAGAATTCTTTGCCTTCACGTTAGATATTCAAACAGGAATATCTTGAGCTTCTGATATCGAAATCAAGCGATTCAAAAGCTCAAATTCATCTACGCGTCTAGAAATACAACTTTGATGAAGGAGTCGAAGTGAAATAAAATCGTTTTTGAGAACAGAATCTGGCAGTAATCTAGTTGGTCAAAAAGGTTCTTGATCTGACAATTCTGAGCATCCAAATCTGACTGAGAATCTACCCTCAGAACAATGATCCCTAGGACCTAATAAAGGTGTACGTCAATTTTTCAACATGTCATGAGTGACAGAATATACCTAGGATGGTCAGATATCGTACGAAACCGAGTCAGAATCGAAGCCTAAGTTGGAACAAAAAATTGCGACAGTAGTAGAACCATTTTTTTAGTACAAATTCTGAGGGATTTATTCAACCTTAAAGACCAGATAAAAAGGAACGCATTTAGCATTATGAAGACTCCTGATCAACCTAAGAAAACCTGATGATTTTGGTAGCAAAGGGGAAGGATAAAAAGAGCAGAAAACGGCTCAAACAGGATTTCGAAAAAATATTTCTTTTTCTGCTTTTCTCAATCTTCCAGCAAACATGAGTTAAACTCCTACAATCAGTTCAAAAAAGGTATACACCATCTCCAGCACTTAGGGTCCAAAATTGAGTAATAACACATTGAACCTGAAAATGAGTTGGGTTCAACTCATATGTTGAATCCAAGAGGAATTGGGTTCGCTTGTGACTGCACCCAATAATGATCAGGGACGGGCACACCATAGCCCAACGTGGAGTTGGGCACGGACGCGTCCCTGACCCAACTTGGAATTGGGCGCGGACGCGTCATGACCCGAATTAGAGTTGGGCACGGACGCGTCACAACCCGAATTAGAGTTCCCCACTTAGAGTTGGGCGCGAGCACTCCATGACCCAACCTAGGGTTGTGCGCGGACGCGCCCTTACCCAACTTAGCGTTGGGCGAGGGCATGTCATGACCCTACGTGAAGTTGGACTTCAAAAAGACATAACCCCATTTTGGGTTATGACTTTCGTGTGATGGCCTTTAAATGAGGGAGGTTTTTAGAAAACCATGACTTATCAGCTTTGATGCAATATTAATCTCATAATTATAATAACTTTATAATTTTCTTTACAAATTAATTTTGTCCCAGAGACTATATCTTTATTCTAGATTCTATTACAAAAAATAAAAAGATGAAATTAAGAGAAAAAATACCAAATTAAAATTAAAAAAATGGAGAGATGAAAAAAAATAGAGAGTTGAATTGAAAAGGAAGAAGAAGATAAGCTTCACTATTCCATAATTATTCTCAAGTTTTTTTTTTTTTAAGTATAGAAGTAATAATTTATTTACATGCCCTTTATCTAAATTCATTTAGACAAATCAAACAAAA
>Ga0307515_10016995_pt1 | contig 13291 bp, 8 predicted proteins | sample 17_EM_MG_FD_194513 | JGI IMG/M metagenome (GOLD analysis project Ga0307515, IMG submission 194513) | Populus trichocarpa ectomycorrhiza microbial communities from riparian zone in the Pacific Northwest, United States - 17_EM | ecosystem: Host-associated > Plants > Roots > Unclassified | place...
TACCCCTAACCACCTAACTAGGGGTTTAGGAGATATTTCTACGTCTCCTAGCTTTAACCCTTCTTCTATAGTAGTGCGTTTACTATAGAAGTGTATAAGCTTTGTTTTACTAGCGTCGAAACTAATAGTAGCTTCCTTAGCTTTAGATATTAGCTCTAGCGCTATTCTCTCTAGCTTTTTATAATTAGACTTGGCTGAATTTAAGGTAACTGTAATTGCAAAATCGTCCATATAGCTAAGAGAGTAGGCTCCTTCTGTCTGTATGCTGCAGATATTGCGTATATATAGTAGAGATAAAATAGGGGATATAGGCGATCCCTGTGGTATCCCTATTTCTAGTTTTACTTTTTCTTATATTTGCCCATTAAAGGAGAGCTGTAGCTTTCTATTGCTAAGGAAAGTAGCTACCCATTGTGTAAACGCTATAGGTAGTCCTAGTTCCTTACAGATAGATAAAAGCTGGTTTTTAGAGACATAGTCAAAAGCCCCTTTTACGTCTAGGAATAACGTAGTAGCTATCCTTTATCTAGCTTTTTTCCTACTATTTTTAGATTGGATATTATTTAGAAGTAATAAGACTACGTCTATTGCAGACCGCTGTCTTCTTCCTCCTAGTTGAGAATCTTAAAGTAAGCTAGTAGTACTAGCTAGATATCCTAATCTAGTAGTAAAGATCTTTTCTAAAGCCTTTCCTAGGCAGTTTAGTAAGGAGATAAGTCTATAGGACTTTGGTAAGGAATAGTCCTCCTTATTTGCTTTAGGGAGAATAACTCCTCGAGCTTCTCTCCAGACCTTTAGCTAATAGCCTAGAATAAACAAAATCCTATAGATTCTATATAGAAGATCTTCTATAGTAGGGTAGGCCTTTTGTAGAATTGTAAAAGATATCCCATCTAGTCCTGGAGCCTTTTTATTAGAGCTAGAGAAAATTGCTTGTTTGACTTCTATTTTCTCTAGTTCTGGCCATTCCTATTTATTGTCTATTGTATAGTCCTTCCACTCTATAGGGCTAGTAGAAGGGGGGGGTTTAGGGAATAGAGTAGTTGTAAAAGCTTTACACTGGTCCTCGAAGCTTTCTACTAGTCTAGTAGTCCCGTCTTTGCTATACTGTAGACTAAGGATTATTCGCAATGTTCTCTCCTTTATATATTTTAGGGCAGTAAAGACTTCCTTTCCTTGTGCTTTTTCTAGGAAGCTATTCTAGCAGCTAGTCTTGGCTTCTCTTATTGCGTGGAAGTATTGATTTTTGGCTTCTTTATAGGCTTCTAGTCTAGAACTTCTAGTAGGTTGTTCTTCTTAAAGTCTTCCTAGTTTTGCCATTTTTTGTCTTTTCTTTAGAAGCTCTTTATTCCACCATAGTTTAGAGAATTCGCAGGTTCTAAATCTAGGGATAGCTTTCTCTACTGCTAGCTTTATACCTCTAGTAAGATCTATTACTAGATTATCTACTAGTGTACTTAAGCTTCTATCCCTAGGTCTATAGGAATCTTCTAGAGAGGCTAGGGGGCCTTTTTCTCCTATCTCTATATAGGGGTTTTCTCCTACTAGTTCTTCTAGTACTAAAAGTTTCGCTTCGCATACTATAGTTAAAAGATAACACTACTAGAGTTAAACTATAATATCTATAATAAGGAGTTATTAGGTATAGTTACAGCATTAAAAAAATAGAGAGCATTTTTATAAGATATAGAGAAACTATTTATGGTTAAGACGGATTATAAGAACCTAATAGGATTCCTAATAATAAAGGAACTTAACTAAAGATAAGTTACGGAGGACGGCCCAGAAAGAGATTTCTCCTTCCTATTTGGGAAAAGTGCGGTTTTGAGCGCCAAGACCTCACCAAAATCAACTCAATCAGCTTGATTGAAGCTTTTAATACTAGTATATTGTCTATATAGCTTCCAAAACGTGGTGTTTTAGTGTCTAGCATTTACCTGATTGACCTCGTTCCACCGCACCTTATATTCTATAGGCTTTCGAGGTTTTTAAGGCCTTAGTTGCCTCTGTTATTCTTAGCTCTCTACCTGGCTCTCTACCTAGCTCTCTACCCATTCGATTACCTGATTGCGATCGTCTCTTTGGAGTCTCTGGTTATAGAGCTGTCGATCTGCAATTAAGCCAGAGCCTTGAGTGTTTTGACGTCGATTTGGAACAACCAAATCAGCTAATTTTTGCCACTCTTCCTCAGTAATCTCCTTAATTTCCTTACGGCTCTACGCAGGTAGGAAGAATTATAGATAGGCGTCAGGCAGACTACAGTGATTGCGCAATATCTCATAGCCCGTTTTAAGCACCTCAATAATTATAGAGAGCTTGCGGTTGGCTTCCTTACGGAGCTGCTTCCGGCTTTGCTGTTTTTTATCTGCTCCCTCTCTATAATTATTGCCTCCTTTAAGTTCTATAATCCCCCCAATATAGTAAAGGATCCTCTTAATCTACTGCTGAATTCGCCACTACTTAAGATCTTGCTAGGCTCTAAGCTAAGCCTTCTCTATAGCTGCGCGGGAGGTAAGCGGGCCTCTTTTTATAGTAATCCGTTTTAGGTAACCCCAATAGGGCTTAATTATATTTAGATTAGGCAAATTACCTAGCCAAAGAAGACGTTAAATCTCGCAAGCGTTAAAGTAGGTTTAGTAAATCTTTGTAATATAAGCAGTAGCTTTATCTTCCTATATAATTATATTAGGATTTAAGTATATAAAACTCTAGGCAAACGGAAGAAGTTTTAGTATTAAAATATTCGTTAAATATTACTACTAGTTAATTCTACCTCCATCTAATTAAGTTAAAGCTCCATATAACGCCGTAAACTTCTATTTAGTAGGAGCGCCGCCTATTTATCTCTTATAATGTAGTTTATATAGGCTCCTTTTAGCGGCTTAATTCTTCTTCTAGGTCTTATATACCTCTAGCTCTAGAGCTTAATTCTAAATCTTAATAATAGATTTTAATTCATTAAATTCCTTCTTTATTTAGGGCTTCTAAATATAGTAAGGGCCTTTAAAGTTATATATAAAGCAACCCCAAAATATAAACTTAAAGTACCCCTTTTACCGCTCTTATACGCAGCTGCGTACGTAGGCCTTATTTAATTATTATTATACTTAATAGCCCCCTTAACGGTGGCCTAAAATAACACTTATCTTATTTAACCAAATTATAGCCTTCTAATCTTCTAACGTCTAATAATAATAAGCTAGCGCAAATCTATATTATTTATTCTTTATAGCTATAGTTAATCTAGGCTTCCTTATTAGCTTTATTTTACAAAAGCCATACTTTTTAAGTATAATTTAAACGGACGCCGTAGAGATACCTATTTCGCGAGCTATTTTTTTACTGCTTTTTTTACGCCTATAACGATTATATATAACGGCGTTTATAACTCTCTGCTTAATATTAGGGGTAGTCTTTTTAGTACGCCCTACGCGGGGCTTATCCTTAAGGTAGTTATTAAGGAGGACCTAATTTGCATTCTAACTATTCTCTACTACCTTTTTTACTAGGTTACCGATATGCCTACCGCTAATCCTAGTAATTTAAGTGATTAGTTTTAGGGGTGTACCTAAAGCCTTTATTACTATGGCCTGCGCCCTCATTACAAGGCCGTAGTAAGGCATTTTAGGCTTAAAAACAGTAGGGAAAATAGTAGAAGGTATATAAAGGATATTATAAGCGATTAAGTGAGTAGATTCTATTAAAAGGTTAGTGTAGAGTTGCTTTTACAAAGCTCGAAGTCAAAAATTTGGCATATTTTGGTGGGGTCTTGGCACTAAAACCGCACTTTTCCCAAATAGGAAGGAGAAATCTCTTTCTGGGCCGTCCTCTGTAGATAGGCAGAGATACTTATAGAATACTATTTTAAAATTTAGTATACTAAAGGCATAGACAACATATAAGTAAACGCTTTAAGTTAAAAAGCTAAACTATAAAACGACGAAAAGCTATTAGGGGCTTTACTGCGAAAAGATACAGATAGACTAATTAGATATAATTATCTAAAAATTATAGCAACTTAAGAAGAACTAAATAGGGTTTACAGGTTACTAGAAAGCTTTTAGGCATAAAGGATCTCTAAAGCACAGCTAGAAGAACAATTAAAATATCTAGAAGAAGAAATATTATATAAATATAGAGAAGTGAAGTATATCTTAAAGAGCATAGCGGAATATTTTATAAAAGACTTCTATAAAGGAATAATATAAGGATATAATAAAGCCATAGGCTTAGTATTAAGACTCTAGGAGGAGTATATTATTAATAGAATCTAGGGCTTAGCACGAAAAGTTATAAGAGAATGCTTAGACTACTAGAGAAATAAACTAATAAGACATAAGCCGTATAGAGGACTATAGTCTATTAAAATACTAGAAAGACTATAAGAGGTTATATTATAGGACTTTATTATAAAGCTACTAAAGTTAAGAGACCTTATTACTGGATAAGATTATAACGCGATCTTAGTGATAGTAGATAAGCTTATAAAGTGGGAATACTTTATAGCATATATAGAAGAAATATTAGTAGAAGATGTTGCTAAAATCTATATTAAAGAAGTGTTTATAAAATATAGAGCACTAAGTAAAATTATATTAGATAGAGATCTAAGATTTATAGCAGTATTTTAGGAGGTATTCTTAGCGGAGTAAGGAATTAGAGTAGTAACTTCTACCGTATATTATTTATAGATAGACGGTTAAACGGAAAGACTAAATTAGATACTAGAATAGTATCTAAGGCACTATATTAATTACGCATAGAACAATTAGGTATTATTATTACTAGTTATATAATTTATATATAATATAATACTATAAAAGGGAATAGGTATATTACCATTTAAGGCAAATTACGGATATAAGCTAAGAATATCGCTATCGCTATACTAAGCGAAAAAAACAAGTAGTATAGCTAAAGAAAGAATAAAGATGTTAATAAATCTTTATATAGACCTTATAGAATTAGTAAAAGTAGTATAATAAAGAATAAAAAAGTACTATAATACTAAGAGATCTAAGGGACTAGATCTTAAGGAGGGAGATAAAGTATAGCTACTATATAAAAATTTTAAAAGTTAACAACTAAGTAAAAAGTTAAACTATGTTAGATTAGGACCTTTTAAAATTAAGTAAAAGATTTTACTAGTTACATTTAAGTTAAATCTACTAGCTAAAATGAGAATCTACCCTATATAGTATATTGCAATACTAAAGCCAGCACATAGAAATATTAAGCTACCTGTTTATAAAGCGGATATATATAAAGGATAAAAAGAGGACAAATAGTAAGTTTTAAAGGTTATTAGTTATAAAAATATTAATAATAAAATATAGTATAAGGTAAAGTACGGAGGACGGCCTAGAAAGATATTTCTCCTTCCTATTTAGGAAAAGCGCGGTTTTAGTGCTAAGACCCCACCAAAATATACTAAATTTTTGACTTTAAGCTTTATAAAGGCAACTCTACACCAACGTTTTCATAGAATCTCCTCATTTAATTGCTTATAATATCCTCTATATACCTTCTACTGTTTTCCCTACTATTTTTAAGCCCAAAATGCCTTACTACGGCCTTGCAACGAGGGCGCAGGCTATAGTAATAAAGGCTTTAGGTATACCCCTAAAACTAATTACTTAAGTTACTAGGATTAGTGGTAGGCATATTAGTAACCTAGTAAGAAAGGCAGTAGAGAATGGCTGGAATGCAAATTAGGTTCTCCTTAATAACCACCTTAAGGATAAGCCCCGCATAGGGCGTACTAAAAAGATTACCCCAGATATTAAGTAGAGAGTTATTAACGCCGTTATATACGATTATTATAGGCATAAAAAAAGCAGTAAAAGAATTATACGCGAAATAGGTATCTCTACGGCTTCTATTTAAATTATACTTAAAAAGTACGGCTTCCGTAAAATAAAGCTAATAAGGAAGCCTAGATTAACTGCAGCTATAAAAAATAAACGATATAGATTTATACTGGCTTATTGTTATTAGACGTTAGAAGATTAGAAGGCTATAATTTAGTTAGATAAGACAAGTGTTATTTTAGGCCACCGTTAAGGAGGCTATTAAGTATAGCGACAATTAAATAAGGCCTACGTACGTAGCTGCGTACAAGAGCGGTAGAAGGGGTACTCTAAGTTTATATTTTAGGGTTGCTTTATATATAACTTTAAAGGCCCTTACTATATTTAGAAGCCCTAAATAAAAAAGGAATTTAATAAATTAAAAGCTATTATTAAGATCTGGAATTAAGCTCTAGAGCTAAAGGTATATAAGGCCTAAAAGAAGAATTAAGCTACTAAAAGGAGCCTATATAAACTACGCTATAAGAGGCAAATAGGCGGCGCTTTTACTAAATAGAAGTTTACGGCGTTATACGGAGCTTTAACTTAATTAGATGGAGGTGGAATTAACTAGTAGTAATATTTAACAAATATTTTAATACTAAAGCTCCTTCTATTTGCCTAGAGTCTTATATACTTAAATTCTAATATAATTATATAGGAAGATAAGGCTACTGCTTATATTATAAAGATTTACTAAACCTACTTTAACGCTTATAAGATTTAGCGTCTTCTTTAGCTAGGTAATTTACCTAATCTAAATATAATTAAGCCTTACTAGGGCTACCTTAAACGGATTACTACAAAAAGAGGCCTACTTACCTCCCGCGCAGCTGTAAAGAAGGCTTAGCTTAGAGCTTAGCAAGATCTTAAGCAGTAGCAAATTTAGTAGTGGATTGAGAGGATACCTTATTATATTAAGAAGATTATAGAACTTAAAGGAGGCAACGATTATAGAGAGGGAGTAGATAAAAAGCAGCGAAGCTAGAAGCAGCTCTCTATAATTGTTAAGGTGCTTAAAATAGGCTATAAGATATTGCGTAATTACTATAGTCTACCTAACGCCTATCTATAATTCTTCCTACCTACGCAGAGCCGTGAGGAAATTGAGGAGATTACTAAGAAAGAGTGGCAAAAATTAGCTAATTTGGTTGTTCCAAATCGACGTTAAAATACTTAAGGCTTTAGCTTAATTGTAGATCGACAGCTCTGTAACCAGAGACCCTAAAGAAATGATTATAATTAGGTAATTGAACGGGTAGAGAGCTAGGTAGAGAGCCAAGAACAATAGAGGCAATTAAGGCCTTAAAAACCTTGAAAGCCTATAGAATATAAGGTGTGGTAAAACGAGGTCAATTAGGTAAATGCTAGACACTAAAACACTATGTTTTGGAAGCTATATAGACAATATACTAGTATTAAAAGCTTTAATTAAGCTGATTGAGTTGATTTTGGTGGGGTCTTGGCGCTTAAACCCGCGCTTTTCCCAAATAGGAAGGAGAAATCTCTTTCTGGGCCGTCCTCCGTAGATAGGCTATAATAAGATTACCTAGGAACTACTAGAGAACCTAAAAAACGCTATAGGAAAGGTATAGGAGTATTAGAAGAGATTAGGTTAGGTAGTATTAATAAAAAAGGATTACCGAAAAATAAGTTACCTAAGGGGAACCTAAGAAAAGCAGTTACTAAGCTACTTAAATCTATTTCCTTCTTAGTTAGAGGAAAATCTATTTTTTTTATTAATAAGTTTCTATAGACCTTATTTTATAAGTTTCTACTTTTTAGAATAAACCTTTTTACGAACCTTCTTAAGATAGAGTAGCTAAGCGGACGCTGCAATACGGGCTTTAAGGGCCTTCTGCTTTACGTTATAAAAACGTTCTAACTTAGTAAGAGCTTAAGATAGTTTACTATCTAGCCATATAGTAGTAGACTAAATATAAAACCCTAAGACAAATTAACTAGGGAACTAGACAACTATTAAGGATAATAAGTTACGTATATTTAGTATTAGAGATAGAGCAAACGTTATAGGACAAATAAATATTTACTTTAGTACACTTTAAATAAGAGGAAAATTATCGCGAAGATAGATTTGCTAACATAATATAAACTAACCCCTTTTTCAAATAATAAGAATATAGAGATGGTATAATCTTACTAAGAGATAATATCGCAGCAACAGTATAAGCACGACGTTGCGCCTATAAAGAAGAAAGAGCTTTAGGTATAATAAGTAATAATATTAACTAAATTAATTAGATGGATATTACACCTCTAGTAAATAACTTAGAGATATTAGAAATCTTTAAGGACGAAAATAAAGAGGAGGGAGATGGTGTTACAGACGCCTTAAGTACAATATTATAACTACTTAAAGAAGAATTAGAAGAAGCTAATTAGTTAATCTAAGTACGGTCTAGAATAGGGCCGATAGAACTATATAATAAGGAATAGTAACTAAGGTTATATAATGTTATACGCAGTATATATAGTATATAAAGGGAATGTACGTATAATATATATAACACGTATATTATATATAAGAAGAATTTTATAGGAGTACGGTTGTGTATTTAAGGACCCTTAATCCCTACCTAGATAGTTCCTTCCTTACAGTGATTCTCAGAATACAATTAAAGTTAATCTATTGGGCAACTACTCCCCTAGTTATTATTATATTGTTAACTTTAATTTGCATTACCTATATACCTAGCCTAATAACGAGCCTACTGTAGTACCTGCTATAAGGTTCTGTTATACGGAGGTATAATTAATAGGACCTCCTTTATATAAGTAGCAGCCGCCGCCGCCGCATAAGGCTGCCACTTCTTGGTTTTATAAGTTAGTATAGCCATATATGCCCTATATAGTAAGGTAGGGAAATATATTTACTAGCCTAGCCGCCTCTATCTTAAAGCAAAGTATACTGCCAAGCTTTAAGCTTAACTTATCTTTAGTAATACTGCCCTTTATAACCTAGCTACTATAAGCTATTATGCCGTAGTAAATAACAATTTCTTAACTTCTATGTTAAGTCCGTTTTACTAATCTGTCTTTGCTATACCAGGCATATATAGGTCCTTTAATATATTTATAGGTCGACTTAAACAAAACATTAGGTCCTGCGTTATTATATATAAACTTTGGTAAATGGTTAATTATGGACAGATATATAAGAATGCTATTTCCGCCCATACCATAATTCGCTTATAGCTTAAAAAGCGCATTTAGTAGAATAGCTGGTGGTGCGTTAAGGAAACCCATTTAAGTAAATCTACTTAGTTTAGCCTTACCAAAGTCATACTAGACTACTCCACTATACTACATATAGGGCTAACTAATTACTACATCCCTAAGTTATACGTTTAACTCTACTCCTAGAACCCTACCTCCGATGCCTACTATAAGGTAGAACCGGATCCACATGAACTTTAACCTTATCTTGACTGCGACAGCGGCGGCAGAGTTAGTACCCATCTGGCCTGCCGGAAGACATGTGATTATAACGTTATATTCGCTGATATGGCCAAGAGTATATAAGTTCCTATTACTGTCGTCTTAATGCAGTTCTTAATGCTCCCTATTAAGTATCCTCGTCGCCGCAGCGAGTTTAATTAGGAGAGCACAAACCTACCCCACTGTGTAGTCTTAGGCGCGTAGGTGGTGTTGCATTAAAAAGGAGGTGCATAAGCAGTACGACTTAATTTTAAGACATAGAATATGGAGCAGCGATTACTGTAAACTTATTAGCTATGAAAGTGCTATCGGGGACTACTAAACGTTTTTGTGTTTCGTTTAAGACTGTCGCGGACCTTATATTGACAGTAGTACGACTACTGAGAAGAGACATGAACGGGTTGGTTGAGACAGCACGGGAGGCGCTGGAACCGATCGAGCCATGGAACGAGGGGTAACCGAGTCACGTGGCCAGTCACGTTACAAGTTCGAAACGTGGGAACGTGGGAACGTGGGAACGTGGGACGTACCGACGTACTGACGTACCGACGTACTCAGTACATTTCTTAGGCGCAGTATTGTGTATTTAAAGGACTACAGTCCCTACCTAGATAGTTCTCTTCTTTGTAGTGAATCTCAGAATACAATTGGAGTTAATCTATTGGGCACGACCCCCTACCCCCCAGTTCAAAGTCAAAGTTCAAAGTCAAAATATTACAGTGCCAAGCCAATCGCTGATTGGTTCGATTGGAGCGCCGAAGCTCCGGCCATGGTTGGAGCTTTGGTGCCACCCACACCAAAAATTTATAATCAACATCCTTACCACGACAAGGATAATTTTAATTAACCACTAAATCGTTATCTATACTTATCTAAACTTTTGCAAAAGCAGTTTAGTACCTTCTCTTAATATTCTACCACCTTAGAAATAATGCGCCTAATTAGCCGGCTTCAAAATCAAAGCGTAGGAGAGCGCGCCCTAATGCGCGATCAAAATCCGTGCAATGATTACACTAATTAACCCACCGACGACGACTGTATGTATCTTATTCCTTATATAGGCTGCTTCTAACTTGTTTTAGCCTTTGCTTTTAGTACTCCTGTTACTTTTACGGCCTTGCAATATAATTTGCTACCTTCTAGTAGTATACTGTAAGGCCCTACCCCTAAGGACTCCCCCACGCTTCTAGATTCCCGGTATAGTACGCCTTTGCGGAGCTACGCGGAGGCTCTTAAGCACGCTAAAACTCTAAGCCCTTTATTAAGAGAGTATATACTACCCCTAAAAGGTTGCTAACGACCTTAGCTAGTACAGCAGACTCTCACTTAAAACCATAAAGAGAATCTGGCTTGGATATATAACTAGGAGAAGCTTAAGCGGGAATAGGAGCGAGCTAGAGAGCAAAAGCTACTTATAGATAAGGACGCCCTTATAAATTAGTACTAGAAGGACTATCCGTCGTTAGCTAAAGAGCTACCACCTAGATTTGGATTCCCTACTTCGCTAGAGATTCCCTTAAGCGCGATTATTCTGGCGCCCTCCCCTTTTTCTACCCCTTGTTTTACACCACAGCTAACCTAGCCTACAGCCTTTAAGCTATGGGCCTAAACTCCAAGCCCTATACCGTGGAGGAAGCCAATGTATATAAAATTAGGTCTTACGGATTAGAACTATAAAAATCCAATTAGTTTACTACTATCTAGCCCACTGTATAGCACGCAGGATCTACTGGCGAAAAGCTTTAGGGGCTCTAATTATAGCTGGTTACCTTTACTAGAAAACGAACTTGCTTACCTCTAGACTCCTATAAGGCCTCTACTAAGCCAGGACTTAACCGAATTAGAGCTTAAGGTTATAATACTAAAGCCTTATAACGGCAAGGCTACAGTACTAATACTGCAGGTGCCGTAATAGCTCCCCTACCCGCTTATAAGCAAGCAAAAGGTTAAGATTATATAGCGTACTATAGATGATATACCTATTGCTTACCGGTACCCCCCTAAGGACGGCGAGGCCTTTATAATACTTGCAGATGTAATAGATTGCTTACACAACTGGTCTTTCTTCTACGGCTTTATATACGTAATTAAGTCAAGTAAGAAGGATATTAAAACGATAATGCGATATATTCACCATAGGAAGGAGCTCTGGCCCAGCCGCCAACTTAATGCCAGCGCTACTCCTAATTCGAGAAGAAAGTGAGGTAATACCAAGTTTGGCGGTAAAAGCTGCCCATACTCTATATGAATTGGCCATGTTCTCATGAATTAACGGTATAAAACGAGCCCAAAGCACTAGGTCTTAAAAGTCACTAATACTTATACTCACCTATCTAGCCCTAATCCTATAAGTTACTATAGCCACCAAGCTCGCCGACCAGACGTCTAAAAGGCAATTAAAGCTTCTATAGATCTTATACGTAAAGGGTATATATACTCTAAAGCTAGTAAGGTTCTTGTATTAAGCCAGCTTAAGATTAAAAAGTAAACCTTTTATAACCTTCGCGCACAGTTAGATTTAGATAAGGAGCTTTTTAAGGATCGCGCAAATAGTATTAAGGAAGCCTTAACGGAACTTGGGTACGAGTGGCGTGCAAGATATACCTATAATATTAATGATTTATCTGGTAAGATTTGGATTTCTATTTACCGAATGCTACTTATTTTTTCCTTTCCTATATTCCCTACTTTTTTGGTGGGAGGATCACTAAAATAGTTAGGGAACGAAAAACTACAGGTATATTCGCCAAAAAATATCTTTTAAAAGCCCTACAGCCTCAGGAAAAATTCCCTACTACCCTAGCTAATTTCTAATAGGTTAACAAACCTATAAAAATCTTAAGTAAATTGTATTTTAGCTCCTGGAGCAAAGAATTGCTGCTAGGCGATTTATTCCTAACTTTTTAATTCAGCTTAACGCGACTTTTAATACTAATCGCACCCGCCTTCTACTTGGGGTTATAATAGGCGTTACTAACTATGGTAGTAGTTTTACTGCTGCGTATTTATATATGAAGTCTAAGTCGGCTAGGGCGTGGCAGTGGTTTATTAAGCAGTGCGCTAGGGTGCATTGGCCAGAGGCTTAGCCACCAAAGGTAGTGGTAGCTAATCTTGGTAAAGGCCTCCGCATAGCTTACCCGAATAGCAAGTTATCAACTGCTACCTTACAATTCTGCCAATGGCATGCCTTCTAGGCGATTCATAAGAAGATTAACGCTAGAGCTTGCTTTGGTAGAGGCTATAATAAGAAGAGGCGTATACAAATTAAGGATTGTATATAGGCGTATTTATAAGCAGCTACCAAGGAAGAACTTAATTATCGCCGCGAAGCCTTACTCCAAGAGATAACACTAGATCACTAGGCCTACCTTATAAAATACTACGCCCTATTAGAGGAATACCTTATTAGTTACTATATACGGAAGTTGCCAAATCTAGGAGCTTATTCGACGTAGCGTGGGGAGTTAAGTAACCAAGCCGTTAAGAACTTCACTCGGGCGACAATGGGTATGCGGAAATCTCTTACCGCAATTAAGAGGTATACGCAAGAGCGCTACGATATAATCCTTTCAACCAAAACCGATAGCTTTACTAAAGGAGCTATGTACGTCACCCAAATGCAGAAGGATATTAAGGACGGCGAGCCTCCGTTTGGGAGGTGTGCAACCCTAGGTATAGGTACGCAAGCCTTTAAGGACATTAAGTTACTCTTTACTAGGTACGCTTTTGTGTATACTGCCAAGCAGTATCGCAAGGCTCTAGAGCTCTGGTTCTTACCTTATACTTACAAAGATCGAGCTTATTGCGAGTGCACCTCGCTAGTAAGATTTGGGTTGCTATGCGAATACAAGCTTCTGTAGGTGGTAGAAGATCAGGTGCCTATACCTTATACCCTACTATATCCGCGGTAGCTCCTTTTCTAAGCCTCCGTAGCAGAACCAAATTAGCAGCCAAGCTATACTGGTAACTTATAGATATAACGA
>Ga0307515_10016998_pt1 | contig 13290 bp, 14 predicted proteins | sample 17_EM_MG_FD_194513 | JGI IMG/M metagenome (GOLD analysis project Ga0307515, IMG submission 194513) | Populus trichocarpa ectomycorrhiza microbial communities from riparian zone in the Pacific Northwest, United States - 17_EM | ecosystem: Host-associated > Plants > Roots > Unclassified | place...
GGCGCCCAAGATGAGCAAAGTCTTCTTCGACATGCCTTCCTCCAACCGCGTACCCCGTCCCCCGCCAAGGGTAGGCAATCCTTTACCCAGACCAACAGCGCCGGACGCAGCAACCACCCGGAGGCGCCAGTCCTCATCCCCTGCCGGTGACGCACCGTGAACACGCGAAAGCCCCCTTCCCGGCAAACCGGGAAGGGGGCTTCGAAAAAGGGCTCAGCCCTGGGCGATCTTCTTGGCCAGGTTGTCGTCCAGCGTCGCGAGGAACTCCTCGGTCGTCTGGAACGGCTGGTCCTTGCTGATCAGCAGCGCCAGGTCCTTCGTCATCTGACCGCTCTCGACGGTCTCGACGACGACCTCTTCGAGCTTGTTCGCGAAGCCGATCAGCTCCTGGTTGCCGTCCAGCTTGCCGCGGTGCTCGAGGCCCCGGGTCCAGGCGTAGATCGACGCGATCGGGTTCGTCGAGGTCGGCTTGCCCTGCTGGTGCTGGCGGTAGTGCCGGGTGACCGTGCCGTGCGCGGCCTCGGCCTCGACGGTCCGGCCGTCCGGCGTGCGCAGCACCGACGTCATCAGGCCGAGCGAGCCGAAGCCCTGCGCGACCGTGTCGGACTGGACGTCACCGTCGTAGTTCTTGCACGCCCAGACGTAGCCGCCCTCCCACTTCATCGCCGCGGCGACCATGTCGTCGATCAGGCGGTGCTCGTAGGAGATGCCCTTGGCGTCGAAGTCGGCCTTGAACTCGGCCTGGAAGATCTCCTCGAACACGTCCTTGAACTGGCCGTCGTAGGCCTTGAGGATGGTGTTCTTGGTGGAGAGGTAGACCGGGAGGCCGCGGTCGAGGCCGTACTGGAGCGAGGCGCGCGCGAAGTCCTCGATCGACTTCTTGTAGTTGTACATCCCCATGGCGACGCCGCCGCCCTCGGGGAACTTCGCGACCTCGAACTCCATCGGCTCGGAGCCGTCGTCCGGGGTGTAGCTGATGGTCAGCGTGCCCGGGCCGGGGACCTTGAAGTTGGTCGCCTTGTACTGGTCGCCGTGGGCGTGACGGCCGATGATGATCGGCTTCGTCCACGTCGGCACCAGCCGCGGGATGTTCTGGATGACGATCGGCTCGCGGAAGATCACGCCGCCGAGGATGTTGCGGATGGTCCCGTTCGGGGACAGCCACATCTTCTTGAGGCCGAACTCCTCGACCCGCGCCTCGTCCGGGGTGATCGTGGCGCACTTGACGCCCACGCCGTGCTTCTTGATCGCGTTCGCGGAGTCGACCGTGACCTGGTCGTCGGTGCGGTCCCGCTCCTCGATACCCAGGTCGTAGTAGTCCAGGTTCACGTCCAGGTACGGGTGGATCAGCTTGTCCTTGATGAACTGCCAGATGATGCGGGTCATCTCATCGCCGTCGAGTTCGACGACGGTGCCCTGGACCTTGATCTTGGCCATGAGCAGCGGTGCTCCTTCCGCGGATCTTCGCGTTCTTCGATAAGTCTCGCCGGTAGCGGTACGAGCGTACTGCTTGGCGGAGCTGGATGGTTCCGGTAGTGGTCGGTATCAAGTCTCCACCCGCGGATTGTGGCGCGGATCACCGGGCACGGCCCGCCGGTCACCCGATCCGACCGCTCGCCGAGCGATCGTCGCGCGAAGGGGTGAACCAGGGCACGATGCCATCCGTGAACTCATCATGCGGGAGGTGACGGCCATGTCGACCCATCGGTACGGCGAGTACGAAGACGACTACGAGGACTACGAAGACACCACTGACGTGCTCGACGAGCGGCCGCGCCGGGGTGTCGCACACCTGGTGAGCGCGCTGGGTGGGCTCCTGCTCACCCCGGTTGCGCTGGGACTGCTGAGCTGGGGCGGGCTGCGGCAGCAACAACTGATCCAGGCCACCCTGAGCACCAACCGCGACCCGCTCGGCATCGCGCTGCTGGCCGGCGGGGCGATCCTGCTGCTGGTCGTCGCCGCGCTCGGGGCGCTGTCCGCCGTCGGCCCGATCCTGGGCGGGCTGATCTACGGCGTGCTGCCCGGCGTCGCCGCGATGGCCGTGCCCGAGTGGGGCTTCAAGCTGGTGAACCTGATGCCGAAGAGCGACATCGCCTACGGCGTCATGGACTTCCTGTTCATCGGCGGGTTGCTGGGCGCCGGTTTCCTGCTCGTCGGCAGTGGCCTGGCCAACGCGCTGGTCCGGCGGCGCCGCGAAGCCTGACGCGTGGCGGTGGCAAAATCGGCGAATGGGACTGTTCACCGTCGCGGAGGCACGTGACGAACTGGCGCGGCTGCGGCCGGTCCTCGACGAGCTGGTGCGCGTCCGCGCCGACGCGGCCGAGCTCGCCGCGTCGCTGCGGCCGGGTGGCCGGGCGACCGACCTGGGCGGGCTGCCCGAGTGGAAGGCCGCGCAGGCCCGGCTCGACGACCTGATGACCACGGTGCAGCGCACCGGCGCCGAGCTGAAGGGCTTCGCGCCGCTGCTGGTCGACTTCCCGGCCGAGCTGGACGGCACCGACGTCCTGCTCTGCTGGCTCGAAGGCGACCCGGAGCTGCGCTGGTACCACCGGACCGACCTCGGCTTCGCGGGCCGCCGGCCACTGAAAACCGCTGGTCGGCCCGGCTAGGTTGAGGTCGTGGACCACAACACCAGGGCCGCCGTCTTCGACGGCACGGCCGAGCGCTACGACGAAGACACCTTCCACGCTTCGGTGGCGGAAGCGCTGGTCATGCCCCTGCCGGATGGACCGGGGCTGGTCCTCGACGTCGCGTGTGGGACGGGCTTCGCGGCGTACGCGGCTTTACGGCTGAAGCCCTCGCGGGTGCTCGCCGTGGATCTGTCCCCGGCGATGGTCGCGCGGGCCGAGGCGAAGGCGCCATCGCTGGACCCGGCGGGACTGATCACGTGGCGGGTCGGGCCGGCGGTGCCGATGCCGGCCGAAGACCAGTCGGCCGACGTCGTGCTGTGCGCGTCCTCGCTGCACTTCCTGGGCGCGGTCGCGTTCGCCGACTGGCTCCGCGTGCTGCGGCCGGGCGGGCGGCTGGCGTTCTCGGTGGTGTCGGGGCTGCGGTTCCGGCCGTCCGGGCAGTTCGAGGCCTTCGTGCCGAAGGACCTCACGTTCCCGACGGACGAAGCCGGGGCCGCGGCGCTGGCGGCGGGCTTCGTGGACGTCTCGGCTCAGACGTTCACGGCCGGGTCGCGCAGCGTCTTCGTGGTGCACGCGACCCGGCCGTGAACGCCGTGCTCAGGCGCGGAAGTGGACCTCGCCGTGGGTGGCCGGGGCGTCCGGGGCGCCACAGTGCTGGACGAACGTCGCGTCGAGGTCCGTCACCGTGGCGTCGGCCTCCTGGTCGAGGCGGTCGATCGTGAAGTCCGCGTAGTCGTCGCCGCACACGAGACCGCCCGTGTAGACGAAGATCCCCGGTGTGGTCAGCGCCAGGTCGCTCTGGCCGCGGAACCGCGCGCCCGTGTAGGTCCCGGTGTGCAGGGTCTCCCCGGCCGGAGCGCTCAGCTCGACGCGCAGGTCCTTCAGGCCGGACTGGACGTCGATCTTCAGCACGCCGTTGTACTCCCAGACGGCGATCTCGTCGCCCGGCGCCGCGTACTGGGTGCTGCCCTCCAGCGGCCAGGCGCCGTCTTCCGAGGTGTACCCGACCGTCCGCACCGGGTCCGCCGAGGCGACCGGCACGAGCGCCAAGCCCAGCCCGGCCGCCGCCGACAGGACCACGCAGGCACGACGAAGTGAATTCACGGAACCTCCCCATTTCCGGCCGCCTTCGGCGGCACCGCCGATCATGCTGGCAGCGCGCCTGGCGGACGGACAGGGGTTTTCCACTCAACGGTGCAGCGACGCGCCCTTGAGGATCTTGTCGACGGCGTTCTTCGGCCCGTGCACCGCGAGGCCCGCCAGCGCGAGCTTCTCCCCCGGCACCGCGCGGACCGCCGCCCGGTTGTCGTCGTCGTTGCCGGTGTGGAACAGCTCGTCGGTGAAGATCGAGAACCGGAGGCCGCGGCCGAGGGCCCGGCCGTGCGCCGCGGTCAGGACGTCCGCGGCGCCGGAGAAGACCAGCACCGGCTGGCCGAACATCGGCAGGTACGGCGTGCCGTCGGCGTCCTCGTAGGGCTCGCCCATCAGCTCGGGCGTCACATGCGCGATGCCGCTGACCAGGAACGCCGTGACGTTGAGCCGCTGCCAGGACGCCAGGTCGTCACGCAGCAGGACGGCGATCTTCGTGTCGAAGGAACTCATGGCGAAAGCGTCACCCGCCGGGCACCACGACGTCTTGTACGTTCTTGACATGGAGGCGCGCGTCTCGGCCTGGCGGCCGGCGGTCCCGGGGATCGCCGAGGTCTTCCACGCGCGGTTCATCACGCACGCCTACCCGCTGCACACGCACGACACGTGGACGCTGCTGATCGTCGACGACGGCGTCATCCGCTACGACCTGGATCGCCACCACCACGGCGCGCTCGGCCCGGCGGTGACGCTGCTGCCGCCGAACGTCGCGCACGACGGGCGGGCCGCGACCAGCCACGGCTTCCGCAAGCGCGTGCTGTACCTGGAGGCGGCGGTGCTGGGCGAGGACCTGATCGGCGCCGCGGTCGATCGCCCGAGCCTCGCCGACGGCCTGCTGCGCACCCGCATCCACCAGCTGCACGAGTCCCTGGCCGACCCCGGCGACACGTTCGAGGCCGAAAGCCGGCTCGCGCTGGTCGCCGACCGGCTGCGCACCCACCTCGGCCGGCCGGTGACGTCCCCGCCGGTTCGCGGGCTCGCCGACGACCTTCGCGATCTCCTCGACGCGAAGCTGCCCGAAGCGATGACACTCGCCGAAGCCGCCGACACGCTCGGCGCGCACCCGGTGTACCTCGTGCGCTGCTTCGGCGCGCGGTTCGGCCTGCCGCCGCACCGCTACCTGACCGGCCGCCGCGTCGACCGGGCGCGGCGGCTGCTGCTCGACGGCACCCCCGCCGCCGACGTCGCCGCGGCCGCCGGCTTCACCGACCAGGCGCACCTGACGCGGCACTTCAAGCGCTACCTCGGCACGACGCCCGCGCGGTACTCGAAAACCCGCTGACCGGGCACTATCGAGCACGTTCGAAGACGGCTCCTGTGTCAAGATGACGGCATGCTGCGCGAACTGCACCTCACCGGCGACCCCGCGGCCGACAAGCTGCTCAACGACGATCCGTTCGCCCTGCTCGTCGGCATGCTCCTGGACCAGCAGTACCCCATGGAGCACGCGTTCGCGGGCCCGCGGAAGATCGCCGACCGGATGGACGGCTTCGACATCGCGAAGATCGCCGCGACCGACGTCGAAACCTTCGTCGAGATGTGCGTCGTACCGCCCGCCATCCACCGCTACGGCGGGTCCATGGCGCGCCGGGTGCACGCGCTCGCCCAGCACATCATCGAGACCTACGACGGCCACACGGACGGGATCTGGACCGCCGGGCGCCCGAAGCCCGACGCCGCCGAGGTCCTGAAGCGACTGCGGGCGCTGCCCGGTTTCGGCGAGCAGAAGGCGAAGATCTTCCTCGCGCTCCTCGGTAAGCAACGCGGCGTCGCGCCGAAGGGCTGGCGCGAGGCGGCCGGTTCCTACGGTGACCGCGGTTCCCGCCGGTCCATCGCGGACGTCACCAACGCCGAGACCCTCGCTCAGGTTCGCGCGTTCAAGAAGGCCGCCAAAGCGGCGGCGGCCTCCAGCTGACGCACCTACACGCGCAACGGGCCGAGGGCGACCTGCAGCGCGTCACCGTGTCCGGCTACCGCCGCGCACCAACCTTTCACAGCAGGCCGGCGAGTTTGTACAGCACGAGACTGCCCGCCACCGCGACGTTCAGGCTCGCGCCGGTGCCCACCATCGGGATCTCGACGACGGTGTCGAGCAGGTCCAAGGCCTCCGGCGGGATCCCGGTCTGCTCGTGGCCGAGCACGGCGATGGTGCGGCCGCGGGCGGCCGGCAGGTCGGCCAGCCGCACGGACTCTTCGGCCAGTTCGACGCCGACCACCGTCGTGCCCGCCGCCCGTTCGCGGGCCAGCCAGCCCGGCGGATCGTGCACCCAGTGCACGCATGCCGGGCGCCGCAACGTGTTCCCGCGCCGCAGCGCCTCGGGCACCCACGGGAACCGCGGCACGGCGAGGCACGCGCCGACCGCGTCACAGGTGCGCAGCAGCGTGCCGAGGTTGACGCCGTGCAACGGCCAGAGCGGGGCGGCCACCAGGTGGCCCCAACAGGGATGCGACTTGCTTCGCCGGGATGCTCGCAGCTCGCGTGGCGTGCGGACCCGGACCGAGGGGCTCACCGGCGCCGAGGCGCGGCGCCTCCGATTTTATCGACCATGCCCCGAGTTTAGCCGACGGCGACCTCTTCGCGGCGTTCGCGAACCCGGCCCCACGCGGTACCCACGAGCAGCAGTGCGACGAGCAGCAATGCGGCCCCGACCTCGGGCAGCACCAGCGGACCGGCCGAGTCGAGCACCGCGCCGCCGACGACGCCGGACAGGCCGACACCGAGGTAGATCGCGGACGCGTTGAGCGAAAGCACCAGACCGGCGTGGCCCGGCGACAGCTCGATCAGGCGGTGCTGCACCGGCGGGTTGAACGACCACGTCGCCAGGCCCCACACGAACAGCGTGACACCGGCCGCGATCGGCGTCCCGGTCGTGACCGGCAGCAACGCCATCACGACGGTGATCGCCACCGTCACCACGAGCAGCGGCGTCCGCGAACCCCAGCGGTCGGTCGCCCGGCCGCCGGCGAAGTTGCCGACCGCGCCGCCGACGCCGTAGCAGAAGAGCAGGATCGTGACGGCCGTGCCGTGCACGCCCGCGGTCGCGGCCAGCAGCGGCGACACGAACGTGTAGACCATGAACGCGGCCAGGCACGCGAGGACCGTCGTGGCCAGCATGACGAGCACCCGCGGGTCACGGCCGGCCGCGAACCGCTCGCCGAGACTCACCCGCGGCGGCGCGGCGACCGTCGGCAGCGCGACCCGCACGGCCAGCGCGCTGGCCAGGGAGAACACGGCGACCAGCGCGAACGCCGTCCGGTAGCCGAGGTGCTGCGAGATCAGGCTGCCGAGCGGCACCCCGAAGATGAGCGCGACCGTCAGGCCGCCGAACACGAGCGCGACGGCGCGGCCCCGGCGTTCCGGAGTGGTCAGTTCGGCCGCGACAGCGCTCGCCGCCGGGGTGAACACCGCGGCGCCGACCGCGGTCACCACCCGGGCCAGCAGGAGCGTGCCGTAGCCGGGCGCGAGCGCGGCGAACAGGTTGCCGGCCGCGGTGACGACGAGCGCGGCGACCAGCAGCGTGCGGCGTTCCCAGCTGCCGGTGACGGCGGCGAAGAGCGGTGAGCCGATCGCGTACGCGATGGCGAAGGCGGTCACGAGCTGCGCCGCGGCGGTGGCCGAGACGTGCAGCTCACCGGTCAGCGCGGGCAGCAGCCCGGCGACGACGTAACCGCTGGTCCCGACGCCGAACGCGCCGAAGGCGAGTACCGAGATCCTCGAGGACGAGGGTGCGGACATGGGTGGAGCCCCCAAGCGAGCAGGTGATTGGTTCGACGAACGTCGTAGTTCGACAATTACCGTACTACGGAGGGGCGACAATTTCGACCAGCGTCGTACAAAGCCGTAGACTGGGACCCATGGCCAAGTCCGTCACCCTGCCGCCGCTCGTCCACCCCGAGCGGGACGAGATCACCGTCGAAGGCGTGCTCCGCGCCCTCGCCGACCCCGTCCGCCTGGCGATCGTCCGGCAGCTGGCGTCCTCCGGTCCCGAACTTTCGTGCGGCGCGCTGACCGTCTCGGTGACGAAATCCACAATCACGCACCACCTGAGCATCCTGCGCCAGGCCGGCGTCATCGCCGGTCGACAGGAGGGCACGACGCGGTTCAACTCGTTGCGCCGCAAGGATCTTGACGCCCTGTTCCCAGGCCTGCTGGACGGCGTGCTCGCCGCGCCCCGCTGACCTGCGCGTTACAGGTGTGGATCGTCACCCGATATCGGGATGACAACGACCCCCTCCGTCGGTTGAACTGTGCGTAGGACAGCTAACGGCGCTGGGGCCGCATGGCTGTCTTCCTTTTTGTCCCCGAACTGAACCGATCCAGTACTTCGCTACCGGATCAGCAAGTAATCGTTTACCCACTTTGGAAGGAGTGCCGTGCCCGTCGCGCTGCTCGCGCTCGCCATCGGAGCTTTCGGCATCGGGACCACCGAGTTCGTCATGATGGGCGTGCTGCCCCAGGCGGCCGCCGACTTCGGCGTCGACATCCCGACCGCCGGCTACCTCATCTCCGGTTACGCCCTCGGCGTCGTCGTCGGCGCCCCCCTGCTCACCGCGGCCGCCGTCCGGCTGCCGCGCAAGACCATGCTGCTGGCCATGATGGGCCTGTTCACCCTGGGCAACGCCCTGTTCGCGCTGTCGCCGAACCAGGAGTTCGGCGTCGCGTTCCGGTTCCTCGCCGGCCTGCCCCACGGCGCGTTCTTCGGCGCCGGCGCGGTCGTCGCGTCCGGCCTCGTCGGCCCCGGCCAGCGCGCCAAGGCCGTGTCGATGATGTTCCTCGGGCTGACCTTGGCGAACGTCATCGGCGTGCCGCTGGGCACGCTGCTCGGCCAGCAGGTCGGCTGGCGCGCCACCTTCGGCGTCGTGTCCGTGATCGGGCTGGTCGCCATCGCGGCCATCGCGAAGCTGGTGCCGCACCAGGGCAAGCCCGCCGAAGCGTCGCTGCGCACCGAACTCGGCGCGTTCAAGCGGCCGCAGGTGCACCTGGCGCTGGCGATCGTCACGTTCGGGCTGGGCGGCGTGTTCGCCTGCCTGTCGTACATCACGCCGATGCTGACCGACGTCGCCGGCTATTCGCCGTCGAACGTCACGCTGCTGCTGTCGCTGGCCGGTGTCGGCATGACGATCGGCAACCTGCTCGGCGGCCGCCTGGCCGACAAGGCCCTGATGCCGGGCCTGTACGCGGCGCTGCTCGCGCTGGCGTGCGTGCTGGGCGTCTTCACCATCACCGCGCAGGGCAAGGTCGGCGCCGCGATCACCATCTTCTTCGTCGGTATCGCCGGGTTCATGATCGGCCCGATGATGCAGGCGCGGATCATGGAGAAGGCCGGCGGCACCCCGTCGCTGGTCTCGGCGGCGGTCCAGTCGGCGTTCAACATCGCCAACTCGATCGGGGCGTACTTGGGCGGCCTGGTCATCGCCGGCGGCCTCGGCCTGCTCGCCCCCAACTGGGTCGGCGCGCTGCTCGCCGCCTTCGGCCTGTCGCTCGCGATCGTGTCGGGCACTTTGGACCGTCGCGAAGCCCGCGTCGAACGGCGTGAACGCGAACTCGCGATGGCGTCCTAGGCGGACTAAGAGGGGCTGAACGGGCCGCCGATGATCGTCAGGGCCACGAACAGGATCAGGGCGGCCAGACCCACGTAGGTGATGATGTCGACGACCTTGCCGCGGATCGCCAGCAGCCCGGCCTTGTCCGTCGACAGCACCGCCCGCAGCACCGCGGCGACGAGGAGCGCGGCGCCGATCAGCGCCGCGCCCTCGCGCCAGTGGTACTGGAAGATCCGCAGGGCGGCGACCGCCACCACCACCAGGACCGCCGCGAACGGCAGCTGGGTGAACCTCACCTGCCGTGGCCGGCGGTCCCGCTGGTCCCGCCGGTCTTCAGTCATCGTCATCAGCCCTGGACGCCCTGGACCGAGCGCTCCGCCGCCTCGACGACGTTGCTCACCAGCATCGCCCGGGTCATCGGGCCGACACCGCCGGGGTTCGGCGAAATCCAGCCCGCGACCTCGGCGACGTCCGGGTGGACGTCGCCGGTGAGCTTGCCGTCCACGTGGGACACGCCGACGTCGAGCACCGCGGCGCCCGGGGCGACCATGTCCGGCGTGATGATCCCCGGCACGCCCGCCGCGGCGACCACGATGTCCGCGCGGCGGACTTCCGCGGCGAGGTCGCGGGTGCCCGTGTGGCACAACGTGACGGTGGAGTTCTCGCTGCGGCGGGTCAGCAGCAGGCCCAGCGTGCGGCCCACGGTGATGCCGCGGCCGACGACGGTGACGCGCGCGCCGTTCAGCTCGACGCCGTGCCGCTTGAGCAGCTCGATGATCCCGTACGGCGTGCACGGCAGCGCGCCCTGCTGGCCCAGCACGAGGCGGCCGAGGCTGACCGGCGCGAGGCCGTCGGCGTCCTTCTCCGGGTCGATGCGTTCCAGCACGCGGTTCGCGTCGAGGTGTTTCGGCAGCGGCAGCTGGACGATGTAACCGTGACAGGCCGGGTCGGCGTTCAGCTCGTCGACGACGGCTTCGAGCTTCTCCTGGGTGATGTCGGCCGGCAGGTCGCGGCGGATCGAGTTGATCCCGATCTTCCCGCTGTCCGCGTGCTTCATCCGCACGTACGAGTGCGACCCGGGGTCGTCTCCCACCAGGACAGTGCCCAGGCCCGGCGTCACCCCCTTCGCGGCCAGCGCCGCGACGCGCGGCTCGAGCTCCGCGAAAATGGCGTTCTTGGTGGCCTTGCCGTCGAGAATCTTCGCCGTCACGAGGTCCATTCTGGCAAAGGGGCCCCCGCGCGTCGCTTCCAGGCGTACGCGGTCGCGGCGCGTAGAGTGATCGCTACTCCCACGCGGTACCCCGGTGATCAAGCTGTGATCTATGGCACGTCGCATCACCCGAGGTCAGACCGTGTGCCGCCAGGGGGCCGGGCGGCAAAACCCACATGCGGGGTGCACTCGCGCGCGCGAACAGTCAAAATGTCCCCGTGGCACAACCGACGACGCAGTTGAACGCGACGGAGCAGGACACCCTGGTCAAGCAGATCGGGCTGGCACTGCTGCGCGCCGCCCCCCGCGACTGGCGCAAGGTCAGCGCGGAGTACCGAGCCGTCGGGAGGTACCACGAGCTCACCGGCGAGATCGTCACCGAGGACGGCTCGGTGCACGAATGGCTCGCCACCCACGACATCGCGACCCTCTTCGGACGGTTGCGCGGTGGCATGTACCGCGACGGCCGAGGCACCTGGTTCAACGCGCGGTACCAGCTGGACCACCCGTCCAGCTACAACCTCGAGTACAACCGCGACGAACCCGTGTGGAACCTCGCGCCACCGCCACAGGCCTATTCGGACGAACTGCGCATGTTCCCCCGCACCGAGGAGAACGTGCCCGAGTGGCTGATCCGGCGGATGTCCGGGCTCGGCCCGGAGCAGCCCGGCCCGCACTTCCGGATCGCCCGGATCTTCGACACGATCGGCCCGGCGGGCCGGCCGGTGATCAACCGTCCCGAGCTCGAGGTCGACGAGCAGGACCGGCTGCTGGAGTACCTGAACCGCGCGCCGCTGGTCGTCACCGAGCGCGGCTACGACATCGACCGGCTGGCGCAGGCGCCCGAGGCCACCGTCCCGGTCGCGTTCCACAGTGACGGCCAGTGGATCTGGCCCGCCGCCGTCAACTTCTACCTCGACAAGTACGGCGTCTCGCCGGAGCCGGACCTGGTCGAGCACGTCCGCGCGGTCGGCTTCAAGCTGCCGCCGGTCGACGAGCCGACGCTGCAGGCCGCCGGGGCCTACCTGACCCGGGGCAACCCGCAGCCGCCGCAGCAGCGCCCCGGGCCGCCGCCACAGGGGCCGCCGCCGGGCCCGCCCCCGCAGCAGCAGGTGCCGCCGCAGGCCCCCGCGGGCCCGCCGCCGGCCGCGATGGCCGCCGCCGCGCCGATGCCGCCCGCCGCGCCGCCGCAGCAGCACCAGGAACCGCCCGCGCCGGTCGACGCGCCGCTCGTGGTGCACGCGCCGGCCGAGCCCGAGGCCCCGGCCGAGGAGCACTACGAGGACGAGGCGTATGCCTCGCCCGCGCCGCACGAAGGGCAGCCGGAGTACGCCGAAGAGGGCGAGTACGCCGAGGACGGCCACTACGACCAGGAGTTCGAGGACCGCTTCGCCGAGGACGACCAGTACGGCGAAGACGGCCACTACGAGCAGGCCGGGCACGCCGCCGGGGCGAACGGCTCGGCGCCGGAGCCCGGCCGGGTGCCGGACCTCGACGAGACCGCGGAGTACGTCCCCGACCAGCCGATCGGGCAGGACGAGCCGGGTCGCGGGGCCTTCCAGCCGGCGCGGGACAGCGTCGCCTTCGAGGCCGGTCAGCCCGAGCAGGACGACGAGCCGGCGCACGCCGCCTTCCAGCAGGGCCGGCACGAGGAGGACGCGGAGCACGCCGCGTTCCCGTCCCAGCAGGACGAAGAACCGGCCCACGCCGCCTTCGAGCCCACCCAGGACCCCGCCGGGCGGACCGTGTTCCAGCCGGCCCTGCGGGACGACGCCGGTCCGCAGCACGACGACGAGCCTTCGCACGCGGCGTTCCAGCCGGAGCGGGACGACGAACCGGCGCACGCGGCCGCGTTCGACCCCGGCCCGCCGACCATGATCACCCAGCCCGAGGTGCCCGGTGTGCTGCCGGTGCCGGAGCCGCCGGCGCCCCAGCCGGCCGCCCAGGCGCCGGCCCCCCCGCCGGCCCCGCGGTCGGGACGGCGGGCGCTGCGCCGCGAGACCCCCGACCACCCTGTGCTGGCCGGGCTGCAGACCAAACTGGACGAGCTCGAGGTCCCGGAAAGCGGCTACAAGCTGGGCGAACCCGCCGAGCACGGCTGGAGCGTCGAGCAGGTCGACGACGGCTGGCGCGTCGGCTGGTACGACGGCAAGCTCAGCAACCCCGCGGTGTTCGGCGACGCCGAGGACGCGGCCGCGTTCATGCTCGGCAAGCTGCTGCTCCACCCGGAGGGCCACGTGCCCGCCGAGGAGCCGCCCGCGCCGGAGCCCGAACCGGAACCCGAGCCCGAGCCGGAACCGGCGCCTCAGCGGGTCGTCGCGACGCTGTCGCCGGAGATCGCGACCGGCTCCTACCCGGTCCGCAAGCCCGAGCCGGTGCCCCCGCAGGAGCAGACGGCGTTCACCAGCGCCGACGAGCTGTTCGGGGACCTCGAGGACGACGAGCCGCCGGCCCCGCCACGGCCGCCCGGCCCGCCCGCGCAGGTGCCCGCCGGCCCGCCGCCGGTCGCGCAGCAGCAGGCCGGACCGCCGCCCGCGGCCCCGGCACCGCCGCGGCGTGAGCCGCAGTCCGCGCCGACGATCCTGGCCGCCCCGGTGCCGCAGGCCGCCCCGCCGGTCCCGCCGCCGCCCACGCCCCAGCGCCCGGAGCCGGCCCGCCCGGCCGTCAACGGCGGTGGCGGCAACCAGCAGTGGCCGATCGGGCCGATGTCCGGTGAGCCGCCGCTGACGCTGTTCCGCGGCAAGGAACTGCGCGAAC